>Ga0163144_10012150_pt1 | contig 18128 bp, 21 predicted proteins | sample OliLak19BULKMAT1_FD_123175 | JGI IMG/M metagenome (GOLD analysis project Ga0163144, IMG submission 123175) | Freshwater microbial mat bacterial communities from Lake Vanda, McMurdo Dry Valleys, Antarctica - Oligotrophic Lake LV.19.BULKMAT1 | ecosystem: Environmental > Aquatic > Freshwater >... | reverse complement strand
ACTGGTGCTACAGGTGCTACAGGACCTACTGGTGCCACTGGTGCCACTGGTGCTACTGGTGCCACTGGTGCTACTGGTGCTACTGGTGCTACTGGTGCCACTGGTGCCACTGGCACGTTTCCACTTCAGCTCACCGAGAACGCGCCAATTCTTTACGATACTGTCCTATCCTTGGACGGAACGTATTCTGGTTCGGCAATCGCAGGGACTGCCGGAACAACGCTTGTGTTCGGAGATCTGGTGTACCTCGCCGTTGCAGATAGTCGATGGGAGCTTGCTGATGCAGACGCAGCCACTACAGGGGATCGTATGTTAGGCATGTGTGTTCTCGCCGCAGCTGCGGATGGAAGTGCAACGACTATTCTCCTTGTGGGCAATATCCGTGCAGACGCGAAGTTTCCTACACTTACAATTGGTGCAGCCGTCTATGTAGGAGAAACTGCTGGCTCTATCCAAGTAGCAATTCCGACTGGTGCAGATAACGTGATTCGTCGCGTCGGATTTGCATTGACTGCTGACGCACTTTTCTTCAATCCAAGTATGGATAGTCAGATAACAGTTGCATAAAATATGGCACTATCAGTTAAAGCTGGAACATACACAGGGAACGGGTCAGACCCTCAAACCATTTCAGGTGTTGGATTTCAACCAAAAGTTGTTATTGTTTTTGCTACTGCTGGCGGAGCAGACCAACAGGCGGCTTGTTTCAAAACGGCAGACATGGCGACGGGAGCTAGTGGTCTTACCTCAAACATGGGGGAGAATGGACAGCAGACATTAGGACTAATCGACTCATTTAACGCTGATGGGTTTACTGTTCGAGAGCGTAAAAACACAAACGGAGTTGTCTACCAGTACCTAGCTCTTGGTGGGACTGATTGTGTGACAGGAACATACACAGGTAATGCTACTGACAATAGGTCTATTTCTGGCATTGGCTTTAGACCAAAGTGGTTAGTCATTCAAGGTGGGAATAATCACTCACATCACAAATCAACGGCGACAGGTAATGCAACAGACAGTTCGCAGTTGTTCACATCAGTTGCAGACGGTAGCGACGCTATCCAAGCACTTGAAGCTGATGGTTTTCAGGTCGGGTCTGCCACCACTATAAACCAAAACGCTGTTGTATTTTATTACTTTGCGATTCAAGAAGCTAATGTGACCAGTGGTACATACGCAGGAAACGCTACCGATGATAGAAGCATTACTGGTGTGGGATTTGCCCCAGTGGCAGTGATTGTAAAGCAAACGAGTTCGCAACAGGGGCGAGGATATTCTGGGAACACAGGTGATTCATCTAACTTTATGAGGTCTGCTGCACCTGCAGCGAACGGTATTCAATCACTTATCGCTGACGGATTCACCATTGGTACAGATGCTACCGTAAACGCAAACACGGCAACATACTTTTGGGTTGCATTTGGAGAACCTGCATCAGGTCCAGCAAACCTAAAATCCCTAGACACAAATATCAAAGCGAATATCAAAAGTTACAATACCAATATTCTATCGAATATTAAGTCAATAAACACGAATGTGTAGCGTGGTAAAATAAAAATATGGAAAAAGACGAATCAGTTTCAATGGCGGGAATGGCAAAGGATATTTCCTATATGACAAAAACAATCTCAGAGATGAAAATAGCTTTAGAGCTTCTAACTTCTAACATGATTACAAAAGATGAAGTTGACAGGAGATTTGATAGAATGAACACAGAATTAGACAAAAGGTTTGAGGGCGCACACGCAAGACTTGATACTAAATTAGACGCAGTATATTTTGATAAGTTCCAAAACAAAGTGGAAGACCACATAGGAGGTGGGAACATTAAGTGGGGAGCAGTTAGTCAAACAATAATAACAATTGTCTTGTCTGGAGCTGTGGTTGGTGCAATAGCATTTGCAGTACAGTCAGGGAAACTATAGGAGAGTGGAATAGACAACTATAATCTTTTGTAGGATAATTAAAGTATTACATCTAACCTTTCTGTATGAATATCTTTGAATCAGCGTCAAAAATTGTTTTTATATCAATCACTCTAGCGGTTATTGGTCTTACCTACATGGAAATCGTCGAAGCAAAGGACTTTCTCACTCTAGCGACCATGTCATTCACGTTCTACTTTTCAAATAAAGGAAATGAGAGTAATAACTTTTTGAATAAGTAAAACCAATTTGAATAGTATATAATTAAAACACTATATGTTTCCTCAAATAACAATTAAGCACTCGATAGGCAACGTCATAGAAATTCCGAACGAATTGAATTCTAAGGTCTTTACGTACATGCGTAACAACCTTTCTATTGGGGCGACAGCCATACCTGTTGACAATGCAATTGACTTTACTGCGGGCTCAATTATTTTATTACTGTCTTCTGTTGGTAACGAGAACGCAGAATTTGCGCTTGCTTCTTCCCACACAGATCAAAATTTTACTGTCACTGCAATAAAGCAGCCACATAATCGAGGAGATCTTGTGACACAGGTGAACTATGACCAGGTGGTTATTTCAAAGGCTTCAACCATCAATGGGGTGTATTCAGTGCTTCAAACACTTTCTTTGTATGTTACCCAGCAGAAAACAATCGTCTTTGATTCCGCAGGTCTTACTACCGACTTCTATAAACTACAGTGGAAAAATTCAGTGACAACGGCTCTTTCAATGTCTTCAAGTCCAATAAGTGTTCTCACATACCCAACAAATTCGGTTGGTAATATAACTAATTCAGTTCTAAAGGCTATGGGCGTTGGAGAGAACGATACAAGAATTAACTCAGATTTCTGTATATCTGCAATGAATGACGCTCGAAAGTACACAGAAGGGAAACTGTACGGAATACGTCACGCATGGAGGTCAGAATTTGAATACCCCATGAAAATTCTTGCTGGATCAAATTTTGTGAATCTTCCTGATGATATTCAGTTTGATGAGTCAGATAGGTCATTGCTTTCAGCTCGATTTATAATTGGAAATGTCCTTGCTCCATTCAATCTTCGATACATCGACAAGAGGTCATGGAATCAGATAGCTTTTCAAGTCTCAGGAGGGCTCCTGTCTGTTGAAGCCGGCATTGGCGCTACTACAATTACACTTAATAGTGTTGGAGATTTTCCCGCGACTACACCTAGCGGAGTGGCATACATTGCGACTACTGACTTTGACCAAGAAATACTCGAGATTGGATATACTGGCGTAAATCTTATCACAAACCAACTGACGGGAGTTACTGGTATTGATCGTATTGTTCCCGCAGGGACACAGATATGGTCTACTCCGACCATTGCACAGCCAATAACCTACACGGTATATGACAATAAGATTGTTTTTGATAGAATTGTTTCAGACTCAATGCAGGGTAATAATTGTTATATTGATTATTACAAGAAGCTTGATGAGGTTGAAAATCTTTATCAAGAATTGAGAGAACCGTACCGGGACATGTATAAATTCTACCTTCGGTATGCAATTAAATACCGAAAAGATATTACATTGCCAAGCAGTGATCCTGATTTAAAGAAATTTGAAGAACTTGTACAAGCTCTGTTTGACAACTTGTACACTGGACAGGACACTGTAATTGTTACTTCATAAGATATGTGAAGTACATTACATTATAAGATAAGAAGGCTAACATCCTACTGTTTAATAATATGGGTCAAACTCAACCACGAATCCCTACGATGAACATCACAACACAAGACCCTCTAACGAGTCTTGTTATTGAGGCGTTCATCCCAACCGCAGATGCTCTCCCTGACGGGGCGACATACACAACAATTTTTGCAGTAGGCGCAACCCTTCAAGTTCTTGCAGGTTCTGTCGCAGGGACATACTCGAATACAGGAACCGTAGCGGTACCTGATTTTACAGCAGTCGTTGTCGGAGTCACTGGTGCTACTGGTGCTACTGGTGCTACTGGTGCTACTGGTGCTACTGGTGCTACTGGTGCTACTGGACCAACTGGACCTACAGGGGCATAGTGTATCTATTCATTGTCTCTTTTTAAGGGACTATGAAATAGGCATATTACCTTCATGAATACTGAAAACAAAAAAACAATAGGAGTTGTAATGATCGTCAAAAACGAAAAGGACCATCTTCGAAAATGCTTAGAGTCCGTTAAAGACGCGGATGTTATTTATATTGCAGATACGGGGTCAGAAGATGACACGGTGGTCATTGCGAAGGAATTTACAGAGAATGTATTCACTGATTATGTATGGAAAGATGACTTTGCCGATGCTCGCAATTTCATCCGACAGAAGGCTGAAACTGACTGGTGTTTGTCAATTGATGCAGATGAAATACTGGAAGTTGGAGGAATGGATAAAATTCGTGAAATTATAGAAAATGCACAAGATGCAGATCTTCATTTTAGTGTACGAATGACAGCCCAGGGGAATGGCTTTGTACACGATTTACCACGTATTTTCAAAAATACTGAGGAAGTAAAGTGGTTGGGAATTGCACATGAAACACTATCTCCTTTCCAGAAAAACCTTACCGATATTGTTATTGAATATGGAAGTAGTACAGCGCATGCACTTGATGAGAATCGCATGCAGAGAATCTTGAAAAAAATTGTTGAAAGTGATGAGTGTGCGCCTAGGGATTTATATTACTATGCTCGAGAGTTTTACTATCGACGTGATTATGTGAAAGCAGCGGAACTCTTTGAAGAATATGTCCTTGTTTCTAAGTGGATTCCAGAAAAAGCTGATGGACTTTTATATCTATCTCGATGTTACTTTTACTCAGGGAAGGGAGACATGGCTCGTTCAACATGTTTGAAAGCAATTGAACAAAACCCTGATTTTAAAGAAGCTCTTATTTTTATGTCTGAAATCCACTTTGAACCGTGGAAACATAAATGGGAAAAACTAGCTTCCGTTGCCACTAATGAGGATGTTTTATTTAAAAGACAATGAGTGCACTTCAAACATATAAGAATATACAGATTCCCTTTCCCACTGAAGGAATGATTCGAACGGCGCAGATTGACGACACAGTGGCTCCTGCCGACTCTGTTCAGCTTGCAGTCAATATGAACTTTGACCGTGTTGGTGCGATACAGACACGACCAGGAGTGACCCAGTATGCTACTGACATCGCTGGTCCTGTTAAAAATTTCGGAACATTGAACAACGCAGAGGTTCTTGATGGATATGTAAATATAAAGAAATTACTTGCGACAAATGATTTTAGCGACTCTGCTCGAGATGTATCTATTGCAAAAGTTGACGACACTCACTTCATTGTCTTCTGGTCAGGTGCCTCGGGTGATGGGTTTGCGCAAGTTGTTTCAGTGGACGCTTCCACTGGAATAACAGAGCTCCTCGGTACAGCGCTTGAATTTGATACAGTGGACGGTCTCGAGAATAAATGTCTTCGAATAAGTAGTACTCGTTTTATAAACTTCTGGTCAGGTTCAGGGTCTGATGGTTTTGTTCAAGTATTTGCCGTGGACACAACATCTGCAAACTACACAGTTACGGCTCTCGGTACAGCACTTGAGTTTGATACCTCCGACAATTCATCTAATGCCCCTGCTCAAATTGACGCGAATCACTTTATCAACTTCTACACGGGGGTTTCTGGAGGTGGATTTGTTTCAAACTTTGAGGTTAATCTTGCCACCTTTGCTGTTACGGAAGTGGGTTCAACCCTCACCTTTGATGCGACACTCGCTTCAGACATGTCAGTCTCACCACTTGGGGATGGTTTACGATTTCTTTTGTTTTGGAGACATAATGGCGCTGAGGGACGTGCTCAAGTATTTTTAGTGAATACGGGCACATGGGCAATAACGGCAATAGGTTCACCTTTATCTTTTGACACAGTAAACTTTACTAATCATTCAATATCTCTTGGGGATGGTCAAAACTTTGTAAATGCTTGGAGGTCTGCTTCAGATAAAGGACTTGTCCGGTCGTTTAATGTAAATCCAGCAACGTACGCTGTGACAGGAATATTAACATCTGTTGAATTTGAAGGAACCTTTGTGCGATCTATTGACATTGTTTCAATGGAAGATAACAGACATTTTACATTGTTTTGGAGAGGTAATAATTTAGACGGGTTTGTGCAGGTTTTTCAAGCAACTCCACTGACATTTCTCGTGAGTGAAACCAGTGAAAAACTATTTTTTGCAGATGCCGCTAATCCGAACTCTGCAATCTTGATGAATGGATTTAATATCCTAAACTTCTGGGGAACGACAGGAAGTACTCCTGGAGCTATGGTGAACGGAGTATTCCTTGTTTTTGGAGATATTCAATACAATAAATATTTGTACGCACAAAATGGAGATAGTGACATTTTAAATTGGGATGGAACTATTTGGGCTACTCAACGCTCAGGTCTCGACACAACACAGAAGGCTCGGTTTGCTCAGTATTTAAATTATATATGGATGGTGAATGGAGGTGATACGTTTGGAGATGCGGTGATGACTTCAAACGGTGGAGCCTTTGGTACCACTTTGGTTCCAGTCGGATTCCCTAAAGGAGACTTTATATCCGCAGGGGTTGAAGGCCGTGTGTGGGTAGCAGATGCTGGAGCTGATGTGGTTTACTACACAGATATTGTGCAATTTGTTCCTCCAGATAACTACACACTTACCTACGATCCAGAAGTAAATTTCATTTCTTCTCTATCTTCTCAGGATGGACAGAACATTACCGGACTGATGCGTGTGCCTCGAGCATTGTTACTTTTCAAGCAAGATAGTATTTATCGAATCTATGGAGCAACTTCTATTGATTCATACCCTGCATACAATGTTGGAACATACTCACAAGAATCTATCGTTACAACAAAAACTGGGATATTTTTCCATCACTCTTCTGGTTTCTATCAGTTTGATTATGGAGGTCAGCCGATTGAAATTTCTCGTCGCGTCATTGATTTTATCAAGGCAATACCCCGGGCATATTATGGAAGTGTCACTGGTGTATTTGATGGTTTTGATGCAATCGAATGGTCTGTGGGCCCAATTACGGTAGAAGATGTGACCTTCACTAGTTGTGTGATGCGCTACACAATATCAACACAGGTTTGGTCAGTTTATGACTACGTAGGACATTCGATTACGGCGATGATTCAATTTGACGACGGAGAGACTCTTACTCACCTCATGGGAACACAGGCTGGGAAGATTGGGTCTATGGACACAGGCGAAACTGACTTTGGAACAGGATTTTACTTTGAGTTCATTGACAGGTGGAGAGCTTTCGCAGAAATGTATTATCAATCAAAGTCTATCGATGGAATGAGTGTGTATTCTGAAAACGGAGGAGGATCTAATTTGATGTACCAAGTACAGAAATCAGGTCCGAATGTATGGGAGACTCTCGGAACGATTACCGACAAAAATAATTCAATCCTACCATCTGCAAGCGTTAGTGACTTCGATGTTCTTCGCTTCAGGATTGCTGGGAATACAAGCGGAGTTCCGATTGTGTATCACGGCATTGAGATACTCGATCTAACCATTAAGGGTCAAGATGAAAACTAATGAAAATAAAAGACCTAAAACTCAATAGGTATCTCATCAAATCTCCTGTTCAAAATGATCAGACACAGGGGGCTACTTTCAATGCGAAAACTCCTGCTCAAAAACGTGGAAAGGAAGATTCTGGAAAAGATTTTCAAAATAAAGGTGACGAAGAACCTGCACCGAATGTCCTCACTGGGACTGTTATCACGGCGTGTATTATTCAAACAACGGCGCTTCCGTACCGCGTTGAACTTGCTGGAAATGATGTGACATTCTATGACGATACGTATACTTCAAGGACTGGTGAGGTTAAGGGTGACACTTCTCGACTTATATTTACACATGATGTTCATTCAAATGAGGGGTTCATCATGGAAAAACGTGCCTCAGTATACGATACGTACGATAATGTGCTTTCTTGGTTTGCTACACCTGCTCGGGACGGAAGAAATAATTATATGTTTATTGGGAGGAATGCCTCTGCCGTAGATGATCAAAGAAACGTTGATCTTATCGCCTTCAACATCAATCAGGATACTTCCCTACCACCACCGTCAGGACCGTCAGATGGTCAATTTAGCATTAACGGATTGTATCTCATTGATTTTTCCCAGGATGGAGTGGCTCCTGTCGCCTACAGGCCCTTTGGAGCAGGTTCTTCGGAAACTATTTTCGCGGGTTCAAGGCAGGGCTTTAGTTCATTCATTGCCTCAGGTGATGGAGGACTTGCAGGGCTTGGGTATCGGATACCATCAGGTTCATCCTTTGCAATTGATATTGTTTTTTACATTGATTCAACTACAGGAGTTGTTACCACTGAGAGGGACATTGTCCCACTTACCACGGGGGCATATGACCTTGGAACACCAGTGCTCAAGTTCGGAACATTTTACGGCTCTGTGTCAGCGTGTCCTTTGCCGACAGTTGAGAATGCTCTTGAAATTCTTGAAAGAATACCTGAGCCATCATTTGTCGGTGAACGAGGTCACTACGGAGAAAGAAAATATTTTGATGACTTAACCTTTCCAGAAGAAGTGCTTTATACAAACGCAAAAGGTATTGTTGATATAGAGCACAATCACATGCTTGGTTTCCTTCTCAAGGCGGTTATTGAACTGAATGAAAAAGTGAAGCTATTAGAACAAAGTAATTCACCTGATTGATAAGTGAGTCACTTGACAGTATAATTTAAACATTCTTATGAATCCAGATTCAATTCGACAACTTCAAATGATGCTCAATGCTCGGGGAATAAATGTACCCGTGTCTGGAGTTCTTGACCAAGCTACATTTTCAGCGATGAACAGCGCTGTTTCAAGCTCTGTGGCATCTCGACCGAATCTTTCAAATATGACAGGAGCTTCTCCAGAAGCCCTGGTGAACGCATACATGACAAACAACTGGAGTGAGGTGACGGATATTACAGGACAACCGTTTAGTCAAAAGGATCAAGCGTCAGCGGTCAGTGATGCTGAACGAGCACTTGCCCCAGCATATAAAGCTCAACAGGCATACGACACAGCCGGTGTTACCGACACGTTGCAAGACCAGCAGGACTCTTTTGGCAGGTTCCTTGGAAACGAAGCTGAGACATTTTCTGATAACAAAAATACCCTCGACCAAAACGCCGCGGACCAAGGAGTTCTTTTTTCTGGTTCACGATACCAAAAGCTCAACGACCTTAAAAATACGTACGAGGATCGACAACGACTGGAACGAGCAGATGTCGGTAAGGACATTGCCCGGACAGCACGACAAAATCAGTATGCGTATGGGAACCCCGCATCTGAAAATCTCTCGAGCTATTATCAGTTGAGTAAGGGGAATGAGTACAATCCACAGGTGGTGGGGAATAATGCAAATCAGAGCAAGTCACTTTCCTCTATGTACAACCCTTCTGATTATAAGTTCCAAGGGACTGCGGTAAATGCAAACAAGGCACAGGTGCAGACAAGAGCCGCCTCGTTGCTTTCGAATAAAGCGAACAAATTATCAATGGGTGGTTATAAACGACAACAATAATATGGCATCAGCTAACGAAAAACCAAAGATGAAGGACTTCTTCAACCAGTTCACCAACCCATCTGGAGCAGCCCCTTTCAAGGTAAACTACCCAAACAAGAACGCTCCACCTCCAAAAGATTTGAGTAGTTTTTTTAGTGCTCAACCATCTAGGTTGTCAGATTTGTTCAAAGGCTCGTCACAAAATATGACTCCATTTCAGCCGTCACAACCACAAGGACAAATGCAAGGTCCCATGAGATCACCTAATGTGCAGCCGTCACAACCACAAGGACAAATGCAAGGTCCGTTATTTCAATCATCAGGAAAATCATTTCAGGCTCCTGCTCCAGAGGTGGCTCCCGAAGCTCCTGCTCAACAAGTCCCTCCACAATGGTTAAAACCAGATGGTTCTTTTTATTCTCCTGAAGAGATTTCACAGAATATTGAAAGTACATTAATGTCTTCTAGGTCTCGAGGTGATATTCCAAGCCTTGCGGGTAATCAATTCGGAGGCGGTGAAAAGTCAGGTGTTGAACTTCAAGGTGAAGCTGCTCGAATAAACAACGCACGTAACGATATTGCAGTTGGGGCAAATGACCCGTATAAAGTGGCATCTCAATCTGGTATTGCTTACACAGCAGCAGAATTAAATGCTATAGAGAAAGCGTACGCAGGGGTTTATGACCCCGCGCTCGACACGGCGCTTGCGAAGGTTGAGGAAAAACAAGCTGAAGACCAGTTTAATCGGGAGGCAAAACTCAGGACTGATCTTCAAGCTAATGCTCCATACACTCTTGGAAAAGATGAAGTTCGTATGGACGGGCAAGGCAATCCTATCGCCGTTGGTATTTCTAGTTCCTCAAATGTAGGAACGGGCTTGTATACGGAAGGCGCTGACCCTACAGTTGATGCATACATTAAGGGAATACGGTCTGGTACCTACAAACCATCAGATGTCCCCGATGAATATAAGGCACTTGTGGCGCAAGGAATGAATACCGGAGTGGCTCCACTATCAGTAACAACTGGAGAAGCAGTCAACACCATAAATCTCCTTCTTGAGTCGAAAGACCTTCTTGGAGGTATTGCGGGATGGCAATCTATTGGAAGTTTTTTCCCAGGCGACACAAAGAACCTGCTGTCTTTGACTAAACGATTGCAGGGAATAATGTCTCTTGAGAATCGAAATCAATTGAAAGGACAGGGGGCTATTTCAGACTTTGAATTCCGAGTTCTCGGAGATGCTTCAAATGATCTCGGAATTGATATAAAGAGCGGACGATCTTCATTGAGTAATGAAGAATTCTTAAAGAGACTTGAAAAATGGCAGTTCAAAATTCAGGTTGGTGAAACTCAACTACCCGACGATGAATTGATACATTTACGAGATAAGGGATACACACCTGACCAAGTGAGGGAACTCAATAGACCTCAGTCTTTTAACTCGGCTGGAAACGCCACAGCTTCCACAGGGAACCGACCACAACGGAACCAGAACCCTGGAAATGTAAAAAGTGGAGGTCTAGCTGATTCTCTGGCGATAGGAACAGATGACCAGGACCACCTAGTGTTCCCCGATGCGGCGACTGGATTCAGGGCACTTACAATGGACTTAACTGCAAAGATAAATGGGGGCAGTAGACACTTAGCAGCGAATCCAACAATTACCCAACTTGGAAAAGTTTACGCAGAGGACCCAAACTGGCCGATAAAGGTTTCTGGAATGCTTGGAGTCTCTCCTTCTACACCTACTAAGAACATACCTATTAGCCAACTTGTAGATGCAATTGCACGTCAAGAAGGTTTTTACGCATAAAATATATGGATCCACGAATACAAAAAATGCAGCAGGACCTAGAGACATTCCGAGCGTCAAAGAACGGAAGTTCTTCTCCTGTCCCGTCATCTCGACCGACGAGCACTCCTGTTGCCCCAGTTAAATCTCAGATACAGATCGATCTGGAGACATTCCGAGCAGGTAAAGGAACTCCTGTAAAAAAGACTGATGAACCCAAAGAAGGTTCTACTGTTGGAAATATGGTGAAGAGCATATTCTCTGCTCCTGTCACGACGATTGCTCGACCAGTACAGGCGGTCACGGCGCTCAGTTCTCGACTTATGGGTAAGGATATGTCTAATGAACAGATTGATGAAGCCTACCAAAACATTCCTGTTGTTGGAGGACTTATTGCAGATACACCAAAAAATTATGGTGACGTGAAAAAAGACGTTGGCCGCGGTATTCAAACAGTTGCCCTAGGCACAGGTGCTCCAATCGCAGGTGGAGCTGCATTCGGAGTAGGAAGCTCTTTAGAACAAGGGAATGATCTCCTCAGTGTTCAGACAATTATCAACACCGCCATTGGTGGGGTTGGAGGTAAGGTTACTGCGTGGATTGGTAAACCGTTGTTCAATGCGGCTGGGAAGGTAATTGGGACAATAACTCCTCAAGTACTCAAAGACATTGCAGGTCAAGGGGCTGGGGCTGTTCAGAAATTCATGGCAGATAATAAGCTTCTTGGAGGCGCAGTGGCTCCATTGAGTGAGAAGGTTGCATCTGGATTTCAGAAAATCGATGACACTATTGGACAGAAAACTTCTCAATTGTTTTCTAAGACAAGGGAGTTACCTAGCAAACTATACCCCGGATTGTCTGAGGAGAGTTTACAAAAAAGATATTTAGATTCTGACAAAAAAAAGTTTAAACAGGTTACAACGATTCCAAAGGCATCTTACAGGAAAACTACTGATATATATAAAAATGCTGGTGAAAAAGGCAACAACATGGAAGAGGTGCTTGTTGACAATGGAGTAAGATTTGACGAAGTTGTTGAGGACGGGCTGTTCAACACACAAGATGTCTCTAAAAAATTCAGGAACGATGCAGTAAAAAGGCAAGGAGAGCAACTCCGCCCGGCTATTCAGGAGGCTGATTTATCATTCCAGAGAGTTCCTATCTCTAGGGTCCGAGAGCAAATGATTACGAAAATAAACAAGAGCAAATTCGGTGCGACTGAGAAAAAAAGAATGATTAACGAAGTGAATAATCGGTATTCAAATGAAGGTGCAGAAGCCATGGCCCACCCCAACGGGTATGGACTTGAAGATTTCTATGATGAAAAGATTTCTTCTGACCTTAGAAGTAAACCTAAACAAGATGGTAGTTTCTCAGAGAACTTTGCTGCGACAACTGCAAAAAATGAAGGAGACACTTTCCGGGCGATGCTCAAGGCAAATGCTCCTGAGTGGATTGAAATTGAAAAAGTTCTCGCTCAGTCAGAGTCAATGTTCCAAGCAGCTAATTTTCTAGAATCTCTACACACTAAAAAGGTACCAGAAACACTCTTTTCAAGGGGAGTTGATTTCCTCGGTAGGGGGCTTGGTGCTACGGCGGGAGCAGGAGTTGCTGGGGGGTACGGAAGTATCCTTGGGTATCACGCCGGTCCGTTGTTCCTCACTAGTTTTAAAAACATGTCGAACCCGGTGAAGGCAATGTATTTAAAGAGACTTAGCATTCAAGACCCGCCAGCGTTTATTCAGTTAAAAAATGCCCTCGGCGAAAAAGTAACAGAGAGGCTGATGCAGCTTAAACTACCTGCTCCTGGAAAGACATCGTATAAAGATCCTGATAGTATCTTTTATCAAGCAGAAGGGTATTCTCCAACACTTAATAAGCAGGAGGCTGTAGACATGGCTTCTCTAAACAGGAAGGACGTTAAAACGCCAAAGGGTGGTAAGTCTAAGCGTCCAAAGCTAAGAGAGATGCTCGAAGGATACGAAGAATACGTCTCTCCAGATAAGAAGGTAATTCCTACAGGACCAACTCCCAAAAAAAATAAACGCCTCACTGAACTTTACGGGAATCTCCCTATAATTCGATAAAATAAAAATACCCCATTAAGGGGTATTTGTCGTGCTTACGCTTCAATATTCGGCTCCAATATAGACAATATGTTTGGAAGCATGTTCACCGCAAGGTGCGTTGGTGTCTGACTGGCAAACTCTCTTTTCAGTACAACTTCTGCTCTATCGACAATTTCAGGTTTTAGCTCGATGTTTAACTTCTTCGCGACATCTGATAGAATCAATCCGTATTCAAACGCAAGGGTTAGCTTTTCTTCTGAATACGTTTTTTCAAATATTTTCCAAAACATATTATTCTATTTTCTCTTTTTCCGCAGAAGCCACTTGATGAGTATCAGGATTTGCGACTCCTTCATTAGTTTCGTCTCTCACTAAGTTGTATGCCTCTTTGTCAATGAACATTACCACTTCTTCAATAAAACCTTCGGATGTGATTCGTTTTTTACACGCTACTTCAACCTGGAGCGCCTTCATCAGTTCTTGAATTTGTCCAACTTTCTTTGCGCTTTGCGCGCGGGCTTCATTCTCTGTCATGTTTATATTTCGGTTAGATATTCTTGGTATGCATCGGATATTTCCCATGCTGTCCGTATGATTAAATCTTCCATTCTTTCAATTTCACGTTCATCGAATTCTCTGTGGAACGACACAATCCTGCCAGTTGTTTCAATACTTTTAGGTTGATCTCTCCAGAAGTCTACGGTCTCTTTTTGTGACTCAACGGTTTCAATCCAGTCCAGGTCACAGTACTCCGGCATGTTACCCGTACTCCATTTTAATGCCATTGCGTAAAATACGAGCTGATCATGCTTCTGCACCTTTGCCTTTGTCCAAGCAATCTTGCCCGTCTTGTACTCTCTAAACACATTGAGCTTACTGTCATACGTGTCAATAAATGACAAACATGGGACAACTCCTCGTATCATTACATTTATTTTGTGTTCCGGAGTGTCGTATGTTTCAAGTTCAGGTAGTAGGTAGGTATGCTTACCCTCTTCAATGAGAGTTGCGATGTTCTTACCAAATCGTAGAAACTTCGTGTCGAGCTTGGCACCATTCGCAAAGTACTCTCGCTTATACCTTTCCTCGTTTGAAGTCCAACAAGAATGTTGAGACCAAGAAATATGAGGCTTGGGGAGTATGAGTTGGGGGTATCGTGACATGAGTGTGTGATTAAGACCTGGATAGTAAATCCCCCCTCCATGTTATTAGCACTTCAACGGGGGGATTTTTGCTATGGGGAGTAAGCCCACATCGGCAACTGACTGTCACTCAGCCCTCTTGGATGTATACCTCCTTTCGGTAGCGAACCATTCTGTTGGCACATGCCATTCCTGGCAAGATGATTAAATAGCACCAATCTCCATATCTTCCTCAAACTGAGATCGATCAGAGACTTTCCGTTGAGGAGTTTCCTCAACGATGATGGAATCAGAAACAAGTTCCCATTGTGGAATTTGAGTATGTTCACCCCAGTTCTCAGCGAGTTCCCAACCATCTTCTTCAATACTACTCATACTATGTCCTCCTTTCAGATTAATTATACAGTATATTGTGGTAGTTTGCGTCGGGTACGGTTGTAAAGATCTACGCTACCTCTTCGTATGTTGCAACAAGGGCCACAAACCCTGGAGATTTCAATCGCTCATCCAGTGTTGTTTCTTTAAGATTCTCGTCCAGGATATGGGGGTAGCTACCAAGGGCCAGCTTAATTATGTGCGCGTACTTTTCAAATGTCTCTCCAGAAAACCACGGCGTATGGAGTGACAAATGAACAGTCGGTTTGTACATCTTTAGTACCGCCATGGAATCGACAAGCAGATCAATTTCACCTCCCTCAATGTCAATTTTAATGAAGTTTGGTTTTATTTCATTTACCAATGTTACAAAGGGAATTGATGGAACAGCTATCCTGTGGTTAGACCATAGAATGCTGGACATAGAATCTCCTAGTCGATTTTTCACACCAATCTCAATGTTCTTCCATTTACTTGATACGGCAATTGGTGCGTGCCATACATTCTCAATTTCATTTAACTCAACATTCTCCCTAAGCGCCTTGTACGCCACAGGATCAGGTTCAAACGCAAATACTTTTTTTGCGAGAGGTGCTCCATACAATACCGTAGGTCCAATCCACGCTCCAATATCCATGTAATTTTTATGTTCACTCAAGAATGTGTCGAATATCTTGAAAGTAGAAGGCTCCCATGAATTGTCAGAGAACATCATCCAAAACCAGTCGAACCCCTCAACTACTTTGAAATCTTTTTCTTCTTTGCTGACTTGCATGGTGTTGCTGTTTTCTTTTGTAATGAACTCTTTTGTTCAATAATTTCAATGAGGTCTATCGTCCTCCTTACTAGGCTTAGCGATAGAGTGTTATCTTTTAAATGCTTGTCTGCCTGTCGCAAATACATAAATGCGATAATGCTGTATGCCAGGAACCAAACAAATGCAATTAGGTAAGGAAAGCCGGTGTATTTTTCATACTCATACCCATATATTCCTGGAAGGAATCCAAGAAGTAGTGTGTTCACACCGTATATAATCCATACTCCCCCGAGAATAATACTCATGATTTTTTTACCCGATGGCTTCTTTAGAGTGCACAAAGTATTCATACTGTTTTATTAGGCAATAAGTGGTCGTTTTTTGAGAATCATAGTGAACAAGATTGGCTTGTCTTCCTCATTGATTTTCAATGAAATCTTAACCTGATTTTCAATGAGCTTGAGAGCATCAAGACTAACGGCGCTCGCAATTGCGTTCTCAGCTTTGCAAAATCCCTCATATGTCGGATTAACAGGAGTTTGTTGATATGCCGGTACTGGTGCCTTTGCTGGCGCTTTCTGCTCAATTGCAGGTAGTGGAACAACATTCGCTACTGGTGCCTTTCCTGTAGCACCAGTAGTTACCGGCGCTTCAACTCGTCTCTCGGTGACTTCTACATTTGCCTTATTGTAGAACTTTGGAAGTCGTCCATTGGATGGCATTTCTGCGTACGTTTGGTAAAGATCTTCAATGATTGGCATGACGATTGCACGCGCATCTTCAATAGTTGGTGCCTTTACTACAATTTTTGGTATGATGTTTCCAAATGACTGTACTGGAATAGTGGCAGTAATCTCAAATGAGATGAGCTCAACAGATGGAGCTACTTTAATAACACGCACATTCTTTTTTATCGCTACGGCTTTGATTAGTTTACTCTCTACCTTTGTTTTTTTTGTAGACATACGTTTGATAATTATAATTTGATACTAGTAAATCGTAGACCTGTTGATTGTTCAAATGTTGCTTCATTTGTTGATTCTGCCTTTGCTTTAGCTGCTTTGAATTCTTCTCCAATCTCATTGACTTCAACTGGGTATGTCCAGGTCTTTCGTGTTGAAACGGAAAACTTTCCGACAATGGTCTCAATTTTATCAACACCTCCATCGATCATTTGCTGAAGAATAACTGGTTTAAGCTGTTCTTTCTTCATCTCAAGGACAGAAATCTCTGCCTCGAGAAGAGCATACTCTTCGTATAGATTTTGCATTACTTCTTTTTGTTATTCTGCTTAATAAACGTGTCGACAATTTGACGGAACACCTCTGCATCAGAAATGTTTTTACTCTCTGCACGCGCCTTAATAAATGTAAGTTGATCTTGGGTTACTCGTGCATTGAATCGTTTGTACGGGATGTGTTTTTTTGTAGTTGCCTTCATGTATTTTTTTTGATTAATAAGTGTACCTCTACAGGTTACTGTATGTCGGTGTCGGTGTCAACTAAGCAATGTGGATAAGTTTATCAGAAAGCTCTTTGCATTCGTCAATTGTTATAGATTTCCTGCCCTCGAGCTTCATTTTGACGATATGGAGGTACCTAACCATATAAAAGGTAGAATTGTGTTTAATGGCTAGATACGCAGGGAGAGGAGGCACACAGAAGCCGTCACATGGTTTCCTGCGGGAGTCCTCATCCGACAACTTCCATGTAAACCCCTCTTTTTCGAGAGCTGGCAGTCCTTCGTCCTGGTTCTCCTCCATTTTAGAGAAGTTGAACGTGTTCCCTGAGACTACTTTAATTTCGTAGTAACAATAGAACTTTTTTATTCGTAGGTACTGATTGAGTATGATGTTGGACTTCGATTCTTTACCGGGCATACCGTGCGTTCATCACGCGCCTTGTTGATTCAAAGAAGTATCCTGTTCCTCTTTTTAATCCAAGGGGAGCAAGGATTTCCGATGCATACTTATCCTGATATTTTTTTACAGCAGCTTCCGTCATTCCTCCAAAATACTGTGTAGGAGTTTTTAAGATGAGACACCCTTCGAGAATGAGAATCTTTTGAAGTGCCATTACATCCTCCCCACGCATTCCGTTTTGTAAGTTGCGAGTGAACTTATATGAGAATGACGGGTCAGATTCATAGTTGAGATTCTTTTTATCAATAGAAAACCCTGCGCCGTAGCATCTCTGTTTGATAAAGTTTTCAGACACAAACCGAATGTTCTTTTTTCTACCGAGCCCAGTTCCTTGTCCCGCTGAATCAAGAACGGCGATATGTTTCACTCCTCCGATAAGTAAGTATGAGAACCCCGCCGCTTGGTGTCTCCCTGTTTCCGCACTGAATAGACCAAGAAGCTTTTTGACAATTTTTGGCATGCCGTTCCACCACTCATCACGATTACTATTATCAAAATACCAAAACAAACACACGGGTATTTTCTGATCAATTATTCGAGCAAGGTCGTCGATATTGAACGT
>Ga0163144_10012145_pt1 | contig 18130 bp, 11 predicted proteins | sample OliLak19BULKMAT1_FD_123175 | JGI IMG/M metagenome (GOLD analysis project Ga0163144, IMG submission 123175) | Freshwater microbial mat bacterial communities from Lake Vanda, McMurdo Dry Valleys, Antarctica - Oligotrophic Lake LV.19.BULKMAT1 | ecosystem: Environmental > Aquatic > Freshwater >... | reverse complement strand
CGCTGGATGCGGGAGACGGATGCCGCCGACCAACTTCGGACATACTTATGCCCCGACCTAACCTTGGCAGAACGGACATTAACCCGCGTCGAAGGCTGGATTCTCGGACTTCCATGAGTTACTATGACACCTTTGGCGTACAACGCCGGATCGTGGCGAGAGCAGACGACCTGATGGTCTTAATGGATTGAGACCGGAAGAGGGAAAACTGTCCCCAGATGGAGTCTAACCACCATCTGAGCTTTAGGAGAGCCCTGCTCTATCCACTTGAGCTATGAGGACGTTGGAAACGCTTCAAGACAGCGTTGACGCCGAGATCCAGCACACCGGGTTCGTTCCCGATGCAGGATATGGCATCAGCGAGCAAGGTGCTCGCAGCGGTCAGCCAAAAGAAAACGGTTCCACCAACGGCTCCAATGGTCACGCCAACGGAGAGGCATGGGCCTGCTCGGACAAACAGCAGAAACTCATCGTCAAGCTCGTCGACGAGCACCAGCTCGACAAAGGGCAGGTCGGGGGGATCAGCAGGGAGATGTTCGGTGCCGGGGTCAAGGAGCTCAACAAGCTTCAAGCCTAGGGTCTCATCGACCGCACCCCCGCCGACCACGGCGGCAACCGTGGCAGCAACAGCCGTCGCTCCTCCCGTCAGCCCCGTCGGCAATACACGAATGGAGGTGCCCGATGATCGCCCTCGCATACTCCTGCTTTGCGGCGGCGAAGTCATCGAGCGCGAAACGCTCTTTGGCATCAACACTCCTCCGTTAACAGAAACCTGGTTCCCACTTCCCCACCGGCATCTTATCGTGGAAGTGGAAAACCAACTCACCGCCGCCGGATTCCAACTCCTCGGCCAAACACAAGCGATCAGCCACGACGGCTACCGTCACTTCGGCACCCTCGAAGTTTCCCAATTCGGCAACATGCCGAAGAACGGGCACGGCTGGGTGGTCGGACTGCGAAACTCGCACGACAAGACCTTCCCCGCTGGCCTCGCGGCTGGCACAAGGGTCTTAGTTTGCGACAATCTCGCAGCATTCTCCGGGCTCATCCAGATCCGACGCAAACACAGGGGGTTTGCCGTGAGAGATCTCCGGCAACTCACAGCCGGTGCCGTGGGACTACTCGGCACTCAGCTTGTGCAATTGGATCGCCGGATCGAGGCCTACCACGACCTCCGGCTCAGCTGCGACTCGTTGCAGGGGTATTCTTTAGTTAGCTCCTGTCACGCTGGCAACTTCGGATGTCCCTGTGGAATGTTTCGACACCACGATCTGCTTCCCCCCCTGCAATCGCCAGCTGGTCTCGATTAATCCATGGGGCGTTGGAATGGCTCCTCGGCAAAAATCCATGCCTGCGGGTGGGTGTGGTTTCACGATACACCGGGCAAAACCCGTGGCAACAGGGCGAATGCCGAGCAGGTATTTCACGAAGTATTTGATCACGTAAGCAGCGAAGGGATGGCAGCGGCTCCGAGTAGGAAATCCGCCATGTCCACCAAACTCGGCAAATACCTCCCAGGTAGTCCGGTCGCCAGCGAGCACCATGTCACCCCAGCGGTGGCGAACTCGATCAAAAATGGCATCCACCATTTCAAAACGATCAAATAACTCGAGCACGTAGTAGAGGCCGTAGGGGCTGCCATAGGACAGCAATGCAGGGTCGTTGTCGAGGATGCGCCGCGCCAGAGCCTCTGCCTGAGCCTCGTCGGCGACACCGTAGATGCCCATCATCGCGTTGGTGGTCTGGCTGCTCACTGACGAACGCGACCCGTCCGCATGGAGGCTGTCGGCGTAAGCGCACCGCTCGTCATCCCACAATTCGCGGTTGATCGCGGCAACGAGTGCTGTTCTTGCCTCGGCCCAAGGCTTTGCGTCCTCCTCGTCCAGCAATTCCGCGAGCCGTGCCGCTGCGTCGAGGGCTCCTGCCAGACCGGCCTGTTCGACACCGCAGATTGCGTGACCGTCGTCACGCCCGTGGCCCCACTCCACAAAATGCCAGACGCTATCCCACTCGAAAAGACCCCGCTCCCCGATCCTTCCCAATGCTTCCCCGACGCCTGCGCGAATGCGCGAATACATCGCCCGCGCGAACTCCAAGTCGCCCGTGAATTCAGTGTAGTCGCGGCACCACATAATCCAGTGCATCGACCAAAGCGGGATGGAACTATCCCAAGCACTTGGATACTGACTGCGCACAAGGCCAGTGAACTCCGGGTCCTCGGCGAAAAGTTGAATGCTGTGTTTCGCAACATCCAGATTGGCACAAGTTAAGATTTCGCCAAGAAAGGCGGTACGATTGTCAAAGTTCCAGTTGACCTGTTCGAACGTCGGGCAGTCGGTGTAGGTGTCATCGACGCTGGAGATCACTGATTGCGTGGCGATTTCATAGATCTCGTTAAGCAACGGATCGGAGCATTGCAGGAAGCCCTGTGGCCGGCTGCCGCAGTTGGCGGTAAGGATGCGCAGATCCGCGAGGTGGACCGGCTCGCGGCCAGTGTGATGAATGGCGATATAACGAACTCCATAGGCGTGAAAACTCTCAAATCGCTGCGGGCCGTCGGTTAAGCGGTAGGTGAGCGCATTTTCACAGCCAAAAGCCCAGTGATAGCGCAGGGGCGGAGCCGGATCGACCCCTTCAAAAAATGAGAATATGAGCCGACTGTCCGACTGCCCGGTCACTTCAAAAGCCAGCCAGCCATTGTGGACGGTTCCCAGATCGACCACGACACGCACCGCCTCGCCATCGGGTGAGGGCGGCAGCACCAACGGTGCGCCCGCTGGCGTGCGAGTCAGAGCGAGAAGGTCTTCCACCGAATCGAACGCCTCCGCACCTAGTGCCAAATCCTGGCTATTGGCCCAAAGCATCGTATGCGCCGGGTCCATCGTCGGCATGGCCGGACGCAAGACAGCCCAGTCAATGGCCTCCTGAGCGGGGTCTGCAACCGTCTTATCCACCGGCACCATCTGAAACCCTCCTGCTCCAAAGGGGTTCTTGAACGCGACCGGCGTTTCGCAGAAGCCAGCGAGGCTGATGTCGGCGAAATGATCCTTCTGATGTACACCCACCAAGCGGTTGGCGCCAGCGGCAAGCTCGATGGTTATTGGATCATTCGTCTCCTGCCACGGATTCCAACCGGAACCAGCGACCAGCTTGCGGCTTTGGTAAAACCAGTCGAACGCGCCGCGAGTTGGCGTAAAGCGGAGGGTCTGCGTCACTGGCGAAACGATGTCGGTCACAAAATAGGCCGGTGTCTCGAAGGTATTGCAACGCAGCAGTTCCTCTCGCGAGACCAGATACGGCTTGTGACGAAAGCTGATCGAAAAGTCGGGCAACCTCACATGGTCGGCAGTCACAATTCGGCGGATGGTCAGCGGCTCGCGGGCGGGTAAAGGCACTCGCCGCGGATAAAGCTGGATCTGACGTTCAACCACGGTAGCCGCCCGCCAATCCCCCTCCTCTGCCGCCGCGTCCACATCCTCAATGCACGGCAAAATCCAGCGGCGCACGGTCGGGTGCCGGCGCTGCCATTCGCGCTGCACCAAGGTGGAGGCATCGCTCACCACCGAGCGTTCGGGTAAATCAATTTCGAAGATCAAACCCGCTTCTCCTCCGCAATACGTCATTGTTCCGACCCCAATGCTTAAAACCAGCACATCGAGTCGGTTTTCTCCCTCGCGCAATCTGCCCGAGAAATCGTATGTATCCACCGATCTCTGGCCGGCAGCCGACTTGGCCGGTCCATGCCCCAGCATTTCGGAGTTTAACCAAACCTGATAGCTGGCGGCGGCGGTGATTTTCAGCACTGCGGGTTCGCCGCGTTCCGCGAAGAACGATTTCCGTGCCCGCAGATAGTAATCGTATCCCATCGGATCGGAATCATCCCAAATCCAACGGGCCTGTGGTGAAAAGATCGGCTCCATGTTGCTAAGTGCCATCCGCGCTGCTCACTCCGACGGATTCCAAAGATTAAATTCCGAACTCACATGACCATCCGCGTAAAGGAAGTTGACTTTTTCCGGGAGGAACTTGTGCCAGCCTTCCTTATCGGCCATGACCGGTATTCTTGAACTGCGGTTCTCCTGAAGAAAACGTGTCGACGCGAGAATCTGACCGTTGAGGCCGACATTCCAGTAATAGCTCGTTCCTGATGCTTGCGCCCCGCCCCGGTCGCTCGGGCAGATGAACGCGGAGCGGTTTCCAACGTAGTCGGCCAGCACCGTATCGATCGACGATTCCGAGTCCGAGGTGGAAGTGCGCACGCCAACAAGGTTAGGGTAACGATTCCCGTTGTCTCCCAGATAGATAAAGAGCCCAGCCCCCAACGCGCGAAGATTGATGAGGCATTTTGCCGCATTCGATCGATCAATCGCCTGCCTCATACCTGGGAACGCCAGAACGCTAAGGATCGCGAGGATCGCGATCACCACAACGAGCTCCAGCAGGGTGAACCCCTTCTTCATTGCGAACGCATGAACTCCTCGTTAAGGCGGATAATCACAGGGCTAAGATCCGCTTTCACCTCGGGTGTTGCGTCCGCGTAAAAGACCTTGAATCCCTCAGTTACTAATTGCTGCACGGCGTCGGATGAGAGAGACGTGTTCAGGGGATTCAGTCCGGTATCGGTTGAACGACCCATTTCCGAGAGTGCCCATGAGACAAAGGCTTTTCTTTCCTCCGGTTTCATATTGTTCAAGGCGAGGATCGTCAGTTTGTAGGCTGCGGATTGCGCCGAGCGGTTCAGAGGGACTCCCCCGATACCTGCGAGATCCGTGAAAAAGCCCTCCAGTTTCTTGGGTTTTTCGTTGTCCACTATTGTAGAGGCCTTTTCTGCCCGGCTGGCAATCTCCTGCTTCTCCCAAAGATTCGTCACCACAATGACTTCAGGAGTGCGCTCAAGCTTCGCTGCGTCAGAAGCTGCTCGGTCGCCACCGCTGCGAACGAGATAAACGATAATCAGAAGAGACGACAATCCGCCTACAATCACAAGCCACAAGGGTAATTTTTTCATTTTCATGGCAGATCCGAATCTATGAAACAATTTCTGGTGGTTCCACAATATGCGGTGCAAATTTGCGGCGGGCCTGCCGTGCGGCCCAGGAAAAGTGATCCATCGTATCGGTTTCACCGACAAGCCAGGGAAGAGAAGTAGGATCAACGCCGCTGCACTGAAACACCGGGGACGGGTATTCGCGCCCGTTTAAGGTGCGATACATGATGTTGTCGGCCCAGACATCCCAGCGGAGTCCCAAGTCCAATCCCTCCCTCGAATACCGCACCTGGCGCATGAAAAATAGTTGATCGTCCAGCACGCGCCCTTTCCGAAACCAGGAACGAAATTCCTTGACCGAGGCATACTCGTCTGCGGTCGCCACTTCGCAGAGAAAACCTCCCCCAATTCGGCAAAGGTCCATTTCGTCAAGGTTTAGGGCTGATCCCTGATAGCTGTAACAATGGATCAGCAACCAATGCTTTTCCCGGACCACTTTGATGCGCGGCCCCTGGCAGCCCTGGGGGCGACTGGCAAGAGGTCGAATGCCAATCAGGATCGGGCCGTCTTTGATGAAGATGTCCGCGAAATCCGTGCTCTCCCCTGTCAGATTCGGGAGAAGGGTGTCGCCGAGCCACACCTCGTCCGGCTGGTTGTTAAAACACAACGGCACGACGATTGTGGTTGCGAGTGAGGTCAATGCGCCCCGCTCGTAAACCCGGGGGCGATAAAGCATAATGGATGTGCGCTCGTGCTGCACGGCAGCGTAGCGACCATTGTCGAAGAAATGCTCGACGTCTTCCTTCTGAACCAGACCGGGGTCGGACGGATCCATCTGAAAGCTCCATTCGCCACTGACCGGTTTGTCGTTGATCGTGAACGAGCAGAAAACCATCCCCTGATCCTTCGTGCTGGTGAGCGGAGCGCGCTTACGATAGGCAATCTCCCAGTTGTTATTCGGACAACCTCCGATCATCCGCTGGCTGGCGGTGCCCATCGCCCAGTCCCGCTCCTGGTATTGATAGGTGAAAATCGACCGCGCCGAGAACGGGATGGCGTCGGAGAGCGTCACGCTTTCGAGCACTTTCGTTCCGCCCGGGCCAGGAATTTCACGGCGGGCGCCCTCGGTGAAATTACCGGTTTCGTGGGTTCCGCAAATCAGATGCGGATATTTGCGTTCGAGCATGAGCGGGCGAACGGATTCCGGCACATGGTAGGGATGCGCGCAGAAGCGGGCGAGAAAGCCGAGATTCCAATGTCCATCACTCGGATAGCCATTGTAAGCAAAGTGCCGCCCGGCAGGTTGCTCGTCCGCAAAACAGTCCGACGGAGGATACGCGGGCTGGACGAACTGATCGCCGAACTCGCACCAGAGGCCGGAGGAAAAGACCAGCGGATTGAGGCGCCCGCTGGTGTAATCCCGCGCACTCGGGCCGGGTTTTCGATTCAATAGGGGATGCCAGTGCCCGATCAGGTCCGCCCAGATCCGTTCTTCGCAGCATCGCGCGAGTTCGCGAATTTCGTCGTCGCGGGCAAACTCAGCCACCAAGGCCGTTGAATAAAGCGTAAGCTGAATGTAACAATCGTTCATCTCATGCATGAATCCCCGGCGTAAAAAAGTATCCCGGAAATTCATCAAGTTGGCCCGCGCCTCCTCGATGGCCTCGGTATTGCCGGTGAGTTCCCCGCCCAGTGCCAGCGATGCGGTCGCCAATGTCACGTGATTATCGTTGTAACCGTGATGTTGAAGGTCTTTGGCGGCGTAATGCAGCAGGTCATCCGCGATGCGTCGCGTGAGCGTTTCCCTCGCAGACGCGGAAAGGGCATTGCCAGAGCAAAGCATGGCCGTAAGCACGTATTCCGTGGTGAACGAGCAGGCGTTGATTCTTTGCAACACGGCGGGTTGGAGCAAAAGCGCATGCCCTAGTTGCTGGTCCTCCTCGTTACCACAGAGATAGGGAAGTGCCATTTGCGCATAGACCCGCCAGTCCGGTTGAGACCGTAGTCCTGGAGGACTCTGCCAATCCCCTAATGTGTTCACAAACTTGCGAAAGGCCTGGCGCAAGTTCGCATACATCCAGTCGCGCCTCTGTTCTCGGGTTTCGGTATTCACAGGAAATCAATGCGGGAATGCGTGTGGATGGTCAGAGGATTTCAGTAAATCCATTTATACGATCCCGCCGGTAATATTACAAATAAAATGTGAGGTGATAGCAGATTATTCATGGCTATGTAAATTCTCCCGCTGGTTCCCTGAGTCGTTGGGTGCGGCCGGTTTTTGCAGGTCCGTTAACATCTCTGCAACGAGCGCATTGAAAACCGGCCTTCGAGCGGGGGATCCTCCGTGGCCGGCTTCGGGATCGAGAATGAAGACCCCGTTTTTTCCGGGCATTCGCTGGGCGGCGGCGGCCATGCCGACCGCCGAGCAAATGGTGTCGCGCAGTCCGGCTGAAATGACGATTTTCGTGCGCATGATACCAGCCAAAAAGAGAGGGTCAAAATAGCGGAAATTCTGAAATACCCGGCCTCCGGTGAGCATCTCGTCCCTGAGGAAGACGCGATAAATCTCTGTGGCGGCGGAACTGTAGCCCAAAGCGCGATTCATGGTGACATCCGAGTAGCAGGGTGAGGTGACTTCTGCCAGAGCGACACGCTCGGGTGCTACTGCCGCCAAGGCGAGGGCATACCACCCGCCCCGGCTTCCTCCGCTCACCAAGGCTCTTCCCGATGCCCCTGGGAGACTCGCGGCGAAGTCGAGCGCCCGCACGCCATCGAGCACGACATCCAACCAGTAGGAACGGTCGAGATCTTCCGCACGTGCCCACAGATTCTCGTTGGGAGTAGCCGGTGATTCTTTGGCCTCGCCTTGGAGCGACCCGCAGACGGCAACCGTGATAAATCCGGGCCGACTTGGTTCGGGCATCGTAGCTCGCATGGGCGGATAGACAGACATAAAAACCGGCAGCGTCCGGGTGCCATCGGTTTTCTTCCGCGCCAGGTAAACGATCATCGGATTCCCGCGATGATTTCGGATGCGGAACTTCTGGACGTCCGAGTTCTTGTCGGCGTTATCAAAGGGCAGCGGTTCCGCATCGAAGGCGACTTTGCGCATCGCGGCGATTTTCGCATTCCAAAAATCGAGCAAATCCGCCGGAGGCTGCCTCGGGGATTGGGTTTCAGCAATGGTTCGGTCTCCGCCATTGAAATACGCCTCTTTCAACGACCCGTAAATCCGATCCCCGATTTTCATGTGCAGTTCCGCTGTGAAGATTGCTCTCACGGTAACGTCCCAGGGAATTTCCAGCCAGTGCGTGCCTATGCCAGTGGGAATGCTGATTTCACGGAAGACCTCACCTTGAGCACCGCAAAGGCGGAGAGTTATCTCAACCTGCTCATAGCCGGGTTTGCGCTGCACCAAGGCTTCAGAGGCTTTGCGGTAGGCGAGATCCCGAATTGCAAGGGCTGCAAAAGGCTCTGGAATGGCCGCGCTCTTTTCGGAGATGGCACTGCCGTCTGAAAGCCTGACCGTGGCGTAAGTCGATGGACGATCCCACACCGCTCCGACAGGAAACAAAAATCGCCGGACCGCTGGCTTCGAGGCCGAGCCAGACGCCGGATTGACAAGGTCATTGATCTGCAGCGCAAACTGGAAGCTTTCGCCCGCCTTGCCCTCCGGGCCGCTGACCGCACTCCACGGCAGAACAGCCCGAAGTCGGTAGCCTCCCTGGCGTGACTGCCATTCCGCGTTTGCACCTTCCACCGCCTGCTCGAGAACATAATCATAAACAACAGGCCCGCCCTCGACATCTGCGACACCAAACTGACGTCGGCCAATCCAAAACTCGACCGAATCGACACGAAAAGCTTCTGCGATCGGAATACGCTGCATTGCCGGTGTTGCGGGAGTCTTGTCATTAACCTCGACCTCCAAAACGATCCCCTCCACCGACCAGGACAACGATGCCCGCCCCAAGGATTCACTCCCGTCGTGAAGCTCAAATTCCCTCTCTTGCTGGGCGGGCTTGAAGATTTCAAACGGCTGCCTGATGCTCAAATCCTTGGCAGGCGAGCGGCTTTCGGATCGCGTCGAAACACAGAGCAATCCACAAACAATGCCGGCCGTTGCGGTGAGGGTCTGTTTGAATTTCATCACGATGATTGCTCAGAAGGGGGAAGCTCCATTCACTAGATGCGAGAAATAATACAAAGCATCCATTGCGTCACGCTGAATTTTCTAGGTTTGCGTTACACGATGCACCTTGCACTGTCACGATTCTGGACTGTTCAGATTCGGCCACGATTCTGAGTTCGCCCCCGGTGATACACTTTCACGTTGATTGCTATGGCATCTCGGAATTTTTCGTGTAGAAATTATACAAATATAAGCCCTCAGGCCATTGGAAACTCATTCAATCACCCCCTTTGCCACCGATACAGGACGCCCGCGCACTTACGGGGGCCTCGGCTGCTCAACCTGCTGGCTTTCGGCCGGACGGGTTGCCTGTTCGGTGGTCGATCATGGCGGCATCGAACGCCTGAAGTTTTTTGGCGATCAAGCTCTACACCGGCAAGGTCTGTTCGCCGCGCCCTTTCGCAGCTCGTATCCACGGATCTTCCGAGCGCAGCTTCTTGTAGAGGACAGGGTTTACACGCTGGGAATCGGTGACGGTGCTCTGCATCCCTCGGGCTGGACCGGGGTGCTCGCATTGGAAGAGGAGGCCATGGTTGTCGAGGTTTCTCTCGTCTGCAGAAACCACTCCCTCATCCAGTCCGTGCGCACGTTGGAGAATCCGAAACGAAAAAAGATCGGTCTTCGCTTGATGCTACGGAACCAGACTCGCGTGCAATTCGCGGACCGGACGTGGTCACCATGGCAGGCGGAGAAGGGATTCGCCACCTGCTCCGTAGTGGACGAAGGACGACCCGGCGCGGGGATGGATAGTATCGCCGTTGATGAGCAACGCCAATCGGTGCGCATTCGCTATGCGGACGAAGCCGAGCCTCGAACCACTTGGATCGGCGTGGTGGGCGACAGGAAAGTCGTGATGCGAACGTGGCTATCGGATCTAACGGGCTTCATAATGGAGCCCGCTAACTGTGCACAGGTGGGCTTGGCGGTCGTTTTTGGCGGAAAGAGAGAAGCCTTCCAGTCGGAATGTCAACGATTGGCCAGACGGACATCCAAACTGGCTTGGGCGACGGTGGCGGAATGGCAGAAGCAGGAAAAGACTGCCCCACGGCCCGAGGGATTGCCCGAGGTGGTGGAATCTTTTGCCAGACAGGCCCCCGCTCTGATCCGCGCTGTCATGCCGGACGACTTGCCGGGTGCGATGCGTGCGAACTTTGACGGTTACTGGGTTTGGGGCTGGGACTCTCTTTTTCAAGCCCACGTTCCCTTGCTGGCGGGATTGGAGAACAGTGTGCCAGACATGTTGGATCTGTTCGCCCGCACGGCCAATCCCGAGTGGGGGATCGCGCATGCCTTCGATCCGCGAATGCGGCTTTATCTTTCGCAAATGCCCTCCGTGCAGGGTCTTTTTGCCATCGCGGCATGGCATCATTGGGCCGTGACCGGCGACCTCGGGCTCGCCCGCCGGCACTGGTCATTTTTAGTGCAATGGCTCGACAAGGCGAAGAACCAGGCGCGGCGTGAAGGGTTGGCGATTGGCACCTCGCTCTTCCCGGACCATCCCCAATGCGCCGGGCAGACGGGCCGCGATTTGGGGGCGATGGACAATGCAACTGTCTATCAAGCTTTGCGCGCGCTCGAACAACTGGCTGATGCCCTCGGAGACACAGCAACCGCAGGTGCCTCGGCAGCGATTTCCGATGCCTGCCGGGCAGGGTTTCGAAAGCATTTGTGGGACGAGGCCGAAGGCTTTTGGTATGACAGCGTTGACGCCGACACCCTGCTTCCCCGCCCGAGCCATCCTTCGTTGGCGATTTTCTGGTCCAGTCCCTTTGCCCGTGAGTTGGTTCACGACCATTGCCGGGCCGCCTCTTTTATGGAGCGAAACCTCCGCTGCCCGGGGGGGTTACGAATGTATCCCCGGACGGATCCCGCTTTCAATGCGGATGGCAATCAGCTCGGTCAACATTATCCTCCAGCCGGCGATTCGACCTATATGCGACTCATGGCCGAGACCGGACGACAAGATCGCTTGCAGGAGTGGCTGGGATGGACGGAAACAGCGTGGCGGATGCTGACGGTGCCCGAAGGCTGCACCTTGGAGGCGGAAAATGACGGACCACATCGCCCGGACAATCCAGGGGGAAAGCAACTTTTCTCGGTCAAGACCTGGTATGACGTGCTTCTCGGGGCGATCCTGGGGATCGCGGTTGATAACGGCGGCCTCACGGCAGAGCCGGGACTCGATGGCCCCCTGCAATGGAGTGGACTTCCCTTCCACGACCGACGCTGGTGCGTTGTGGTGAAAGGAAGTGGACGGCACGTCAAAAGCGTTACCGTGGGCGGGAAAAAGTGGACGGGCACCTGCAAAGTTCCTTTACCTCGAAAGGGCGAATCCGTCATCACCATCAGCCGTACCTCGACCGCTCCACGCCATCCTATTCTGCTTTCCGCAGATGGAGCGACGATCATTTCGAGCGCCGCATTACGACAGAGACTTTCGATTCGCATCACCTCGACCAGCCGCGTTTTATTGCGGTTTTGGTGCCCATTAGAGCCCTCAATCACCATCAATGGCTCGATTGCCCTTTCCTCATGGCTTTGCTCCGACAACGTAGCCGAAGTGTGGCTTCCGAAGACCCCCGGCGACGTCGATGTGCTCGTTGGCAAACGTTGAGAAAGTTGCCGAATTCCGCCCGCCTGCAGTGGAAATGTGGGATTTGAAATGAGCAATGTGAAATGCCAGAGGCGTAGGCGTCCGTAGAACCACGACGCGCGCCCCCTCATTTCAGATTTTCTCGATTTTTCCGGACAGTGAAGCCTTGCGCATCGCTTCGATGATTTTTAGGCCAGCAACAATCTTTTCCGGTTCGATTTCACCTTCAAGCTTACTGCCTGTCACAACCTTGTAAAAGGAATCCCAGTCGTATCCACCACTTGTTGATGAAGTCAAAACATCAGCGACAATTTTTCTTTTTTTCCCGGACGCCATCACCAGCAGCATTTCAGCCTCGCCATGCCTTAGAGTTTTTCTCCGAGGTCCGCAATTCCTGTAGATCGTGCCATTCTCAAAATTAAGAGTCAGGCCGTTCCGGTAGGAATCCCCGTCATTCACGCAGAAGGATGCAAAAATATTTGCCAGTAACCCGTTCTTGAAGAGGATGCCGACCTGAGCGTTGTCAGGCGTTGGACGTCCGGTAAAAAGCCGGGAATACAGGACTGTTGCCTTGTCACCTTCACCAAAGAGGCGGACAAGGTCGTTTATTAGATAAATCCCCAGTCTGAAGACCGGTGAGACCGGGCATTTGTCAGGATCATCATACCATGACCCGTCAGCCTTTTCACGGTAGGACGCCCAGACATCCATTCTTGCTGCGACAGGTTTCCCGAGCTGATACTTTCTGATCCAACCTTCAATCAGAGTGATGTCATTTGACGGAATTGCGGAAGGGGAATTCAGATGGACAGCAATGCCTTTTTTTCTTGCGTATCTCAAAACTTCGAGTGCGGCTTTGGGATCAGTTTCAAAAGGCTTGGTCGTCATGACATGCTTTCCGGCATTCACTGCTTTTCTAATCATGCCCGCCCTGCCCTCTGGTCCGGTGAAGATGCCGACAGCGACGAGCTCCTTGTCAGCAAGCATCTCATCATAAACAGATACCGTTCGACATTTTAATCCGTTTTTCTTTGCTATCCCATCGGCCTTTTTTATATCGAGGTCACAGAGGACACTGATTTCAAAAAGACGGGACTGTTCCTTTAAAAGCTGCTCGACGATTTGTTTCCCGAAATTGAGACCGACGATTCCTATTTTGATTTTTTTCATAAAGCTTTTCAAACGGGCTCGACTGTCTTGAGTGAATGAAACGCAGGTATACTTCCCGGATGTCGAGAAAGGCCCCGTTGGTGATCGCGAATTGAGTGCCCCTGGGTGATCGTTGCGCCTTTACTAGACATTGTCGGTTTCAAGTGCCTCACTTGTCTCCGTCTTCCGTTTCCAATTCCAATAAACCTTTACGGTTATAAGTGCCGCCACGAAGTAGAAAAATGCCGACCAGATGTAGGCCCCCCGATTGAACTTCAACCAATCGAAGAACGGAGCCACAACAAGCGGACTCAAAACCATGAGGATCGTCTGATAGAAGAAGGCTTGAGCGGAGCAAAACTGTCCGAGCTTTTCGCGGGGAAAGAGCTGCACGGTCACGGCCCCCAACGCCACTCCAAAGCAGAAGCTATTGATTCCGACCAGCGAGGCCATAACCGCCGCAGAGACTTTATCACTGATGACAAAGAATGAAACCAGTGCCAGGATCGACCAGATGAAGAGAGTGATGGGAACGACCCGGATCGGCTTGAAGCGATCAATCAGCGATCCAGTCGAGTAACCCAAAAGCACGCCAAACCCAGTCACCACGCTCGAGGCAATCCCCTGAATCCATCCGGTCGTTCCCAGATCCATGCCGAGATCTTCTCGGAGATAGAAAAACACGAAATTGTTCCCTTGGTTGCCAGTTTGGTAAAAGAACATGCTTGCAAAGATCCAAAGGTAGTAGGGCTTGCTGTAGCAGTCTTTTATGTAATCCAGAATGGGCTCAATGACATTCTTTGTTTTCCGTGGTTCGGGCGGCGGATATTCACCCTCTTTCACCATGATCAACGACAGGACATAGATCGCTGTACAGACCAACGAAACCGCAATATAGACTTCCTTGGGATGGTTCTCGGCATAGCCGACAATGAAAAAGCTCCAAACCATGCCTGCTGAAACCGTCACGATCCTTGCCATCGCATTAAAGCGCCCGAGCACACTTCCAGGAACAACATCCCAATAAAGGTAGCTGAAGATCGCCATCAATACCGCGTTGAACAGCCCGTCAATGATACTGGCCATCCCGATAAACAACACTTCGCCATTGATGGGAATGCGATTCAGGATCGCGGCCGCCCCCTCGAACTTCATCAGAAAATGATAAAGATCCGGAGCGAACGGAATGCTAATAATTGTCACCGCGGCAATCGGCGCAACAGCGATTAGAAACGGTCGCCGCCTTCCAAACGGAGAACGAAACCGGTCGGACCATGTGCTAAAGACCGGATTAATCCACATCCCCATAAGCGCTCCCACGGTGGTAAATACCGTCATGACGGTAAAGGATGCCCCCCGATCCCGCATGAGGACGCGGGTGAGACTGTTCAACTGCTCGCCAAGCATAAACGAGAAATCGTTCCACATCAGCCAGAAAAAGAGCAGGTAGAGTGCTCGCTTGTCATACACGAGTGTGCCGACGGAGAATTTGTTGTGCTGCTGTGTTGGCATTAGTGTTCTATTACTGTTTTAAATCGGATCCGGCGTTCGATACCCGATCTAGCCAGCGCCAGGCGCGGCGATCGAATTCTGCGGACCAGTCGTGCCCATGGCCGTCGATGGCGACGATTTCTTTCACAGAGCTGCCGAGCCGGTTGTAGATTGCCCAGACACTGACCGGAGGCGATACGGGATCGAGCAGGCCGGCGTTCATCAGGACCGGACAACGGATGTCCGGGGCGTAATTCATCGGGTCGTAGTAGGCGAAACTACGTCCGGCAGGATCGTCCCGCACTGGCGGCGGCCCGGCCAATTCCATGCCGTCGGTCGGCGTGATACTAAGGTCCGGCTTCTGGTCGCCGGGTTCAGCAAATCCGTTGCAACGCGCCACCCAGCGCAGGTGCGGGTGATTAGGCGAGTTGGCAATGCACGACACCACCGCTTTGATGCGCGGGTCCAGCCCCGCCACGACCACGCCGAGCCGCCCGCCCTGGCTGCCGCCGACCACCACGATCCGCGAGGCGTCCACGTCAGGGCGCGAGGCGAGATAGTTCACGGCTTGGAGGCAACGCAGGTGCACATTGTAAAAATAGTATGCGGATGGCGGGTCGAATTTGAACTCGTCATAGTAGCCTGGCAACCGCGGGTATTCCTTCAGGTCAACCTCCTGCCCGTGAATCTGAATATCGAGTGCCACGTAACCGTGGCGGGCGTGCTCAAGGGGACGCGGCCGGGCGGCGAAGCCGGCGCCGGGAAGGATCAGCATGGCCGGGAACTTTCCCGGCCCAGCCGGCTTGGCCAGCCAGCCGAACACGCGGCCCCCGTCGGGGCCGGCAAAATCGACCTTGCACGACTCTACCTGCTCCGCGCGGTGCCCCTTGGGATCGTAATCCGGCGGCAAGCTGGCACTGGACACATTATAGTCGTTGATGGCTTGCGGCCCGAACGACTCCATCGGTCCTTCCTTGGGATCCAGAGGGATCCCGGCCAGCCTAGCCTTGGCCTCGTCCCAAAACTTCGAGAAATCCGCAGGGCGCGTATCGGCCACCGCCATCTGATCGACCTTCCAGCCAAACGTGCAGACCCCGCGCACCGGACGTTTCGCGAGCCGTTCCTTCGCCGCGTTCACCACGCCGGTGTCGAGTTCCACCTTCAGGTCATAGAAACCCGGAGGCAGTCCGGCCGTGTCGAGCCGGATCACGAAGCGGTTGGCGGGCAGCGCCTCGGCCGTACCCTCGCGGAAGGGTTTCAACGCCATGTTTCGGTGCAGGGTCCAGCGAAGCCCGAGGGAACGCAGTCCCGCCTGGCACTGCAGCTCGATCGTGTCGCCCGTCGCAAACAGCAAGTTGTCGCTCTGCGGGCTGTGGAACGAGAGATAAGGCGTCTGGGGTGGCGAGCAAGCGTCGCCCCAAGGCATGGCAAGGTTAAGATTCATGGCAGTTCCTTTTTCTGTGCTGAGTTGGAAGATCATTCCCACCGCAGCCAACATTCCGAAATATGTTCGCCAACTTGTCTTCATAGCTTCGTGTCTCCTGACTTCTGGATGCTGAATTCCCTCTTGCACAGACCCGAAAGGGGGGTTGCATCAAGCTCAGCAAATACAATCTCAAATCCATAATTCTTACCCTTCAACCACACGGGCATAATAGTCGTTTATCTACCAGTGGAGGTCGCGCATGATTGTTCACGCATCTTGTTGCCCTTGTTCTGTTGAGGTTTTCCATAATTCCAAATTCATTGTTTCAGATTAATTCTTCGCGAATACTCAGAGTCGCAGGGTCTGGATGCCGCCGCTGGTGGTGAGGTGGAAACGGACGCCTTCGCCGCTGACCGCGACTTCTCCAGCTCCTTCGCAGGCAAGAGTGACGCCGTCCTTGGCGATTTGCAGGCAGGCCGCCAGCCCCGTGCTGGTGATGACATAGCCCCGCGCGGACAAACGCGAACCATCCTGCACGGCCAGCGTGACGCCACTGGGACGGACCAGCACTTGGGCGTAACGGCCGTTGAAGGCGATCCCTTCCCCGGCATAGTCCATCCCGTCGCGGGCGAAGAGCAGGAGGTCGTCGACACCCTCGCCACTGACCCGCAACCCAAGCAGTTGTCCTCCGGCGGACACTGTCGCCGCCTTCACCTCCGCCTTTCCGGCAGGAAGAGGCCGGAGAAGTGCCAGGTAATGATCCGTGCCGGGAACACCATCGACCTGCAAATGGCGCATACTGAAACACTCTTCGACGGGACGGGTGTCAAGGATGGGCGTCTGCTCGATCCTGGTTTTGGCGGCGCTCTGTTCCGGCATGAGCACCTGCAGGTCGGTGCCGAATCTGCCTTTGAAGCGCCAGCCCGACTCGAGGTCGCCGGCGTGGCTGTCCGCGACCACCTGCAGATGCCAGTGGCTTGGGACCTCCGGGGCCAGGTTCAAACTGTCGTGCATGACCAAATACTCATCTTTGACCCAGAACAGAGAACGGGAATGGGCAGGGTTAGGTTTGTGGAAGTTCCGGTAGCCAACCTCAATGGATTCCGGCCGGCACGTGTCGTTGAGAAAATTCGGCTCGCCGGGTTTCAGGACTTTGGGGCTGACGCCTTGGGTGAAGCCGACGTGGCCAAAGTCGTGAAACCGCTCCACATGGCCGGGCGCAAGCATGGTATGCGCGTCGTAAAAGGAAAGGGTTGAGTGGCGCCAGGTTTCACCCGCTTCGCCGCCGTCGTAGATCAGCGGCTTGCCATCGGCAAAAAAGATAATGCTGCCCTCGGTGTTATGGTAGCGGTAGCCACCAGGTCCAAGTTTCAGGAGCAGGAAGGGCTCATCGCTCTGATTCTGGTTGCCGCGCAGCACCGCCCCGAACCCTTCGAGTTTTCGGCTTGGCAATACGGGAGACTTCGGCGGCGGGGTCAGCATCCAGTCATCGGCGTTGGCGAAGAACAGCAAGGGGCTTCCATGGTAGGCGCCGTCGGCGCCGGCGGCATGATAGGCCCATCGGAGCAGGTCGGCGAATTCTGGATCGCTTTCACGGTAGCACGCCGCGATCAGAGCATAGTTTTCCGGAATGCTCGGACCCAGTTTGGCGTGATCGCCGATCGGGGCGATCCGGCGCTTCTTGCGGCAGGCGTCATAGGCGGCAGGCGCGAGCCCGACACGCATATCCTCATAGCCCGGCGTTGGCGGGGTCAGCAGCAGTGCCCCCCATTGCAGGAACTCTTTCATCCGCGGGACGTCTTCAATCGTGATCAAACCATGATGTGACATATGGACAAACAAGCTGGTCCAGCAGTTCAGCGAGGACAGGTAGTAGCAGGCCGGATTCTCATACCACTTGCCGCTTCCCGGGGTGCAATATGTGTCGATGATCCGCGCCATGCGGGACTGGGCATGTTGGATAAAGCCTCTTCCGTCCGGGTTGTCCCGGAAGCAGAGCCCGGCCGCGCCAACGGTATCCACGCGGTCCGCTTCGAAATTCGCATTCCGCGCGTTGAACGTCCAATTCATGAGATCCTTTTGAAGATACATATGGCCCATGAGCATGTGGTGCGCGCGCACCAGCCGCTCCTCTTCCGGAGTAAAAACTCCACTGGCGGCAATCAGGTCATAGTCCTCAATCCACGGCGTGACCGCGCGGGAGGCGACCGGGCTGTATTCCTCTGATTTGTCACGGCCAAGCAGCACGCTGCGCGCATGTGGCCCGGCAATGGCGGTCAATTCCCGTTTCTT
>Ga0163144_10012143_pt1 | contig 18134 bp, 19 predicted proteins | sample OliLak19BULKMAT1_FD_123175 | JGI IMG/M metagenome (GOLD analysis project Ga0163144, IMG submission 123175) | Freshwater microbial mat bacterial communities from Lake Vanda, McMurdo Dry Valleys, Antarctica - Oligotrophic Lake LV.19.BULKMAT1 | ecosystem: Environmental > Aquatic > Freshwater >... | reverse complement strand
TTGTTGTCATCTATTGCTACCATAGATGCCATCAATCCTAAATGACTCCGTGGAGCTACGGCATCTGCGTTACCTGCGAGCAGTTGCAGAGGCGGGTGGCTTCACGCGTGCGGCGGCGGAAATCGGACTCACCCAACCGACGCTCTCGCAGCAAATCGCCCAGCTGGAAGAAGGTCTCGGAGTGGCACTTCTCACCCGTGGGCGCCGCGAGTGCCGCCTCACCCCCGCGGGAGAAATGGTGATGCAATATGCCGGGCGGATCTTAGGGGATATGGATGCACTGAAGAGATCGCTCGATGACATGAGTGGGCTGAGGCGGGGATCTTTGCGCATCGGGGCGCTGCCGACATTGGCACAACGCTTGTTGCCATTCGTTTTACCACGATTTCATCAAGCCCATCCTGAAATCCGGGTCACGGTGTTGGAAATGACGGTGGACGAGATGGCGCGTGCGATTGCAAGCGGCGCGATCGAGATCGGCATAGGCTGCTTGGGAACCTCGCTTGGGCTGAAGGGCGAGTTATTGTTCTCCGAAGAGTTGGTGGCCGTCCTCGCAGAAGGTGATGGCCTATCAGATCGCAACATCGTGACAGTGGCCGAGTTGGCCCAGCGACCGGTGATTGTTCCCCCACCCGGCTATGGGACGCGGAACTTGATTGCCAATGCATGGGCAAAATCCCGTCGTCCGGCGATTTTTTCCTTAGAAGTCAGCGCGGTGGAATCCGCGCTGCACGCGGTGTCCGGCGGCGGAGGGCCGGCGATTTTGCCATCGTCAGCCTTGTGGGGTCTGCGCCCCGAGGGTTGGGTGGTGCGCCGGATTACCCGGCCAGTCATGCGGCGTCAGATTGGCTTTCTTGTCACGCACGGTGGTCACCCAAGACCGGCAATCCAAGCCTTGTTGCCGATGGTGCGCGATGTGGCCCACGAACTCGCAGACCCGGTTTTGAGCCAAGTGAGCTGCTGAGAACCTGCTTTACCAGCGCCGGGGTGGGACAACGGGAAACGGACTTCGTGGCATTACTCCACCGCCGCCTTTCGCCAGGCACTGGTCAAGTCGGGTCGTTGTTGCGAAAAAACTTGCACCACGTGATCGGCGAAGCCCGAGCCGGCCTCGTTGTAGAGATTGAAAGCGGTGTCGAGACCCAGTTCTCGCAGCTCGCGGACCTCATCGTCGAATTTGCCAGTGGCCGTGACGACTCCTTCGAACCCATGACGCCTGAGAGTCTTCGCTGCGTGGACATTCGCGCCGTGTTTCGGCATCGCCAGCACGACGAGATCGATGTTGTCATTCACACTCACCCTTTCCCAGAAGTCCGAGTCGGTGGCATCGGCCAACATGACATTACGGTCCGCTTCCTGATGGATTTGGACGGCGATCGGATCTCGATCAAAGCCGATGACCCGCCCGGGGAATCGCGCTTGAAGATTTTTGTAGGCAACCACACCGACGCGCCCCATGCCGAAAATGGCGATGCGTTCACCTTTGCTCTCGATGGGCAGGTCGTCAGGGTGCTGACCTTTGGTTTCAAAGCGTTTGAGGAAATCGCTGATCGGATCGTAGAGTTCCTCCGCCCGGCGGCTGAACGGAGCGATCAACAGGATGCTGAGTGAAAGCGCGACCGCCATGGCGACCAGCCACTCGGCCGGCAGCCAGCCCTTGCCCACACCGAGGGCCATCACGATCAGGCCGAACTCGCTGTAAGTGGAAAGCGTGATTCCCGCCATCCACGACGTCCGCGCCCGCAGGTGGAAACGTGTGAGCAGCCCGAAAAAAGCGATCCCCTTGAGCGGCAGCAGCAGGAGCAACAACAGCGCCCATAAAAAGCCTTCGATGGACAACGCACCCTCCAAGCCGATTTGAAGGAAAAATCCGACTAACAACAAATCCGTCAACCCCATCAATGACTTGCTCAACTCCTTCGCCCGCGGATGCGACCCGACCAGCACGCCGACGAAAAGTGCGCCGAGATCCGCTTTCAAGCCTACCAGCTCAAATCCCCTCGCCCCCAGCACCAGTGCGAGGAAAAGCCCGCACAAGGTGATCATCTCACCGTGCCCGGAACGTCCGATCAAAGCGCCAAGCCACTTGCGCCCGAAAAGCAGCACCGCCAAGAATACGGCGGCCCAAACCGAAGGAACCTTGCCGGTTGAAAATGTTAGGAAAAGCACCGCCAGGATATCCTGCATGATCAGAATCCCAATCGCCACGCGGCCATGCATCGAGCCGATGTCGCCGCCATCTCCTAGATTTTTCACCGCGAAAACCGTGCTGGAAAAGCTCAATGCGAAGGCAAGCAGCAATGCCGTTTGCCACGACATTCCGGCCATTTGCCCGACCAGGGTGCCTGCCAGCAAGAGGAGCGGCGCGAACAAAATAACCACGAACAGGGTGTGCAAGGAGGTGCCCGCCCAGATTTCCGGCCTGGCCAACGTCCGCACCCGGAGTTTAACGCCGATGCTGAACAACATCAGTGTCACTCCAAGCTCCGCGATCACTCCCAACGTATCCCCGCCTTTTTGCCCGAACGCCTGAAGCACGAAGCCCGACACCAGAAACCCCACCAAGGGAGGCAGCCGCAGTTGCTGCGCAAGCAACCCGAAGAAAAACGCCACCGCTAACAAAACCGCATCCATGCGCGAATTTAGAGCGGAACCTGTGCCTCGATGAAATGTATTTCGAAAGTGACCGCTGAAGTGATGCGGTTTTTCACCGGAAGCGCTTAAATGCGAGCGCTCTCACCAGCCATCACTCCGTGGTCCCGACATTCCGGATGAATCGCGGGAAGCGGCTGTCGGACGCTCATCTGCCGGCGACATTTTGCAGCATCCATTCCGCGATGCTGGCGTAGATCGGATAGGCGGTGATGAGCACGTTGTCATGATCGGCGGCGGGGATTTCGATCCATTTTTGGGGAGTGGTGGCAGGGAGGGAATCGTAGAGGGATTTACCGAGGGCGATGGCGGAAACCGAGTCGGTGGTCCCGTGGGCGACCAACGTTGGGATGCGGATCGATGCGGCGTGTTTGGCGGGCTGGATGTCTGCGAGGTGGATTCCGGATTTCCAATGATAGACGACGTCGCTGCCTTTGGCCCAGACCGGACCGAGCGCGGTACCGATGAAGCGCGAAGCTTGGCCCTCGATCACTTTCGGAAAGGAATCAAAGCTGCTGATCACCACCAGCGCCTTCCACGGAGCGTCTGGTAGATCGGCGGCGTGGACGGAAACCGAACCGCCCATCGACATGCCGAGCAGCCCGGCGGGGTTGGGCTCAAACGAGAAATGTTTCGCCGCTTCATCAAGCACGCGGGCGGGCAGTTTGGCCTCGCGGACTCCATAGGTTGCGATCGTCGCCGGGTGCTCGCCATGGGCGGGAAGATCCGGGATCACGCAGCGGAAACCTGCGGCGCACAGCCGTTCGGCGATGGGTAGGTAATCTTCTTTCCTGCCTTTGCGACCGTGGACGAGCAAGAGCGTGCCGATGACATGGCCTGCGGGTTTTAGAACGAGGCCGCGCGCGGTGAGTTGCTGGCGGATCCTGATGCCACGTTCACCGAGGTTTCCGGATGGATCCGGGGTGACGATGAGGCAGGGTGTTCCATCGCTGGTGTTGAATTTATCGATTTGATAGCCGTGCGCGACAGTGTCTGTTAGGAACTCCTTATGATAATCCATCAGTGGCCGCCGCGATGGGCTTGCGATTTCAGAGCCTGCCCAATAGATGATTCCGGCGGTGGGGAGGAGGATGAGAAGGGCAATGAAGATCAGGAGTCTGCACCAGCGATTTCGGAGGAATTTCATCGACCTGGGTTCCTCATTCGCCACCAGCACGGCGGAGTTCGCCGAGATCTGCCAGGTCTTGGGGGCGGTCTTTGATCGGGGTATCCATTGGTTGGAGATCAGGTGGAAACCAGAGACTGGGCAAGGCGGGAGCTAGCGACGCTCAAAGAGGCGCCGCTCCATTTTTCCTTAATCAAGAATCTGGGCGAGGACATAGGGGAGGATGCCGCCGGCGCGGTAGTAGTCTTTTTCCACCGGGGTATCGATGCGGACGATGACGGGGATGTCGAAGGACCCGCCGCTGGCAGGATGCACTTTGAGGGTGGCTTGCTGCATGGGCTTGAGGTCGTTGGAAATTCCTACCAGATCGAAGGTGGCGTCGCCGAGGTCTTTGACCTTATCAAAGTCCTCCTTGTTGACAAAGGTGCAGGGGAGCACGCCCATGCCGACGAGGTTGGAGCGGTGGATGCGCTCGAAGGACTTGGTGATGACGGCCTTGACGCCTAGCAGGTTGGTGCCCTTTGCGGCCCAGTCGCGGCTACTACCCATGCCGTAGTCTTCGCCACCGATGATGATGGTGGGGGTGCCGGCAGCCTGATAGATGGCGGCGGCGTCGTAGATGTCTTTGGTTTCACTGCCAATGCGGGTGACTCCGCCTTCGATGCCGGGGACCATGAGGTTTTTGATGCGGACGTTGGCGAAGGTGCCGCGGGTCATGATGCGGTCGTTGCCACGACGGGAGCCGTAGGAGTTGTAGTCCGCATACTCGACACCTTTTTCATCGAGGAAACGGCCGGCGGGGCTGGCTTTCTTGATGGCTCCGGCAGGTGAGATGTGGTCGGTGGTGACGGAATCCACGAAGATGCCAAGCGGGCGGGCTCCGTGGATTTCGACGATGTCACGCGGGGTGGGGGTGAATCCATCGAAGAAGGGGGGCTCCTGAATGTAGGTGGATTCGCGGTCCCATTCGTAAACGTCGCCGACGGAGGATTTGATCTCGTTCCACTTGGGATTCTGAGTGGAGAAGCCGGTGTAGAGGCGTTGGAAAACATCGGGCTTGAGTGAGGAATTCATCGCATCGGTAATTTCCTGACCGGTCGGCCAGATATCGGCGAGGAAAACCGGGTGGCCATCGGTGCCATAGCCGAGTGGCTCGGTTTCCATATCAATATCGACGGTGCCTGCGAGTGCAAAGGCGACGACGAGAGGAGGGGACATCAGGAAGTTCGCCTTGATCGATTGATGGACGCGGGCCTCGAAATTTCTGTTACCTGATAGAACGGAGGCGGCGATGATGTCTTCGGCTTTGACCACGTCTTCGATGCCGGGATCGAGCGGGCCGGAGTTTCCAATGCAGGTGGTGCAGCCGTAGCCGACGGTTTGGAATCCGAGTTTGTCGAGTTCGGCCTGGAGGCCGGTTTTGTTGAGGTAGTCCGTGACAACACGGGAGCCTGGCCCGAGAGAGGTCTTGATCGAGGGCTTGATGGTGAGGCCTTTGGCGTTGGCCTTCTGGGCGAGCAGGCCGGCCGCGAGCATGACGCTGGGGTTGCTGGTGTTGGTGCAACTGGTGATGGCGGCGATCAGCACGGAGCCGTGGGTGATGGTGTCCTTGATGCCGCCCTTGCTATCCACGGTAACTTCCCAAAGCGGGTAAGAGGGATCGGTATTTTCCTCGGTGATAACGCCGACTTCCGCGCCGAATGCGGTGGCGATGCCTGGAGTGCTGTCTTTGATACCATCGAGCGAGGGCGGAAGATCAAGCGGTTCGCTGGAACCTAACGAGGTTTGCTTGTCGTATCCATCAGGGGCGGGGGCTGTGAGGAGCGCTGCCCATTTGGATTTCAGGGCATCCACATCAATGCGGTCCTGCGGGCGCTTGGGTCCGGCGACGCCGGGCTTGACGACGGATAGATCGAGATCGACGACTTGGGAAAACTCCAATGCACCGCGCTCGGTGGGGATGCCCCAGAGGCCTTGGGCTTTGTAGTAGTTTTCAACAGTGGTGCAAAGTTCCGGCGAGCGACCGGTGCCAGCGAGGTAGCCGATGGTGATTTCATCAATGCCGAAGAAGCCCATGGTCGCGCCGTATTCGGGGGCCATGTTGGCGATGGTGGCGCGGTCTGGCAGGCTGAGTGCCTTGGCTCCGGGGCCATAGAATTCGACGAATTTCCCGACAACTTTGGTTTTGCGTAAAACTTCGGTCACCAACAACACAAGGTCGGTGGCGGTGACACCGGTGTTAAGTGAGCCTGTGAGATAGACGCCTACGACTTCCGGGACGAGGAAAGTAACAGGCTGGCCTAACATACCTGCTTCCGCCTCGATACCACCCACGCCCCAGCCGACGACGCCGAGGCCGTTGATCATGGTGGTGTGGGAATCGGTGCCGACGAGGGTATCTGGAAAGAAGATACCGTCTTTTTCCAATACGCACTTGGCGAGGTATTCGAGATTCACCTGGTGGACGATGCCGATGCCGGGAGGGACGACTTTAAAGGTGTCGAAGGCCTGCTCGCCCCATTTGAGGAACTCGTAGCGCTCGCGGTTGCGGTGGAATTCGAGGTCGAGATTTTTCTCCAACGAGCTGCCGGTGCCAGCGTAGTCCACTTGCACCGAGTGGTCCACGACGAGATCGACAGGGACAAGGGGCTCGATCATTTTGGCATCCTTGCCCATGGCATGGACGGCGGAGCGCATGGCGGCGAGATCGACGAGCAGCGGGACGCCGGTGAAGTCCTGGAGAACGATGCGGGCGACGACGAAGGGGATTTCATAATCGCCGGGGGCCTTGGCGTTGTAATTGGCAAGGTTGGTGATGTCCTTTTCCGAGACCTTGAGGCCGTCGTTGTTGCGGAGGAGTGACTCGAGAACGATCCGGATTGAAATGGGGAGCTTGCCAATATTGGGGAAACCTTGTTCGGAGAGGGCGGGAAGTGAGTGGAAATTTCCTGGAGTGCCGGAGCCGGTGGTGAAGGTGCGAAGTGTGTTCATGAGTGGATCGATGGAAAAGAAGGCCTTGGGATGCGGCGGAGGTTAGGGGTCCGTGAGGATTTGTCAAAAATGATCGCAGGGCGGGACGAGTTGAATTCAGGAGTTGAGTGGGCTGGCGGGGTGTGTGTAGTGTCCTGCCATGCGAATCGGGTGGCTTGAAATGATGTCGTTGCTTTGCGCGTGTTTGGTGATTTCTTGCGCAGGAATCGGGTCTGCGCCGGAATTGGGGGACATGGGAGCAGGCTCCGAGCCAGCGGAGGGAGGAATTGCCGAGGTGCCGAATCCAAGCGCGTCGATGGCGAAAAAAAGTGGCAAGTCCCTGGCGCAAATTCAAAGAGGTCACGAAGTTTACATGCTGAAATGTGGGGAATGCCACACGTATCAGCTGCCACAGAATCTGGATGTGGACGAGTGGGAGGTGGCGGTGCCGAAGATGATCAAGCACGCCGGGCTGGAACCCGTGGATGAAAGAGCGGTGCTGGCCTACGTGGTGGCGGTAAAGATGGAGCGCGGGGAATGAGCGGAACTGGGGATCTCCTGGCATTTGCGGGAGTAATGATTTTAGGGCAATTCAGTGCTGGGCCGGATATGCTGTTGTTAACGCGGACTGCTCTAAGGCTGGGGGTGCGGGCGGGAGTGGAAATGGCGCTGGGAATCGCTTGCGGCTTGGCGGTGCATGCGACGCTGGTGGTGATGGGGCTGGCGGTGATGTTCGAGCGCTATCCGATGGTTTGGGTAAGTCTCCGTTGGGTGGCTGCGGGATATATGCTTTGGCTGGCGTCCAGGATCACCGTGGAAATTTTCAAAAATGCAGGATCCGCCTCGGAGGTGGGGCCGGATATCGTGCCGGGGCCCCGACCCTTTTTTCGCGGCCTCTTTTGTAACGTGTTGAATCCGAAGGTGGCGATTTTTTTAGTGGCGGTGAGCGCGCCGTTTTTGCGGGGGGATCGACCGGCTTGGTGGCCATTTGCGATTTTTGGGGTGGTGGTGGGACAGGCGTTTTTGCTATGGTCACTATGGGTCTGGTTGTTGCAGTTGCGGCCTTTTCGGAGGGTTTATGAGCGGGCGGGACGGTGGATCGATGGTGTGTTCTCGGTCGTGTTGGTAGTCTTGGCCATCGGCTTGATGGGCGGGTGAAGGGCCGCATTTTTGTGAAGGAACTCGACCCGAAAGGTCTTTTTTGCTTGCCGGGTGAGATCAGTCTGCTTGGGTTCCGGGGATTTCTGTCTCTGCGGACGGTCAAAAAACTCATTCTTCGGCACGCAACACGCTGTCTCGGAGGCTGCTATCCCAAAAAATTTCTAATGTTCCCTGAAATAATCCTTCCTTCAACTTCCGCCGAATTGCCATCCATGGGCCGCCGTCGAGTGGTCAGCGGCCTTGGTCTTACCGGGCTTGGTCTGCTTGCTTCGTCGGTTTCTGCCAATGCGTTCACATCAAGTGCGGCCCCCAAGGTGAATGTGCAGACCCAGAGCCGCACCGCTCCGGCACAGCAAAGCCAGCGCATTGACCTCTCGGAACTGCCCGCGGATTGGGCACGCAGCCAGGGATCGCTCCTTCCCGACTACGCCCGCTACCTCTGGGGTTTGAAATTGGTCAGTATTTCTCCAGCGCAAGTCATCGAGGCCCACGCGAAAAGCAAGGGGGCTGTCTGGAACACCCTGCCGCCAAAGGCGTGGTGGACCCGCATGGGATACACGCTGCGGGTGGCAGACCGCGTTGCTCGCGAAATGAACGTGCGCAAGGTAGAAATCGTCTCGGCCTACCGCAACTCGACTTACAATGCCCATTGCGAAGGTGCCCGGGTGGGTTCTTGGCATCAGGCGAACGTCGCAGTGGATGTGAAGTTCCAAGTGCGCGCCTCTCAAGTCACCGCAACGGCAAGAAGTCTTCGCGACCGGGGCCTCTTCAAAGGTGGCGTGGGTGGTTATTCGGATTTCACCCACATCGACACCCGCGGCGAGAATACCAATTGGTGATTACGTCTTGAAATCACGCGTCTGGAACGACAACCAGCCGAGGGTGAAGAGCGAGATGTTGAGGCCGAGCAGGAATGCGTAGGACTCGATGATTTTCGGCCAGGAAATGTTTTGCTCGAGCATGAAGACCCAGGCGCTCATGCGCCAGGTGATGAAATAACTCTCGTAGGGTTTGAAAAAGGGGAATCCCTGCAAAATCATGTCCACGAACAAAATCGTGAGCGTGATGATCGTCGCCGCCGCAGGTTTGATTTTGAAACAGGAAAACATGAAGGCGATGGATGAAAGCGTGATCATGCTCAGCCCAATGCCACCGGCAGCCATCGCCAGGCGGCTTGCCCCATCCCACCATTCCGGATAGGCGGCGAATACTTTCATTTTCGGCTCCATCACAAACAAGCCGCCCTCCCAGCCGACGGCGGCGACAGCCATCGCGTAACCCGAGACACCCACAAAAAACACGAAGGAGAAGGTGTAGAGCGAGACGGCGGTGTATTTGATGAGGAGCAACCGCAGCCGGCTGATCGGCCGGGCAAAAACCAGCCGGAGATTTCCATCCTCATTTTCCTTGGCCACGATATCTCCTGCCACAAGCGCGAAGTAAATCGACCCTAGCAGAAACATGCTGAGCAACATGATCGTGAAGGTGATTGTTAGAGAGCTGTAGTAAGTCCCGAACTCAAGACCATTGCGCTCCAACATCCCCTTCATGTAGCGCTGGCTGCGCTCCAGTTTGTAAACTGCGAGGATGACCGCCTCCATGGCGATGAATGCGCCGTAGCCCATCCAGGTGCGGGGGCGGGCGAAGAGTTTGCGGAGTTCGCCGCGGAGTTGTTGAAAGAACAGCATGTCAGTTAGGGCTGGGCGCGCCGTTGAGGATTTCCATGTAGAGATCTTCGAGCGAGCGGCGGACCGGAGAAAAGGCACGGACGCGGATACCCGTGCGGACGAGGGCTTCCACAATGACGGCGGGATCCGCGGCATGGGGGAGGCTGATTCTACCGGATGTTAGAATTTCGCCACCCGCAGACTTGACGAGTTCACAGGCGCTGTCCCACGGGGCCAGATCCACTTCGAAGACCGGGGTATCATCCTGCAAACCGCTCACGCTGCCCTCAAACACGCGCTTGCCCTCGCGCAGGATGGCCACGCGGTCACACATGAGTTCCACCTCGGCTAACAGGTGAGAATTGAACAACACGGTCATCCCCCGCTCATCGCGGAGGTTCAGGATGAAGTCGCGGAACCACTTGATGCCTTCCGGGTCGAGGCCATCCGTCGGTTCGTCGAGCAGGAGGACTTCGGGTTCCGGGAGAAGCGCTTGGGCAAGGGCAAGGCGCTGGCGCATGCCATGGCTATACGTGCGGACTTTGGAGTGGACGCGTTTGGTGAGGCCAACGCGCTCAATGACTTTTCCAGCAGCCTCGGAGTCGAATCCGCCGGAATAACTCATGAGGATTTTCAGGTTATCCCAGCCACTCAGGTATTCGTAAAAGGCGGGCGCTTCGAAAATGGCACCGACCTTTCGCAGGGCTTTTGAGCGGTTCTTGAGCACGGAGATGCCGTCGATGGTGACATCTCCCTGATCCGGCATGACCATGCCGAGGATGATGCCGAGTGAGGTGCTTTTCCCCGCGCCATTGTGGCCTAGCAGGCCGTAGATCTCGCCACGTTTGACGTGAAAGGAAACATCGGCCAGGGCAGGCTTTCCGCCGAAGTTTTTATAGAGTCCGTTCGCGATGAGCATGATCGATTCGTTCTATCAATTACTGACCGCGAAGCGGGGTTTGTTCGTGGCGCTGTAGTCGGCGTAGAGGAAATTCGTTCCATTCGGGTGCCATGCTTCCTTGTCGGTGATGAGTGGGATTTTGTCCGGGCGGCTGTCGTTGTTGAAAAAGGTGAGCTTGCTGGCAGGATCTCCATTCACGATGAAAACCCAGAGATAGCTTGACCCGGATTTTTCAAATTGCACCTTGTCCGCCGGGCATTGGAAGGCTTGGGGCGCTTGGATGTAGGGGAGCAGGACCGTTTCCAGCACAGGCACGTCTTCGGTTTTGGAAGAACGCCCGAGCTTCAGTGTGGGCATGATGTTGTTGTTTTCCTGCAAGTAACCTTCAAGCGCCACACCAAGCGAGCGGAGATTGTTCAAGCAGGAAGCCTCGCGGGACTTGCCGATGAATGAGCGGGCTACCGGATAGGTAATGCCGGCAAGTGTGGCGATGATCGTGATGACAACGAGTATTTCGACAAGAGTGAATCCGCGTTTGATCATCATTGCCGTGGGCCGAATTCATTGCCACGCATCCCTTGCATGACTTCGTTCATCGCCTCCATGAGTGGGGCGAGATCAAGCTTGGTGTCGGTGTTTGCCTTGTCGAAGTAGGCCTTCATGCCTTCCTGGCTGATCTTGTCGAGCAGATCGGTTCCGAGTTCGTTCGCGCGGGTCATTTCCGCTTCGGTGCGACCTTCTTGGATTTCCTTGAGGCCTTTTTCGACGAACTGCTTGCGCTGCTCGGGCTTCATGGCATCAAGGCTTTCCATGAAGCGCCCCATGGACTCCATGATGGTGAGATCGATGAACAAGCTTTTTTCCGGGGGGGCCAGTTTTCGGAAAAATGCTTCGCCGGTGCGGTTGTCGCGGTTTTTCTCGCGTTCTTGGAAATCGAGGCGGTTCACGAGGTCGGCGATTTCGCGGATCCCCTGATCACGGCGCTTGGCCTCTGCGGAGTCGGCGGGGACGGTTTGTGCGGACCAATCGTCGAAATTCGCCTTGGCGACCACTTGGTTCACTCGCTCGGCCGTAACTTTCTTGGAACCTGCATAGGCCCGAATACCCCAAACGCAGCTCCAGACGACGATCAAAACCAGCGTTGCTTTCAAAATCACATCCCTCCGTGCCATATCTTTATGAATTTAGATCAAAGAACCAACCGCGCAAGTGACCAAAATACCCCGATTTTTCCAATTCATCAAGCTTGCATTGCTTTTGGAAATAGCACTTAGTCTGGCTCATGCGCATACGCTCCATATCTCAAACCCTACTGTTCCTTGCATTTTCCTTCACCGCCCAGGCTGCAATCTCCGTGCCTACCGAGAGTTCCGCCGCACTCCCGACGGCCAGTGACGGCCCTTCCAAAGAGGCCATGGAAGCGTTTCAGGCGGGTCGCCATGCGAAAGCGGTGGAACTCGCCACTCCGCTTGCCGAGAAGGGAAATGCGGATGCCCTCTATCTGATGGGATTTGCTTATGAGTCGGGTAAAGGAGTCGAAGCTTCTCGCGACAAGGCCCTTGAATTCTACCGTAAAGCCGCCGCAGTGAAGCAAAAAGACGCAGTCTATCGCCTGTCCTTCATCCTACTTGCTTCCGAAAAGGAAGAAGAGCGCACCCAAGCTCGCGAGGCACTTGAGTCCGCCGCCAAAGACGATCCCGCCGTGGCGGGCCGCATCCTGGGTGAATCCTACCTGCGCGGAAGGTTGACCCCTACCGCAGATCCTGACAAGGCGGTCTTCTGGTGGAAAAGCGCCGCCGATGCGGGTGACATCCCGTCCTTGCTTCTCATCGCACGTTTTTACGAAGGCCAATTCGGTTTCCCAGAGCTCAAAAACCCTAAAGAAGCGCTCGCCTTTTACGGCAAAGCGGCAGGTCTCGGCGATGCTCCCGCCATGGCCGCCCTCGGCTCCCGGTTGCTCAGCGGTGATGAAAAATTCCGCAACGAGAAAAAAGGCCGCGAATGGCTGAAAAAAGCCGCCGAAGCCAAGGAATACTCCGCCTATCTCGCTCTCGGGGACTATGAGGAGAACGTCAAAAAAGACCTCGCCGCAGCCCTTAGCCAATACGAGCGCGGCAAGGACGCAGGACAAATCGACTGCATCCTCCGCACCGCCGATTTCTACATCGAAGGAAAAGGCGTTGAAAAAGACCCCTCCCGTGGACGTTCGCTGCTCGAAAAAGCCGCAGAAGGTGGCAACCCTCAAGCCTGCTTCCGCCTCGCCGTGGAAACCCTTTCCGTCGAAAAACCAGACCTGCTCCTCGGTTACAAATATCTCCTCACCGCCGCAAGTGGGAATCTCGTCGAGGCGCAGAACGAGCTTGGTCTGCTCTATCTTTCCGGCAAACTCGCCATTGCTGACGGTGCGGCTGGCGTCGCCTGGCTCACCCGCGCCGCCCAAGGTGGCTACGCCCAGGCCCAAAACAACCTCGCCACCCTCTACGAACGCGGCGCTGCTGGAGTCACCCAAAACATCGAAAACGCCGGCCAACTCTATGCCCTCGCCGCCAACCAAGGCCACGGCCCCGCCACTCTTGCGCTTGCCCGCTTGCTCAACGACGGCATCGGAACCAAGGCTGACCCCGTCAAGGCTTGGGCTCTTGCCACCATCGCTGACGAACGCGGTGAAGCGGACGCCAAGAAAATGATCGTCGCCATCGAATCACGCTTCGACGACAAGCAAAAAGCCGCCGCGACAAAAGAACTTGCAGTCATGAAGTCGGACAAACCCGCTGCGATCACCCCGCCCGTCAAGGTAACTCCAAAAACCACCCCAGCTCCAGCCAAGCCCAACTGACCTCCCCTCCCCTTTCCAGCCCGCCTCGGTTCACCCGCTGGCGGGCTTTTTTTTAGCCATTTGATGCGGGAGAGAAACCGCAGCCAAGGATCAATCCTTCTGACTTGCTTCAAGCTCCGCCATGCTTACCCGGTCGCGTTTTTTTAGAAAAAACAAAGCCCCGAGGCCTGCCCAGAAAACATTGCAAGCGAAGCCGGCCAGCGAAGCCGCGACTGCCGTCTCCGCAGGAACTCCCGCAAGATCCTTCATCAACACTTCAAACAGCTTTTCACGAACGCCCACCCCCGCCACCGATATGGGCATCCCGCTGATGGCATCGATCACAGGCATCGCAGAAACCACCGCTCCGTAGTCAGCAGCGCCACCGACCGCACGCATCCCGCAGTAGTAAGACGAAAAATAGGCGAACAGCATGAAAAATGACGTCACCAACCCGGCAATCGCATAGCGCCAATTTCTACGATAAACATCGTAGATCTCCGGGATCCGCTTCATGAACGGCCAGCGCGAAAACCGGTTGTTGGCATGGATCACACGATGCACAGGCGGAGACGCACAGACGAAGATCATCACCACCATTGCCAAGCCTCCTCCCAGATAGAACCATGCGAAATGGATCACCCCTTTACCCAGCAGGCTCTGATCGACGATGGCGTCGAACTTGGCTACGGAAATGATGAAAAACAAAACCGCCACCGACACCAGACCTGCCAGATGATCCGCCATCACCGCCATGGCGATGACCAACTTGCGCCCGGGATGATCACGCATGAGCAAGAGAATGCGCGCCGCATCCCCCCCGATTCCGCTCACGGAAGCCAGGCTGAAAAGCCCATCAATCATCGTCAGCTCGACGGCCCGCCCGACCGACACGGGAAGAGACTGCCCCTTCAGGAAAAACCACCATCTGAGTCCTAGAAGAACGATCGACATTCCCGCCAAGGCCACTCCGGCAGCCAGCCAAGCATGGTCAATCGCGCCCGGCTCGGTGAATACCGAGTGGTCGAACTCCACATGAGAAAACGCCCACCACAGGCACAGACCGGTAAGAATCAGTTTCAGGGAAAAAACAAGGAACGCCTTCATGCAAGCAGGTGACACCTCCACGCTCAGGCGGATTTTTCAATCTCCCTGGCGATGGTTTCCACCGTTTCCAAAATGCCCTTCGCCGCCTCCGAATTACCGACTTTGAGGCCGAAATGTTTTTCAAGTCCTACGACCAATTGCAAGGCGTCCACAGAGTCGAGACCCAGGCCACCGCCCCCGAAGATGGACACTGTATCACTGATTTCGGAAGGATCTTGTTCGAGCATCAGCTCTTCCACCATTACTTCCTTGATTTTTTGTCTGAGTTCCGCGCCTTGCATGATTGGTTGGTTAGAAAATCCCCCCATCGATCTTGATGGCGGCACCGGTGACGTAGGCGGCATCGACGCCTGCTAGAAAATAAACCGCCGAAGCCACCTCCTCGGGTGTGCCAAACCGGCGCATCGGAATCCCCCGTTGGATGGATTTCCTTGCCTCGACATCCATATCACCCAACGCCTCGGTATCGATATAGCCGGGGAGCAGCGAGTTGACGGTGATGCCGGAGCGTGCGACTTCCTTTGCCAAGGTCTGGCTCAGCGCGACCACCCCCGCCTTGGCTGCGGCGTAGTTCGTTTGACCGAGTGGAGGGAGCACGGCGCTCAGGGATGCGATGTTGATGATCCGCCCGAAGCGCTGCCGCATCATCGGCGTGACCACTGCCCGGCAACCGTGGAAAACGGAATCGAGATTGGCAGCGATCACCGAGTGCCAGGCGTCATCCGGCATGGCGGCGAGCAGGCAATCCCGATGCATTCCGGCGTTGTTGACCAGCACGTCGAGGCTACCGCTCGTTTCCACGATTTTCTCGACCGCCAGCGTCCAGGCGGTCGGAGAGGTGACTTCCAGATCGATCAATTGGCAGCGGATCCCGTACTCCATGGCGAGATTTTCGGCATTTCCACGGTTTGCCCGCACCCCCAGCCATACGCAGGCTTCGGGATCGCGACTGAGGAAATAGCGAGCGATCCCCATTCCAAGACCGCCGTTGCCACCCGTAACAAGAATCGAACGCACGGCGTGAGCATTGCCCCCTCGCCACTGAGGGTCAATTTCAATACTTCACCTCGCTCTGGATCCTCGGTTCATTCCCCGGCTTCCATTTGATGTTGCAGCCACTGCTTGGATAGGGACGGGCAAGTGGAGTTTCTCCGTTCAGCATCCGCCGCACCGCCTCGCGCATGTCGCCAGCGTGGCAATCATGCCCGCTGCGAGGCCGGGAATCGTCGAACTGCCCGGTGTAAAAAAGTTTTCCCCCACCATCGAAAAGGAAAAAATCCGGAGTGCATTCCGCGCCATGAACCTTGGCAATCGCTTGGGATTCATCGAGCAAGTAAGGAAAATCCCATTGCCGTTCTGCCGCGAATTTTTTCATGGCTTCAGGGCCATCCTGAGGATATTTTGTTAGATCGTTGGAGTTGATTGCCACGGTACTGACTCCCAGAACCGCCACTTCACGGGCGAAATTACCCAGCTCATCTGCGAGATGAATGACAAACGGGCAATGATTGCACGCAAAGACCACCAGCAAGCCGTGCGTGCCAGCCACCTCCGAGCGAGTGAAAATTTTACCCGACGCATCAGGCAGGGAAAAATCAGGAGCGGGATCCCCCGGACTCATCTGGAATGAGGAAAGAACTTCAGCCATAAAAAGAAGCTATCACCGATCCGCCATGGCGCACACAAGAATCTTCCGCAACCCGGGGACAGCTCGCTTTTGGCTCAAAGCCGGTTTATCCCTTCACAAAAAGTTCTCGAATCTCCATAATTTTCAGCTAAGGTATTCACGCCTATCCGAGTATTTTCAGGTCAATTCTCCTTCTAAACCCATGGAACCCTTGCTCGATCTTTCCAGATTCTTCTACCTGAGCGTCATCCTCTCCGGGCCACTTGCGTGGGGTTTGATTGTGTTTTTCAAACATCGTTGGGGCCGCAGCTATGACGGAACCGTGGAAGCCAGTTCTGAGGAAATTTTAAGAGAACTCGACCGTGAATTCACTCCTCTCCGCCGGACGACGATCCGCACGCAGACCGAATATCTTCCGTTTCTCTTCGAGTGCATTCGAGAAAACATCGACTCGGGGTTTGAGGATCCGCAGGTGATCTCACTGCTGGAGAGAATCGAGCTTCATCGTCCGAATGAAGAGCGCCGCGCGATGTTCAGTGTCGTCTCCGGCCAGCAGCGGAGCGATCTTCACCTGCGATGGGTGCGCGATTCGTGCGACCGGATCCTCCTTCGTGTGCAGGGTGCGCCACCAGTAATCCGCGCCCTCAGATTGCACAAACGAGTCATTCCCAAGGCTCTGACCTAATGGGATTGGATTGAGCCACTTCCGGCCTCCTTAGGACGTTGCTCCAAAGTCGGGCCATTCTTCGGTTAGCTAACGGGAGAGCTGTTCCAAGGCGACGTGGCCGGCGGGAACGAGTCGGCCTTTGCCCTGGGTGATGATTCACAGAAATACGATACTCCGAATCGTGAGTGGAGCCTTCTGGGTGCCGCTGGTGGCGAAGATCACGGATTTGAAATTTTTATGATTTGTCTGACACCGTATTTTAAGGCGAATCGCCCGGGATTCTTCACCCAAGGAGGGGCGATACTCCGATTCGCCCATGTCCATGGAAGGACCATGAAAAGCGCTTCGCATTCACGCATGGGCGGTTCATGGGCCTCGGCGGATACGGAGTCCGCCGTTCCTTGGCCCATCTTTCACAGATGGAGATCCAGAATCGTAGAAAATTGACTTTATTCACCAAATTTAAGAATGCAAGTCATTGATAATCAATAATTCTTTAAAAATGCAAATGCAGTGCTATAATCACAAATTTAGATCATGCGCCAAATCCGAGCTCTTGATCATTCCGTGGTTCATGTTCATTCGCCAGACCCAAACGAGATCTAACAGCGCCGGTGGCTCCTATTTCACCTACCGTCTTGTCGAATCCAGAAGAGTCGGTTAGAAGATCAGCCAGCACACTCTGTTCAACCTGGGTACGAATTTTGACATTCATACCGAAGCTTGGCCGGAACTCTGCACCCGGGTTGCACAAATCCTCAATTCCGAGCAACCCCTGTTTGCGGTCGATGCCGCCATCGAAAAAAGCGCCCAACACATTTAAAGCCAGATCATTGCCCGCAGCGGCGAGCTCCAAGCGCTGGCCAATGGGAATGACCAAACCCAGGATTTCGAGGAAGTTGACGTCAACTCGCTCCAGCAAATCAAACCCAGATCCGTGGGCGCCGAACACGTTTCACTCGAAGCCCTCAAGGACCTCCAAATCCCACAGATCCTCGAAGATGCCGGCTTCAGCGGACGGCAGCGGGCCGAGGCACTCGGCAATATCATCGGCAGGATGTGCGCCCCCCGCAGCGAACTCGCCACCGCCGAATGGTTGAAAGAAAAAAGCGCCCTCGGCGAGCTTCTCAAACACGACTTCACCCTGATGCCCCTGATGCAACTCTACCGGGCATCGGACCGACTCCTTAAGAAAAAAGACTTCATCGAAGGGAAGATATTCGAGCGTGTGCAGGACATTTTCCACTTCACGCCCACCATCACACTTTACGACCTAACCAACACCTATATGGAGGGCAATGCCTCGGCGAACCCGAAAGCCAAAAGAGGTCGCTCCAAGGAAAAACGCAGCGACTGCCCCCTGCTCACCCTCGGCCTCACGCTCGATGCGAGTGGATTTATCAGGCACTCGAAAGTGTTTGAAGGCAACGTCAGCGAAGGC
>Ga0163144_10012142_pt1 | contig 18135 bp, 14 predicted proteins | sample OliLak19BULKMAT1_FD_123175 | JGI IMG/M metagenome (GOLD analysis project Ga0163144, IMG submission 123175) | Freshwater microbial mat bacterial communities from Lake Vanda, McMurdo Dry Valleys, Antarctica - Oligotrophic Lake LV.19.BULKMAT1 | ecosystem: Environmental > Aquatic > Freshwater >... | reverse complement strand
TTCCTCGTCGACGAAATCCTCAAGTCCACGCAGCCGGCGAAGGCCTAGCCTTCGCCCTGCGTCCCGGCCTTGTTCCAAACAAGACAGTCGTGCGCCTGGCACGGTGCTATACATAGGAAATGGCCTGTACTGTCAATCGTGTGTTTTCGTCCTTGCTGCTGGTAGCGGCCCTGTGCGCCTGGCCGCTGCAGGGTCGAGCAGCGGCCCAGGGGACGTTCCCAGGCAATCCGGCCACGCTCGGCCCGATTCCTGACAGCGTGGGCGAGGTAGGCACAGACGGCCCGCCGCTGTTTGTGTCCATTCCGGTCAGCGGGAGTGTCGGTGGCGTCACGACCGTGTCGGTCAGCATGACCATGACCCACACCTGGATGGGCGAGGTCACCGCCACGCTCATCTCGCCCGATGGCACGCCACACGTGCTCTACGGCCGCACGCTGGCCACGACCCCGACCGACTGGGGCACGGCCAACGACCTGAACGGCACCTACTCGTTCCGCGACGCGGCGGGCGGCAACTTCTGGACAGCGGCCATGACCGATCCGGTGGCACCCGGTGCCTATCGCACCTCGACCATTGGCGGCACCCCTGGCTCCACGGGAACCGTCACGACGATGAACACCGTGTTCGCTGGCCGCGAACCCAATGGCACGTGGCGCGTGCGCTTCACCGATTCGGCCCGCCTCGACGTCGGGGTCGTGAGCGCGTTGAGCATCACGCTCACGACCACCGGCGTCATCACGCCGCCGACGGCGGCCGTGCCCGATGCCTACATCGCCGGGCGCTCGACCCCACTCGTGATCGCGGCCCCGGGCGTGCTGGCCAACGACATCAACTCCGCCGGCAGCGGCCCGCTCACCGCCACGCCGCAGACGTCGCCAACCCAAGGCACCGTCACGCTCAACAGCAACGGCAGCTTCATCTACACACCGGCCGCGGGCTACCTCGGCCCCGACTCGTTCACCTACTTTCCGTCGAACGACGCCGGCAGCTCGCCCGGCACGACCGTATCCATCACGGTGGTGCCCGTGCAGCCGCCGACCCAGTTCCGCATCGACCGCGTCGCTGGCAACCTGGTGACGCTGCGCTGGGATCCTCCGGCCTTGGGCCCGCCGCCTACCGGCTACCTGCTCGAAGGCGGCGTTGCGCCCGGGGCGCCCGTCGCCTCGGCAGTCACGGGCCCGACGCCCACCCTGACCTTCGTCGCGCCGACCGGGGCGTTCTACCTGCGGGCCAAGGCCCTCGATGGCAGCATGGTCAGCGGCGTCTCGAACGAAGTGCCGGTGTATGTGAACGTGCCGGTGACGCCCTCGGCCCCCATCAGTCTGACGGGCCTGGTGGATGGCACGTCGCTGGCCCTGTCGTGGAAGTTGAGCTACGGCGGCGGCGAACCCACTGACGTGATTCTCGACGTGTCGGGCGCGGTAGTCGGCTCGCTGTCGGTGGGCGCGGTGGACACCTTCACGTTCGCCGGCGTGCCGCCTGGCACCTACACCTTCGCGGTGCGGGCGGCCAACGCCACAGGCAGCAGCGCCGCGTCGGCGCCGGTAACGCTGACCTTCCCCGCCACCTGCACGGGCGTGCCGGCCGCGCCGCGCAACTATCTGTTCTACCGGGCGGGCAACGTGGTGAATCTGCTCTGGGATCCGCCGGCAACTGGCCCCGCCGCAACCGCCTACGTGCTGAACGTCACCGGTTCCTTCACGGGCAGCGTGGCCGTGGGCGCGAGCCGCAATCCGAGCGGCGCGGTGCCGCCCGGCACCTATTCGGTGAGTATCTCCGCGCTGAACGCGTGCGGGGCGAGCGCGCCGACGGTGGTTCAGACCGTCGTCGTGCCGTAGCGCCGCTGGCTACTTCCCCGGATCGAACCTGAACACCAGGTAGCTGATCGGGGAATCGAGCTGGTCGAAGCTGTGCGGCGTGCCCGCCGGCACGATGATCACGTCGCCCGGGCCGACCTTGCGGCTCTCACCGCCCTGCCGCGTGCCCGACAGACTCGGGCCGGCGCCCACGCGGGTCAGGTCGCTCGGTTTCGGCGTGCCGAGCGAGCCGCCGGTCACCATCGTGCCGCTGCCGTGCAGGATGTAATAGGTTTCGGTGACCCGCTCGTGAATCAGCGCTCCGGCCTCGGCGCGGTCGCGGTGCAGCATGGCCACGAGCGCGCGGCCGCCGTGCACGTCCACCGCCTTGATCGGCTGATCGACCGCACTCTTGGCAATCGCGGTCTCGAGCACCGCGGCAATTTCGGCCGGCGTGATGTGCACCGCGGGCACCGGAGGGGTCTGGGCGGCAGCTTGCGCCGCAGCCATCACGAACGAGAGCAGGGTGTGCATCGGTGGGTCTCCTGACTGAAACGCCGCCCAGCTCAGGCGAGCGCGTGGCGGGCAGTCTAGCACCCTTGGCGGGCGACGCCGGGTGCAGCGGCCAGGCCTTCAGACGGGTCAGACGCCACCCGGTGGTCGTTACCGCCCGAGAGCTGGTGCACGCGGGCCGGATGTCCCTCGGTGATGTCGAGCGCCCGCGACCAGCCGGCAATGACGTCCATTGCGGGTACGGCTGGCAACGACCAACTCGGCGATTCAATACGGGCGGGGTTCGGGCTGCTCGAGCTAGACCGTGGCGGTCTTCTCGACCACGAACAGGTTGTTGTCGGTCTCTTGGATGGTGACCTCGATGCGATAGACGAGGCCGCGATCGGGGTAGCGCGCGCGGATCAGATCAACGACGCCGTTCAAGACATGGTGCGCCACGTTCTCCACGCTCGGCCCCTTGCCCTTGAGCACCACGATGCCCGCGGGGTCGAAGAGCGCGGGGTCCAGCAGCGTCGCATCCGATGCCACGACCAGCATCTTGTGATCGAGCGAGCGCATCACCTGCTTGATCTCGCCGAAGTCGAGCGACATGTCGCGCGCGTCGCGGGGGAACTCTTCGGTGGCGATGGCCACCGTGCCCCGCCAGGTGTGGCCGTGCACGAAGCGGCAGACGCCCGGGTAGCCGATCTGGCGATGGCCGGCGTGGAACGTGGCGTGGACGATGATCTTTTCCATGAGCGACGCGGCCGCGCCCCACGGGGCCACGGGGCACATGGCTTCAGTATAGATGGTCGAATGTCCCGGTGGCGCCCTTGAGCGCCGCCAGCACGCGCGCGTCACGGAACGGCACGCGCCGCAAGCGCACGCCCGTCGCATCGAAGATGGCGTTGCCCACGGCCGCCAGGGTGGGCTTGCACACCGTTTCGCCGGCCCCGTAGTGCGGCAGGTCGGCACGGCCCGGCATGGGATCGCCGTTCACGATCACGATGTCGATGCGCTCGGGCGTGTCGGCATGGGTCAACGTGGGATGCGACACCCAGTCGACGCTCGTGACCTTCTCGCGATCGAAGCGCACCTCCTCGTGCAGCGCGCGGCTGAGCGAATGCAGCATGCCGCACTCGAGCGTGCGCCGCAGGCCCTCGGGGTTGATGACCAGCCCGCAGTCGTGCGCACACACCATGCGCTTGGCCCACACGTGTCCAGTGCGGCGGTTCACTTCGACCTCGACAATCTGCGCCACCACGGTTTGGCTGCGGAAGGCGTAGGCAATGCCCCGCCCGGTGACGACGTCGCCACGGTTGCGCGGCCCGGCCGGCCGCGCCTGCCAGCCGTAGGCCGCCATCGCGGCCTTCATGACGGCAATCGACCGCGCGCGCTTGAAGCCGCTGTCATCGCCCGTGCCGCGCGTGAGCAGCGCCAGCCGGAACTCGGCTGGATCGGCCTTGGCCGCCACCGCCATCTCGTCGATGAACGACTCCGACGCGAAGGTCACCTGCGGCCCGTCAGGATCGCGCAGGTTGCCCGTGCGCAGCGGCGTCTCCCACACGAGCGGCAGGCTGACCACGTGCGTGGTGGTGCGGCGATGCGGGATCGCGTACATGTCCGACGGCGTCGAGGCGCGGCCGCGCGCCGGTGTGGTCTTGCGCTGGCCGGTGAGCTGCGCGATGAGCACCGTGTCGGGCTCGTTGTAGCCCAGGTGGTTGTGGTCGGCCGCGCGCGCCGTGTACTCCACGGCCGTGAGCGCACCCGCGCCGTCAAGTGCGCCGCGCATGTCCACGGCGTAGGCGGGCCCCTTGGTGTCCCACGCGGTCTCTTCGTCGCGCATCCACTGCACGCGCACCGGACGCCCCAGCTCGGTCGCCAGGTACGCCGCCTCGAAGCCCGCGTCGTCGGCCGCCGTGCGGCCGTAGGCCTGCGGCCCCTGCATCCACACGACGCGCACGCGGTCGCGCGGCATCTTCAGGAACTCGGCCACGCCGTTGCGCAGGCCATACGACTTCATGTCGTTCGAGTAGATGGTGAGCTGATCGCCCGTGGGGTCAGCCGTGGCATGCGCGGGCCCAAAGGCCGTGTGGCCCTGGAACGGCACGTCGTAGCGGGCCTCGACCACGGTGGCGGCGCCAGCGAACGCCGCCGCCGGATCGCCGGCATCGACCGGCGGCGCGCTGCCGACCGGCGTGGCGGCGCGCATGTAGTCGAAGAGATCGTCCGACGCCGGAAACGGCGCCGTGCCGGGCTTCGTCCATTGGCACTTGAGCTGTCTGGCCGCGCGCACGGCCTGTTCCTCGCGCTCGAAGACGACGGCCACGTAGTTGCCCTTGGTCACCACCTTCACGAAGCCCGGCAGACTGCCTACCGATGATTCGTCCACCGACGCGAGCTGCGCGCCGGCCACCGGCGGCTTCACGTTGCGCGCGTGCACCATGCCGGGCAGGCGCACATCGACCGCCCACTCCTCGGAGCCGTCCACCTTGGGCGGGATGTCGTAACGCTGCGGCGACTGCCCCACGTGTTTCAGCGCCGACACCGCTTTCACCGGCGCCTGCCCGGTCGTGGCGTCCACGTTCCGTCCGCTGAGCGTGACGTCGAACCGGCGTGCGCCGATGAGTTCGCCGTAGGTCACGCGCCGGGACTCGTCAGCGCGCACCGACACGACGCCGTCGGTCACGACGAGCCCTGCCACGGGCACGCCCAGACGCGTGCCGGCCAGGTCGAGCAGCACCCGCCGCGCTTCCGCGGCCACCCGGCGCATCGGCCAGCCGTCGACCTGGATGCCGTCCGAGCCGCCCGAGCCGCCCTGATCCACGGTGACGTCGGTGCTGCCCATCACCACGCTGGTATTGGCGTAGGCCACGTCGAGTTCGTCGGCCATCATCTGGCGAAACGCCGTGCCCGTGCCCTGCCCGAGGTCGGTCTTGCCCACGTAGAACGTGGCCGTGTTGTCTTCGCGCACGACGATCCACGAATCGAGCTGCAGGAAGTCCTTGTCGGGGTAGGGTCCGGGGCCGCGGGTGCCCGGCGCGGCCTGCACGGCCTGCGCCGCCTCGGCGACGTCGGACGGGTGGCACCACGCCCCGAGACTCACCACGAGGAAGCCGGACTGCTTCAGGAACTCGCGTCGGAGGCTCATGCCACACCCCCAGCGGCCGCGCGCTTGATCGCCGCCTGCACGCGGTAGTAGGTCATGCACCGGCACAATGTGCGGGCCATTGCCTGCCGGATGTCGGCATCGGTCGGTCGGGGATTCTTGTCGAGCAGTACCTTGGCCGTGAGGATCTGGCCGTTCTGGCAGAAGCCGCATTGCGGCACCTGCTCGTCGATCCAGGCCTGCTGCAACGGGTGCAGAACCCCGTTCCGGCTCAGGCCCTCGAGCGTCGTGATCTCCACGCCCTCGACCGAGGACGTGGCCCTCACGCACGAGCGCACCGCCTCGCCGTTGATGATGACGGTGCAGGCCCCGCACTGCCCGAGGCCACAGCCGAAGCGTGGGCCGCGCAGGCCCAGGTCGTTGCGCAGCACGTAGAGCAACGGCGTGGCCGGCTCCACCTCCACGGTGTGGGTCGCGCCGTTGACCTCGAGTGTGATGGGACGCATGGGGGGAGTGTTGCGCCCATCGAGACCAAAATCAAGGAAACATGCGCCGGCTCTGCCCTGCAGACGCGACGCCACGCACGGCGAGTCGCCGCCCGCTTCGCAGGCCAGTGCCACACGCACAACGGCCGCCGGTTGCCCGGCAGCCGCTGCTCCACGTGTGTCTTGGGCGCTGTCGGCGCCCGCGAGCGCTACTTGCGCTTCTTGTAGGTGACGTGCGTGACGCCGGTGATCTTGCCGGCCTTGTCCATGCGGATGTACTCGTTGCTGATGGTCATGTTGTCTTCCGACAGCGTGTTGATCACCACCTGGTAGACCAGGCCATCCCGCTTGTTGAGGATACGGATGCTCTTGGCGTTGCCGTTGATGAGCTCGACCGCCGTTTCGGAGCCGGGCTGGCCGCTGACCGGACGGAACTGGCCGTCGAAGAGGGTCACGTAGCCCCAGGCGGCCTCGGGCTTGCTGGGGTTGCTCACGGTGAGCTTGCTCCCGCCCTTCTCGTAGGCCTCGTAGGTCATGACGTTGTTGGGGTCGGTGGTGTTGTCCCACACGCCGAAGCGCATTTCGCCCTGGGCCGCGGCGGGCTGAGCGAAGGCGACGAAGGCGGTGACGAGGGCGGCGCAGGCGACGAGATTCCGGACACGCATCGATTGAACTCCTGTTTCGGGCCACGAAAAACCCGTGGCTGGGTCAGCATAGCGAGTGCGAAGGGGTGACGGCAAGCACTCCCCCAGCGCCCCCCACGGCTCCAGCTCGGCTGGCCGAGACGACCCATGGGCGGAGACCGCCTCAGTTCAGGTCGAAGCGGTCGAGGATCATCACGCGGGTCCAGGCCGCGGCGAAGTCGCGCACGAACTTCTGCTGTCCGTCGGCGGCCGCGTAGACCTCAGCCACGGCGCGCAGCTCCGTGTTCGACCCGAAGAGCAGGTCCACCGGAGTGGCCGTCCACTTGACCGCGCCGGTCGCGCGGTCCTTCCCCTCGTAGAGGCCCTCTGACGTCGACTTGCTCCACACCGTGGACATGTCGAGCAGGTTCACGAAGAAGTCGGTGCTGAGGGTGCCCGGCCGGTCGGTGAGCACGCCGTGCCGCGCCCCACCAGTGTTGGCATCGAGCGCCCGCAGGCCGCCGACGAGCGCCGTCATCTCGGGCACGCTCAGCGTGAGCCGGTTGGCGCGCTCGACGAGCAGCGCGGCCGGCGACTGACGCTCGCCACTCTTGAAGTAGTTCCGGAATCCGTCGGCGGCCGGTTCGAGGAAGGCAAACGACGCCGTGTCGGTGTCGGCCTGCGATGCGTCGGTGCGGCCGGGCAAGAACGGCACCTGCACGGTAACGCCGGCCTTGGTCGCGGCCTGTTCGACAGCCGCCACGCCCCCGAGCACGATCAGGTCAGCGAGCGAGATCTTCTTGCCACCCGTCTGCGCGCGGTTGAAGTTCTGCTGGACGACTTCCAGGCGCGGCAGCACCGTGGCCAGCTCGCGCGGATTGTTCGCTTCCCAGTCTTTCTGCGGTGCCAGGCGCAGGCGCGCGCCATTCGCACCGCCGCGCATGTCGGTGCCGCGGAACGTGGAGGCCGACGCCCAGGCCGTGCGGACCAGCTCGGCACCGGAGAGCCCCGATGCGAGGATGCGGGCCTTCAGATCCGCTACGTCCTTCGTATCGACCAGGGCGTGGTCGATGCGCGGCACCGGGTCCTGCCAGATGAGCGCTTCCTGCGGCACCTCCGGCCCGAGGAAGCGGGCGCGCGGCCCGAGATCGCGGTGCGTCAGCTTGAACCATGCCTTGGCGAACGCCAGGCGGAACTCCTCCGCGTTGTCGCGGAAGCGCATCGAGATCTTCTGGTAGGCCGGGTCGAAGCGCAGTGCCAGGTCGGTCGTGAGCATGACCGGCGCGTGCCGCTTCACGGGGTCGTGCGCGTCGGGCACGGTGTTGGCCGCGCGCCCGTTGGCGGGAATCCACTGCGTGACGCCGGCCGGGCTCTTGGTCTGCACCCAATCATGGGCGAACAGGTTGGTGAAGAACTCATTGCTCCAGGCAGTGGGCTTCGACGTCCACGCGCCTTCCAGGCCGCTCGTCACCGTGTCGCCGGCGTTGCCCTTGCCGCACGTGTTGGTCCAGCCAAGGCCCTGCTGCTCGACGCCGGCCGCGGCCGGTTCCGCGCCCACGCACTTCGCGGGCGCGTAGGCGCCGTGCGTCTTGCCGAAGGTGTGACCGCCGGCAATGAGCGCTACCGTTTCTTCATCGTTCATCGCCATGCGGCCGAACGTCTCGCGGATGTCCTTCGCGGCGGCCAGCGGATCCGGCTTGCCGTTGGGGCCTTCGGGATTCACGTAGATGAGGCCCATCTGCACGGCCGCCAGCGGATTCTCGAGCAGGCGATTCCCGGTGTGGCGCTGGTCGGCGAGGAACGTCTTCTCGGGTCCCCAGTAGACCAGGTCCGGTTCCCAGTCGTCGGTGCGTCCGCCGGCGAAGCCGAAGGTCTTGAAGCCCATCGACTCGAGCGCGACGTTGCCCGAGAGCACCATCAGATCGGCCCACGAGATCTTCTGGCCGTACTTCTGCTTGACCGGCCACAGCAGCCGGCGCGCCTTGTCGAGGTTCGCGTTGTCGGGCCAGCTGTTCTCGGGCCCGAGCCGCTGCTGGCCGCCGCCGGCGCCGCCGCGGCCGTCGCCCACGCGGTAGGTGCCCGCGGAGTGCCAGGCCATGCGGATGAAGAACGGACCGTAGTGCCCGTAGTCGGCCGGCCACCACGGCTGCGACGTGGTCAGCACCGAGCGAATGTCCTGCTTCACGGCGTTCAGATCGAGCGTCGCGAACGCCGTGGCGTAGTCGAAGTCGGCGCCGAGCGGATTCGACTGGGCGCCGCGCTGGCGCAGCGGCGAAAGGTCGAGTTGATCGGGCCACCAGAACTGACTGGGCTGCCCCGCCCCCTGGGCCTCGACCGCAGGCGCGGATACCAGGGTGAGCATCGCCACCGCGAACGCGACCAGCGACGTCGTGAGTTTCTTGTGCATGGAATTCCCCTTACGCGTACGACACGTGCCGGACGTCACGCCCGACACGGCCTCAGTCTGCGCGTGTTCGTGGGTGGGTTCAAAGACATCAATAACCTCATAGTGATAGTCTCGCCCTATGGACTTGTTTACCCCTCCGCCCGTCTCGCTGCGCCAGTTGCAGTACCTCGTGGCGGTCGCCGATCTCGGAGGATTCCGGCGGGCGGCCGAGGCCTGCCACGTGTCGCAGCCGTCGCTCAGCGCGCAAATCGCTCAGGTCGAACGGGCGCTCGGCGTGCGCGTCTTCGAGCGCAATCGTCGCCAGGTGCGCGTGTCGGCCGCCGGACTGCCGATCGTGGCGCAGGCGCGTGCCGTGCTCGTGGCGGCCGGCGACCTGGGCGAACTGGGACGCCAACTGGCCGACCCGTTCACGGGCACACTCCGTATCGGCGTCATCCCGACCATCTCGCCCTACCTGCTGCCGGAGATCGCGCCGGGGCTGGCGCGCACCTACCCGCGGCTCACCATCGTGTGGCGCGAAGATCACACCGACGGGCTCGTGCGCCAGGTCAACGAAGGCACGCTCGACGCGGCGATCCTCGCGCTCGAAGCCGACCTCGGCACGCTCGAGCACGCGCAGCTGCTGCGCGATCCCTTCCTGCTGGCTACAGCTCCCGGGCATCCGCTCTCAACGCCGAAGCGGCGCGCGCGCGTCGACGACCTGGACGGCGTGGGCGTGCTGCTGCTCGACGACGGCCACTGTTTCCGCGATCAGGCACTGCTGCTCTGCGCCCGGGTGGGCGCGCGCGAAGCCGGCTACCGGGCAACGAGCCTGGCGACGCTGGTGCAGATGGCGAGCGCGGGCGGCAGCGTGACGCTGCTGCCGTCGATCGCGCTGCCGGTCGAGAACCGGCGCGGACAGCTCGTCGTGCGCCCATTCGCACCTCCCGGCCCTGGTCGCACGATTGCGCTGGCCTGGCGGCGGGGCTCGGCGCTCGCCGCGGCGCTCAGCGCGCTGGCGGCGTCGATCCGGAAGACGCTGAAGGCGGCCGCGACAACGCCGGCTCGGTGAATCCGTCCCGGTGTGCGATCCAGCACAGCCGAGCGGGACCTGGGTGCGATAGCATCATCGCGCGGTCACGAACGAGTCGCGGCCGAGTCGTAGGAACCTGGAGTAAACCATGAATATCATCGTGCTACTGATCATCCTGCTGTTGCTGTTCGGCGGAGGCGGTTTCTACCTCGGCGGCCCGGCCGTGGGAGGTGGTCTTGGAGGGATCATTCTCCTGGTGCTGATTGTCATGCTGGTGTCCGGCAGGACCTAGCCGAGCCCGTGCGCCGCACGTCCGCGGCCTGCCCGCCGCGGACGACGCTGTCAACGCACGGGGATCGGTTTCAGGTCGGCGGTCGCATTGAGTGCGACGGTCACCGGTGGGCGATCGGGGACGTGCGGTTCGACGACCGCGACGAGGAAGCGGCCATCGGCTGACACGTCGTACTGCGTCGTCGACACCACCCCCACTCCGCCCGGGATCGCGGCGCCATTTCGGTTGTGTCCCACCGTTGGTCGACACCTGCACGCGCCGTCCCGTCGTCGGGAAACTCTCGACGTAGATCTCGAAACGCCCCGATTGATCTTGATTCGAGGAGTAGGCGACCCAGTGGCCGTCGGGCGATAGCGCGGCTTGCGGGTAGAGGAATCCGTCGTTTCGAAATGGCACGGACCGTGACCCGGGCATGGTCATCAACCAGAGCCCGCTCGCGGTCTTCTGCTCCCAGTACGCCAAGTGGTAAAGCAGTCGTGTCCCCATCCGGCTCCGGTGACCAGAAGGGATAGGTGGCCAGGTCGGCAGCGCGCTGGCCTCGGGCACAGGTATCGCCGTGGACGCAGCCGACATCGTGCTGATGCGCCCGGACATCCGCAGCGTGGCGCGCGTCATCCGGCTCTCGCGCCGCGCGATACGGGTGATGCGGCAGAACCGCCCGTCTCGACTGACGCGGCGCCCCGTCCGCGAGTAAGATAGGCGCCGGCCGCGCCGGTTTCGCCGGCTGCCGGAGCGCCCATGACTCATCGTGGCCTTCGCCTGCTGCTCGTCCTCGTCGTGACCTTCGGAGGCGCGGCCCCCGCGGCGCGGGCGCAGACCGCCGCCGCGCCGGCGGCCGCGGCGTCCACCACGCTGCCACGCGAGGCCCAGGCCGAGTTCCTGCGCACCGCCAGGGTGATCCGCAGCCGCGGCTTGAGCAGCGGCGTTGCCAGCCCCGACCGCCTCACGCTCACCGACGGCGCGGTCACGCACGATGCCGCCTTCCAGTCGGTCAACGAGCGACGAAGCCAGGCCGACTTCGGCGCCCGCGGCGTCGAGTACAACTTCATCGACTCGCACCACTACAATCTCGCCGCCTTCGAGATTGCCGGCATGCTCGGCCTCGACGGCATGATGCCGGTCACCGTCCACCGGGAGTGGAACGGCCGCGAGGGCACCGTCACCTGGTGGATCGACGACGCCTTCGACGAACGCACGCGGTTGAGGGAGAAACGCCACGCGCCGAATTCCCTGCTCTGGAACCATCAGATGCACCGCATGCGCGTCTTCGGCGCGCTCGTCGGCGACAGCCGATCGCAATCTCGGGAACGTGCTCATCACCGCCGACTGGAAGCTGTGGATGATCGACTTCACGCGCGCGTTCCGCTTGTCGAAGGAGCTGAAGTATCCCGCCGACCTGCCGCAGATCGATCGCGCGCTGCTGGCCCGGCTGCGCGCGCTCGACGGCGCGCGGATGCGGACCGCCACGGCGCACTGCCTGAGCCCGTTCGAGGCGGAGGCCGTGATGACGCGCCGCGACGCGCTCGTCGCCCACTTCGATCGGCTGGTGAAAGAGAAGGGCGGCGGCGCGGTGCTCTACGGCGCGGAACCCAAGGCGCCCTGAACGACGGTGATCTCGGGGGTCATGTCGGGCGCGGCCGGCCCGCACAGCACGACGCGGCATCGAGCTCGGCGAGCGGCGTGAACCAGCGCAGGCGGTAGCCGTCGCCCGCCCTTACGAAGAACGCGGTCTCGGCCAGGTTGTGCTCGGCGGCGCTATGCGGTCCAGATTGCCGACGCCCTGGCCATGGCCCATCGCGGCGGCATCATCCATCGGGCCCTGAAGCCGTCCAACTTCATGGTCACTTCAGAAGACCGCATCAAGATTCTCGACTTTGGCTTGGCCAGGCTGCTCGACACGGTTGCGTCCCGAACCGACGACACGACGGTCGCTGCGCCGCTCACTGAGGAACGGGCCGAGGGGCAGACTCTCGAGGCGCTCCGACATCTTCAGCTTCGGCGTCGTTCTCTACGAAATGACCACCGGTCAGCGGCCCTTTGCCGGCGGCCATGATCATTCCCACCACCACCGAGGCCCACCGGCTGGTCATCCTGCCAGCCGTGTCGTGACCTTCGGCGCCCGCGCGTCGCGCGGCTGGGTTGAAGGCCACGGCGCGGGCATCAATTCGTCCGCTCAACGACGTTGAACTCAGTCGCTGATCGCGGAAGGACACCTCGCGTTCGGTTGCCTGTCCCAACGACGAGCCGCACGGTGGCGGCGTGCGCCACGCCGTCGTGATCACCCGTTCCACGGCATCGTGGTCACGCGTTCCACGCATCGTCATCAGTCGTTGCACGCTTCGTGATCACCCAGTCCACGGGGGTGAGCCCGGGGCCGGCGACCTCAGGCATCGGCTTTACCATCCGCTCCCTTTGTCCACCAGGGACGAAGGGGAGCGATGGCGACGGACCGACTGCCCACGCGAAAGATTCGAGAGATCCTGCGGCTCAAGTGGGCCGCGCACCGCAGCCATCGGGAGGTCGTCCGCAGCCTGGGCGTCAGCGCCGGGACCGTGACGTCGGTCGTCAGCCGCGCGCGGCTCACACCGGGCTGACCTGGCCTGGATGAACCGGGAGCTGCGCCGCCCGGGCGTGACCCTGGAGCTGCTCCACGTCGAGTACCTGGCGGCGCAGCCGACCGGCTATCGCTACTCTCGGGGATTCCCGGGTCGCGGCATCGCCACATGAAAGAACTCCGGATTCAGCATCGGGCCTGCCCCTACCGTGTGCTCTCCTGCACGCTACGGGGCTCCGAGAGCCGAACCCTCAGATCCGTGGGGGTGTTCCGAGTCGTCCCGGCGCATGAACTGTGCGACACTTTCGACCGTCCTCTGGACCCGCGCCAGGGCGAGCTGTGGCGACCGTCGTGGTTACCCTGACCAAGGAGGGCGCGGATCGAGTAGGCGCAAGATGGACGCGGCCAGACCCTCGACGTGGGGGTCATGACGCCGCACTACCGGGGTGCGCACGCCGCGGCGAAGGCCAAGGCGGGCTTCTCGCTGTGGTGCAGAGTCGCTCACGAGTCGACAGTATCTCTGGGAGGCCGGGGCGCGACCAGCCTCGGCGTCGCGGACGATTCCAGTCCCCCGCCCGCTTGATCGATCGGCATCGCCAGCAGCCGTCGGAGTGCGTCCGACTCCACCGGCTTGACCAAATGGTGGTCGAAGCCGGCGTCCTGAGCCCGACGCCGATCCTGAGCGGAGCCCCAGCCCGTTATCGCCATTAACACCAGACCCGTCGCCCATGGCTGGGCGCGCAAGTGCCGGCACACGTCGTACCCGCTCATCGTCGGCAGCCCGATGTCCAGAACGACCACCTCCGGCCGAAACGCTCCGGCTAGCTCCATGGCGGTCTTCCCATCATAGGCCGTGCGCGTGTCGTGGCCGTCGACGCGGAGCATCGCCGACAGCATGTCCGCGCCGTCATGGTTGTCGTCGACGACGAGGATGCGCCGAGACGTCCTCGACAGGATGTGACCTCCGGCATCGCTCGGCGAGAGCGCGGGCGGCGCCTCGCTGCCCAGCGGAAGCCGCACCACGAACTCCGATCCACGGCCGGCGCCGGCACTCGTCGCGTGGATGGTGCCGCCGTGCATCTCGACCAGCCGCTTCGACAGCGCCAAACCGATGCCGAGGCCGCCGTGCGCGTGGCCACGCGACGGACCGACCTGGGCGAACAGGTCGAAGATGCGAGTCACGTCTGCGGTCGCAAGGCCGATGCCTGTATCGGTCACCGAGATGACGACCTCGTTCGAGGACTTCGCGACGGTTAACCAGATCTGCCCCTGACGATCGGTGAATTTTGCCGCATTGTTCAAGAGGTTGGTGATGACCTGGGAAATCCGTACCGCATCCACGTCGAGCACAATGGGCGCCGGTGGCATCGTGACGATGAGCGCGTGCCCCATCTCCCTCATCAGCGGGCCTACGGCCTCCACGGCATTGGCGACCACGCCGGCCACAGGCACGCGTTCCCGCTGGAGCGCGATCACTCCACGGGTCACACGGCTCACATCCAGCAGGTCGTCGACCAGCCGCACCATGTGACCGACTTGCCGCTCCATCATGGTGGCCAGCGCCTCGACGCGCGGGTCGAGGCCTTCCGTGCTGCGCAGCAGTGCCGCTCCTGTGCGGATCGGGGCCAATGGGTTGCGCAATTCATGCGCTAATGTCGCCACGAACTCGTCCTTGCGCCGGTCCGCCTCGGTCAAGTCAGCAGCGGCCTGTCGCAACTGGCGCTCACTCTCCTTGCGGTGGGTGATGTCCAGGTTCGTCCCCACCACCTGCTCGCCCTGCCCTTGCTCGTTCCTGCGCACCGTTGCCACGGATTCGATGTCGCGGACTTCGCCGTCGTCGCGCCGGCGGATGCGGAATTCGCGGTGGCTCTGTCTGCCGCGGCGCACCATATCCTGCAGAATGCGCTCAGTTTCCGGCAGATCCTCAGGCAGCACGGCCCCGATCCAGTCGCCGTATTGCACGAAGCCATCCGCCGTGGGCGGGATGCCGTAGAGGCGGAACATCTGCGCATCCCAGCGGATCGTGTTGGTCAGGACATTCCATTCCCAGATCCCCACCGCCGTCGCCTCGGTCGCCAGCCGCGTGCGCTCCTCGCTCGCGCGCAGCTTTTCCTCGGCAGCGCGGCGCACCTCGATGTCGACCGCCGATGGAATGAGATGCGTGATGCGCCCTTCCGCATCGCGCAGCGGCGCGACTTGAAAATCGATCCACACCCGAGTGTCGCCTGCCATGCGCACGGGCACGTCGTAGCGCACGATTTCGCCGCCCGCGGCCCGCTCGCACGCCTCCCGCACTTGCGCCTGGATTTCAGCGGAATAGCTCCACCAGTAACAGTTCCAGAACTTTTTCCCGAGCACCTCGCTGGCCGGGATGCCGGCCGCCTCCAGCGGCGCGCGGTTCGCGTAGGTCAAGATTCCGTCCGCCGTCGTTACGCCGACGAACGCAGAAATATTGTTATCCAGTACACGTCTGGTGAACTGATGGCTTTCGCGGAGCGCCGCTTCCGCCTGCTTGCGCGCGGTGATTTCCTCGACGACCACGCCGAATCCGAAGACCTCACCCGCGCCGTTGCGCACCGGATACCAGCTTTGATTCCAGAAGCGCGTCACGCCGGGCGCGGCCGGTGTCTCACCGGAGAACTCCTGATTCGACACCTCTTCGCCCGTCGCCAGGATGCGGCCCGTCACGTCGCGGACAGTCTCAACGAGGCCGGGCAGAATCTCGGACACATGCCGGCCCAAGTGCGCCTCGGCGGAAACGCCGTTGATCTCTGCGAGACGTTCATTGATGCGCACGAAACGCAGATCCCGGTCAAGGAAGCAAAAGCCGATGGGCGCGGTGTGGAGAAGGGTGTCGAGCAGAGCGGTGACACGTTGAGCCTCTGCCTCACTGCGCTTGCGCTCGGTGACGTCGCGGACGGCGATGACCATCCCGCCGTCGGTGCCGTCGGCGTCGCGAAACATCGTCAGCCACGCTTCGACCTGCAACTCACGGCCATCGTGCGTGCGATGGTTGAGCTCGCCGCGCCATTCGCCGTGCTCGCGGAGGGCAACCCACGCCGCGGCTTCCGCCTCTGCGGACGGCCACTGCCGGGAGAAGATGTGGCTGAGCTGAAATCCGAGTACGTCGCCGGTGGAGATCCGGTAGAGCCGTTCGGCGGCGGCGTTCAGGTAGGTCACGCACTGTCCGAGATCCACGGCGATGACGGCGTCGCTGACCTGCGCGAGGATCTCGCCACGCAAGCGGTTCGATCCGGCGTCAAGGCCTTGCAGCGTGAAGACCTCTGGGCCGTTCGCGGTCTCGACCACGAGCGCATCCACCTCGCCGCTGCAAATAGCGCGCAAGGAGTCTTGCGCCTCCTCCAGCCGCGCACGCAGTTCCGCGTTCTCCGCACGTAGTTGTGCTTCGGGTGAATTACCTGAGCCCATGGTGTCGGTAGCCTATGGCGCGGGGGACGGGTGGGCGCTTGTCGCCTCCCGCAGATCGAGCCCGAGCAGGATGCGATCGGTCTGCGACATGTCGCCGATGAAACGGCGCAGCGGCAGCGGCAGTTTCTTAATCAAAGTCGGCGCGGCGATGATCTGCTCGCCCTCGGCCAGCGTCGGGTGCTGGGAGATGTCCACGATCTCCAGCTCGTAGCGCCCGTGCAGATGCTTCTCGCAGATTGTGCGGATGTTCACGATGGCCCGCGCGGAGCGCGACGTCGTGCCGGTCACGTAGAGCCGCAGGAAGTAGCGGGTCGTGGCCTGCGCGGCGGCGGCTCCACAGGCCGCGAGGTCGTCGGGGGGAGCACCATGCTTTCTCATAACAGGCTCACGCCTTCACCGGTCGCACATCGAGGCCGACGAGCACGCGGTCTTCGTTGGACAGATCGCCGATGATTTTCTTGATCGGCTCGGGCAGCCGGCGCACCAGCGTGGGCACGGCGAAGATCTGGTCGTCCTCGGCAAGCGCCGGAGTCTTCGTCAGGTCGATAACCTCAATCTGGAATTGCCCGGCGAGGTGCGTCTCGCAGATGCGCTTGAGATTGGCAAGCGCGGCGAGGGATTTCGGGGTCTGGCCAGCGACGTAAAGCCGCAGTTCAAAGGTCTCGGTCTTGGTCAACGTGTTCATCGCTTCCTTTCGTCTGTCCGTTGGTTGGTGGTGTTCTCGCCGCCTCGCAGTTCGGCCATGGTCGCGCTGTTTTGCTGCGTGAGCCCTTCCTGCACGGTCTCCTGCGCCATGGCGAATCTCACCTCGGCTTCCTCGGCCTCGATTTCCGCATTCAGCGCGGCGATCTGCGCCTCGATCGCCTTTCGCTTGGCGGCGAGATGCCGCAGTTTGCTCTCGTGCTCTTCCAGGCGCAGTTCTGCGGCGGAGCGCTCGTGCGCTGCCTGTGCCACGCGCGCGGTGCCGGTCAGCACGCGGTCCGCGCCGAGATACACGTCCACGAGCGCGATGCCCGAGTCGCTGAGCACGAACTCGCGCACTTGGTTCGAGTGCGCCATGCCGCGCGATTTCAGGACGTACAGGGTGCGGTTGCGCTCGCCGTTGAATTCCATATTGCGCAGCAGCAGCCATGTATCCATGAGCGACGACACGCCGACCTGCGAATCCTCCGGCGCGTTCGTGCCGTTGCCGCCCGTGGTGAGGCTGGTGAAGAGCGAGGTGATCTGCTGCTGCTTGAGGAAATCAAGAAGCCGCATCAGCATCGGCTTCATCTCCTGCTCGCTGCGATCGAGCGTGAGATTACTGACCGGATCGACCACCACCACCGCCGGGCGGAAGGCCTGCATTGTGTCGTGCATCGCCACCAGATGCTGCTCCAGTCCCTGCAGCGTGGGGCGCGAGGCGTGGATTTGCAGCACGCCTTTTTCCACCCATGGCGCCAGGTCCATGGCGATGGAGCGCATGTTGCGCAGGATCTGCGCGCTCGATTCCTCGTAGGCGAACATCAACGCGCGCTCGCCGCGGCGGCACGCGGCCTCCGCAAAGGCCGCGCCGATGCTGCTCTTGCCCGTGCCCGGCGCACCCGAGACGAGCACGCTGCTGCCGCGGAAGACGCCCTGGCCGCCAAGCATTTCGTCCAGTCGCGCGATGCCCGTGGACAGGCGCTCGGTCGGCGCCGCGTGATCGAGCCGCAGCGAGGTGATCGGCAGCACCGAGAGCCCGCGCTCGCCGATGAGAAAGGGGTATTCGTTCGTGCCGTGCGCCGAGCCTCGATACTTCAGCACGCGCAGCCGGCGGGTGGAGATCTGCTCGGTCACGCGGTGGTCGAGCGTGATCACGCAATCGGCCACATACTCCTCCAGCCCGTAGCGCGTGATCGCATTGCCCTCGCCCTTCTCGCCGGTGATGATCGCCGTCATCCCGCGATCCTTCAGC
>Ga0163144_10012141_pt1 | contig 18135 bp, 15 predicted proteins | sample OliLak19BULKMAT1_FD_123175 | JGI IMG/M metagenome (GOLD analysis project Ga0163144, IMG submission 123175) | Freshwater microbial mat bacterial communities from Lake Vanda, McMurdo Dry Valleys, Antarctica - Oligotrophic Lake LV.19.BULKMAT1 | ecosystem: Environmental > Aquatic > Freshwater >... | reverse complement strand
GAACTGAATTGAACATCACGCAGGAAGGCATCCCGGCGGTCATTCCGGCCGAGGCGTGCTATCTCGGCTGGCAGGAATCGCTGACATTGCTGGCGAAGCTGGTTGAGGCTGAAATACCGGATCTGCCGTAATTTGCCTCGGGTTTTGAGGACAGGCAGAGCTCAGCACTGCCCAATCGTAAAAGAGTTGTAGCAGGGCAATGCTTTGCCGGTGAGAATTGTTTCGTCCGCCCATATAGAAACCGGGTCGCGGCCAACCCTGCGCTGAAGGATTAAATCCCGTTGCGGTTCCACGGAAGCGTTTCGCTTACACAAAATGCGTGAGGCGGCGCCCCACGCTCCTAGATTTGTGTGAGAACGAATTTGGTGTTCTCCAGGACAGACAGTTTGCTGATCAGATCCGAGGTAATAACTTCAACGGTCGCCTGAGCGAGATCACCCTCAACAGTTAGTTGAATCGAATGGCTGTCCACGACGTAACGGATAACGACTCCATCGACTTTGCTTCTGAAAATCCTGTATCCGCCTTGGACCTCGGGCATTTCTTCGTGGGGGATCGGCGGGCGAAATAAATTAGCGACTTGATCGAGATCCGGACGAATTCCCAACTTCTTCCCCAACTTTTCCATTTTCTCTTCCAGCTCTTTTTGCCAGCCAACGCTTCTATCCCAAACTGCCTGCTGAATTTCCCAAAGATGATTTTGGCGCTGGTCGCTTCGAAGCACATTCCAGCGCTGCCAGCGGCGGTCGGTCAATCGTTCCCACCGCAAGTCCGCAATGTGTAGTTTCCAGTCGTCAATGTTTTCAACCAGCGGTTCGCCTGGTGTGCCACGGTCGAGCAAGCCACGTTGCACAATAATGGACATGCCATCCTCGCTCAGGCGTGCCACGTGGTCGTGAATCCATCCGGGCGGTGTGCCGCACGTTTCCGCCGCAGAGACAGCGAGCGTCTTTAGTTCGAGAACGAGGACCGGCGTTGTTCCCGGTTTGCGCTGTTCCCGATAACCAAGGTTGCCAATTATTACGATGCGATTCCCGACAAGCGTGGCCGAGTGAAAATCTGTGGGTGGAAACACGTCGCGCGGGTATCCAAATATCTCAACCTGGCCGTCGGGATGTTTCACCACGACGACATTGTAGATGTAGAAGTCCGAGTCGTAAAAATCTTCGTGCTCGCCAGCGATGAGAACAACGCGACCGTCCGGAAGTCGCGTCGAACTTTGCCCGAGCCGGTCAAAGCACCAGCCTGGGCCGGCATCCCACGCTGAATGGCCGTCGAAGTGCTCAGTCGCCTGATAGGCGTTTATTCTCGATCTAACGAGCCATTCCCAGACTGGATTGGTCATGGGTTCGGGATTCGATGAACCCAATCGCGGCGAACGCCATTGGAGAAACAGTTCCCGCGTCATCGAGGGATCCGGCGGGACTTCCTCCTCGTCAAATTCTTCACCTGACTTGTCTGCATCTGGAGCCGTCATTGTGATAACTTCGCTTAAAAGTTCGAACCTTTGTCAAGAAACTCAATGGATGCCGCTTCGATGGCTTGCTTCGACGCTTTTTCCCTGCCGTTTACCGGTTCAGCCGTGGATTTGTGGATGTCTTTGGCGAAGCTCATTTGGTGTGGCGGAGCTTTTCCAATTCCGCCCGCAAGGGCAACCAATAAACGCGGTCTTGTTCGCGTGTATCCCCTTCCTCAGCCGCCGGTGCCTGAACCAGTTTGGCTGCATCACCGGCCGCCGTGTGCTGTGGCAATGCACGTTTCGTGATTCGACGACGGCAAACTCCCATTTGAGTTTGCCCCAACTCGAGCAATAACTCCGGCGTGCGGAGTTCATGAATCCAGAATCTTATCCGGACGGAAGCGAGGCCACGATCATGCGGCGGACACCCTCGCACATTTCTGCGTTCATACGGAAATGTTTTGCGCCAGATCTGGCCATCATTCTGGCGCACACCACTTCTGCGATTTCAGGCAAGGCAGCGATCATGGCTTGCATTCCTGTCAAAGCGTAAGCAGGCCGAGTTCTTTCGTCCAGCGCTCGATGTAAGCGGCTGCACATCCAATGCTGACGAGGTTTTCACGTCGTGGAGTTGCAGTTCGGAGTGAGAATCTTTGGGCCAACGAATTTTGAAATTAATGAAGAGAGCCGGAGGACGATCCCGCCTGCTTCTCCGCGGGATCCGCTTCCTCACGTCAGGGGCTGCGTTTTTTCGTTACGGAATTTCCAGCAACTCCGCGCTGCTCCAGGCTTCCTGGCGTTTGGCAGTTTCGACTCGAATCTTTTTGACGGCGTCCGTTTTCACGGGCTCGCCGCCGTGATCCCATTCGCGACGAATATAGGTCAGGATCGAGGCGATCTGTTCGTCGTCGAACATGCCCATGCCCGGCATATCCAGATACCAACCCACGCCTTTGACGCGAATCGGCCCAGTCAAACCGTGCAGGAGAATCCGCGTCAGCCGGCCTTCCGAACCGAGCACCCATTCGGAGTCCAGGAGCGGCGGCGCCAGTCCGTCCATGCCCATGCCGTGGAGTTGATGGCACGCCGCGCAGCTTCCAGCGTAAAGAGTTTTCCCCTCGTCAAAACGTTTTTGATCTTCGGCGGCGAGCGGCGGTATGACCGGTTCGGGTTTCGCGCCGGGTTTTCCTGGCCAGATTAAGAGCGGCGTGATTTTTTCCACGCGCGACTGGAGGTGGGTGGTTTTCGCCAGTGTCGCCAAGGCAGGAGGTTCGGCTGGCAGTTTTACCGGCTTTTTGGCGGTCACAGCGCTCGTCGAAATAATTCCATCGAGCAATAATGCCTTGCGGCCGGGCGATTCGTGGGTGGCGATCAACTCAAGCAACCGGTTCACCCGGTCACTCCTCCGTTCGGAGAAAACGGAGGCCGCCAGTCCGCTCAAGACGCGGTTGAAATATTTTGCGCTGTTCCCGGAATCGGCGCTGATTCTCTCAAGCAAATCCAATTCGCGGCCGGCCACTCCGCTCAATATGGCGTCGGGCAGGAAAAGATTCGTGACGCCGGATTTGGCGAGCCGTGCCATGACAACATCGGCGCTTTTGTCGCGGGCCTGACCCAAGGTGAGCGCGAGTTGCAATTGGGCTTCAGGCGCGGTTTCTCCCGCCAGTCCGATGAGCATCTCGACCATCTCACTCTTCTCCTCGGTTTCAAAAAGCGTCTCTGACACACGGATCGCGGTCGCGCGCACTTTCGGGTTCTTGTCCTTGAGCGCGGAGACAATTGTCGGAACTTCAACGTGCCCCAAACCCTCGAAGGTCCAGAGTGCGTGGATTTTTCCCAAAGGATTTCTTCCGCTGGTGACGACCTTTTTCAGCGCGGGAAGGACGGACAAATCGCGGCGCTCGACGAGCAGACGCTGTGCGGTGCTGCGATGCCATGCGTTGGAATGGGAGAGGGCTTTGACCCATTGCAGGGGCGTCTCCCTCGAAAACGTCGGCGGGTTTGTGCGAACTTTCCTTCCATCGGGCACGACTCGATAAATCCGGCCCAGGTGCAGCGGCGTGGCCAGCCCGCGATCCTCGCTTTGTTTGCGCAAATAACTCGTCAGGGAAATCCGGTGCTGCAAAACGCCCCGATACAAATCGACGATGTAAAGAGCGCCGTCCGGCCCGCTGGTCAAACTCACCGGGCGAAAGCGTTCATCCGTTGAGGTGAGAAACTCATTTTGGTCGTAGGCATTTTCGGAGACGATTGTGCCATTGGTTTCGAACATGAGACTGCGCCGGACGAAGTTCGCGCCAGGTTCGCAAACGAACGCGTTGCCATAAAATTCCTTCGGCAGCAGGTTTCCCCGATAGATGAAAGGCGAGCAGGCCGCCGTGAATTCCTTCAGCTTGCCGTCGCGCAGCATTTCGGGGCGATACCCGCGATTGATCCCGGGGTTCACGCGGGCCGGCCAGACGAGTTGATCACCGGGGATTTTCACATTCACGCCAGAGGGTCTCGAAAGGTAGGGATTCCGGCCGAGGTAATGCGACGGGATGATGTCGCCGCGCAGATGGTCGCTGTTCGAGTTGTAAAATAAATGACCGAGATCGTCTTCGCTCAGCCCGTATTGCCCGCGAAATACGGTCACCCCCTTTTGCCATTCGCCATTGACGTAACGGTATCGGGTCAGGTAGGCGGCGCTGTAAATCCAGTTGTCCAGGCCCCACAGCGGACTGTTTGGAGCGCGTTCGGGATTGGCCAGTTCGGGACGCTTGGGGTCCACCTGTACACCGTAATCGGAGGCGATCTCAATTTTCTCGTCCGCCACGTCGTCCCCGTTGGTGTCGCGGCAAAACCAAAGTTTCGGCGGCGCTCCGATCAGCGCCCCACCCGCCATCGGCATCACGGCGCGGGGCAGGATCAAGCCGTCCATGAACACTGTCGCGTTGTCCATTTTTCCGTCGCCATTGGTGTCGCGTAAAATGGAAACGCGCCCGACCGGTGCGTCTTCGTGGTTGCCGTCGAGATCGGGCATGTAACCGCGCATTTCGACGACCCAAAGTTTTCCATCGTGATCGAATTGCGCGGCGACCGGTTCCTGGAGCATCGGTTCGCTGGCCACGAGTTCAATGCGAAAACCCGGTTCGGCGAACTGAAACGATTTCAAGGCATCCGCGGGAGTCAGTGCGGGGGCCGCCGGGATTAATTCCTCTGGCACAAGCGATTTTTGGACCTCGCCGGGTCGATCGGATTTGTCGCCGATCTGGGCCTGGGCAGCGACGACGACGAAAAGTAACAGAAGGTAACAAAACTGATTTTTCATCTCAAAGAAGATCCAATCATGACGCGCCGAGCCGCAGGAAGTCGCGCCGCGTGTGGCGGTGCGGAAAAATTCTATCGGGAGTTGTCATCAGAGAAAAATCGGGAAAGCCTCTTTCGATGTCGAGGCGAATTCGGGGGAAAATTGGGCATCACGATTTATCGCAGTCGCGGAGCGACTTCGTGATGGCAGCCGTGGGCTTCGAGCCAACGCGTGGGGAGAATCGCGTGCCCGCGTCGCGGCAGCGACGCTCGAATCAAGGTCAAATCCGCGACCCGTCAGGCCTCACTACGCGACGCACGACTATGACGCCGTTCATCCGTGGACTGAAGTCCATGGCTACCATCATGTCCTCGCTCCGCGAGGGCCGGGAGCCGGTCGCCCCCTTCGGGAGATATTGGAACGTGCCCGGGAGAAATGGGCGTGATTAAAATTGGGTGACACTGGAGCGCGGCTGTGTCGCAGACCAGCCGCAGCGGTCAATCAATGCTCGTGCCTGTGAACCAACCCGCGTGTTGCGGCTGATGGTCCGCACACAGCCGCGCTCGATTCCTGCTCTTTTCTCACCCAGATTTCATCACACCCGGGAGAAATGTTGCCCGCACTTTATTGTTTCAATGATCGCGAGATTAAGTTTCTATTGAAGACGATCAATGAACAAAGCCGCTCAGCTTAAAGGATCGGGCATTCGACGCGCGTTCACGCTCATCGAACTGCTGGTGGTTATTGCCATCATCGCCATCCTCGCGGGACTGTTGCTGCCGGCGCTGGCCAAGGCGAAGGACAAAGCCCGGAAGATCAAATGCACCTCCAACCTGCGCCAGATCTCGATGGCGGTTCTGCTCTACGTCCCGGACAACGCCGGCCGCCTGCCGCAGTACCAGCAAAGCAACAAGCCGACTATGGACAGCCTTTTTCAGAATTGCCGCTACTATCTTTGGGGCGGGAGAAACACCGCCACCCGCACCAACAACAACGAACGGTTGTTGACCCGTTACATGGGCGAGTTCGTCGCCGAATGTCCGATGGACAAAGGCTACCGCGCGGGCTCGGGCCTTGATCCCGTCATTTTCAAGGGAAGTTTTTACAAGGTCTATGGCAGCAGCTACGCCTACCAGGCCGCGATTCTGGATTCGAGGGGGAAAAGCCGGGCCTTCGAATACGCGGCAACGGACGTCCTCTGGAACGGAAAACCCGAGGGCTTCAAGGAGGTCACGCAGCTCGTGATGGCCGGTGATTTTACACTGAGCTACCCGGAGTTTTTTACCTACGGCCAGCCGCACTACGCCTATTTGCAAACGCACGACCCGGTCAAGTACGAGTGCAATCTCGCGTTCGTCGATGGCCATGTCGCCTCGAAAATCCTGAAGCCGTCGCCGGATCACCTGCGGAACAATGAATACTCGATCGTGCTGCCAAACTATTAATTGACGAAACCCGAGGGACAAATCCCGATGAAACAACGCAACCGCATTTTCAATGGATTCACATTGATCGAGCTGCTCGTTGTCATCGCGATCATCGCCATTCTCGCCAGCCTGTTGTTGCCGGCGCTGGCCAAGGCGAAGGCCAAAGCGCAAACCACGGCCTGCTCGTCGAACATGAGAAACTGGGGCTACGCCATGTTGATGTACATGGGCGACTTCAAGGATTGCGTCCCTTATTTTGCGACTGTCTTCTCGGATCCCGACGCGAATCCCTACGTGTTTGATTTGCTCGGCCCGTATGTGGCGAAGGATTTCCAGGCGGGCGAAAATTACATGCGGGCGGCCCTCTATACTTCCGAGCTCCGCAAATGCCCCGGGGGCAATTACGGGCCGCAACCGTTCGGCGCGCCCGGCACGAACTGGAATTGCTGGATCGGCGTCAGCTTCGGCGCCTATGGCGCGTCCGGCGGCGAGAAACTCAGCGGCCCGTTCTATTACAGCCAGCAGAGCGTGGGCGGCGCGATCATCCCCCCGCTGAAAGCCGCCCGCGTCCGCAAACCGGCCGACGCCCTGATGTTCATGGACACCGCGTTTTATTATGTTTATGCCCCGTCGCGCCCGGCCTACTATTTCAACGACGACAGCGATGGCGACGGCGTCAACGACTCGCTCTTCGGCTACAAACCCTACAGCCGTGGCCGTCCCACCGTTCATAGCCGGGGAGCCAATGTCACGCTGCTGGATGGCCACGTGGAACGGGTGCCGTTCAAGAAACTTTGGGAGATCAAGCGATCGCCCGCCGGAGCGCCGGTCCATTCGTTTTGGTATCTGGAAGATTAACCGTCGAAGAGTTGAAGCACTATGAACACGAAAAATTATCTGCCGAAAATCGCCCGGATCAGAAAAGCCTTCACGCTCATCGAGCTGCTGGTGGTCATCGCCATTATCGCGATCCTGGCCGGCCTGTTGTTGCCCGCGCTGGCAAAAGCGAAAAGCAAGGCGCTCCAGGCCAAGTGCAGCTCGAACATGAGAAACTGGGGAATCGCCACGGTCATGTACATGGATGATTTCAGGGATCGGTTGCCTCTGTTTGGCTACAGTCAGTCTGACTACACTCAACCCTTTTGGCATGCGTTGCTCGCGGCCTACGTGGTAAAGTTGGCCGATCCCGGAGTGCTGTTTACTCAGACCGGGGTTTACACCAACCAAATTCGCCAGTGTCCCGGGGGGAGCTATTCCCCTCCCCCGTTTTTCAAAGGGGCATGGTCCTCCACCGCGTGGAACTGCTGGATTGGAGCCAACTTCGGAAATGTTCAAAAAGGCTCGCCAATCAGTGCGCCGTTTTATTACGCGGACAACGGCGTTCCACCGCTAACCGCCGCTCGCATTAAGAAACCGTCGGATGCAATGATTTTCACCGATTCCCTGTCGCACTATGTCTATTCTCCTGTGGACGTGTCGTACAAGTTCGTCTTGGATTTAGATGGCGACGGAATTCGCGACTCCATGGCGCAATATCCGAACGTTGCTTATAACAATGGCCGGCCCACGGTTCACAACAACGGATCGAATCTAATTCTCCTCGATGGCCACGTGGAGCGGGTGGCGTTCAAAAAACTCTGGGAGATCAATCGCGCAGGGAATGTCCTCCACTCGTTCTGGTATCTGGAGGATTAACCTGGAGACCGCGGTTTCCAGGTAAAGAATCCGTTCCGAGCCAGTGCGCCTCGAAAACGAGCCGTCTCAGGGCTTCCACATTTCAAAGGCTACTGGCAAGATTACGTCACCCATTGGACCGAGTTATGGGACACCATTTGAGATTTTCCCGCAGGCCATGCGCGAATGGCGGCGGGCCGTCGCGGTTGCAATCGGCGCGCCTCGCGGCCGCCAGCGCTGACCTTGGGTCTAGGCATCACTATCACGCCATGAATATTCGATGCATTTTTCTCGCAATTCTCTCATCTCTCGTTTTGGGAGGCTGTGCCACAAATACAAATGAAACAAGGAATCCTCGGTTGCTTGTTGGCACATTTTACATTCAGACCGGAGACCGTCGTACAGAAATACTCTCTAAAAAAGATGGCGCCTTTTCCAGCAATACGACCATTTCTGGCAAGGATGGATGGACCACGGCTGGTGAGTGGCGGGTGAGTGACTGTAAGTTACACGGAATTTATGTTCGGTCTTCGCTACCAGACTGGCCGCTAGGCGAGGTTGATTCGCGCGAGCTTCTTGAGGTTACGCCAACGTATTACGTCATTAAGACTCGGAATGGCGTGACGAAGAAATACCAGAGATCCAAGTGATAATCTTCAAGCATAGGATTGATCGGAGGGGGCAAGGGGGCGGAGCATCGATGCTATGCGTTGTTGAACAAGCCCCCGTAAAACCTGCGGCCACGGAGCGCGCCGGATTATTTTCCCGAAGTCTTCTTTGCGGTTTTCTTTCTTCGCTCTCTCAGCCGCGTTTGACTCTGGCGCCGCTTTTTTCAGCTCCACGGATTCGACTGCTAATCGGAAAGCGCCTCTCCTTCCTCCCGCGGCGCGTCCTTCGCCGCTCCAGGCTCCCGCTTTTTGCGCTCTCTTCTGCGGCGCGACAAAACCCCGCCGCGCACGCAGCTTCGTTTTTTCGACGCGGCGCGGTGCGATGCGGTTGGCTGATCCGTTTCGTTCTGGAACTTTCGTGTGGGCGTTTCGCGCGACGCACCCGGGACGACCTCCGAGGATTAAAGACGCGGAATGTTTGTGTCGGCCTGACAGGGCGTCGTGCATCCCGAAGTTGTTGGTTGTACTCGGAGCGCGGCCTTCAGGCCGCTTCAGCGTGGCCAAGCGAAAGGTGCGGGAAAATGACGATGCCTTTGGACTGGGTGACGGTGAAGCGGCGTGAACGCCGCGCTCCGTCACCAACAAATTCGGGATGCACCGGACAGGCCGGAGGGTTTTGTTTGGGATCCCGTTTTCCTGTCCCTTCAGCCCAGGCTGTCACATCCCGGCCTTTCAGGCCGCAGTCCGATCCGAGCCGGAGGCCCGTCGTTTGATGGATCGAAAGAACCGGTTTGAAAGCGGGTCGCCCGAGCCGTCGCGCTTGCCTTCCTCGTTTCGATTGGAGATAAAACAGCCGGACACTTGGGCAAATGGAAACTGAATCACGAACTCAAAACCTGGAGCAAACGCTGAAAGATTACGAGCGGGACGGCGTTGTGCGGGTGCGAAAATTTCTGTCCGCTGAAGAACTGCGGGAGATTCGCCGCGAAATAGAGAGATATATCCAAACCATCGCGCCCGGTTTGGATGCCAGCGAAGTGACTTTGGAAGCGGACGGCAGGACGGCGCGAAATCTTTGGCGTATGGAAAAGCACAGCCCGTTCTTCGACGACGTCGCGAAGCGGCCGTCGATTCTCGAATTGGTGCGAAGCCTGGTTCGCGGCGAGCCGATTCTCCTGGGCACCGAAACTTTTAACAAACCGGCGCACATTGGCTCGGGTGTTCCGCCGCATCAGGACAATGCGTATTTTTGCCAAACCCCTCCGGACGTGACGACGATCTGGATCGCGATGGATGCGGTGACCGGGTCGAACGGGCCGGTGTTTTACGAGCGCGGTTCCCACAAGCTGGGTCTCCTGCCGCACAAGGCTTCCGGCGTCAAGGGAAACTCGATTGGCCTCGCGGAGAAATTTAATTTCGCCCAACCGCTCGTCGGGTTGCTCGAACCGGGCGATGCGCTGGTGCATCATTGCCAGACGATTCATTACAGCGAACCCAATCGCACGGCGTTCCCGCGTTGCGGCTTTTTGATGGTGTATCGCGGCGCCCACACTCAAACGGATCCGGCGTTGAAAAATGTTTACGACGCGGCGCGCAGGTCGGTTTGATCGTTTCTCCAGAATGAAGCCGCCGCGCATCACCCGGGTCGTCGCGGCAGCCGGCGAACTGGCGGAGAATCCGCTCTGGCACCCCGAACGCCGCTGTCTCTACTGGACCGATATTCCCGCCGGAAAAATTCACGTATTCACACCCGCCAACGGCGAGCATCGTGTCGTTTACGAAGGGCCATCGGTCGGCGGATTTACGTTTCAGGAAGACGGCAATCTCCTGCTGTTCCGGGTCGATGATATCGCGCGGCTGGGTCCGGACGGTCGGGTTTCCGTGGTTCGTAAATTCTCCGACGACGGCATGCACCGTTTCAATGATGTTCTCGCGGACCCGCGCGGGCGGGTCTTTGCCGGCACTTTCGGTGATCACCCGAAGTGCGGCTTGTATCGGGTCGATCTGGACGGGTCGATCACGCGATTATTTTCCGGCACCGGTTGCTCGAATGGGATGGGGTTTTCGCCCGACCTGAAGACGTTTTATTGGACCTGTTCCACCACACGCGAAATCTTTCAGTTCGATTACGACGTGGATTCGGGCGAGCTCCGCAATCGCAAAACGTTCCACTCGACACCGGATGCGGATGGAATCCCCGATGGCCTGGCGGTGGACGGAAGCGGATGTGTCTGGTCGGCGCGATGGGCGGGAGCCTCCGTGGTGCAGCACGCGCCGGATGGAACGGTCTTGGACCGCATTCCGTTTCCAGTGGCAAACATCACCTCCATTTGTTTTGGGGGAGAGAATCTCGACCAACTGTTCGTGACCTCGGCGGAAGAGCCGGGATGCACAGGGGAAACGGCTGGCTCCCTGTTTCAAATAAATCTGAAGATTCGCGGCGTGAACGAATTCAGGTCGAGGATCGGCTAACAGCCGGCGGCTCGCAGTCCTGCAGGAGCGGAATTTTTTTGAACTCGCCGACAAGAATGTCGGCGCTCCGATGGAAGATCGGGCGGGCGATGGTTTCCGCGCGACGGTTGATATTGAAAAATCTGACGATAACGGGCGGCATTTTTCCATTGCGGCTTGGGCGAACGAGCCGCTATGTAAGCACGATAATGAACCGCCTTATCCCATTCTGCCTTTCGTTGCTCTTCCTTGCCGGCTGCGCCGCGCCTCTCAAAACCACGCGCAACACGGGCCCGTGGAATCTGCCCGACCTGGAGCATGCGCCGAGGGCCGAGTGGGGTGCGCGCACCGGTCTGGTCCAGGAAGTTTATTATGAGGGTGAGCCGTTTCGTGGAAAACCGACGCGTGTGTTCGCCTACTTCGGGCGTCCGGAAGGGACAGGCCCGTTTCCCGCGATGGTCCTGGTGCATGGAGGTGGCGGCAAGGCGTTTTCCGCGTGGGTTGAACACTGGGTGAAACGGGGCTACGTCGCGTTGGCCATGGACACGGCGGGCCACGGTCCGAATGGTCCCTTGGCCGACGGTGGACCCGGCCAGAGCGATGAATCAAAGTTCCGGAATTTTCCCGAGTCGGAAACGCGAGAGATGTGGACCTATCATGCGGTGGCGGCGGTGATACGCGGGCATTCGTTGCTGGCCGGGCTGCCGGAAGTGGATGCGCACCGCATCGGAATCACCGGCATCAGTTGGGGCGGCTATCTGACCTGTATTGTGACCGGCCTGGACCAGCGATTGAAAGTGGCGGTGCCGGTTTATGGTTGTGGATTTCTCGGCGAGAACAGCTATTGGAAAACGACTTCGTTGCCGAAAATGGCGCCGGATTCGCGGGAGCGTTGGTTGCGTGATTTCGATCCGTCCAATTATCTGCCCGGCGTGAATTGCCCGATCCTCTTCCTCAACGGCTCCACTGATTTCGCTTATCCGTTGGACAGCTATCGTGCGTCGTATCGATTGGTGGCTCCCCGTCTTCGTCATGTCTCCGTGATCGTGAATCTCCCGCACGGTCACATCTGGACGTTTAACGAAGTGGACCAGTTTGTGGACGGCGTTCTTCAGGGCGGTGCGCCGCCGCCGCGCCTCGGCCCGCAAAAAACGGAGGGTGACGTGGTCAGGGCAAAAGTGGTTCCGCCCACGCGTTTGAATCAAGCGTTCCTGAACTACACCGCCGATTCAGGGGAATGGTCGAAGCGCCGATGGGAAACGCAGCCGGCCGAAATAAAATCGGGCGTCATTTCCGCCCGCTTGCCGGAAGCGCGCCCGGTTGTCTGGTTCCTCTCCGGCATCGACGCGCGCGGGCTGCGCGTCAGCACGGAACACGAGGAGCTGGCTGCGGACACTTGGTAAAAGCAATGCCAGGCGCGCAAGGGACTGACGCGCCCCACCTGCAGGATACCGATCTTCGCGCAGGATTGAAATAATGCGCCAACTTATCCCGGCGGCGACTTTTCGCCTGCGCCGCCAAGCGCCCTGCTTGTCTTCAACGAGCAGGGCGAATTCTTCACATGCTGAACTTCAGTTCCTCCTTGATCCTCCGTTCAAGACTGCCCGCTTCGGCAGTCTGATCCAGTGGATTGCCTGCCACAAAGTCGTGCTCGCGGGGACGCATAACAAAGATCGGGCAACCGGCCCAACGCACCACCTTCTCCGCGGTGCTGCCTGCGAGCAGACGGTCGAGCCCCGTGTGTCCATGGGTCGAAAGTTTCCCGACGGAACTCCGCCGGCCATTGCCCCCGCCGCGCCGTTGCTGAAGGACTCGCCTTCCCCGAAACTGGCTGCGGCAGCCCGCGTGTTCTGTTCAATCAATACAAAGCCTGTTTCCGTTTTTCACCCCCGGCACTGTTCGACCTCCAAAGTGTGCAACCAAATCCAGCGCGGCACGGGAAGCGGTCGGTTGGCAAACGTTTTTACGAAGGTTCTCCTCAAACCACAGGGCGGGCGTGAAATCGGGATCAATATCTGGATTGCGAAAGATGGAATTGTAAGGGTTCATTGAACGCGAGCATTCTGCTGACACGCGAGGCCTGGCAGCGGAGCGATTCAAGCCGACACCCTTCGCTGCCACGCCAGCTTCTCCCTTGAATTCCTGTTCAAAGAAAAGAGACCGGGATTTCTCCCGGTCTCGTTCGCAGCAGTCAACAATTAATCGGATTACGGTCCGATGCGATAATACCTGGGCGTGGGCGAGCTGGTAATCACGATGTACGGGCTGGAGGGATTGCCCGGAACGGGAGTCCAGTTTATCAAGTCACTGGATTCCAGCAATGTCCCCGTTCCCGTCCAACTGATTGTCAACTCCCTGGTGGCCGCGTTATACGACACCGGGTTAAACCTCGGAGCCGGCGGCGGAGCAAGCGCCGAGAGAAACGCGCCCGGAATCGGAAGCAGACTTGCAGCCGGGGTTGAATCCGTATCGAGTCGCCATGCCAGTCTCACATAGTCGTTGCCACCGCCCTCGTGGTGCAGCACCCGGACAAAATACGGGACGCCTGCCGTCAATGCATGCGGAGCCGATACGCTGCCGTCAACTCCCGGCTCTACAAACGAATTCCGGGCTCCGATCAACTCCGCGACCAGGCCGGCGTTCACCGGATTTGCATCGAAACTCACGAACAAGCGCGAGGAATCGTCGCTGGCGAGGAAGAACGTGTAGTTGCCCGAAACCGTTGGGGTGATCCAAGCCGACACGCTGTCGCCGTAGTCGCTGCCCAAGGCTCCGAAGGCGGGCTTGGTGGCAAGATCATTCCCAGTGATGGGTCCCGTATCAAACGAGGTCAATATGGCGTTTGTCATGGGCGCCCGCGGGAAGTTCGGGTTGGAAAACAGTCCATCCAGGCTGGAGGGCGGCCCCATGTAATAGTAATCCCAATAGGCAATTCCCTGCGTCAAGACCAGCCCCTTGAAGGGTGTCGCCACCGGCGTGATCACGTTCTCAGAGACCGTCCGATCTTTCACTCCGGTAACCGTGACCGAATAGTTCGCCCCGAGAGTCAGAGCGCTCGTGACGAGAATCGCTTCCCGCCAGTCAGCGGCCAGAGATGAAGCCCGGGCGTCGCCCAGAAGGGTGACGGCAGTCACGGTCACCCCGGGTATGCTGTATTTGGACGGGTCCGCACCCGTGACCGGGTCAATGCGTTTGCTGAAAACGACCTTGACCAGATTCGGCGCCGTCCCGTCGGCGTTCGGCGTTCCGAGGGCTGTGGCGGAGAGGACGGTGGGTTTAGTGGTGTCCAGGGACACTGCAACGCTGGCATTGCCGGACGGGACGTTCCCGAGCGGGTTGGTCACTTGCATGTAATACTGCGCGGCATCGGCCGGGGTGGCCTGCGAGATCACTAGGGTGGTCGAGGTTACCCCCTGCGGATACTTGAGTGATCCGTCAAAGTTGGTCACGGTTCCGACCAGGGCCACGCCGCCTTTGAACCATTGATAGGTGTTCGGATATCCCGACGCAGCGGCCGTCAACGTGATCGAATTCCCTTCCGCACCATTTGTCATGGTCGGGTTTTGTGTAATCGCCGCCGGCACCCAGCTAAAGCTCCAGTGATTGGTGACGCGGTCTCCGCTCAAGGCGTAGTCGTAGAACGCCGCTTCGTCCACGGTGCCGTTCCAGGGAGCGGCGTTGTCGCTCCGTTTGCCGATGGTCAGCGGGGCGACGGTGTTGTTGACAAAGTTGTTGAGTGGGGCGGAGGTTTTCTCTCCGTTGACGTAGAACGTGCCGGTGACGCCATCGTAGGTAAATACAATGTGAACCGGGACCCCGGCGACGGGGACCGTGGCGAGATTGTATCGCGTAACGCCGGCGTTCGGAGCGCCGAGGTCGATCCCGTATTGAGCGATAAATATGTTAGCATGAATCGAATAACCGCCACGGGAATTGGCGCGGTTTTGGGATGAGAGAATGATGCCGCCCGCGCCCGCATTGGGCCGGGTCCACACTTCCACTGAGAACGGCCCGGCTGGGTTGAGCTCGGGAACATTGCTCACCTCGCCGCGACCAGCGTTGCCCGCGAAATCCACCGCCTTGTCAGTTTCGGTTGTGATCACCGGCGCGGCGCCAAATCCGACTGTACCGATGTATGTGCCGTCGTTGTAACCGGCGGAATTAACCATCGTCGGACCAGCACTCTCACCCAGACGCCAATAGGCGATGGGGCGGTCAGCCGCCACCGCTGCCGAGTATGGGCTTGGGGGGGCAACGAAGGTGAGGTTTATTGGCTGGCTGTTGGTGCCGCCGACGTCATTGGTGGCAGAGAGGGAGTAGCTGACCGAACCGCTGCCCGGGCCGCTGACGACTTTGTGTGTGGCGGCGTTGGCGCCGGCAATCGGAACACCGTTCGACATCCACTGATAACTAATGGGCAACGTGCCGCCGACCTGCACTTTTAGAATTGGAGCCGCACCCCCAATAATGGTCCGCGGCCCGGGTTGGCTGACGATGCTTGGCGCGGTCACATTGGTGCCAAAAAGGAATCGCGAGTAGTGGACCTGAATCGTATTAAGCGACAGCGCGCTGTCGTAAATCGCAAGTTCGTCGATCGTTCCAGAGAATGGTTTGACCAGGCTGGTTCCGAGCGCACCAATCCAGAACGGAGCGCCTCCGGCCCCGCCGAATCCGGGCTGATTTTTGGTGCCGAGGGATTGTCCATCGACGATAACGGTGACGTTGGTGGCGTTGTCAATCACAAGCGCCACATGGGCGAGGCGACCGATCAGGTTTACCGGCACCGCGAAGGTGAGGGTGACAGGAGAGTCGTTGGTATAGATGAGTTGCGAACCGTCCCGGCTGACCTGAAGGGCGTATCCGATGGTCCCGGTGTCGAAATCAAGGGCGAAGATGGTGCGTTCATCGAGAGAGGTCCCGTTCACATAAACGAGCGCTTCCACGGTGCCGTTGCCGCCCGGAAACTCGAAGGCGGGGTTGTTGGGAATAAACACATCGCCGGCTCCCGTAAGGGAGAGGGCGCGCTGGCCGAAGGACCGGTTGGTGCGTCCATCATAGCTGGCGATGCCTTCCAATATTCCGTGGCGGGTGACATCCACGATGTTGGAGAGCGTGGTGCCAAGACAATTATCCACCGTAAAGAGAGCTTTAAGACTGGGTTCGCTCATCACGGCCGCACGATAGAAATTCACGTCGGCCGTCCGGGTGGGGACGACCGTGAGGGTCGCCACAGAACTGGTCAGGGCAATACTGCTGGCGGTGAGGACGCAACGGAATTCCGCGCCGCTGTCGGCCAGGGAAACCTGCGGCAGGTAAAGGTTGGCGGTTGTCGCGCCAGGAATATTGGTTTCAGCGCGCTGCCATTGGAACGTCAAACTGCCATCAATCGCCGCGAGAACGGCGAAGGGCGCTGCACCGCCTTCCCAAACGGATGCCGATTGGGGTTGGGCAAGGATGCTGGGCCCGGCCGCTCGCAGCAGCAAATCCGATGTCGAAAACTGGCCTGGCGCGAAGGTGCTGATCCGCAACTCGTCCAGATAGCCTCTGAAAGTGGGGGTTGTTCCCGGGCTGCCGCCGGCGAATATATTTCCGTTCGGAATGGTGTTCGTAATGGTCGAAGCCCCGCTGGCCACGCCGTTGACGTAGAAAGTGTTCGTGCCACTGTCGTTGACGACGGCCACATGCATCCATGAAGTAAAGTCCACGTTCACGAAGTCGCCGATCTGGGTGTCCGCCGGAACGCCTTGGGAGGCATTCCCGATCACGTAGGCGCCGATTTGTGGAGTTCCGCTCGATTTATCCCAGACAAAATACACACCTCCGGCGCCCGTACGCGACGGACGGCTCGGTTGGCTGAAGTCACCGGAGCCACTCGCAAAAAACCAGGTGCGATTGGGGGCCTCGGGGCGGTCTTCCGGAAGCACCCAGCACTCAATGGCGTAGTTGGTGGGCGGTGGATTCCATTCCGACGTCGCGGCACTTGATGACCATGGATTCCACATCGCCGCCGCACCGCAGTGCTGCGGAGTCCAGTAAAGCGCGTTCGTGCTGATGTACCCGGTTGTGCCCAAAGGACCGCCGGCGCCGAACGGGACGGTCGCAGCCCCGGAGTTCCCGCCGCCGACGCAAGAGAAGGCGAACTGGAACCGGCGATTGTTTCCGCTCGAGTCGGTGTGAAAGTCTCCCACTTCGCCGTAGTGCCACCAGCCTTGAGCCGTGACGGCAGCCGGAGCCGTCTGAACCAGCAGTGAGGAAGCCAAAGTCAGGCCGAGCAGTATGCCGCCACGCCTTGACGCTTTCGAAGCAGCGGTTCTCACGAACCGATGCCAGATGGAGTGTATTTGTTTTTTCATAGATACGTTCGTTTTTCGATTTGTTTCAATTCAAGCTCACCTGTTCCTGCGGGAGGGTCTTCGGAACGAGGGAGCGATCCGAAAATCAACTTAAGGAGGTTTGCGATTGGAGGGATTGTCTGAACCTGATCCCAGCGGTCAAGAAAAAAACTAATCTAGTTTCCCGAAGCGAACGATGCTCCGGAGAAATTCCGGCAGAAATCGAGCCGCCGAATCCCGGTCAATTCACCAGCTTGTAGCCGACCCCATGCACCGCGAGCAGATGCCTGGATTCCACGCCGGCGTCTCCCAGTTTCTTCCGCAATTGCACAATGACCTGGTCGAGTGTCCGCGTGGTGCCAAAATAATTGTAGCCCCACACCTCGTTCAGCAAACGATCGCGCGACAACACTTCGCCGGGATGGTTGTGGAAAAATTGCAACAGCTTCAGCTCTTTCGCGGTCAGTTCCTCCACGACCTTGCCACGGCGGATCTGAAACGTCCTGGGATCAATCTTCGCGTTTCCAATCTCGAAGGGCGCCCCGCTATCCGGTGCCGCTTGATTGCCGCCCCGACGCAGCAGGGCATGAATGCGCGCCAACAGTTCCCGGACGCCAAACGGTTTCGTGACGTAATCGTCCGCGCCCAGATCCAGCCCTACAACCTTATCAAGCTCCTGCCCTTTCGCGTTCAACATCAGGATCAGCAGGGAATTCTTTTTCTCACGAAGCTGTTTGCAGATATCGAAACCGCTCAAACCGGGCAGCATGACGTCGAGGATCAGCAGTTTCGGCTGATATTTCGCCACCGCAGCCAGCGCCTCGTCTCCGCGGTTGCAGACAACCACCTCAAACCCGTCGCTCTTGAGAATCTCCTCCAGCCCGAGCGAGATGTG
>Ga0163144_10012140_pt1 | contig 18135 bp, 15 predicted proteins | sample OliLak19BULKMAT1_FD_123175 | JGI IMG/M metagenome (GOLD analysis project Ga0163144, IMG submission 123175) | Freshwater microbial mat bacterial communities from Lake Vanda, McMurdo Dry Valleys, Antarctica - Oligotrophic Lake LV.19.BULKMAT1 | ecosystem: Environmental > Aquatic > Freshwater >... | reverse complement strand
GAGACTGGTAGTCGGCGTAATTGGGCAGCGCGCTCGTCGCCATGCGCGGGTAAATCCGCACCCCGTCGGGCCAGCTCTTGAAGCTCTGCGGCCCGAGGCCGCCGCTCTCCATCCTGGGCGCGAGCTTCGCGCGGGGCACGAAGACCGTCAGATCCGTCGAGGTGAGCTCGCCTTCGTGACCCCACTCGTAGCCCACCAGCATGACCAGCGAGACGTCGTAGCAATCGCCGTCGATGACCTGGCCGTTCTCGTCCGAGGTGCAGTCGCGCGCGCCGCCCGTATCGAGGTCCGGCCCCGTGCGCGGCGCGACCTCGGACCCCGCGGTGGTGCAAAGATCCCAGTAAATCTGCGAGGGCTCGTGCCATGTGGACGAGGCCGGAATGGACTGCGGCCAGACACAGGACAGATGGTGCAAGCCCGGCCCGCAAGACGCCGGAGTGCGAGGATCGCTCGTCGCCGCGAGCGGGAGCACGCTGCGCCGGGAGAACGGCCGCTTGTCGTCGTCGGACAGGAGGGTGCGCAGATCGTGATCGAGGTTCTCCGGCGAGAAGACGAAGAGCGAGAGATTGCCCCATTCGGTCGCCGGACCGAGCACCAGGCGGCCGTCGATCGAGCTGCGTCCCCAGGGCATGACCTGCATCTTGCCGGGCTCGTTTCGCCCGCCGTCGTGGCCATTCGACACGGCGGGCGCCGGCTCGGGCTCCTCGAACACCTCGCCACCCCACGTGATGGCGTTCGAGTCGCTCTCCAGGATCTGCGGCTCCTGACTGCCGGCGTCATAGTCGGCCGGCGTGATCCCCGACAGCGCCGCGTCGTTTGCGTACTGGTCGGCTGCGCTGCCGGTGTTCCCCGAGCGCGGGCGCGGGGCCACGACCGAGCGCACGAGGCTCGGCGGGGGTGGCACCAGGGTATTGTAGCAATTGGCGATGTTCGCGTACCCCGACGCGCTGCACGGCAGGACCGCGGGCGGGTGCGCGAAGACCTCCGTGGCGAGGTGAGGCACCCCCGGATTCGGGGTCGCCTTGATGGTGGAGGGCCCCGGCTCGGTCTCTCCGGGCTCCATTTCCGCTTCGAGGACGATGCCTGTCCCGTCTCCGCCGGACGGGCCGCTCACGGCCTGTCTGCCCGTCCCCGGCTCCCCGCCGGACGGTGGCAACCTCTGGCTACTCGATGGCTCGGCGCACCCGACGAGGAGCACCGCCAGCCCAAAACACCATCTCCCACGCATCATCAGGGACACCTCATTCCTCCCGGCGGCGCGTGGTCTTCACGGCACGAGCGAGGAGCCGGGCAACCTATCAGCAACGAGGGTGCGCCGTCTGCGCCCGTGGCGCGCACCATCGCGAGGGCGTGGCGCGCGGCGACAGCGGGCCACCCACCGGGGCACGACGCCCCAATGGGACATGAAAGCGGGGTCGCGAAGGGTGGAGCGGCCATTCACGCGATTCACCGTGCGGGCGAAGCGCCGGTCGTTCCGCGACTCAAATTCTCACGGTGGCGAGCGTTCGTGGGCGGGCGCTACGGCGTGTCGCCGTCACACTCCGCGCCGTCGCACTGGACGCTGGTGATCCCCTTGCCGTCGACCTCGTCCCTCAACCAGTCGGCGAGCTTCACGCCCCCGGCCTCCACGGTATAGAAGTTGTCGAAGAGCAGGATGCAGTGCTGCTCGCCCGGCGCGACGAACGCATTGAAATTCGGGGCGCGGGTCTTGATTTCGCCCACCGACGCGAGCATCCGCTTGCCCCACTCCTCGGCGCCGCCGGCGCCACCCATGGCGGTGAAGAAGAACGTCTGGTTCTCGTCCCGCACGGTGTTGTACTGGCTCATCCAGTGATCCGGGTAATGGCTTGCAATGCCCGCATAAAGGTCCGGCAGCGCCAGCTTCTGAATGTCCACCTTCGACGGATCGAGCTCGGGGATCCCCGGGGGAAAGGCGTCCTTCGCGTTCCACGATGGGAAGCTCTCGTTGAAGAAGGTCTCGGTGATGATGCCGGCGCCGCTGTCGCCGAACTGGAGCACCCTGGAGTCCGGATAATGGTTCATCACGTCGGCCGACCACAGCGCGGCCCCGTACGAGCCGGCGCTGCACCCGGTGACCAGGACCTGCTCCGGGCCCGAGAAATTGTCGTACACCCACGACAGCACGGCGCGCGAGTTCACGGCGCCCTTGTGGTTGATCGTGACCTCCTCGGCGGTGCCCTCGCCGTACGTGGTCACGGAGTCGCCCCAGTGGATGTCCCCCGTGCAATAGGGGACGACCACGTGATACCAGTCCTTGAAGGGGTTCTCGGCCTTCTCGTGGTCGTAGATGCCTTTCGGCTCGTTCTCCTCGACCGCCTTCCGCACGGTGTCCACGCTCTCCTCGAAGATGGCGCCGGCATAGCCACACGTGACCTCGTTCCAGCACGCCCCGCCGCCGATGAAGTCGATGACCACCTTGTTCACCGTCCCGGGCCGCACCCAGTAGGCGTATTCGGCGCCGCGCGAGCAGATGGTGTCGCCGCCGGGCTTGATCTCGTTCCACCCGTCCTTCAGGTCGGTGGGCAGGGTGGGCGGGCCGGAGGTCGTCGTCCCGGTCGAGTCGGTGGTGGTCGTGGACGTCCCGGGCGACTCGGTGTCGCCAGCGCCGCACCCGACCACGAGCGCCAGCGGCAACAGCCACGCCCCCACCCGTTGTCCGACTGCCAGGCTTCTCGAGAGAGGGTGTTTCATCATCGATCGCGAGTTACACCGCAGCAGCCGCGCGGCGTCAACGCTCGTCGCAGCCGTGAGAGCGACAATGCTCGCGAGCCCGACCCGCAACCAACCCCGGTGCTCCGGCCACAGCGGAAGTTTCGAGGCACGCCCCCCCTCAGCCGATCACGGCCAGGTCCACATCGCGTCAATCAGGAACGTACGCCCGTTCTGCGGCATGGTGCGGCTCGCGAAGCTGTCGGCCACGGGGGTCTGGAACTTCCGATCGGCCAGGTTGTAGAGGCCCACGACGTAACGGACGCCGACCTCGCGGACCAGGCCGGAGATGGTCGCGTCGGCCGTGAAGGCCGGAACGCTTCGATCGCTGGTGTCGGCGTCGATGCGGCGGGGGGCCTCGACGGTGGCGCGGAAACCGAACGAGGCAATCTCCTTGATGATCGGCACGACGAAGCGGGCCGACGCGAGGTGCTCGGGGGCATTGACGAGGATCGGGTCCTTCAATGCCTTGTCGAGCAGGCGCGCCTGCTGGAAACCATACGACGCGGCCATCATGATGCCGCGGCGCCACTCGCGGCGGATCTCGACGTCGCCGCCGGCGACGAGGGCGGGCGACGTGCTGTTCGCGTAGCGGAAGAGGTCCGAGCCCGGGGTGTCCTCGACGTCCGTGACGATGCCCTCGATGAAGCTCGTGTGGGCGGCGACCAGAGCGACCCAGTCGGGCAGGAAGCGATACGAATACTCCACCTCTCCGGAGACGACCGACTCGGGCCCGAGCGTCAGGGTCCGTGTCGGGTCGACGGCCGGAACCTGGGTGGTGCCGCCGTCGCTGTAGAACTGCTCGTAGATGCTGGGGGCGCGGAAGGCGCGGCCGCCCATGAGCTTCAGCGTGTGACCCACACCCGGCTTGAAGATCAGCGCGGCGCGCGGCACCACGATGGGACCGAACGTCGAGTACACGTCGACGCGGGCGCCGGCCGAGAACCGGACCCACGGGGCGGGAGCCCCGTCGAGGATGGCGTAGCCGGCGCCGAACTGGTACGGCCGCCGCTCGTCCATGTAAGACTCTTCACTGGCGTCGGGATACACCGAGCGGCCCCTCATGGTGGCCTCGGGGTGGAACTGCCCCTCTCCCCCCGCCGTGACCTTCAGCCACGGCAGCGGGCTCCACACCACGCGGGCCTCGGCGCCGAACCACGTGCCGGAGAGCTGCTCGAGCGCCTGCTCCTCCTCGAACGCGTAGGTGCCATTGAACTCGTAATGGTTGGCGTGGGCGCGCGTGAAGACCTGGAGCTTGTCGTTCACCTTGGGCTCGAACCGCAGCTCGGTCATGAACCGGCGATCGGTGAACTGAGTGCGGTTGTCGCCCACGATGGTGCCATAGGCCCCGACCGGGATGCGCTGCTCGCGCTGGTGGTACGACCACTGCGCGGTGAGCGCCCCGACGTAGGCGCGGCCCTGGGTGCTGACGCCGGTGAAGCGGTCGACGCCGCGGACGACGGTGGGCTCGGCCCCGGGGGCGATCGGAATGGCCACGTCGAGCCCCTCGGAGTTGGCCACCGACACGCTGCCCCACACCCCCTTGTCCGGGGCGAAGTTGTATTGAAAGCCGGCCCGCCCGTGCACGGCGCGGTCGTCGTACACGCCGAACTCGCCGTGCACGCCGTTCGGCGAGTCGGTCGGGCGGGTCACCAGGTTCACGACGCCCGAGAAGGCGCCTGCGCCGTACAGCAGGGATCCCGGGCCGCGCACGATCTCGATGCGGCTCACGTCGTGGAGGTCGACGCGCCCGTCGGAGCCGATGTACGAGCTGTTGAGCAGGTTGTCGTTCATCGACTGCCCGTCGGACATGATCAGGAGTCGATTGCCGTAGTCATTGGGCTGGCCAATGCCGCGGATCGACGCCGAGACGTACGAGCGGTCGTTCGACAGGGTGACGCCGCGCACGCCGCGTAGCGCCTCCGCGATGGTCGGGTAGCCGAAGGCATCGATCTCGCGACGGTCGATGATGGTGACGGACGACGGCGCGTCGTCGATATTTTCTGCCGAGCGCGAGACCGCGGTGACCTCGCGGATGGGCTGGAGCGTCACCTCCGTCAGCTCGACTTGCTGATTGGATTTGACGTCGACGACCGCCTCGAACGGCCGATAACCACGCAGCTCGACGGCCACCTTGCGCATGCCGACCGGGACGCCCTGGATGACGGCGGGGGTGAAGCCGAGCGGCTTGCCGTCGACCTTGACGACGGCGTCGCGCTCGTCGGTCCGGACCACGACGGTGCCGACCAGCGGAATCAGAGTGGCCGTCGTCGCGACCGTCTTCTTGGCCTCGACCAGCACGAAGCGCGGCGCCGCCTGGAACCCCTCGGTGGCGAAGTGCAGCTCGTGGCGGCCCGGGGCGAGCGTGAGATCGCACGGCGCGGTGCACGCGACAGGCCCGTTCTCGTCGTCGACGCGCACGGCCGCCGCGGGGGCGCCTTTCAGCTCGACGTGCACCGTCCCGACGATGCGCGTCAGCGACAGGGACACCCGGGTCTGCTTGCCCTGGATGACCTCGACCTCGGCGGAGGTCGCCGTCTCGTAGCCTTCCAGCTCGGCGACGACCCTGTATTTGCCGGGCGAAAGCGCCAGCGGACGCGGCGCCTTGCCGACCGATCCCAGGTCCTTGCGATCGATGTAGAGCGTCGCCCCCGGCGGGTCGGTCGCGACGTCGAGGACGGCGACGTGCGGCGCGAGGAAGGTCAGCGCCGAGGTGGCGTCGGTGCGCTTCTTCTCGTTGGTCTCGCCGGTCAGCGCGTCGACGTAATAGCGGTGCGCGTCGGCGTAGCGCTGGAGCGACTCGTACGTGTTGGCGATGTTGAAGAGCACGTTGCGGTTCGGCGCCAGGCGGTTCGACGCGAAGAAGTGCGCCAGCGCGCTGTCGAAGTTGCCCTTCTTGAAGTCCTCCTTGCCGAGCCGGAACTGCAGATCCGCTTCGTCGGCGGTGCCGTCCGCCGAGGCGATCAGCGACAGACCGGAGGTGAAGGTGGTGATGAGAAGAGCGGCCCAGCAGCGTTGCAGTTTGGTCAGCTTCATCGATCGTCCCGCAACGCGCGCGAGGTCGGCGTTGCCACGGGTGCAGCAGTCACGACGGGTTTGAGCGGCTTGGCGAGCGGCCCGGGCACGACCGCGACAGCCGACTGCGGCGCCGAGGATGCCGAAGCAGAAGCAGAAGCAGAAGCAGAAGCGGTGACCGGCGGCGCGGCCTGCGTGAGCGCGAGCTCGACCTTGGCCGGCGCCGGACCGTTCTCGGTGATGGCGATCTCGAACGTCTTGTGATCGCCGCCGACCGTCACGTGCACCTTGTGAACGGTGCCGAGCGCGCCCGTCAGCTCGACGAGGCCGTCGTCGAGCACCGCCCCGGCGCCGTCGATCTCGACCTTGGCTTCCTTCGGCAACACGACCAGCTTCACCGTGCGCGGCCGGGTCTCCTGCGCGGGACCCGCGCCCGGAGGTCGCGCCGCGGCAGGGTCGCCCTCCGGCCGATCCGGTCCGCGCGCCAGGCCGATGTAGACCCCGGCCGCGACCGCCGCCGTGACCGCCACGAGGGCCGCCACGCGCCACGGCTTCTTCGCGGGAGCGGCGATCGCCTGCGAGGGGTCCGTCAGGATGCTCGACGTCGTCGCACCGTTGGTGAGCGTGGACGCCTGCCCCGACGGCCGGTGAATCCCGCTCGGACCCGTCGGCGGATCGGCGATGGCCGCCCCGAACCCCGGCACGGCGAACACGCCCGGCACGCTGTTCGTCGGCTGCGAGCCGCTGACATTCAGGTGATCGGCGCCGGACCTTCGCAGGCCGCCCTCGGCGAAGTTCGCGCCGGAGACCTCGGCGATGCCGCCGCGCTCGAGATCGGTCAGCGGCCTCAGCGACTCTTCGAGCACCGTGGCGCCGCCCGGCAAGAGCTGCTCGATCGCCTCGATCAGCGCCGTCGCGCTCTCGAAGCGCTCCTCGGGTTGCATCCGCAGCATGGTGTGGACGAGGTCCGCGACGTACGGCGGAACCCACGGGGCGCGGCGCTGCAGCGGCGGCGGAGGCTCGGTGACGATGCGCACGAGCAGCTCGCCGAGCTCGTCGATCTTGGCGTGCGGCGTGCGCCCGGAGAGCATCTGGTAGAGCACCACCCCGAGCGACCACAGGTCCGACCGCGCGTCGAGGTTGCGGTAGCCGCGCGCCTGCTCGGGCGACATGTACAGCGGCGAGCCGATCATGCTGCCGGTCTGCGTCAGGTTGGTCTGCTCGGCGTCGCCCGTGAGCTCGCTGTGCTGCATCTTGGCGACGCCGAAATCGAGCAGCTTGACGACCCGCTCGTTGCCCTTGCGCGCCAGGAACAGGTTGGCCGGCTTGATGTCGCGATGGAGGATCTTCGCGGAGTGAGCGGCCGCGAGCGCCCGGCACGCCTGCACCGCGATGCGCAGCGCGAGATCGGCGCGCAGCGGCCCGACCCGCTTCAAGAGCTGCCGCAGATCCTCCCCTTCGAGGAACTCCATCACCATGAACGGGAGCTGCGTCGGCTCGTCGACGCCCGTCTCGATCACCTTCACGATGTGCGGCGTGTCGAGCGCCGCGACGGTGCGCGCCTCGCGCTGGAAGCGCGTCACCAGGTTCGCGTCCTCGGCCAGGTCCGCGGCGATCACCTTCACGGCCACCCGATCGCCGGAACCGTCGACGACGGCCTCGAACACGGTGCCCATGCCGCCCTTGCCGATGCGGCGGACGACCACGTACTTGCCCCCGATCGTCGCGGGAAGATTGCTCATGAGACCGGGATCTCCCAGGGCGCACACGACACGCGCCGACAATTTTGCAGAGTACGCGCAGCACGGAGCGCGGGACAACTCCGCAAGCGGGATTCGTCGCCGCAGCCCCCGAGCAGCCGCGGGAGCGCCCCATCCGATATCAAAATGCTCAATGCGGTCGACCGCTTACGCGCCGGTCGACACCTCCCCCGAGGGCGAGGGCGAGGGCGAGTCGCCGACCGGCGGCAAGCGGATCAGCGACGTCGACGAGGCCCTGAAGGCCCTGTCCGAGGGCAAGCCCGTGACCACCCCCAAGACCAGCGCCTGCGGTTGCTCGGTGAAGTACGGCAGCCAGAGCGAGAATTTGAATCGCGGAACGACCGCCGCCTTGCCGCACCGTCCATCGCGTGAATGCCCACTCCACCCCTTCGGGGCCCCGCTCTCCACGAGCGGGCACGCGCAAGCCCCGGTGCGGCGAAGCCGTCGACTGGCGACCGCGTGGGTTCTCATCACTGGCACCCTCGCCTCTTGGGCTCGCTCCCGGCGGGCGCGCTCCACGTCGCGCAACAGCTCGGCGGCCCGCGCGGCCCGCTCCGCGCCGATGCGTCTATCGGGCTCGCTCCCGGCGGGCGCGCTCCACGTCGCGCAAGAGCTCGGCGGCCCGCGCGGCCCGCTCCGCATCCGATTCGAACATGATGGCGGAGAGCTCGCGTTCCGCCGCCGCGATCACCCGCTCCAGGCCCTCGACAGCGAGCAACCCGCGCTCGTACGCGATCGCCGCCGCCCCCACGTACGAATCGGACAGGTGCACCCCGCGCTCGGAGAGCTCGCGGCGCCGCTCCTCGGGCGTGGCGACGACGTCGTGAATGAGCACCACCGGCACCGCCTCCGGCGCGAGGGCCCGCATGCGCTCGCCGACCGCCACGTCCCCCTGCCCGCTGTCGCCGAAGAACACGAAGCGAAACTCCGGAAACACCCGCCGATACCGCTCGAAGTTGGCGATCTTCTCTTCCGCGATCAGATCGTTGCCGGCGAGCTTGGTGAACGCCCCCGCCAGCACCCGCGCCCGTGGCAACCCGAGCGCCGACAGCGCCCGTCGCGTCGCGTCCTCCACCACCCCCGCTCGATCGCCCGGCCGCGCCGTCACGAACGTCACGACCGAGGCGTTCGGTTCGAGATGCGAGCCCGACAGCTCCGCATAGAGCTGCATCACGCCGGGATACACGGTCTTTGCCGGATACCGCCTGTCCTTCCAGCTCAGGTAGAGCGTATCGTCGATGTCGCTCAGGATCTTGAGCCCCGCGGGTGCGCACGCCTCGGCCGCGATGTGCGCCAGGATCTCGTCGCGCACGCCCTCGTCATCGATGTCGTGAAACACGAGCTGCACCAGATCGTGGTAGTCGCTGCCCCCGTCGACAGCCTCCTTCAGCGCCGTCAGCTCCGCCCCCCGCGTCGCCAGGAAGATGCGGAGTAGCGCCTCCTCGTCTTGCCGGCACGTCCGCCCCCGAGCGAGCGCCTGCACCAGCCCCGCGCGCGCCGCCACGCTCAGATCGCCAATGCGCTCCTCGGTCAGCAAGCACAGCAGCGCAGTCCGATTGTCCGGCCCGCGTACCCGATCATCGAACGTCGCGATCAGCGCCGCGAGATCGACCGACCGCGCGACAAGATCCAGCTCCGCCGCGGAGCACCCGGCGAGCAGCTCCAGCATGCCCCGCTCCTCGTGACGATTGGTGTGCCTGTCGGCGAGCAGCGCATTGACGGCGGCGATCGTGGGGTGGTCTTCCGGAGGCATGCGCCCGAGCGTACCCGGAAGCGATGTGCCAAGGGGCTCCCGTTCCGAGCGCGTGGGCGCGGCGTGCCTTCGGGTGATACCATCAGGTCAGCCGGCGCTGGCCCGGCGGCGCGAAATGCGCAACCTTCTTTCCTTGAACCCTGGAGTCACTCATGCGCTTCGAACGATGGTCATCCCCGCTCCTGCTCGTGCTGTTCACCGCCGCGTGCGGTGAGGAAATCAACTCCACCACCTCCACCGGCAGCGGCGGCGGCGGCACCGGAGGCACGGCGGGCACCGGAGGAACGGGCGGAACCGGCACGACCGGTGAAACAGGCGGAACCGGCACGACCGGTGCGACGGGTGGAGGCGGAACCGGCGGAACCGGCGCGACAGGCGCGACAGGCGGCGGCGGAACCGGCGCGACAGGCGGTGGCGGCACCGGCGGCAGCGGCGGCGACTGCACCTGGGCGAAGGACGACCCGTGCGGTCCGGGCCAGTACTGCAAGGCCGCCAACTGCGGCGCCGGCACCTGCGTGCCGATTGGCACCCTCGAAGAGGCCGACCGGGTGCCCACGTGCGGCTGTGACGGCGTCACCTACTGGAATGCCACCGTCGCCGCCTCGCACGGCATGTCCGTCGCCGCGAACGGCGAGTGCGCGATCGGGACGCAGGCCCAGTGCGGTGGCTTCGCCGGTCTGCAATGCCCCGACGGCGCCTCGTGCAACAACAAGATCCCCGACAAGAATTCGTGCAACATCGCCGATCTGGGCGGCACCTGCTGGGGAGTGCCCAAGAACTGCGACGGCGGCATTGGCTTCGGCCCCAACACGCGCGCCTGCGGCGCGGCCAACTGCGCCAACGAGTGCAACCTCATCAAGGGGGAAGCGCCGTGGTACGTCGACAACACCTGCCCTCAATGAGAGCTTCCTGGGACTGAGACAGGATCCGAGGTAGCTTCCCGCCAACATGGGTATCTGGGAGTGGCTCCATCGCGTGATCGCCGGCACCGGCCCGGCCGGCGACGGATCTGCTCCCAAACCGCACTCCTCGAAGAACGACTCTCCCGAGCCTGACGACGAGCCTGACGACGAGCCCGACGACGAGCCCGCCCGCAACCCCGACGACATCGTCCAGATGCCCATCGAGGACGCCATCGATCTCCACACCTTCGCCCCCCGCGACGTCAAGTCCGTCGTCGACGAATACCTCCGCGAGGCCCGCAAGGCCGGCTTCGCCGAGGTCCGCATCATCCACGGCCGGGGCAAGGGCGTACAGCGCGCCATCGTCCACAAGCTCCTCGCCTCCCACCCCGCCGTCGTGTCGTTCGCGCAGGCCCCCGCCTCCCGCGGCGGCTGGGGCGCCACCCTCGCCCGCCTCCGCCCGCGGTGAACGCTCGCCTCGATTCGCTCGGCCGCCGCCGAAACAACGATCCTCTGCTCTCTCCCGTACTTCAACCGGCGCGCAAGCAGGCTCGCCGGAGCCTCCCGCCGCCGTTGCCGCCCGCACCAGTCGGAGGTAGACCGTCCCCGTGATCCCCGTTTTCGCCGACCCCAAGACCGATTTCGTCTTCAAGCGGATCTTCGGCGCCGTCGAGCGTAAGCCTCTCCTCATCGCGCTCCTCAATCACCTCCTCGAGCTCGAAGGCGAGCACCTCATTCTCGACGTGGAGCACCTCTCGCTCGAGCAACACGTCGCGGTGCCGGAGCTGAAGCTCTCGATTGTCGACGTCAAGTGCACCGAGGCGAGCGGCCGCCGCTTCGTCGTCGAGATGCAAGTCGCCAAGGTCGAAGGGCTCGAGAAGCGCATCGTCTACAATGCCAGCAAGGCCTATGTCATGCAGCTCCGCAGCGCCGAAGAATATCCGACGCTGTGCGATGTCGTCGGCGTGACCATCTGCAACTTCAAGCTCTGGCCCAACAAGCTCAAGAGTGGTGGCTTCAAGGTACCCATGCTGAGCCGCTGGCGAATGCAGGAGCAGCACAGCCACAAGCGCGGCTTGCCTGAGGTGCAATACACTTTTCTGGAGCTCCCCAAGTATGCCGCCGGCGACAACCCCCAGACGATGGTCGACAAGTGGGCCTACTTCTTCCGGGAAGCCAAGAACCTGAACGTGGTCCCTCCCGCGCTCCAGGAGGGCCCGTTCCGGGAGGCCCTCGACGTGGCGCGCACCGCGTCGTTCTCGCCGGCGGAATGGGAAGCCTACGACCGCGCCAAGATGGCCGAGCAAGACGCGCGCGGCGCCCTCTCGGTCGCCCACCAGGAGGGCGAGCTCAAGGGCAGGCTCGAGGGCAAGCGCGAAGCACTCCTCCGCCTCCTCGCTCGCGCCCGCATCGGCCTTTCGGACGATGACCGCGCCCGCATCGGCGAGTGCACGAGCACAGCGACCCTCGACCGCTGGCTCGACAACGTGCTCGGAGCGAAGACCGCCGCAGACGTCCTCTCCTGATACGCCCCCCACTGGCTTGCGCGCACTCACCGCCCCTTGAACACCGCCTCGCGCCGCTCCACGAACGAGCGCACCCCCTCGGCCGCGTCCTCCGTTCCCATCACCTCGCGGGCCCGCCCCGGCAGCCGCGCCACCTCGGCCTCGAACCCGTCCATCATCGCTCCGCGCGCCGACGCCAGCGTCCCGCGCACCCCCAGCGGCGACTGCGCCGCAATCCGCGCCGCCAGCCCCGTCGCCCGCTCCAGCAGCTCGCCCGCCGGCACCACCTCTTGCACCAGCCCGATGCGCAGCGCCTCCGCCGCGTCGAACATATCCCCTGTCAGCAAATAGCGCATCGCATTCCCCCACCCCGTCAGCGCCGGCAGCCGCAGCGTCGCCCCCCCGAACGGCAGAATCCCTCTCTTGATCTCGATCTGCCCAAACCGAGTCGTATCCGCCGCAATCCGAATATCCCCCGCCAGCGCCAGCTCAATCCCAATCGTCAGACACCACCCCTGCACCGCCACCACCAGCGGCTTCTGTCGCCGCCGCGCCCCGAGCCCCAGCGGATCGACCGCCCCCTCCGGAAACAACGACGCCCCGCCCGCCACCGCCGGCCCCACCTCGGTCAGCTCCAGCCCACCCGTGAAGTGCTCCCCGTGCGCAAACAGCACCGCGCACCACAGCTCGCCATCCTCCTCGTAATCGGTGAACGCCCGCGACAGCTCGCGCAGCATCCGAAGATCGAACGCGTTGCGCTTCTCCGCCCGCGAAAGCCCAATCCGCGCCACCCGCCCCTGCTTCTCGAACGTGATCCGCTCCATCATCCCCGCAGCCTGTGACATCCCGCCGCCGAAGGGAAGATCCGCCCCGCGTCTGCCTCAATCCGAATTCCCCCACAGCACGGCGACCCTTGGCCTGCCGAGCCCGAACGCCTCCCGCAAAGCAGGTGCGCTCCGCGCCGCTTCGTAGGGAGGGATGCAGACGGACGGGCCCACCGCTCGATCTGGCATGTCTTGCCGCGCCGGGCGCGGACGCGTAGGGTTTCGGTATGGCCGTTCAAGGCGTTGCCGTGAACCTTCCCGGTCCGCTCTACGAGAGGCTGGCCCGGCGTGCGACCAGGACGCATCGCAGCATTGAGGCCGAGCTTGCCGACGCGGTAGCAACCCTCCCGGACGAGCCCGACGAGCTTCCGACGGACATGGCGGAGGCCATCGCCGCTCTGCACCTTCTGGGCGATGAGGACCTGTGGCGGGCCGCCAAGCAGATCCTCGCCCCGAAGAAGGCTGACGAGATTGAGGAGCTTCACCTCAAGCGACAGCGAGAAGGGCTCTCCGCGTCGGAGAGCGAGTCCCTGGCAATGCTCATGAAAGAGTACACGCGGATCATGCTGGTTCGCTCTCGATCCGCCGCACTGCTCAAGCAACGAGGGCACGACGTCTCGGGCTTGCTCGAGGCGCATGAGCCGTAGCTACGTCGGGAGGGCGCTGCGCGAGCAGACCGCACGCGAGGCACGTCACCGCTGCGGCTACTGCCTGACCTCGGCGCGCATCACGGGCACGCGGATGGAGATCGACCACATCATCCCCGAGTCGCTGGGTGGGCTCACCGTCAGGGAGAACCTCTGGCTCGCCTGCTCGATGTGCAACGATCACAAGAGCAACCGGATAGCTGCTCCCGACCCCCTCACGGGAGAAGTGGTGCGGCTCTTCGATCCGCGACGGCAGCTCTGGCCGGATCATTTCGATTGGAGCACGGAGGGGGACGTGATCATCGGCAAGACATCGACCGGCCGAGCCACGATCGCAGCCGTTCGCCTGAATCGCGTCGATCTCGTGGAGGCCCGGCGGGGGTGGGTCAGCGCGGGTTGGCATCCCCCCAAGGATTGAGCGAGACACGAGGCTGGAAGCCACCCAACTCAGGCTGTGCGGTTCAAGGATGCGTCATGACAAACTATTGAAATCATTGATGTCCCAAGTCATACCATTTGTTGGCTATCGCTCCAGCGACGTAATTCGCGAAAACAAGCCGCTATCGAGTCGCTCGATGCTTCCTCATTGATCTACGCGTGCACCCAGCGCGAGAGTTTGATCAGCATGCATCGATCTGCCACTCACGACCATCATGCGCCACCAAGCCGCGGCCGGCGTCAAAACCACAAGAACCGGCTTCCGAAGGAGGTACGTTTTTCATGAAGTACACGCAACGCAAAAAGCGAGTTGCCCGATCCGCGGCACAAGCCCTTTGCGAAGCGCTCGCTGCACGTGAAGGCGTAGACGTTGCCGTTCATTCGATGGAGTGCTGGTTGCGGCATAGCGCCGATCGATCTCGCGGCCGGCCGGACGCAGTTGTGGCAGCTCTCATGCAGGACGGAAACACGTACACCATCTCGATCGAAGCCAAGTCCATCCGCACTCTTCGCGCCCTCGAAACGGCTGGAGGGTGTGTTGCCGACTTTGCCCTGGCATTTGCTCTAGGCACGGTGCTCGCCGCTACGACTTGGTGGGTGCTCGGCGGGTTCTGGGGCGTGGCAGCGGCTGTTGTCGCGTTTTTGGGTACGGCCGTGCTCGTTGTGCGGGTACTGGACCGGTTCCGTCTCTTCGTCACACGCGCTCCGGTGATCGACCAAGTAGCTCGTTACCCGGGGAACGAACGCTGGGTGGCGGTTCCGCAAGACGCCGTGCGCCGAACCCTAACGTTCGACGAACTCCGGGAGGACTGTCGGCGCGCGGGCGTTGGCATAATAGGCATTCCGCATAGAGGGGCGCCAGTCTGGCATTTGGACGCCGCTCGCAATAAGGATGCTGGCAACAAGCTCATGGAGTACATGAGAGGAGATAAGCTGCTCAAGGACTTGACCGACTTGGCAGAGCGGAAGCGCACCAAGCCAATCCTGCCGCACGAGAGATGTATTTCATGAGACAACGATGCTTCGGAGGCGTGTCCTGGCCGCAGCGTTAGAAGAACTGCACAGCCCATGGCCGGAGGCCGACGACCGTTTTTCGCCCACCGCTGATCTTACCGCCGGGGCCATGCGATCTTGCCGCCAATCCCCGACGCGTGCACAATTTCGGCGATCGAGGGTTTCGCGGGAACTCGCAAGCGGGTAACCTGCGCGACTGAAAGAAGAGGGCGAGCGTGAAACCTATCGATGCTGCGGTGACGTTGAAGCTAGGGGTGCAGGGTGGCCATCAAGAAGCCCTGGCGCTGTGGAAGGCCATCTGGGCGGCGTATGAGCGCGGTGGTGCCGAGGGCGCGAAGACGCACCTCGCCGGTCTGCGTGAGCTTCCGGAAGACGATGCCGACGAGCTCGACGACGAGGCGGACTCGTGACACGCCCCGTCCCGAACGGTGCGCGTTGGCGACTGGCGTGGATCATCATCCGCGAGTTCCGGGGCGTCGCCAAGGAGCGTCGCTACGAGTTCAACGGGCGGCCAGGTCTTCTGCACGGAAACAATGGCGTCGGAAAGTCGACCGTAGCACTCGCTCTGCAGTGGATCTTGTACGGCAAGTTTCCATCTGGCGTCCTTCAGAATGCCACCCCTGACCGGTTTCTTTCGCCGGTACAGGCCAAGAACAAGCACTACTCGGGTGAGGTGGTCCTGGATCGAGGTGGTCAAAGGCTCGTTGTTTCGCGCGACGCGGCGACAAAAGAATTGAAGGTCTCTCACGGCGGCGAAACGTGGCAGGGCGCCGCGGCCGAAGCCGAGCGCGACGCCCTGCTTGGCCTCGATATGGATTCCTTCGTGCGCGCGGTTCTTCTCCAGCAAAGCCAGACTCGCGCGCTTCTCCTCGAGGATCCCAAAGAGCGGAACAAGGCCCTCGATCGCCTGCTCGGCATGGACTCGGTGGAGCACTTGCTCGATCTGCTCCGTCCGAAGGACTACACTCAGGCGGCGGATGCTTGGCGTGATAAAGCCAGCGCTGAGCAGGAGCGTCTCGCAGAGCGCGAACAGCTTTTAGCCGAACAGCTGGAAACGGCTCAGAAGCGAGCGCGCGCTATGAAGTTCCTGAACAAAGACTTCAACCCCAGCGGACTCCGGACGCGATGCGCAGACTTGGGCCGTGACGTCGTGGCGCTCGGAAAGAAGTACCGTGTGGACGTGGCCGAGCCGCCGGCATGCACCGACCCGACCCATGTCGAGTCATTCTCCAAGGCATTTACGAGCCAAGTCCAGCGGGTCCGAGTACACGCCCAGCTCAAAAAACAGCTCGCGCCCGTGGAGAAGGATATCTCGACTTGGACCGCGCTCCGCGAGGGCTGGACCGAGCGCTCCGCAGCCCGCGATGAAAGCGCTGCCGCTCTCGCGCAGCTCGTAAAGAAACACGGGGAACGGGAGGGCCTTATGAAAGCCCGGGGCGACTTAAGCAGAGAGCTGACAGAACTCGGCCGATCGCTAAAGGCCGCTGATGACACTCGCCAGCTACTTGAGGATGCGCTCGTGCTCATCGCGCGCGAAAAACCTCGCACATGCCCAGTCTGCGAACAATCGTTTCCGGCACGGCCCGACATCGTTGCGCGCCTAAAGGAGCGAAGCGCCTCGCTGGCGTCGAAGGAGATGGGGCGGATTGAGGCCCAACTCGCCACGGGACAGGCAAGAGCCGGGGCCATCGACGACGCGCTCGCGCTACTGAAGGCAGAAGAGGTCGGGCTCGCCTCGTGCCAGAAGGAGCTTGAGACGTACCGTCAGAAGGTCATGAAGGCGTTGGGCGGCAGCGGGATCGTCGAAAGCAAGATTCTTGTTCGCCTCGATGACGCGCTCCGGAAACGTGAAGTAGAGCGCGTGGCGATCGGCGACGGAATGACCGTGATGGAGCAGGACCTCGGGGAGATGGAACTTCGTCATGGAGCGTTGCGTGATGGGCTCGTGCCTGTGGTTTTAAAGCGCGAGGAGCTGGCGGCGCATGAGGGCGCAGCTAAAAAAGCGAAGGCTCTCCATGCTCGCGACGAGGCCCGCGCCGTCGGGTTGGACGGGCTCGCCGCGCAAGTCGACGCGATCCGCAAGGCATTGCTCTCGGCGAAGCAAGAGCTGGCTGGCGAGAGTCTACGCAAGGCAGGCCCACGCGCGCAGTTCCTCTACAGAGCCTTGGTGAAGCAGCCTGTCTTCGACACACTCGATATCCAGGCGACGCCCCGCGCCAACAAGGTGGACTACACCTTCGCTGTAAGCGCGAAAGGCGCGAGCACGACGGCCCGGGATGCGCGACTGGTCCTCTCCGACGGTCAGCTCACCGCTACCGCGCTCGCCCTCTTCTTCGCGCTTGCCGAGTCTACTGGACACGAGCTTGATCTGCTCTACATCGACGATCCGACACAGAACCTAGACCTTCCGTGCAAGGAGGCGATGGCTAAAGCAATCACGGACTTGGCCCGGCGCCGACAAGTCATCGTGTCCACGCAAGATGAAGACTTTGTGAGCTTCCTCGACGCAGAAGGCTTCCGGCTGGAGGCGGTCGTACACCACATCAAGTCTTGGGATGGGAACCCGACTGTCGAAACTACTTCTCCGACTGCAACCGGACACTCTCAACGAGCATGAAGCTGCCCACGACAATTAAAGCGGAGGTAAAGCTCACCACTGCCGCCTCTGTGCAAGTCTCGGCGCGCGAGATTGACGCTCTCAGGGTCGGTGACTCCACTTCGGTAGGCCTCCTGGCCGTACTATTTTGGTGCGGGGACCGCGACGTCGATGGCAGCTGGGTCATTGTCGACGCATCACGGATCCGAAATCGCCAGACCGACAGCTTGTCAGTCACTAAGGCTAATCTACTGCTCACGTCGCGGGCCAGCGACGGGCTCAGTCACCTGCGCCGCCACGTCGCTGATCATTGGCCCGCCTTTCTCTATGCCTTCAAAGACGACGGGTTGCGAGGCCACGCTGCGCTGGTTGAAGTACTGGCGCGGTGCCATCGCGACGGGCTCGTCGCGGAGCGATTACCCAAACACTCCATTCTCGCCGCCGAGCATCGCGCGACGGTAAAGGAGTTCATCGAGTGCCATGGAGAAGCTGATGCCGGCAGGATCATGCAAGACCTGCTCGCCTATTTGCTCGCCTTCGTCGGCTATCGCGAGGTCACGAACAATGCGGTTGGCGTCCCCGACTTCGTGCTCTCCGACCTTATCGGTGCCGCTGCCCGCGCGATAACGGTCGTCGTGGAGCTGACGCTCGACGAGGCTAGTCGACTCCTGGACTTGTGCCGTTCTGTCGGCGACGAGGAACTCACGCGCGCGGTGGGCCGGTCGATGCCTGTCTAGAGCGGTTCGCGCTCGGGTCTGCGGCGTTAGCTCGCTGGTTGGCGACCTCGGTGGTCTCGTCCCCGAGCGAGGAGCAGCGGCGGCGGGCGGCGCGGGTAGTACCGAGTACCTGACCGTAGGTGCACCCGGCGCCGCCGAGGGGGAAGGTAACCGACCCGCTCAAACCAGGCGCGCGCGTCGCCGGCGGTCACGGAATGCAGGGCGCGGCCCATGG
>Ga0163144_10012137_pt1 | contig 18137 bp, 17 predicted proteins | sample OliLak19BULKMAT1_FD_123175 | JGI IMG/M metagenome (GOLD analysis project Ga0163144, IMG submission 123175) | Freshwater microbial mat bacterial communities from Lake Vanda, McMurdo Dry Valleys, Antarctica - Oligotrophic Lake LV.19.BULKMAT1 | ecosystem: Environmental > Aquatic > Freshwater >... | reverse complement strand
GTTGTCCGGAGTCTATAATCGGGTTTTCCAGCCGTTTTTTGGGCCCGCCCGAACGCATCAGTCAACCTTGATCTCAATAGCCGCCAAGACCTTCAAAGCAGTAGGTTGGGAACCTGAGCTACAAAACCAAATCGTCACTCGTCCTTATGCGCCCCCATCAATCTAGCGAGCCTTTCACTCAACTCGTCTTCCGCCGTGGCACTCCAGGAGAATTCGGGTGGCGGCTTAAAGCCCCCCTCGGCCGTAAAGGTTGCTGCGGGAACCGGGCTGAGCGGCAGGACGTTCAATACGCGTCCCTTCAAACGAAGCTCGAATGCCGAGGCGTGTTTCAGTTCGCTCATGGGCAGCATTCCAGCCGCGACGGGAGTAGGGCCGTCTGTGATCAAAACCGTTTGCTCGAAAACCGTGGGTGATCCTTCGGATCCGGGAATCTGCACACCGATCTCAAATTCGGCGAGGCCGGCCATGCCGGGTTCGCGGCTGGCCACGAAGAAGCAGGGGCCTGCTTTCGCAACGCCTTCGGCCGGCATTTGGCGAACGACGCGAAACTCGCCATCGGTCGTGACAATGCCGAAGCGGGTGTCCGAGACTCGAAGCGAATCGCGGAACACTCGCGGTGTTACCGCTTGCAGGCGGGTCGTCGCCAGCTCGCGGCCTGGGCAAGTCCAGGTGACAGTCCACTCACCTGCCTTGCGTGGCAATCGCGGTGGCAATGCGGAGACGAGAGCCTCGCGGCCAAGCAACTGAGTCGCCGTCAACGGTACCGAAGTCACGACGGTCTTCGTCCCGCGTGCCGTGCGGAATGTGGCATTCAGACCGAGATCGATTAGCGGCATCAAGCCAGTCGGACTCTGGATCATGCCGGAGGCCGAGAGACCTTTCTGTTGAGTTGTCACGAATGTTTGAGCGGCAACACTGCGCCCTTCCACGGAGACGAACGCCGTCGGCAGGTGCAAACGCAACTCGCTCAAGAACTGTTCCGGCGTGACGACGGGAATTTCCACGCGGCCGAGAACGTGCTGCCTCCACATAAGCTCAGCCGTGCCGGACGCCTTGGGAACCGGGAAACGGAAGTAGAGTCGATGGCGCTGACCGACCTCGTCCGTTTTGAGAATGTCGGCGGGAAAAGGGTCGAAGCCGGGGACGCGAAGTGTGAAGTCGCCACGTTTGCGAGCGGCTTGTGGCAGGCGCAACAGAGCCTCGACGATCACGGCTTCCGCGCACCAAGGGACGGGCTGGTTCTCCAGCGTCAGGCCCCCTTTTTCGCTGCGGGAATAGAGGGACTGCGGCTGCCCGGCCAGCCGGCGGGGTATCACGATTTCATTCATGGCCCAAGCGCGCCAGTGCCTGATCCAGCGCCACATCGAGGTCCTCCCCCGCGGGTGCCGCATGGGCCCCACAGATGAGACACTCCGGAGAACGGGGGATGCGGAACCGGAATGGCCGCAACGCCTCGGCGAATAGCCCGTCCACCTTCGCCAGGGGCAACAGAAAACTCGTGAAGTCCGGAATACTGCCTGCCAACAGAGAGAGTGTCACGAGAGCATGAAGGCTCGCGATAACGCTGATCGACGCCTTGCTCGCCGGAATCGTGGTTTCGACGATGGCCGCGTTCGGGTTCGCATAGTCCGGCGGCGGGCGATTGTCGGTCTCGATGGAACGCTGCAAATGGCTGGCCACGCAGCCGTAACAGGCCTCGTTCGGCCGAAAAGAATGCACCCAGCCGCCGATGCCGCCGGCGAGGACTTCGCCCAAGGTCCACGGCTTACCGAACTTCCGCATCAATGCATCAAAATGATACTTCGCCGGCTCGTTATCGACCGCACAGACGCCGATGTCGCAGGATTGAACGGCGGCCTCGATTTCGGCCTGTCGCGAAATGTCGAGCAAATCGGCGTCCAGCGTGACGACTTCGATCTCTGGTCGAAATTGCTTCACCCACCGGGAGGCAAGTTCAGCTTTTTTTTGGTCCACGCAATCGTGAGAGAAGTAATTTCGATACACATTGTGCGATTTGTAAACATCGGGCTCGATCAAAATGATGCGCTCGATGGACGGCGCTCGACAGAGCAGGTCGAGAACGACCATGCCGCCGGATCCGGTGCCGACTTGGAGGAGGGTTGGCATTAGGATGTTTCACCTTGCTCCGGGACACCAGGAGTCTCGCATCGAACATAAACCACTGAACAGAAGCTGCTTTTTGTTCGCCTCTTCGACTGAATAGGCGTACGGTTCTGTCTCGTCAGTTTCGCGATAGTGAATCCGAAAGCCCCTAGGCAGACTCTTCCAGTAAGTTGGTGACCATGGACCGATTTCGACAATGGAGGAGGTCGCTGGTACTTCGTTCTTGTTGTCTGTTGAAAGGAGGCTTCGATAGTATTCCAGCCACTTGCGGTCGGCGGCGGTCACATTCCAGATCATCGAATCTTCCTCAACTCGTCCCTCCTCCAGCAGAAATTGTTCCCAGTAAGGTCGGGCGAAAGCCTCCCAGGCTGCACCGCCTTTTGCCGTCAGGCAGTACTGTGCGCGCCAGAGTTCGCCCTTTGTTTCTGGGTCGAGTGCCTGACGGATCTCGTCACGCGAAAGACTACCCAAGTGGATCTCCACATCTTGTGACGTCCACTGCTCTGCTTCCAGCAACCCATCGGCGAACAAGCGTTCGAGACTATCCAAAATGATGAATGGCTCGAGGCCGTGCATTCGCCGATTGTAATGCACCCACAACTCTGGATCGACGATGAAGGTGAGTGGGAACTTGATCAGAGCAGCCGAGTTCAGAATCCACCATTCGCCTGGCGTTAAACTGACTTGCATGAAGTAGTGGCCACGAAGACCACGGGTTAGTGGGCAACCTAGTTTTTTGTTCTAGAGACTTCAAAATCAGGGCTGACCAGTTCGTTCGCCGCCCTTCTTGCCTTCCAATCCGCAAAGGCTCTGTCAATCTCATCGTCTGATAGTCCCTGCAAACACTCCTCTACGGTCAGTCCTCGCAACCGCACTTCCGCTGACAAGGCCCGCAAACGTTCTTCCGCTGACAAACCGAGCAAACACTCTTCAAGTGACAAACCTCAGACGCCGCTCGATCGGCAATCGACTCAGGAACGTCTCTTCCATTTCTTCGAGGGTTTGATCTATGTGCTCGGTCATCTGGCTTACCTCGAAATTGGAAATTGGCCTCCGTCGACTTATTCCTTACTTCCAGTTTCATTCTGTGTCTTCCGTTTCTTTGCTTCCCAATTCGCGAAAGCTTTGGCAATTTCATCGTCCGCCAATCCCTGCAAACGCTCCTCTACAGGCCGACCACGCAAGAGTCGCTCGGTCGGCATTCGCTTGAGGATCGCGTCTTCCAACTCCTCCAGGGTTTGATTCATTTGCTCGGTCATGTGGCTATCCTCGAAGTCGGGCAAGAGGCGGTGAAATTGCTCCACCTGCTGAAGTACATAATACACCATCTCCGCATGATTCTCGCGGAGTTTTTCGATCAACTCGCGCCGATGGTCGATAAACTCATGACTGACCACCGTGAGCACCGGCTCCGCCGTCCCTGCCAGCCGATCGGTTTCGATGACGAATGTTCGAAACAACGCTCCGTCGATTCGATGGATGCCCCGCTCTTCTTCTACGACTGCGCAACCGGACTGGCGAACCTCTTCGCCGAACGAAATCGTCCAGCGCGGTGCCAGGATCATCAGAGTGATTTCCGTCGACGGGATCCCGGATTCCGATTGGGCGACGTAAAGGTGGGCGCATCCCAAGAGCTTGTTCCAGTCGCCCCGCGAGAGAGTATCGACGGGACTCTTGAACTCAATCAACGTGTAAGCATTGAGCCGCTGACAGATCGATCGCAACTCCAGGATTGCGATCGTCGGAAGCTCGATGCTCAGCCGCCGAATTAGCAAGATGTCGAGCCGCAACGGCATTCGTCCGACATTGACCTCACCGATGACTTCACACGAATCGCGCAAACGCGAGGCGAGCAAGCTCACGAGAAGTGGATGCCACCACGTTCGCAGCTTGCCGGGTGGCCGATCCGTTGTATTGTCTTGATCCATTGCACCCGATAGGCACCACGTTCGAGCCGCTGGCTCGAACGCTAAACGTTGCGGGGATTACTTCGCTTCCGGCAGCGGCCACTCGCCCGTATCGTGCCACACTTCATAACACGCCAGCCATCTCCATGCGGCTTGAATAGCGAATACGCTCGTGAATTTCGCCGGATCCCAGCGGCTCAAATCGCGGGTAGATCCTTGCCGCCACATGCACAGCGTTTGGCCTTCGAGTAGATGCGGGCAGTGCCGAAGCGGCGTGATCACACGCGTCTCCGGCGGAACAGTGGGGTAACCCGAGTGCAGTCTGGTTTCCAGCACGTAGGCGTTGTGACAGGGCTTAAGCTGGTAGCGCAGAATCAACGTCGATCCGCCACGCGTGACAAGTACCTTGAAGTCCTTGTCGCGGCCCTCGTTGTAGCGTTCGATGGCCGGGATCTCGACGCACAATAGGCGACGTTTGCCGGACTCGGTATCTAACAAACCCATAACGAAGAGAAGACAGAGGACAGAGGACAGAGGACAGAAGACAGAAGACAGAGAACACTGGCTTTTGGTCTCTGTCTTCTGTCCTCTGTCTTCTGTCGCTCTCAATAATGGGACGGTACGGAGCGGATCGCGTTGATCACTTCCTCGTCGGGGACTTCCTCGGCGGTGCCGAGAAAGGACGTGGTTTGGCGGTCCATGAGGACGGCCAGTCCGTCTTGCGCGTTGCCACGCAGGGCGGACACCAGGGTTTTTCGTTCGGTCTCGGTCATGGGGCGGAAGTCCATTGCTGACTCCTCGCGGGCGAAGGATTGGGAACAGGGCGAACAGTCACACAGAGATTATCTTGCTGCTAACTCGGACAACATCAGGTAAACACCGACATCCACGCGATCCTCGTGAAAATCGGCTGCCAGTGTGCCATCGGGCGTGAGCAACCGATAACGCACGGCTTTCCCTTCCATCTCGACACGGATCGCTTTGTCATCCTCCCCGATCGGCACGGTCATTGTCAACGTCGGTTGTTGTTGACCGGGAACAATCTCGAATGTCACGCCGTTCAAACGTTGCGCTAATCGATTGAGCCGTGCCGCATGCGTTTCAAGTTCGTTCCAGATCGGCCGTAAGCAACTTCCCAAATCCGGGCCGATCGACAGTTCTACTGCCAACGGGCGATAATTCCTATCTCCCGCCCCTAGCACGTACCACGAGAAACACAGTTTTCCCAAACATTGCACGTTCGGTGCCGGGTTCCAGCTGATTCCGGCTTTTCCATCGGGCGTGGCATCCACCGTCCCAATACCGAAGACACCCTGCTGGCCTTTCTGGTTCGCCACCCAACGAATATCGCCCCGATAGTCGCCAGAACTGGGGTGTCGCAAACTTCCGGGATGCGTGTGGACCACGCCCAACATCGTCAACTGTTTGTGCCCCTGGCGAACCACTCGGCTCGCAAAGGCCTGCACGTCACTATCGAATTTTACATGCCCCTCGTCGGCTACTCGGCCGGTGCCTGCTGGAATGGTGGCCAACACGATGGCTTCGTCGGCCCGACGGACCCCGAGAAGAACCCAGCCCGTCTCCTCGGTACCTCGCTCGGACATTTGGTGTGCCGCGTACTCCGCCAACAATACCCGGCTCACTTCATCACCCAACACGACTTTTCGAAGTGGAGCGAGGGGGGCCGAAATCTGGCGTGTTTCAACACGCGTCGCCACCTTTCGGCGAAGCGCGAAACCCAACTCGTTCAACAATTCACGAAAGCCGATTGAAGGGCTCTCCTCTTCCGGCCAGAATGTTTTCGCAGCCTGGAAAAAAGCCGGTTTGAGACGGCCTGCCTTGGCGTCGGGAACACGGATCGTTCCACCCTCTCCATCTATTTCTGAATCATAACGGGTCGGTGGCAACCTGTCAAACCCTGGGACTTTTCGGTGCGATCGGACCACTCGTTACAACCTGAACCCAACTGGGCCGATACCCGTGGTTGAGGGAGTCTGGGCGAGGTTTGTCGTTGACATCCTTTTCTCAACGGTTACAGTGGAATAAATGCTCCGCGCGGCGTAGCGGACCTCTGCACATCAAGCTGCCTATCTTCTGGAGTATCGTCATGGCAAAGAAGAAAAAAGAGACCGGTCCTGGGGTGTTCTTGATTTTGACCTTGGTGTTCTTCGTCCTCGCCTCCGTGGTGCTGGGCGTGACCACCTACCTGGGCTTTGAGGATGCAGCCCAGCAAGCGGGGGTGGCCACTACCGCGCAGAAGGACAAGGACGTGGCCGTCAAGAACGCGGCCGAGCAGACAATTCGCCGCAATATGAACCGCATCGCCATGGGAACTCAGGATCCTGAAGATCAAACCGATATTAGCGGTGCAGCCAAGGAACACAGCGTCGCAATCTTGGAAGAATACGATCGCATCACGAAAAAGCTCGGTGCGAACGCCTTCCCGACGAAGGACGCCTTCACCTGGCCATTGGTCGCGGAACTAGCGAAGGGCGGCAACGTCGATGGCGACTCCAAGCCATCCCCATCTCCGAACCGCACGATTCCCGGCATCACGAAGGAGTGGGCTAAGCGAGCAGTCACCGCCGAGGCCGAAGTGAGGACTCAAAAAGACGCTCGAGACAAGGCTCAGGCTGATGCGAAGGCGGCCCAGGAGGCCACCGAGCAAGCCAAGGCCACCTTCGACAAGCAAGTCGCGGCACTGACCGAGCAAGTGACTTCCAAGATCAATGAGATGAAGGCATCGTTCGACAAACTCAAAGCCGATGCCGATGTGGCCGGTATCGACTTCAAGAAAATCTCGGTCACCTGGGCGGAAGAAAAGCAGAAGCTCGAAGATTCCTTGACGCTCATGAAGAACGACCTGCTAACGAGAGAGAAGAAGATCCGTAATCTTGAGAACCCGGATGCGTCGGACATCTTGCACAAATTCCGCCATTGGGACATCGCAACGATCTCCGAGCGTATGGGCGAGATTTCGGACAAGTCCGGCACGTTTGTGAATTTAACCTTTAAGAAGCCGCTCAACTTGGTTTCCGGCCAAACCTTTGTCGTGATTCCTCCGACTGGTTCGTTGGTCGAAGTTCTCGAACGTGAAAAAGCTCTCGAGAAGCGCCATCACGAGGTCGTGAGCCTCGGACCTCGCGATCCATTTGCCGATAACGAGATGATCAAGGGGACGGTCGAAATCACCGAAGTGACCAGCAAGTATTCAGCCCGCGCTCGTATCACGAACGAGCCTCGTGCATTGCGGGATCCGATCGGCAAGAAAGATCAACTCTTCAACGTTTCGATGAGTGCAGGCGGTAAGGAACACGTGGCCTTCGCGGGCATCATCGATCTCGATGGCGACGGCCGGGAGAACAACGGCGAATTCATTCGCATCTTGGAAAATAATAATATGATCATCGACGCTTATCTCGATCTCAAGACCGGGCAGATCGTGAAACGTGGCAGTTCGGGCATGGACTTCCGAACTAAATTCCTCGTCATTGGCTCGGATGCCCCGATGCGAGGCAACATTGTCGAGATGCTTAAGGATGCCAAGGAGAAGGGCGTGCAAGTCATCGATGCACGCAAGTTCCTCAGCCTGATCGGTGTCAAGCCGCCGCAAGGTGCCGCACCGCCGGCCTACACGGAAGTCAACGTCGGCGGCGGTGTCGATCTCAAGAACCCGAAGGATCCGGACGCCGTTCCAATGCCGCCGGCAGTGGATCCGAAAAAACAATAATGCGAAATGTGAAATGATAAATGCCAAATGAGAGACAAGAAACGTCTTTCATTTGGCATTTATCATTTATCATTTATCATTTTTCGTACCGCAAGAGCCGCAAGATAACCCAAAGCCGGTTCCCACGTCACCAACTCCCAGTCCGACCCTGCAGAGTGGTCTCCATCCAGGCAACGGACTTGTGCGGGCTCGTGTTCGGCAAATGTCACCTCGCAGGTATCGAGGGACAAAACTCCTCGGCCAGTTGCCTTCAACACGGCTTCCTTACGGGTCCATGCACGCAAAAAAGCCGACGGTCGTTCATCCGGATGGAGGGCTTGAAATTCCACGCCCTCTCGTTTGGAAAAGAATCGCGATACCAAATTTTCCGCGTCACGAATGGCTCGGGCTCGTTCGACATCAATTCCGACTAAAGAACGGCAAACGACAAAGAGTGCCAGGCCATCCGCGTGGGAAAGATTGAAATGCAGCTCAAACTCCGCAGGCAAATAGGGCTTGCCGTTCTCTTCGTAAAGCAGCGGAATCTCCCCTGGCTTGAGGCCAAGATAGTGGGCCAGCAATCTTCGCAATTGTCCACGGGCCACGATAAATTGCTCGCGCATCCGCTCGACCCGGAACCGAGCAGCCCGCACTCGTTCTTCTTCAGTCAGAAGTGAAAGAAACGCGTCCGCCCCAACAATCGGGCACGAATAGACGTGAGCCTCGCCTTCGGGAACAGATGCTTTGGGTGAATCGATCTCACAAAAAAGCACGAGCATGATATTAGTGTACTTCGTGGAGCATCTCGGCGGCCTGTCCTCAGTTGCATCCCGACCTGTAGCCCAGGTCAGGCTGGCGAGAATCCATCTCGCTGCTATTGATTCATTGCAACAGGACTCAAGCTTTTTGATTGTACTTGCCCGGCTTGTCGCTTATAATCTCCCCACCTAACTCGGGAGTGGCGTATGAGTTTCGGCGAGGGGGTTGGCATCGAGTTTGACACCGCACACGGCCGCGATTGGCCCAGCGTGCGGCAATTCAACGTGTTCCTCGCCAATCGCATCGGCGCGCTGATGGATGTCGTCCGCCGCTTCGAGTCGACCGATATCAAAATCGTTTCGCTCATGGTTGTCGATTCCGCCGATTGTGCCATTATTCGTTTGGTGCTCAGCGATCCCGAGCGAGCCAAGGAAATCTTCGAGCAAGGCAAGATGATGGTGACGGAAAGCGACTTGCTTGTCGTCAAACTTCCGGGCGGAAATCAGCCGCTGGCTACGATCTGCAAGGCCCTTCTGACTGCCGAACTCAGCATTCACTACGCGTATCCCCTGTTAATCGGCGTTGGTCCCGAGGGTAGCACGGCCCTGGCATTGCATGTCGATGATCACGAAACCGCAGCCGCCACCCTGCACGACATGGGCTTCACACTGTACACAGAGAACGACCTGACCTGGTGAACCGGGATGCTTGAGAGTCCCCGCCGTGAAGCGACCCCGTCTTAAACTCGATACGAGAGCCACTAATAGCGAGCAATCATGTCTTTCGCCGACGACAACGACCGCGACGACTATGACGACGACCGGCGTGGCGGAGGAGAACCGCATCGCGGCGTGCTCATCCTCGTCCTCGGTATCCTCAGCCTGATGGTTTGTGGAGTCGTCGGCATTGCCGCCTGGATGATGGGCAAAAGCGATCTGGAGAAAATGCGGCTCGGCCAAATGGACAAAGAAGGCGAGTCGATGACAAAAGTTGGCTACATCCTAGGCATCGTCGGGACCATTCTCTTCCTGCTTCAAATCCTGCTTGCTGTCGTCTACGTGGTGTTCATCGTGTTCTTGCTTGCTGGCAAGTGAACGAGTTGAGGAGCGGTTCACTTCCCACTGATTCCCGTTCACGAAGTGCGGTCCTTGGACTAATTTGCAGAATCAATGAGCAGGACGTGGCGACATGATTCCGATCTTGTCGAGTGGGAAGACTCAAGATCGGAATCTTAAGCCACGAAATCAACCAATCAACTCCCGAATCGGCGTTCCCTCATCCACTAATCGCACCGGGCGATTCTGGGCATCCAGCAACATCTGTGCCGAATCGATGCCCATGACCCGGTACATCGTCGAAAGTAAATCGCCCGGGCCGAGTGGCCGATCCTTCACCGAACCGCCATCGGCAGACGTGGCACCGATGACCTGGCCACCACGGATTCCCCCGCCCGATAGCAGTGCAGACATAGCGTAGGGCCAATGGCTGCGTCCGCCGCCGGCGTCGATCCTTGGTCCTCGGCCAAACTCGCCGAAGGCCGCGACCAGCACGCGCTCGGCCATGCCGCGTTGAGTGAGATCTTCGATTAGCGCACACAGCGATTGATCGAAAGGCGGCAGTCGTTTCTTCAGGTTTTTCTCAATCGTGGTGTGGTCGTCCCACCAGTCGATGTCTTTCTCGTAGAGGTTGATGGTGACGAACGTGGTCCCCGCCTCGACGAGCCTTCGGGCCAACAACGCGGCCTGGCCCCAGGCGTGACGCCCATAGCGATCGTGAAGCCGATCCGGCTCGCGGCCGAGTTCAAACGCCTCGCGGGCTTTGCTACCCGCAACGAGTTCGAAAGCCCGAGCATTGGCCTCGTCCAGCGAGCGTTGTTCTGCTTGCCTCGACAGATTGTCGAAGGCCGCCGTCAATTCGCGACGGTCCGCCAGCCGATCGAGGCTGAGATCAGCAGGCAAGGCAAATTCCGGCTTGCGATAGTTGCCGAGTTTTGGGTCGATGCCGGCATTCACCGGATCGTGGCCACGACCCAAGAATGCGGCCGACTGATAGAACCCCTGCCGCGAGTGATACGCTTCGGGAATGCTGACGTTGGCGGGCATGCCCGGCTGGTTCGGCCCACGGATCTTCGAGATGGCAGCACCCTGGGCCGGGTTCTGCTGGCCACGTTCGCGGGCTTGCAGAAGCGGGTAGCCGGTCTGCACCCAGTGCGAGGCATCGTCGTGAACGCCGAGCGTATGGCGAATGGAGCGTACGATCGAAACTCGATCGGCCAGTTGTGCATGTCGCGGCAAGAGTTCGCAAACCTGAAAGCCCGGCAGACGAGTACCAATCGGTTTGAACGGCCCTCGCACTTCGGCCGGCGCTGCGGGTTTCATATCGTATGTGTCGATATGCGATGGCCCGCCGGCCATCCAGAAGAGAATGATGGCTGTGTCCTTGCGCGACTCGCTCGCCAGCACGTCGGGGAGCGACAACCCCGCAAGCCCGAGCGAGCCGATGCGAAGGAAACTTCGCCGGGAAACCCCGCCCAAACTCACATCGCGTCCAAGGACTTCCAACATGGCGAACTCCGGGCTCTAAGTCACAACTGAAAGTCTAATGTGCTTCGGTGTCTGTTGCCAGAATTTTCTCGCATTCGAGAACGTCTATCAGAGCCGCGCACGCAGCGCAGCGGAGTAAGCGGGCCGGCACCCTATCCGCTTACTCCGCTGCGCTGCGTGCGTGGCTCTGAAGGCTCCGTCTCGGCTCTACTCCGTCACCATCACGACGACCGAAAACGGCCCAACGGGATATCGGCTGCCTTCCGCGACGACTTTACCCTTGTCTTCTGGAACGATGTCGTTGGGGGATAGTAGTGCCGTGTCGATCACGCGCTTCCAGCGACGGCCTTGCGGGCTCGTCGGGATCATGAACGCGGTGGCCACGTCGTTGCCGTTGATGGCCACGTAGATGTCGTTGTCCCCTTTGGGCGCAACATCCTCGCGACCCGTGAAGCGGCCATCGATCACGTAGGCGATTTCTCGCGACTCGTCCGAAAAATCCGGGGCACCGAGTTCCGTGCCGTGCCAGTAAATGTCTGCCAGGCCAACCAGCGAAGGTGGCACGGGCGGCGTTTTCTGAGGCAGACGTTTGAGTGGGCCGCTATCTCCGCTGCCAAGAACTTTTGTCGGGTCTTGTCTGGCAAACTCGCCTTTGAAGAACGTGCTGCGTCGCAGGGCCGGGTGGCGTTTGCGAAACTGGATCATCTCGCGCACGAAACGCAGAAAATTCTTATTCTTCTCAGCCAGCGACCAGTCGACCCAACTCACTTCGTTATCCTGGCACCAGGCGTTGTTGTTCCCTTGTTGAGTCCGAAGGAACTCGTCGCCTGCCGTGATCATCGGCACGCCTTGCGATAGCAAAAGCGTGACGAAGTAATTTTTCGCTTGCCGTGATCGCAGGGCAGTAACCTGTGGGTCGTTCGTTTCCCCCTCGATGCCGCAGTTCCAAGAGAGATTGTCATCGGAACCATCGCGGTTGCTTTCGCCATTGGCTTCGTTGTGTTTGGTGTTGTAACTCACGAGATCCCATAGCGTGAAACCATCGTGACAGGTGACATAGTTCACGGAGTGTCGCGGCAAACGCTCGTTCCACTGGAAAAGATCGGATGAGCCGGTCAGTCGGGTACACAATCCGCCGATAGTCTTGGGGTCGCCGCGCCAGAACCGGCGTACATCGTCGCGATAACGGCCGTTCCATTCGCTCCAGCGGGCACCGAAGGGAAAGCCGCCGAGATGGTTCAGGCCCACGGCGTCCCATGGTTCCGCGATGAGCTTGGTGCCCCGCAGAACGCCATCCTCCGAAATCGCCTCGATCACAGGTGGTTCGTGAACGACCTCTCCCTTCTGATTGCGGCCAAAAATGCTGGCGAGATCGAATCGCAGGCCATCGACGTGCATATCGCCGACCCAGAATCGCAGACACTGCATCATCAGATCGCGAACGAGCGGATGATTACAGTTCATGGTGTTGCCGCAGCCGGTGAAGTTCTGATAGCGGCCATCTTCCGTGAGCAGGTAATAGATCGTGTTGTCGAGGCCGCGAAAGGAAAACGTGCGGCCACGATCGTCCCCTTCGCCGGTGTGGTTGAAGACAACGTCCAACCAAACTTCAATGCCGGCCCGATGAAACGCTTTGACCATCTCGCGGAACTCGTGCATCTGCGAGTGTTCCTGGGCCGACGATGCGAACGCAGCTTTTACAGCTGCGAACGAAACGGTGTTGTAACCCCAAAAATTTCGGTTCCGCTCGCCGGTCTTCGGGTTTACGAAAGGGCAATCGCATTCATCGAACTCGTGGATCGGCAACAGTTCGACAGCGGTTACACCGAGCGATTTCAGATACGGAATCTTCTCAGCGAGCCCGGCAAACGTGCCCGGCTTCGAAACAGCCGAGGAGGGATGGCAAGTAAATCCACGCACGTGCAATTCGTAAACGAGACTTTCCTCAAGCGGGATCAACGGCGGAGAATCATCTTCCCAGTCGTAACGCAGGCCACGGAAGTAGACGCTACGCCTCGAAGTGCGATGGCGGTCAAATTCACAGGCAGCGCCCCAGACTGCTCCATCCGACATCAACGGCGCGGCCGGGTCGAGTAGCACCTGCGTGGGATCGTAGCGGTGGCCAACGCCGGTCGGCCCGTCCACGCGCCAACCATAGCGGAAGCCATTTGCAGGCAGGCCCGTGACTTGAATGTGCCAGTGATCGCCGGTGCGGTTCATCTTGCCATCGAGAGCAATCTCGGCAATCGGCTTGTCGTCCCCGTCCATGGGCTGAAGGACGAGCGTGACGGCCGTGCCGTGCCGACATAACAAGGCGAAGTTCAAGCCATCGTGCGCCGTGGAAGTGCCAAGCGGCAAGGGGCGGCCACGAGTTGTGCGAAGAGTCGGGGGGATTGTTTGCGCGGTCACTGGGCGAAAAGCTCCAATGGTTACTCTGAGAGAAGCTCTTGCCAACTCTTGGCTCGGATTAGCCGCTTGCGAACGAGATGCAGGCGACCTAAGTCGTCGATTCGCTCAAGTGAAGACCGTATCGAATCGGGGATGCTACCGAATTTTTCTTCTCCCAGAGCAAGAATACCCTCGCGGGCTTCTTCCACGGCCCCTTCCTGCCGTATGGCCTGCACCCAAGAGTTCTGAGATAGGTCGAGCTTGGTCATAAATTCCCTCATCTTGTGAATGAATACTTTATCATACCGCAACGCCAGTAATTGAAAGGTCGTTTCGCGTAAGAACTCGCCGTCCGATCGTGACGCATCCCGGTCGATCCGTGCCTTCACGGCAGTGAGGATCATAGGCAAATCGTCCGTCTTCACGTCGGCCAACGGAGCAAATGGCACAAGCCCGAGCGGACCATTCAAGAACGTCTCAACGGGCTTCTCCCACACGCGAAAGACGGTGAACGGAAATCCCCAATTCAAACCGAGCGGGTTGTCTTGGGGGAAGTCCCCTGTCATAGCCGACGAATTGGCGTCGGGCCTCATCAAGACGACTGCGACCGAAACGGGAAGCCGATGACGATGCTTGAGGAGTGCATATCTCCGGAGCAAATCGTAAGGTAGGTCGCCATCCCAGTTCGCCTGCAGTTCGATCATCACGAGCCAGGGTTGCGGATCATCGATGTAGATCACCTTGTCCGTGGCTGTCGTCACAGTTGCGGAAAGGTCCGCGTCGATCATGCGGACGAGTTCTTCGGGTTTGGCTGACCCAATGCACCTAGCCAGCCGGTCTCGACCCTCAGGGGGCGAGTAGCTCCTGCCAATTGTCCACGTCGAGAATTCGGTCCATCAAATCGTCCAAACGTTGAACGTCCGTTATTCCAAGTAGGACCGACTGCGTCTCGGGTGGTGGTGGGGCTTTGAACTTTTTCTTTGCGAACCGAATCAAATCGGCTCGCGTCTTCTCAAGCCGACCTTCCTCGCGGAACATCTCGGCGAGATCTGTCTTCGAAATATCTAGTGTTGCCATCATGTCACTCCAAAAAGCGATCTCTTGTTTGTCGTATCGCAGGGCAAGTAACTGTACAAGGGCGGCACGAAGGACGTCTCTCTGGGATCGCGTGGCTTCGGTTGCAAGCCGGCCTTGGATAATGGATTTTACACGCGGGGCATCGGCTCGGTCAATCTGGGATATCGGCGCGAATGGAAGCAGGCCCAGTGGCCCCTTCAGGAACGTATCGACGGGTTGCTCCCAAACACGAAAGACGGTGAATGGGAAATCCCAGGGTGAACCAAGCGGATTGCGTTGCGGGAAGTGACCGATCATGCCCGAGCTGTTCGCTTCCGGCCGCATCAGAATCACGGCACACGAGACCGGGAGCCGGTGACGATGCAACAACAAGGAGTGCCGCCGAATGAGGTCGTACGGCAGATCGCCATCCCAGTTCGCCTGAAGTTCAATCATCGCCAGCCACGGTTCCGGATCATCAACATAAATCACCTTGTCCGTCGAAGTGGTCACGGTTGCGGAGAGATCGGCGTCGATCATTCGGACGCGGTCGTCAGGCCGCAGCTGACCAAGAGCCGCCAGCCAACCGGCGGGAGCGAACTCGAAGAAGTCCTTGCCGGACGCGTCGAATGGTTTTGACATGCGACTACCCCTCCGAAGGAGAACCTACGCTGTCTCCGACCCCGAAGGCGCTCCCTTGTCGCGCACTCGGCGAATCGCTTCTTCCGCGTCCCATCGGATTGGGTTGTCCTCGAACGCGGCCGCCTGCGTGAAGTAATTGACCGCCCGCGTGCTTTCTCCCATCGCCTCGTAGGCTCGGCCCAGATCGTAAAGCGTGCGGGCTCCGCTCTTTTCCGAATCCAAAAACTCCTTCAAGCACTCGACTGCCAGATCCGGGCGGTTGTAATCGTCGAGATAGAGACCGCCCAGTTGCCGAGTTGTCCATTCGCGGGATTCGCGTTCTTCTCCGCCCGAGGGCTTCATTTCGCGGACATCTTCCAACAGCCGCACGCCTTCATCGCGTTCGCCACGTCGCAGATGACAGCGGGCCATTTGTACGTTGGCGATCAAGTTTTTCGGCTCCAACACGAGTGCGAGTGTCGTCAGATGGCTGGCCCAGTCGAGGACATCTAGCTCGGGGCTGTTCGAATCGAGCAAGGCCTTCGCCTTCTTCACGCAGTAGGCGACATCGAAATGGCCCCGCACCTCGTCGATCTTCGCTTTCAACACCTCTGGCTCGACCGAATAGTAATACCGGTCTTTGCGCGCATTCAGGTCCTTGTCCGCACCACGAGTCAAAGCATCTTCCGTTAGCCGTAGAGACTGCAAGACCTGGCCATCGTTCTCGTACATTTGTGCCAGCGTTCGCAACGTTTCCTTGCCACTCGCTTCGGATTGGGAGTAGAGCGTGTAATTGTAGATTGCTTCCTTCCAATCCTTTGCGGCCGCCGACTCTTCGCCGAGTTTCTTGACAACGGCGAAGTAGATGGCTTTCTGATCGGCCGGAAGATTCGTGGGCCCCAACTCTTGGCCATACGCTCGGGTTTGTTTCCGATAGTCCTGTGCCGCGGCTTTGTCGCCGAATTTCTCGGCCACGTCGGCCAACTTCTGGAAGATGCCCGGTCCACGTTCGGATTGTCCGTGAGCCGCGATTCGCACGAGCAAGGCACCTCGCTGCCACGTCTCGGCACGTTCCAAGAGCGGCATTCCCACGTCCTCCGCGAACGCATAGGGGAAGTCGCTCATTGCTCCGCCAGTGGCGGCAGCCGCATAATCCTCCCCCGATAGGGCCTCGAACAACTCCTGACGCAGTTCGAGCACGACCGTCTCGGCGGGAGCTTGCCGCAGTTGCCGCTCGATGGCCCGCAACGCTTCGACCCGACGACCCGGCAACGCCAGTTGCACATCGCCAACTCGGCGTTTCAATTCGGAATGAGTTCGGAGAGCGAGTTGCCACGCGTCGAACAAAATCGCATCGCGAAAGCGATCGCCCAAAGCCCACGCCGCGGGATCGAGCAATTTCCCGAGCCGTTCACTCGCCGAATCGAGATTGCGCGCGTGTGTATCAGCCACGGTTTTGTAGTACTCGGTGTTCGCCCGAAGTTGCGGCCATTGCCCCTCGACGAACGAGAGCAAGTCGTTCGCTTCCTTGAGTTGGGCTGCCGTCGGTGGCCCGCTCAGCAGCATGTTCGCTGCCTCGCTCACCACGAGAGACGGGTTCAACAAGGCCCGCGTTTCCACATCGAGCCGATCGATGGTCAATCCGCGATGCAAACGCAGAAGCCCGTGACGAGCGAGTTGATGCTTCGGATCCAGTTGCAAAGCCCGATTGAACGCGGCCAGCGCATCCTTGGTTCGACCAACTTCCGCGTGGCCGATACCCCGGAGTGCGTGTTTGAACACACGCAACGGTCGCAGGACGCGAATTGTGTAAACGCAATAGATACCGACGGGAAGTATCAGACCGAGAGCCGGCAGGTTCTTGGGAAACTGAACTAGGTAAATCGCCAGGCCCAGTGTGAGGCACAAGGCGGCAATCTCGACTTCGGATTCCTCCGCCAGCCCACAGAACACGAGCAAATAGAAGAACGGAATGCCCAGCAGCAGATGCAAGCCGAGCAACATGCGTTGGTTGTCGTCGCCCAATAAGCTCTGATCTTCCAGGAAATAGAACAAGGCCACGCCGACCGCAGTGCACAAGAGGGCCGTAATACCCAGGCGATACATCGGCTTGGCGATTTGTCTGAGTTCTCCCAACCCATATCCGAACAGCGCTCCGCCGAGCACGCAGTAGCCAAGGATCGACATCTCAAGCGGCCGATTTTCGGAATCCGGGTCCAGGCCGAGTTCAACTAGCCTGATTCGAACCATGTCGACGGCCGCAATGCCTAGCCCAAGCACGATGCCCATGTAGATCAGGAATGGGTTTTCCAGAAGCAGGAAAAGCAAGAAGCCCAGCGGATTGCGCCACAGGCCCTTGATGTCGCGAATCTGACGCACCGCGGCAACGATTAGGGCGGCGAGAAAACCGCCGACGAGCCAGAGCGCAACGCGGCCCGTATCCCCCCAATCGAGGTCCTTCTGCAGGGAGACGAATAGTAGCAGCCCGAGGAAAACGCCCTTCAGGATATATTCGGACTTGGCCCAGCGCATGACGCGTTACCAGTTGAGAGCTTGGGGGGTGGTAATGAAGATAGCGGGCGGAGATGCCCATGAACATCGGGGGGGAGGCGGGTGCCGGAGGTGGCACACAATCTAGGCTACAGGAATTCGCCCTCTGGAGCAACTCCCGCCGGCTCATCTAGCTTCTTCAAGTCTCCGCAAATAGCTGATGTAGACGACTCCGGTGGCGGGATCACTATACTCGTGGTGGAATTTCTCGAACTCGAATCGCTGATACAGTTTGATCGCTCCATGATTGTCGGGATGAACGTAGAGGCCAAGAACTTCAGGCTGGCCGGGCCAGGATTTTGCTTCGAGAATGAGATGACGCAGGATTTGGCTAGAGAAACGTGACTCCCGCGGCGCTCCGGAAGGCTGACCCTGAAAACGGCGTTGAATAGCTACGGCTGGAATAAGGGCGATCGGCGTTCGTTTGGAATCGGCAGTCGGGTATTTCCATCGCGTGGTGCCCAACGAACCGTAGCCGAC
>Ga0163144_10012136_pt1 | contig 18138 bp, 15 predicted proteins | sample OliLak19BULKMAT1_FD_123175 | JGI IMG/M metagenome (GOLD analysis project Ga0163144, IMG submission 123175) | Freshwater microbial mat bacterial communities from Lake Vanda, McMurdo Dry Valleys, Antarctica - Oligotrophic Lake LV.19.BULKMAT1 | ecosystem: Environmental > Aquatic > Freshwater >... | reverse complement strand
GCCGGCCTGCCCGTGCACCGACGAAATGTTCACGATGCTGCCGCCGGCCCAACGCCGGCCGGCCGCCCGCGCCGCTGCCCCGCGCGCCTGCAGGTGGGGCAGCGCGTGTTGGGCGCAGAAGAAACCGCCCCGGATATTGACGGCGTACACCCAGTCAAATAGCGCCTCGTCGGAGGCCTCAAACGGCTGGGTCGCGACAACTCCGGCGTTGTTCACCAAGCCATCTAGCAGTTTGTCGGAGAAACCACAGCTTCTGCATATCGAAATGATGGTGATAGACTGACGCCATGCCCCGCACATTCCGAACGGCCGACTACGCGACGACCCTCAAACTGATGGTGAGCCTGGAACAGGCGGTCCCGCCGAACCATCTGGCCCGGTTTATCGTCGACATCATCGCCCAACTGGATTTGGGCGCGATTTACGGACGGTATGGTGAGCGCGGGGGCGATCCCCCACTGCGCTGCGCTTCGAGGGGACAGGGCGATCGCGCCCGAAGTGCTGGTGGGGGTACTGTTCTACGGATATGCCACCGGCGTATTCAGCACGCGCAAGCTGGAGAAGGCTACCTACGAGACGCGAAGCCTGCCATTTCGGTTCGTGGCGGGGGATTTGCATCCCGACCACGACCCGCTGGCGACGTTTCGCAAGACCTTCCTGCCGGAGCTCAAAGAGTTGTTTGTGCAAGTTCTGGTGTTGGCGCAGGCGGCAGGCGTGTTGACGTTGGGCCATCTGAGTTTGGACGGGACGAAAATCCACGCCGACGCCTCCAAAAGCAAAGCGGTGAGCTACCAGCGGCTGTTGGAATTGGATCGGCAACTGCGCGCCGAAGTCGAGCAACTGTTCGCGCGTGGGGAGCAGACGGAGCAGAGTGACGCGCGGGCCGGATTGATCATCCCCGCTGCGCGTGAAATTGCTTTGCGCCAGGAACGGCTGACCCAGTTGGCGCAGGCTAAAACGATCCTGGAAGCTCGGGCGCAAGCGCGCTATGCCGCCGAGCAGGCGGAGTACCAAGCCAAAATGCAGGCGCGGGAAGAGAAGGCGCGCAAGACGAAACGCAAACCGCGGGGGAAGGCGCCCAAACCGCCCACCCCCGGGCCGCGGGCCAAAGACCAGTACAACTTCACCGACCCTGAATCGCGGATCACACCTGCCCCACCGCCGGTGCGGGTGAAGAACAGCACAAATGCCGGCTTCGACCAACATTACAATGCTCAGGCGGCCGTGGAGCAAAAGAGTTTCATGATTGTAGCCAACGGTCTCTCGAACCATCCGAACGATCAGGCCGAAGCGCTCCCTACTCTGGATGCGCTCGCGCCCGAACTGGGCCGCCCGCTGTCCGCTGCCTTGGACAACGGCTTCTTCAGTGCCGCCAACATCGCTGGCATAGAAGCCCGCGGCATTGAGCCCTACATCGCCACCGGCCGCGAGCCGCACACCTGCACCACCATCAGGTGCGTGTCACAAAAGCTGGGAGGCCCTGCTGGCGGAACAGCCCTCGCCCCCGCCGGTCGAGGCCTCGCCGGCGGTCAAGATGGCTTACAAGCTTCAGACGGACGTGGGGCATGCGATCTATCGCTTGCGCAAATGCACCGTGGAGCCGGTGACACGCACCCACCGCCCAACAGCCTTTTGGCAACGCCAGGCCGGGGGTGAGTGGTGCGGTGTTGGCCTCATCAAAGAAGTCTTGGGATTCCGCCACGCTTCGCGTCCTTGCGCGGCCTGCCCGCCGCCGCCGGGGAGTGGTGTTTGGTTTGCTTGGCCTTCAATCTGAAACGTCTCGCGCAGCGTATCTTGATGGCGGACTGAGGGGTGAGTTCAACGCGCCTGCTGCCTATGATAATCGCCCTGAGATTCGGGAATTGGGCCACGTGAACGGTCTGTAGGCCATTTCATGGCCCGAAATATCGTGTGAGGCGCTCTCACCTTTATTTCTCCGACAAACTGCTAGGGCGGCAGTATCTTCGTTTTAGGCGGCACGGTAAACGTCTACAACGCCACGATTTTGTTCAATCAAAACGACTCGGACAATGATGCCAATGGCACCGGGGGCGGCGTGCATATCTTTGTGGGACAATTCTTCAATATGCACAACAGCCTGATCGCGGGGAACCGGCAAGGCCTGAATGGCACGAACGACTGCGCCGGCACGCTGAAATCGTATGGCCGGAACCTGCTGTATGTGAGCGGCGGCTGCACCGTCGTCAACCAACCCGGCGGCAGTTGGTCATTCCTGAGCGACCTGGCGGGCATCGGCCTGCTGCAGGACAACGGCGGCCCCACCCTGACGCACATGCCGCGCCTGGGCAGCCAGATGATTGACGGGGGGGAGGCGGTGGCCGGCTGTCTGGGCTAAACCGCGGCATTGTGCTGTTGGATCAGCGCGGCCTGGCGCGCACCATTGACGGTGACGGGGTAGGTGGCGCCATTTGCGACGTTGGCGCGGTCGAACGCCAACTAAACGACGACGACCTGGCGCCGCGTCTGTGGCTGCCGCTCGCCCGCCGCTGACGGGCGCGGCCTACGACCCGGACAGTGTGCTGGAGTATCTGGCCATGTGCCAGCAGCAGGTGACTGAGCGCGGGCCGCGCCTGGGCCTGGCCACCGCCTCGGAGTTTGGCTGGCTGCCGTTCAGCAAGCTGGAATTGCAGTTCTACAGCCTCCGCCACCTGCAGCAGCACACCGGCGAATTGATGGAATGGCTGGGCGTGCGCGTCGGCGTGGAGCTGGACTGGGTGGGGTAGCACCCAGACCTCCTCGCCCAGCGCTTGGCTTCTCAGCAAGTGCTGCGTGGCGGCATTCAGATCGTTGTGCTCACGGTGGAGCTCGCTCATTCCCACGTACATGTCTGCCGTTCCCCGCAGTACCGGCGCACCCTGCTCCGTCGCCAGTTGCAAAGCCTGCTCGTAGGTACGCATGGCCTCGCGGAGACGTCCTTGCGCAATCCGAATATCCGCCAGGGTGATTGCGGAACCGATCGCGTCAGAGATGTTCCCGGCCCGCTGCACCCTCGCCATGCCATCAGCATAGGTCTGGTGGGCTGCCTCCAGATCCCCGCTCGTCCAGGAAGCGAGCCCCAGCAGGGCCGCTGCTGCTCCGCGTAGCAGATGGTCATCCTCAGGTAAGAGGTCGAGCGCCCGCCGGGCGTATTGCACGGTCTCGGGCACATTGCCCAGGGCCTGGGCCCGTGCGGCCCGGAAGACAGCGATGGCGCCCGGCAGACGGCGAAAATCCTCTTCGTCCACGACGACCATCGCCGCCGATGAGGCTTCCGGTCGCTCGCTCGTGCCGGCCATCGGGGCCAGCCACCGTTCGGCGTCCCGCAGCCGCGCCTCAACGCCTTCCAGTTCACCGTTGGCTAGTAACGCCCAGGCATACGCGGCGCTGAGTACGGGCCTAAGGCGGACCAACTCGTCGGGTAGCCCCTTTAGCCAGCCCAGCAGCGTGGCCTCCTGTTGACTGCGGCGCATGACCGGCACGGCCAACTCGACCAGGTTCGCAGCGCGCACGAAATCCTCGGCGGCCAGAGCGTGGCGGATGGCATTGGCCGTCGAGCCATGCTGCTCGTACCACTCGCTCGCGCGCCGATGCAGAGTCGCTATCTGATCCGGCTGCTCTGCCATCAAGTGCGCATACAGAACTTCGCCGAAGAGGTGGTGATAGCGATACCAGTGGCGCTGGTCATCCAGTGGAACGACAAAGAAGTTGCCGCGTTCCAGGGCTTCCAACCGCGCGTTACCCTCCTCCTGGCCGGTTACGGCATCGCACAGCGGGCCATTCAACTGGTCGAGGACGGCCGTCCGCAGTAAGAAGCTGCGGACCGGTTGGGGCTGACGCTGCAGGACCTCCTCGACCAGATAGTCCACGATGTAGCGGTGGTCTCCAGCGAATGCCCGGATGAACCCGGAAACATCCTGGTGGCCCGGCATGGACATCTGCGTTCGCAGGGCCAGCGCGGCCAATTGCAGGCCGGCAATCCAGCCTTCAGTGCGCTCTTCCAGTGCGGCGACGTCGGCCGCCGAGAGGTGAAGTCCCATTACCGGGTTGAGAAAATCGGCGGCTTCGGCCGCAGTGAAACGCAAGTCGGCAGCCCGCAGTTCGGTGAGTTGCCCTCGGGCGCGCAGCCGGGCTATTGGGAACTGGGGATCTTCGCGGGTAGCGATGACCAGGTGCATCTGCGGTGGCAGGTGGTCGAGCAGAAAGGCGAGCGCCAGGTCAACCGCCTGGGACTCAATCACATGGCAGTCGTCCAGGACCAGGACGAAATGGTCCGTGATCGTCGTAATGTCGTTTAGCAGGGTCGTCAGGATTGATTGGGTGGGCGGCGGCTGGGGCGATTGGAGCGCGACCAATGCGGCTGCGCCAACATTCGCCGCAATTGTCTGCACCGCCGCGACGAGGTAGGCCAGAAAGCGAGCAGGGTCACTATCTTCTTCGTCCAGCGACAGCCAGGCGGCCGGTTGCCGGCTGGCGGCCACTCATGCGCTGACCAGCGTGGTTTTGCCAAAGCCGGCGGGGGCCGAGATGAGGGTCATGCCTGGCCCGTGCGTAAGCCCCGCGTTCAGCCGCTCGATCAGGCGCGGGCGTAGGACCGCCTTAGGCCGGGGTGGGGGAGTGTAGAGTTTAGTGGCCAGAATTGGCGTCGGCATCACTCCATTATAAGGCTGACCAAGTCCTCACCTGGATCGTGTCGCTTGGAGACCGGTGCTGTCGTATGACGCTGCCTCGGCCGCCAGCATGGGGATGTGTGTCTTGTAGAGTGTTCTTAAATCGGGTCGGGTAAGCCTGCGGAAAGGCCCAATTCAAACTAATCTACCCGACTGATCCTAAGGCAGCGTGTTGCAATAACGTGACGTGTGGTGGCCCGCTCCCCACCGTATTTCCGGGTGGCCGGCAAAAAACGTGTCAACTTATTGAGACAAGCGCCCGGGGCACGCCCCACGCACTCGCTCGTGTATCGAATGGTTGCGCCGCTGCGCTGGCTTTTTCATGCGGAGATCCCGGTCGCCCCTGGCTGAATATCAGTCAGCCAACAGCGTATCCCCGATTTCCAGAGCCGGCCTGGGCACTGGGCCAACGGGTGCAGGCGGGAGTTTTGGACGCAGCCGTTTTGGGCCAGCCGCCACTTTTTCACGCTGCCTTCCCAGTCGGCGCAGGCCGACTTCGCTATGTCTTGCTGCGGTTTTCGCGCAGCATCCCTTTGGGAAAACCGCCGGGGTCACAGGCGGCCCCCCGACTGAAATGCACCCGGGCCGAATTCCCAGTTGCGCGCCAGCCCAGACGCCACTAAACTAGAGGCTGCTATCCACCCCCGGAGCCTAAAAGCTATGCTAACTCAAGCGCAAATTGACTATTTCAACGAGAACGGCTATCTTCGCGTCGAGCAAGTCTATTCGCCGGACGAGATCGCCCACATGCGCGATGATCTCTCCTACATGATGGATAAATCCGCCTTCTGGGAGGCCGGCTGGCGCGGCGATTGGCGCAAGGAAGAGCAATACATGGCCGCCGACGAGAACGCCAAAGCCGTGCTGGTGCACATTCACGAGCTGCACCACTTCTCCACCGCCTGGATGCACGCCATCACCAAGCCCGAGCTGGCCGACATCGCCAGCGAGTTGCTGGCCTGCGACAGCATTGAAGTTCACCATAGCACGCTGCACGCCAAGGCGCCCGAGGCCGGCACGCCCTTCCCCATGCACCAAGATGACCCGTTCTACCCGCACCTCAACGGCCAATACGTTGACGCCCTGGTGCACGTAGACCTGGCTGACGAGCAGAGCGGCTGCCTGAAGTTCCTGCCCGGCAGCCACAAGCTCGGCAAGCTCCAGCACATCATGGGCGCGGAGGTTGAGCCGCACTTGCCCACCCAGCAGTACCGCATCACCGACGCCGTCTCGGTGCCGGCCAATCCGGGTGACGTGGTGTTTTTCAGCATCTACACCATCCACGGCTCGGCCCTCAACCGCAGTGGCCGCTGGCGCCGCCTGGTGCGCATTGGCCTGCGCGACCCGCGCAACCCGCAGGTCGGCGGCACCGCCACTGGCCGGCCGGGCCTGATGGTCAAGGGCGTTCGGCCCAAGGTCGAAGGCGTCAGTGTTGACGTCTATAGCAACTGGACCCTGCCGGACGCGCCGCAGCACGGCAAGCAGATGGAAAAACAGCCGGTGGCCGGGTAAGTTGAGCGCGGCGGGCTGAGCCGCCCGCCCACCGTCTTCTAGTAAAATGCCGGCCGCGCTAGGTTGACGCCTTCACTCGGTCAACCCAGCGCGGCCGGTGCCTGATTCTCGTCTGAGGTCATCATGCTGCGTCTGTTTGGACAGTGGTACACGCGCGAGCAGCTTCTGCGCCGGGTCGGCCACCTCTCCCAGATCGGCGGCGTGCAATTGCTGGCTTGTGAAGATGGCCCCGTACCGCCGCGCGCACCTGCTCATAGATGGGCCGGTCAGCCATCCGGCGCTGTTCGTGGGTAAGTTCAACCTGGGCTACGACTACGTCCATCTGTTGGAGTGTGGCACCATCCACCTGTTCGACCTGGCCCGCTACCTCATGGGCCAAGTCACGCGCTTGCAGGCCGTGGGCGTCAACACCTACCACCGCAATCGCGTGGGCTATCCGCTGGAGAACGTCGCCGCCACCCTGGAGTTTGCCTCCGGCGCGGTGGGCAGCCTGACCACCAGCGCGACGGCCTTGAGCTTCAAGCCGTGGGAGCGGGTGGAGGTCTACGGTAACAAGCGCTGGCTGGCCGTCGAAGACCAGTTCGAGCTAATTCTCTATGACGATGAAGAAGGCCCGGCCAAGCACTGGCGGCCGGCCCTGCCCAACACGCTGCTCTTCGACGAAGAGTTTGGCGGCTTTACCGGCATGTATGAAAACTTCCTCCAGGCGGTGCGCGGCCTGGCTCTGCCCGCAGCCACCGGCTGGGATGGCTATCACGCCTACGAGTTGAGCGTCGCTACCCACCTCTCAATTTCGCGCCGCCAGCCGGTCAGCTTGCCGCTGGCCGCGCCCGAGGCCGACGCCGAGTTGGCCGCTCTCCTGAAACCCGCATGAAAATCGTCGCCTACGAAACGTTCATGGCCAACGCCGGCCTGCGCAATTACCTGTTCATCCGCCTGACCACCGACACCGGCCTCACCGGCCTCGGCGAGGCCTCCCTCGAATGGCAAGAGAAAACGGTCGAGACGCTCTGCCACGAATGGGTGAAAGGCCGCGTGCTAGGCTGCGACCCGTTCAACCTCGAAGCCGTCGTCGGCGGCCTCATCCGCGATCAGTATCAGGGCGGCGCGACCATCATGACCGCCATCAGCGGCACCGAAATCGCCCTGTGGGATATCATCGGCAAGGCCTGCGGCCAGCCGCTCTATCGCCTGCTGGGCGGCCTGTGCCACGCCCACCTGCCGGCCTATGCCAACGGCTGGTATGGCAACGCGCGCACGCCGGACGACTTTTCCACCCAGGCCCGCGCCGCCGTCGCGCGCGGCTACCGGGCGCTGAAGTTCGATCCGTTCGGCGTCGCCTGGAAGAACCTGAGCACCGCTCAGGCCGAGGCCGCCCTCGCCCTCGTCGCGGCGGTGCGCCAGGCCGTCGGGCCGCAGGTCGGGTTGATGATTGAGTTTCATGGCCGGCTCTCCGCCGGGGCGGCGATTGACATGCTGGCCCGCTTAGAGCCGCTGGGGCCGGTCTGGTGCGAGGAACCGGTCGCGCCTGAGAACCTGGAGCTGTTGGCAGAGGTCAAGCGCAGCACCCGGCTGCCGCTGTCGGCCGGTGAGCGCCTGTATACCCTGGCCGACTTCTACCGGTTGATCGCCCTGCGCGCGGCCGACATTGTGCAGATGGATGTGGCCCACTGTGGCGGCATCCTGGTGAGCAAGAAAATTGCCGCCCTGGCCGCCGTCCAAGACCTGCGCATCGCCCCCCATTGCTCGATCGGGCCGGTGGCCCTGGCCGCCGCCCTGCACGTGGACGCCAGCACGCCCAACTTTATGATCCAAGAGGCCTTCGGCGAGTTCGATGTGCCCTGGCGCGAGCAATTGGTCACCGGCTGGCACCCGCTCCAGAACGGCGAGTTTGTGTTATCCGATCGGCCGGGCCTGGGGCTGGAACTCAACGAAGCCGAGATCGCCGCGCATCCCTACGTCCAGAATCCATTCCCCAGCCTATGGGATGAGAGTTGGCTGACCAACTTCAAGCAGTCTTAAGCGCGGCCACTGGAAATTGGTCAGCCCCTGGCCCCGTGCGCCAGCGCCCGCTCGATGTCCTTCACCCGGTGGCCGGCCGAGTGCCCGTCGAGGTCGTACGGCCATTGCGCTTTGCGCTCCCGGCCGGAGCAGGGGGCGCTCCCACTCCGCAGCCGACAGGCCGGCGACCAACTGTTCCAGCAATTCAAACTCCCGCCGGGTGCGCTCGATAACTGCCTCTCGGTTGTGACGCATATGCTCTGAATCCTCCGGCCAGGTCAACCCGCCGGGCGCAGCCGGTTGCCTGCCCCCAGCCTATCTCCGCCTGGGTTAAACGCGCAGACCGCCCGTCACGGCGCGGTTTGCGTTCATTCCGGCTGGTCAATCTGCGCCCTTAGCCGAGGCCCTTCTTCTTCGCTTGGGCCTCGATCTTGACGATGGCCTTCTTGGCGTTGGCGTAGTCCTTATCGTACTTCTTGACTTCGGCCTTGGCGTCCTTCACGCTCTGGGCCGCCCTGGCTAGTTCGGCCTTGACCGTCCCGTCGGATAGCTCGTTCGAGCGGAAGCCCCGGGTCTTGGTTGCCAACACTTTCACCATGCTGGCCGACTTCGTGACCATCGTCTTGTAGGCCAATTCGGTCGTAGTCCAGAAGCCCCGCACCGTTACCAGATCGCGCTTGGTCTTGAGGTAGTTGGCGTCCGCCGCCACCCCGCCCAGTGACATTGCCCCGGTCGTAATCGCTAGGGGCTTGGCGGTCATGTTGGCCGGCGTCTTAAGCTGGGTCAGCGAAGTCGCCAACTCGACGGCGACGGCCTTCGCCTCCGCCTGGGCCACGCCGATGGCCCGTTGCGCGCCGGTGCCTTGTTTGATGCCGCTCTTCATCTTGGCTTTGGCCACGATCGCTTGAAGCGCCACGGCCTCTTTCTGGGCGGCGGCCATCTCGTTGCCCACTCTCAGCCTGCCCTGCATGTCGTTGATCACCTTCGCGCGCGCGGTCAAAAAGTCCTCCAGCACATCCGGCGCGAAGCTGGTCGAGGCATAGGCCCGCACCGCCCCCCACGACTGGCCGAAGTCGAGCGCATCCGCGTCATAATCGTCCTTCAGGTCAGAAATCAATTGCGGGGCGCCCTCCACCGTGGCGGCGTTGGCCTTGCTGGTGGGGTCCTTCCGGTAGGCGGCCGCCGCCGTCTGCGAGCTCTTCAGCGCCGCCATGGCCGCGCTGTGCCAATTTTCGGCCCGTTGCTTGTGCGTGGCGAAGTTGCGGTTGATGGCGGTCATCAGGTTGCCCAGCCGGACATCGGCCTGATTGCTCAACCTCGCCATGGTGGCCTCATCCAGCGCTTTCGCCCGGTGGTGCTTGCCGACCAAACCGGCTTTCAAGCCTTGATGCTGCTGCTCGAGATTGGTGACCGGCGCGACTGACAATACGGTGTAAGCCATTGTGGCCTCCTGTGTGTTAGCTTGTTCTGAATGAATGCGGCGGCATTCTACGGCGAAGCCCGCCGGAGGTCAACTGCCGCCCCCCGTTCGTTCACGCCGCGCCCCCGCCCGCGCGCCCCGCGCCAAGCGGCTCAGCCTCAGCGTCGCCCCGCGCCACTACCTCCGACCTCCATTGCGTCAACCCGTGCGCTGCCTCATCAAAAAGTCACCCGCTGTACTCAGCGGCTCCTTCCCCGCGCCGGGGAAGGGCCGGGGATGAGGGCTGACCACCCGCCCCACGCCCCCAAACCCCTTGCGATGATCGCCGCGACACCTGTGACACTTGCGGCAGCCATCCCAACCCCCGCTCCTACCTCGGCCCCTCCGACCTCTGACCTCTGACCTCCGACCTCCAGTCCCGGCCGTCCTGCCCACACCCCTGTCCGACCTCTTTCTTTTTCTCTGCTCTTTCCTCCCGCCCATGTATAATCCCCTCCTACCATCGCACCGTTACGGAACTCTCCACATGCCAACGTCCCATCGCTTTCAGAGCCTGGACCAGCGCGAGATCAACCGCGAAACCTTTGTCGAGCCCTGGCCCGAGGCCGGCCTCATCGTCGCCGACAGCCCCGCCGACCCGGCCCCCAGCCTGCGGATTGAAAACGGGCAAGTGGTCGAGCTAGACGGCCGGCCCCGCGCCGAGTTCGACGCCCTCGATTTTTTCATCGCCGCGCACGGGCTTGACCTGAGCGTGGCGGCCGAGGCGATGGCCATGCCCTCGCTGGCGATCGCCCGGCTGCTGGTGGACATCCACACCCCGCGCGCCGCAGTGCTGCGGCTGGCCGCCGGCTGCACCCCCGCCAAATTGGTAGACATCGTGCGCCACATGAGCGTGCTCGAGATGATGATGGGCATGGCCAAGATGCGCGCCCGCCGTATGCCCGCCAACCAGGCCCATGTGACCAACAAGCGCGAGCACCCGGCGCTGCTGGCCGCCGATGCCGCCGAGGCCGCCCTGCGCGGCTTTGCCGAGATCGAAACGACCGTCGGCGTGGCGCGCTATGCGCCCTTCAACGCCCTCGCCATCCTGGTCGGCAGCCAGACCGGGCGCGGCGGCGTGCTCACCCAGTGCTCGGTTGAAGAGTCGCTCGGGCTGCAATTGGCGATGCTGGGGCTGACCACCTACGCCGAGACGCTGTCGGTCTATGGCACCGAGGGCGCGTTCGTGGATGGCGACGACACGCCCTGGTCTAAAGCGTTTCTAGGCGCGGCCTACGCCTCGCGCGGCGTCAAGGTGCGCTTCACCTCCGGCACCGGCTCGGAGGCGCTCATGGGCCACGCCCAGGGCTGCTCGATGCTCTACCTCGAAGCGCGCTGCCTGGCGGTCACACGCGGCGCGGGCAGCCAGGGCGTGCAGAACGGCTCCATCTCCTGCATCGCCCTGCCCGAGTCGCTCCCTGGCGGCGTGCGCGCGGTGCTGGCCGAGAACCTGCTGGCCGCCATGCTCGGGCTGGAAGTGGCCTCCGGCAACGACGCGCTGGCCTCGCATTCCGCCATCCGCAAGACCGCCAAGCTCATGCTGCAATTCATCCCTGGCACCGACTTCATCTTCTCCGGCTACAGCGCCGTGCCCAAGCGCGACAACCTGTTTGGCGGCGGCAACTTCGACGCCGACGACTTTGACGACTACAGCGTGCTCCAACGCGACATGCAGATTGACGGCGGCACGCGCCCGATCACCGAAGCCCAGGCCCTCGCCATCCGCGAGCAGGCCGCCCGCGCCATCCAGGCCATCTATGCCGAGTTGGGCTTCCCGCCCATCGGCGACCACGAGGTAGCGGCAGCCGTCACCGCCCACGGCAGCGAAGACATGCCCGCCCGCGAGGTCGTGGCCGACCTGGCCGCCGCCAACCGCTTTCTCCAGGGCGAGCGCACCATCCTGGCCGTCGTCGGCGCGCTCCAGCGGCGCGGCTTCGACGCCGTGGCCGCCAACCTGCTAGAGCTGGGCCGCCAGCGCGTGGCCGGCGACTACCTTCAGCCCGCCGCCATCTTCGACGCGGGCTTCAAAGTGCGCAGCGCCATCAACGACCCCAACGATTACACCGGTCCCGGCACCGGCTACCGCCTCAGCGGCGACGCCTGGCAGGCGGTGCAGAACCTGCCGCAGGTCAAGTCGCCGCGCGACTTCATCGCCGACCAGGTGGGTGAACCGCTAGCCAATTTGGGCGAGCTTGGCCCCGCCGCCGTCGGCACTGCGCCCGAGGTGGTGGTCGCCGTCGGCCCGGCCTTTGGCGCCGAGCTCACCCGCACTATCAACGGCCTCAAACACGAGGACGTGCTGGCGGCCATCCTCACCGGCGTCGCCAGCGAGGGCCTGGTGGGGCGCGTGGTCAAGGTCTATCAAAGCTCCGACTGCGCCGCCATCGGGCAGATTGGCGCCTGGCTCAGCGGCTCAGGCGTGGCGGTGGGCCTCCAATCGCGCGGCACCACCATCATTCACCAGAAGGGGCTGCCGCGCCTGAACAACCTGGAGTTGTTCCCCCAGTCGCCCAGCCTGACCCTCGAGACGTTTCAGGCCATCGGCCGCAATGCCGCTCGCTATGCCCTGCGGCGCGTCACCACGCCCGTTCCGGTGCAGGTAGACAACTGGGCCCGGCTCAAGCTGATCGTCAAGACCACGCTGCTCCACCGGCGCGAAACCGAGATGGTGCGCGACCGCCCGCCGGTAGACCTGCGCTTTGATTGGGAGCCTGACCTGTGAGCGCCGTAGACCCGCACTACCCTTTGTTTGCCAACGTGCCCGACCAGCTCCGCACCGCTAGTGGCCGGCCCCTAAGCGAGATCACCGCCGAGGCCGCCGCCCGGGGCGAGCTGACGATGGCCGACTTGCAGATCAGCGCCGAGACCCTGCGCGCTCAAGCCCAGGTGGCGCGCCAGGCCGGCTACCCGCGCCTGGCCGAGAACCTCACCCGCGCCGCCGAGTTGACGGCCGTGCCCAACGCCGAAGTGCTGCGCATGTATAGTCAGATGCGCCCCGGCCGGGCGACGGCGGCCGAGCTAGAAGCGCTGGCCGTTAGCCTGGAGTCTCAGTATCACGCGCCCGAGTGCGCCCGCCTGGTGCGCGAGGCGGCGTCCGTTTACCAGGCGCGCGGCCTGTTGCGCCCAACCGGCGGCTGAGGCGTGTCCGGGCCGAGCCTGGCAACGCAAATCCGGGGCCATCTGTCGCGCGCGCTGTACCCGCTCCTCGGCTGGGGCGTGCGGGCGCTGCTGCCCAACCGCCTTCACACCGGCGGCTGCCTCATTGAGACCGGCAGCCCGCACATCACTCCCACCACGGTGGCGCGGCTGTTCCTGGGGCGCTACGAAGCCCCCGAGCTGGCCTTCATCCGGCAATACCTGCCGCGCGACCTGGATGTGCTGGAATTGGGGGCCAGCATCGGTGTGGCGAGCGCGCGCATCGCCCAGCGCTTGCCGCCCAAGCGGCGGCTGATCTGCGTGGAGGCCAACCCGCACCTCGGGCCGCTGATTGAGCAGAACGTCGCGCTCAACACCGCCGGCTGCGCGCTGGTTGTGCTGAACCAGGCGATTGACTACAGCGGTCAGCCCAGCGTCCGGCTCCAAATTTCTGAGACGAACACCAACTCACGCCTCAGCCGTGACGCCGGCGGCCTGGCGGTGGCGGCGACCACCCTCACCGCCCTCATCACGCAGTTCGCGCTAAAATCGTTCGTGCTGGTGGCCGATATCGATGGGGCCGAGCTGGGCCTGATCCTACACGACCAGGCCGGGCTAAGTCAGGTTCAGCAGTTGATTATCGAACTTCATGCCACGGAGTATTTGGGCGAGGTGTGGACGCCCGAGCGCATGTGCGCCGCCCTCGTCACGACCCACCACTTTCGCGTGCGCGCCGTGCGCGGCCCGGTCTACGTCTTCGACCGCGCCGACTGAGCCAGCCCGCCGCCCACCGCTTAAACACCAGCGCCCTCCGAGGCGAACCTCGGAGGGCGCTGGCAAATCGTTCGACCGCCATCCGGCCGAAGCCTACATGGCGTTGTGGGTCTCGAACACCGTTACCTGGCCGTCGCCCTGGAGCGCCGGGCAGCCCTTGGCCAAGCCGACCGCCGCATCCAGCGAATCGGCCTTCAGGATCGAGTAGCCGGTCGCCATCGTGCCCACCGGGCCGTCGCTCACCTTGCCGCCCGCCGCCACGTGCTTGGCCTGCCCCGTGAAGGGGTTGCCGCCGTCCACCACAGCCGCGCCCAGGCTGGTGAACCACTCGGTCCACACCTTCAATTGCGCGGCCTGGTCCTCCGCCGTTGCGGGCATGCTGCCGCCAGAATAGAGCAGGATATAGTTAGCCATGTTTCAGTCTCCTATTGATCGGTCTACAGAGTTGCGCTTGTCTAGTTAACTGCTGAGGTGATCGCGGGGTTCAGGGCCGCCGCCAGTTTAGGGGAGGCCGACCGCTCAGGCGGGGCGCGCTCGCAGCGCTTGCGCTTCCTGGTAGCCGTCAATCGCCAGCAGAGTGTTCATCAGGAGCACCGCCGCAAACATGATCGGGAACAGCCCCGGCGCGGCGGTTTGCAGGTTCAACTCTACATAGGTCAGCGCCAGCGCGCCCACGGTCAAGGCCGCCCCCAGCGCCCGCCGCCGGCCCACGTAAACTGTGCCCGCCCCCATGAAAAAGAAGTTCAACACTGCGGCAATCCACGGATTCTTCATGCTCACGGCCTCCTATCGCGCCCAACAGTCCGGGGATTCATGGTATCCTCCGGTTTCAGTCCAATTGCTAGGTAAGACGGCGGGCCGGGCCAAAAGTGTGCGGTCGGCCCTGACCAATTTTGCCGGCCGCCGGGCGCACACTTTGCCCGGCCGGAACCGTCATATCCACAGTGTTGGTCGTGGTACACGGGAGGGTAGATGATTAATCCGACAACCAGCTTCAGCCCGCTGCCGCCCGGCCCAGACGAGGCCGCCCGCCGCGCCGGGCCGCAGGCCGCCGACTCGACCGCCTTTGGCCTGCTGGTAGAGCCTTACCGGCGCGAATTGCAGGCCCACTGCTACCGCATGCTCGGCTCGCTGCACGACGCCGAAGACCAGGTGCAGGAGACGCTGCTGCGCGCCTGGCATCGCCGCGACACCTACGCCGGCCGCGCCTCGCTGCGCGCCTGGCTCTACAAGATCGCCACCAACACCTGCCTAGACGCGCTCGACCGCCGCCGCGTGCGCCGCTGGCTGCCGCACGAACACAGCCCGGCCGCCGACCCGCTGGCGCCCTTTCCCGCGCCGCCGGCCGAGGTGCCCTGGCTGGAGCCTTACCCCGACGATTGGCTGCCCGACCTCGCGCCCGGCCCCGAAGCCCGCTACTCGCAGCGTGAGAGCGTCACCCTGGCCTTCCTGGCCGCGCTGCAAAGCCTCCCGCCCCGCCAGCGCGTGGTGCTGATCCTCAGCGATGTGCTCGACTGGCCCACGCGCGAGGTGGCCGACCTGCTGGAAGTGACCTCGGCCACGGTCAGCAGCGCGCTGCACCGGGCGCGCGGCACGTTGGCCCGCACCTATCACGGCCGCGAGCCGAACCTGCCGGCCCCGCGCCTGGCCGATGACGCCACGCGCCGCCTGCTGGCCCGCTATGTGCAGGTATGGGAGGCGGCTGATGTGGCCGGGCTGGTGGCGCTGATGAAAGAAGAAGCGGTGCTGGCGATGCCGCCCGCCGCCGCGTGGTACGCGGGCCGCGCGGCCGTGGCCGCGTTCGTGGCCCGCACCCTGTTTGCCGAGCGCGGCGTCTTTGGCGATCTGCCGGCCGGGCGCTGGCGTTTGCTGCCCACCGCCGCCAATGCCGAAGCCGGTTTTGGCCTCTATCAGCGCCGGCCGGACGGCAGCTATCAGGCCGCCGGCGTCAGCGTCGTCTCGGTGGCCGACGAGCAGATCGTGGCGATGACCAGCTTCCTCGACCCCTCACTGCCGGCCAAGTTCGGCCTGCCCGTCAGCCTGGAGCCGACGTCCGCTGGCTGACGGGCAGCCCCTGCGCCGTCGGCACGACTGACAGCGCGCATCTACTTATCGGTAATAGTTAGGTAACCGGGCAGGAGGCGTAGTATATTTAAGGTACGTACAATTGCACTTTGGCAGTGTTTCTATCAAAGCGCAGCCAACATGTACACGGCATTATTTTCTGTAGACCTAGAGATGAGTTTCTATGCAGGCGTCAAGGCTTTTTCTCCGTACAGTTTCCGATCTCGAAGCAAAAATAGGTTCGAGTGATGACTACGAGATTCTTCAATGCTCGGCGCTAATTCGCAAACTCCTCCTAGATGGTGACCGCCTCGTTGACCGAGCGAATCGGCCTTATGGTATCAAACTTGAATTTGAGATTGTAGATACGCAGAAACTGTTAGGCACTTTTGATATTCCGGGCATGCCGTCCCTTGAGTTTTTTGGCGTAGGCGATGGTCTGGATCCCGATTCGCTGCCTAATCCTCCCCGGAAAATAGTTAGTCGCGATAACTTTCTTGCGACAGTAGTGCAACTTTCCAATGGTCACGGGTTTACGGTTCGCGACCTAATTAAGTTCCAAGCGAATATCGCTGGTGGTGTTCATCTAAGTGAGCCAAAGACAGATAGGGACGCAGCTCTATCATCCACTGAGGACTCACTACAAATAGGAGGCATTGCGCCGGGTCTCCGACAGTTGAAGGCAATCGGTCGCGTCACACTAAGAGCAATTGCGCCACTGAGAGTAGCAATACTGTCTAGTAAAGCAATCAACGTAGATCTGAAGAATGTCGAGGCTCACTACAATAGAGGAGTGCTATTCGCACAGGCAGGGAAAATGTCAGAAGCGATAGCTGATTTTGACGCAACCATCGCATATGGCTCGGAGCATCCCAGGATTGCTGACGCTTATTACAATCGAGGATACGTCCGTCACCGCATGGCACTCCCAGACCTAGCCGCGGACAAGCACGCAGACCTTGACGGAGCGCCTAGCGAAACAACACTAGATTTACTACGCTTGGCCTGCGCTGACTATGAGGCCTATTTAGAGAAAGCACCAGCTTCACCCGAAAAGGAAACCATTGCCAATTCAGTGACGAAGTTGCGTGCCGTGCTCGATTTGTCGAAGAGTTGACCTCGTACCGTTTGGGCTACACTAAGGAATTGGTCTAAGGATCGTTGATTGCCAGTGGCGGCCCTTCATGGTGCGGTCTTCACCCCCGCGCCGCATACGCCGCCAATATCCGGTCCATCTCCTCGTTCACGGCCGCGTCAATCCAGCACCGGCGCGGGTCGGCCTCGTACCAGGCCAGCGTGCGGCGGATGCCCTCGCTAAAGGGGATGACCGCCTGAAACCCCGGCACGAACGTCTTGATCTTGCTGTTGTCGAAGATCACGCTCCAGGTCTTGTCGCCCAGCAGCCCCGCGCCTAGCTCCGGCGCGATCCCCGCGATGAAGTCCGACGGGATGTGCACCAGTTTGGCCCTCACCCCCACCGCGTCCGCGATGGTCTCGTAGATCTGGTTCCAGGTCAGCACCTCGTCCGTGGTGATGTGGAAGGCGTGGCCGATGGCCTGGGTGTGGCCCAGCAGCCCCACGAACCCGCGCGCAAAGTCATCCGAGTGCGTCACCACCCACAGGGACGAGCCGTCGCCGTGTACGATCAGCGGCCGGCCGGTCTTGATCCGGTCAACCAGCGTGTAGCTGTCCCAGCCGCCGATGGCGATGGGCAGGTTAGTGTCATAGGTCAGTGACGGCCGCACCAGCGTGATCGGAAAGCCGTCCTCGCGCCAGGCCCGCAGCAGCCGGTCCTCACACGCGATCTTGTTGCGCGAGTACTCCCAATGCGGGTTGTACAGCGGCGTAGACTCGGTGATGATCGGGTGGCTGGGCGGCTTCTGGTAGGCCGAGGCCGAGCTGATAAAAATAAACTGCTTGACCCGCCCCGCGAACAGCGCCAGGTCGCGCTCGATGTCGGCCGGGGTGAAGGCGATCCAATCCACCACCACGTCAAAGGTCTGGTCGCCCAGCGCCGCCTCGGCCTGGCCCGGCTGGTGAATGTCGGCCACGATGGTGCGCACCCCCGGAATCTCCAAGCCGCGTTTACCCCGGTTGAGGTGATACAACTCGATGCCGCGCGCCACCGCCACCCGGCTGACGGCGCTGCTGATAAACCCGGTCCCGCCGATAAAGAGCACCTTCATAGTCTCACGCTCCTGGCGGCGTCGCGCCGCTGGGTTAAGGGTCTTACCAGGTCTGCGCGGCGTGCCCGGCCACGCGAAATGCCAGCGCCATGATCGTCAGCACCGGGTTGAAGCCGCCGTTGGTCACGTGCAGCGAGCCGTCGGCCACCAGCAGGTTGTCATGCCCATGCACCCGCCCCCAGGCGTCTGTCACGGAGGCGGCCGGGTCGTCGCCCATGCGGCAGGTGCCGGCCTGGTGCTGCCCGGCGCTCAGTTTCATCCCCGGCCGCTTGCCCCAAACGCGCACCGCCCCGGCCGCTTGCAGCCACTCCGTCTCGCGCTCCAGCATGAAGGCCGCTGT
>Ga0163144_10012134_pt1 | contig 18140 bp, 18 predicted proteins | sample OliLak19BULKMAT1_FD_123175 | JGI IMG/M metagenome (GOLD analysis project Ga0163144, IMG submission 123175) | Freshwater microbial mat bacterial communities from Lake Vanda, McMurdo Dry Valleys, Antarctica - Oligotrophic Lake LV.19.BULKMAT1 | ecosystem: Environmental > Aquatic > Freshwater >... | reverse complement strand
TTTTCTATGCAGGAGTGCCTTCATCAAAGGCAGACTTACTTGAAAAACAAATTCTTTCTTTTTATCATGATGCAAAAGTAAAAGAAATTACAGACGATTACAATATTTTTAAAGAAGATGGTTTTTCTGTTGGTGCCTATGCTAAACTTTCTGACATTGAAATATATCCGATAAAAACTCACGACCAAATAGAGCATGATCCGATGAATGTTATCGTCAATTCTTTTTCAAAATTGAAAGATGTAGGTGAAGGAGCTGCTATTCAGTTTGTTATTTCCCCAGCAGGAGACACTTTGGTAAAACGTTTTTCAGAAATGCTAGATCGAGTAAAACATGATCATGTTAAAGCAAAAGATGTATATAAAAATAGTAATGCATTTTTAAAACAAACTGGCTCAATCTTAAAAGATATGATTTTTTCTTCAGAAAAAGATGTCGAGCGTAAAAAGTCTGAAGAAAAAACAGATGAAAAAGGTCTGGAGTTTCTTCAGAAAAAAATCGAGAGCACTATCCAGAGTGTTGGTGTGCGTATTGTGGCATCAGGGGAAACAAGAGAACGCGCAGAAGCTATACTTCATGAAATCGAATCTTCTTTTTCACAATTTTATGCTCCAGGTTCAAATGGTATCGAATGGGAGAAGATTGACAAGAGAGATAATATGGAGTTTTTCCACAACTATTCTTATCGCCAGTATGTCCCAGGAGAGGTTTTTGCACTAAATCTAAAAGAGCTTTCGTCTATCTTTCATTTCCCAATCGGTGTTAAATCTACACCTCAGTTAAAACAATCAGAATCTTCTGTTGCTCCTGCCCCATCTAATATGAAAAGTGAAGGAGTACTTCTTGGAACCAATGTTTATCGAGGTGATGTAAAAAATATTAGAATGTCACACGAAGATCGTATGCGACATTTTTATGTTATAGGGCAGACTGGAACTGGTAAGACTACAATTTTAAAAAATATGATTGCTCAAGATATCGCAAACGGCGAAGGCTGTTGTTTTATCGACCCTCACGGCACCGACATCCAAGACATTCTCTCTTATATTCCGAAAGAACGCATCGACGATGTCATCTACTTTGATCCGGCGTACACAGCGCGACCGATGGGGCTCAACATGCTCGAGTATGATGAACGTTATCCCGAGCAAAAAACCTTTGTGGTCAACGAGCTTCTCGCTATTTTTAACAAACTTTTTGATATGAAAACAGCTGGTGGTCCAGCCTTTGAACAATACTTCCGAAACTCGGCGCTCCTCGTTATGGAAGACACAGCTTCTGGTTCGACTCTGCTTGAGATCGGGCGAGTCATGGCTGACAAAGAATTTCGTGATCTGAAACTTTCGCGTTGTAAAAATCCGATTATTCATCAATTTTGGGAAAATGCTGAGAAAACTTCCGGTGAACAATCACTCGCAAACTTTGTGCCCTACATCACCAACAAGTTTGACGTCTTCGTCTCAAACGACATCATGCGTCCGGTCATTGCTCAACAAGAATCCGTTTTTAATTTTCGAAAAATAATGGACGAAGGCAAAATACTGCTGGTCAATCTTTCAAAGGGAAGGCTCGGTGAGATCAATGCCAACCTTATCGGGCTCATGCTCGTCGGCAAGATCCAGATGGCAGCGCTTTCTCGGGTGGATATGTATGGTCAAAAAATGCGCGACTTTTATCTTTACATTGACGAGTTTCAAAATGTCACGACCGACTCTATCGCCTCGATACTCTCTGAAGCGCGTAAATATCGGCTGTCGCTAAATATCGCTCATCAATATATCTCTCAGCTCGAAGAATCGATCAAAAATGCGGTCTTTGGCAAAGTCGGCTCGATGGCAGTTTTCCGTGTTGGGCCCGATGATGCTGAATATCTTAGAAAACAATTTGAGCCAGTTTTCACCACAACTGATATTTTGAAACTACAAAATTATAATGCTTATATAAAAATGCTTATTGGTGGCACGCCAGTCAAGCCTTTCAATATAGCAACCTTTGCTCCACCCGATGGTAATGCAGAAATTGTGGCAAACATAAAAGAACTTTCGTATTTGAAATATGGTCGCGACCGAGCCGAAGTTGAGGCGGAGATTATGGAGAGGTATAAGAAGATTTAGATGGTTGAAATAATCTATGTTTTCTGATATATTCAGAGTATCAAAAGCGTTCGAGCTTTTTTATTTTTTATTAAATATTTCTATAAACTAGAAACTAGCAACTTTAAACTATTTTATGATTCACCCAAAAGAAGAAATCACTTATGTCATGATAAAGCCAGACGGAGTTCGCAAGGGCTTGACAGGAGAAGTTATTCGCCGTTTTGAACAACGCGATTTGAAAATCGTAGCGCTTGAAATGTTTATACCAGAGCATTCTCTTATCGACAATCATTATCCAAAAGATGATGCATGGATTACAAGACTTGGAAACAAGACACTTACAACATATGAAAAATACGGCTACGATGCCATGAAAGATTTCAATACGACCGATCCTGCAAAGATAGGTCCAGAGATTCGAAAATGGCTTATCGACTTCATGACGAGCGCTCCGCTTGTGAAGATGGTGGTCAAGGGTGTGCATGCGGTTGATGTGGTCAGAAAAATTGCCGGACCGACCATGCCTTACCTTGCCGAAATGGGCACCATTCGTGGCGATTTTTCAATCGATAGTCCTGCGCTTGCAAACATGGAAAAGCGCGCTGTTATGAATATCGTTCATTGTTCTGAGACGCCAGAGGAAGCAAGGCATGAGATCAAACACTGGTTTGGTGATGTTAAACTTCATGATTATAAAAGATTTGGAGTGGATGAATAGTTTAAAGTCCCCGCAAGGGGATTTTGTTATATAATCAAGAAATGCGAAATATTTTAGATATTTACAAACAATACAAAATTCCTGAAAATTTACAGCTTCACCAATTGCGAGTAGCTTCGGTTGCAAAGATTTTAGCTCAAGCTTGTATAAAAGAAAGATTGCCAGTTGAAACTATTGTAGAGGCCTGCCTTTTGCATGATATGGGAAATATTGTGAAGTTTAAATTTGAACAATTTCCAGAATTTTTTGAGCTGGAGGGATTAGAATATTGGCAAAATATTCAAAAAGAATTTATTGAAAAATATGGAAATGATGATCATTTAGCTACCTTGGCTATTGTTGGTGAGATAGGACTTCCTAGAGAGATATCTTTATATGTAGATCATATTATTGGAGACAGAGTAGAAGCTATCACTGATCCCATCGTAGGTGTTGTGATAGCAAAATATGCTGATGTTCGAGTTGGTCCAAAGGGTGTTATGTCGCTTCATGATAGACTTGAAGATTTCCGCACACGATATGTCGGAAGAATTAGCGACGAATATGTCGACAATACAATTTTAGTTTTTGAAGAAGCTGAAAAAGATATTTTTGAATATGTGTCAATGAAACCAGAAGACATTACTGATGCGCTCATTGCTCCAATTATAGAAGAACTTAAAAAAATAGAGCTTTAATTTTTGTCAAATTGATTTTTATAAATTCTTGTGTCAAAAAAAGTTATCAACATTGCGAAGCAAGATCCACTCGTTATACTAGTAGTAGGGTTATTTGAGAAAAGTACTTAGAACACCTTGTGTGCGGGATCAGTCGTCATCTTAGGCCTTGGTCTAATGTGCGTGAGCCCACGTAGCTTAAAGCTATAGTACTCTTTATCAGATAATCCTAACAAGAAACTCTACACAAGCCTCTGTCATTTGTTTTGACAGAGTTTTTTGTTACAATTTTCTTATATGGAAAAAGTTGCTATAAATCCGAAGAAAAATATTCGAAATTTACTTTTCAAAAACATTGTGGGTATATTTTTTGTTAATGTGGTAGCCAGCCTTTTTTATTGGTACTATACGATTTGGTGGTTTGATATGCCGATGCATTTTTGGGGAGGAACTTTTATTTTATTTGGAACTGTTTATCTTTTTTATATTTTCTATCGGGGGACTCAAAATTCTATTTTGGTTATTTCTATAAACAAGATTGTATCAATCTTGTTTATTTCCTTTTTAGTTTATTTGTTGTGGGAAGTTTTTGAATATATGGTAAATGAGTACACTCAATCTTTGATCATTAGTCCACTCGATTCGGTATCTGACATTTTTTTTGATCTATCGGGTGGAATATTTGCTCTGATTTATCTTGTAAAAAATAAACTCATTGTGTTGGTTTCAAAAGATGAGTCTGATATAATAAATAGTAATGGCTGATTTAGAAAAAAAACTTTCGATAACATTTTGTGGGGGTACTGGTTCTGTGACTGGGGCAAACTTTTTACTTGAGGGTGAGGGTAAAAAATTTCTAATAGATTGCGGGCTTACACAAAATTCAAAACTTGCTGACGAGTCAAACTGGGAAGCATTTCCATATGACGTATCTACTATTGATATTCTTTTTATTACACATTCGCACATCGACCATATAGGCCGTATTCCAAAACTCATGCATGATGGTTTTAAGGGTCGCATTATTTCGACCGAAGCAACTCGTGATTTAGCTCGCCCGATGCTTCTTGATACTGTCCATATTTTAGGTCGCGATAAGGAGCACAATCTCGATAAATTTTATAATGAAGAAATGGCTGAGAAAGCTCTGGCGATTTGGGAAGGAGTTCCGTATCATCAAGATGTAAATATTGATCATGGTTTCAGAGTGACTTTCAAAGATGCTGGACATATCTTGGGTTCAGCTATGGTTCATTTTGTTTACAATGGAAAAACTATTGTATTTACAGGGGATCTTGGTAATTCTCCGTCTCCAATCCTTCGTGATACTGAAACACTTATTGATGCTGATTATGTGATAATGGAAAGTGTTTATGGTGATAGAAATCATGAAGACCGCGCTGAGCGTCGAAAGATTCTTGAATCTGTTATTGAGGATAACTATAAACGTGGAGGTGCGCTTGTGGTGCCGACTTTCTCACTCGAACGTTCGCAAGAGCTTTTGTTTGAGATAAATACTCTTGTTGAAGGTAAGCGTATTCCACCGATGCCTATATATTTTGATTCACCACTTGCTATAAAGCTCACATCTATTTATCACAAATACACTGATCTTTTCAATGAGACAGCCAAGGCTCAAATATCGGCAGGAGATGATATCTTTAGTTTTCCAGGACTCAAGATTACCCCAGAGACAGAAGATTCAAAAGACATTCTTCGTGCTCCAAGTCCAAAGATAATAATCGCAGGTAGTGGTATGAGTAATGGTGGCCGAATAATTCACCATGAACACAACTATCTTCCAGATTCTAAAAATACCTTACTTCTAACTGGTTATCAGTCACAGGGGACACTGGGTCGTACTATTGAAGACGGCGCAAAAACCATAAGACTTTTTGGAGAAGACATACAAGTTAGAGCAAATATTGAAAAAATTAGTGGGTACTCTGGTCATAAGGATTCTGACAATCTTATAAACTTTATTGAAAGTGTTGCAAATACAGTAACTCGTGTTTTTGTTGTGATGGGTGAACCAAAGTCATCTTTATTTTTAGTTCAAAGACTTAGGGATTATTTGGGTATTGATGCTGTTGCGCCAGAGCAGGGTCAAAAAATAGATATTGTGTGTTAAAATAAAAGTATGAGTGCTCAAGAATTTATTTGCTACAACGGACCTATAGGAAATGGTGAGAAACACAACCATCTAAAAGTAAAACTTGGTGTTTCTGGAGCCGCAGAGACTGGACACTGTGGTCTTGATGCTCTTGATAAGGCAAAAGAGCTTGGACGAGAAATAATACGTCAGGGTGGCGTCCTTGTTACAGGAGCGTCTACTGGTTTTCCTCTTTGGAGCGCAATGGGCGCAAAGGAAGAAAAAGGTCTTTCAATAGGTCTTTCTCCAGCAGTAAATGAACGTGAGCATGTAGATGTTTATCGTCTACCTCTTGATTATATGGATCTTATTGTTTATACAGGATTTGGTTATCCAGGACGTGATATTCTTTTTACTAGAAGTTGCGACGCACTTTTTATTGGTTGTGGACGTATCGGTACTATTCACGAGTTTACTATTGCATTTGAAGACAACAAGCCTATCGGAATACTTGAGGGAAGTTGGGATATGGATGAGACTATCAAAACTATTATTGAACGTAGCAATAGAAAAAATGATAAAATAATATTTGATACCGATCCAAAAAGTTTGGTTAAAAAGATTATGGATATTGTAAAAACTGAAAAGGTGGCTGAGTACAAGCTTTCTAAAAAGCCAAATATTCCTCTTATAAAAGAAAATAACGCATAGTACAATCTACAATCTACAATATATGAAAAATTTACCTTATTTATTTGCAAGTTTGATTTTTATACCAGAGTCAGTTTTTGCTCAAAATGGCGGGACAAATATTTTTCATATTTTAAATCTAACAAAATCAACCCTCAACTATCTTATTGGCATAGTCGTTACCCTTGCTCTCGTATTCTTTATTCATAAGGTTACCCAAAATGTTATCACAGGTGATGCAGAAGAGAGAGCGAATGCTAAAAATACTATCATATACGGTGTTGTCGGGATATTTGTCATAGTCGCCATTTGGGGGATAGTAAACTTTGTCGGGAGCACATTGGGTGTTTCAAATCCAATAAATACAACATCGAGTGGTTATAACGCAAAGGTTAGTCAATAATCAATCTAAATAAAAATCCCCGCAAGGCGGGGATTTTTATTTAGTATTTAGTATCTAAGCTACAGATTTTAGCACTCTTTCAAATGTTTCAGGTATGTTTTCAGCGAGATCAGCCAATATTTTTCTATCGAGAGCTATCCCTTTTTTCTTTAGAGATCCGATAAATTTACTATATGAAAGTCCTGTGCTTGTAGTGCTCGCACCTATTTTTACTTGGAAAAGACCACGCATGTCTCCTTTTTTGTCTCTTCTGTGTGCAAAAGCATATGCTCCAGCATGTTTTATAGCATCACGTGCCTGAGCTTCTTTTGCTCCTCGTCCATGACGATAACCCTTTACTTTTGCAAGTGTGTTTCTTCGACGTTTTTGTTTTATTACTCCTCGTTTTACTCGTGACATGTTTTAGTGTTTGATGATAAGTGATGAGTTAGTATGAAAGATAAACTCCCAATAAATCATTTTTATCAACAATTATAATTAATTATAAGGTAATAATCGACTTCTAATTTTATTTTTCATTGAAAACGTAGTTGCCTTCTTTCCGTTTAGTTGAGTTGACCGACTTTGTTTTGCATTAAAATGGTTGAAGCCTGGTTTTCGAGCCATAAGCTTTCCTGTGCTTGTAACACGAATTCTTTTTGAAATTGATTTATTTGTTTTCATCATTGTTTTTTTCTCCTTCACTAATAATATCTTTTTTCTTTACCAAATCTTTTTCAATAGTCACCATTATTCCTTTTGGTGATTTTTTATAAGGCTCAGATATTTTGTAATCCAATGTGATCAAGTGAAGTACTCTGTCGAGTCGTTCTCTCAAGAATTTCTCATCCATGTACTTTGCTCGTCCTGATAAATAAAGCTCAACCTTTATTCGATGACCTTCTGAAAGCCAAGCTGAAGCTTGTTTAGCCTTAAGTCCAAGATCATGATCCCCGGTGCCAATTTTTATCTGTATTGATTTTGTTTCGGTCGATTTAGCCCCTGCCTTTGCCTTCTGTTGCTTTTTATTTTCGAGATATTGATATTTACCAAACTCCATAAGTTTTGCTATTGGTGGTTGAGCATTTGGTGAAATCTCTATAAGATCTACACCTCTTTTTTCTGCTTCAGCCAAAGCATCTTTAAATGGAAGAACTCCAAGGTTTACACCCTCCTCATCGAGTACTCGAAGCTCTTTGGATCGTATTTGATTGTTTATTCTTTCTCTCAATGTTTGCAAACAGGAGATGCACCTGTCCTTTAATAAGGACTCTATTAAAATAGGAGCAATCACCGTATGGCTTATATATTAGCCTATATAAAGACTATAGTCAAGAATCTGTAGATATAGCATTTTCTACTCTATTTACAAGACCTACTGCCTCTTCTTTTGTTTTTGCTTCAGCCATAATTCTTAAGATCGGCTCAGTATTTGAAGCTCTTATGGATATCCAAGAACCATCTTTAAAATCAGACCTTATTCCGTCACGGTTGTCTTGCAATGCTTCAGGAAAGGCTTCTTTTAATGTATCTTCAATATTTTCCATATTTTTTATTTTTGGAATTTTTTTCTTGACCATTACAATCTTTGGTAAACTTTCTACTATTTTTGAAATTTCCCCACCTTTTTTTTCTAGAAGAGATAAAATCATAGCCATACCTGCTAGAGAGTCACGAGCCTCATTCATTTTAGGATAAATAAAACCACCACCACCTTCTCCTCCAGCAATCGCACCTACTTGATGCATCATTTCTACAACATTTCCTTCACCTACCTTACTTCTATAAGTTTTAGATCCAAAATCTTTTGCCACTATTTCGTTTACACTTGAAGTCGAAAGGTTTATAACTATATCCCCAATATTTTCTGTTAAGATTCCAAGAAGTCCCAGGGTTAGAGTATATTCTTCTGAAATAACCTCACCTTTTTCATTACAGATAACAAGTCTGTCTGCGTCTGGGTCTTGAGCAAAACCAATATTTGCACCAAGCTCGCGTACTTTTTCCTCAAGTTGGGATAAGTTTTCTGGAAGCGGTTCGGGCATATGGGCAAAATTTCCATCAGGTATTTTGTTGATAATCGTGGCATTTACACCGAGGAGTTCAAAAAAATATGGGTCAACCACAGCACCTGTTGAATTTATGGCGTCGATTACTACATGAAAATTTTTTGCTCGAATCTTTTCTTTATCAACACAAGAAACAATGTGCTCGATATGTTTTTTCCATAAATCTTTTTCTTTTTTATAGAAACCCTCTTTAAAATCATTTTTTATTTCTTTTCCTAAATAAGAAATAATTTCCTGCCCCTCATTCTCTGTTGTAAAAAGTCCACGACCTGTTACAAATTTGATACCATTATACTCTTTTGGATTGTGAGAAGCAGTGGCTATAAGCGCTCCGTCAAAACCATCTTTTTTTACTAGAAACAAGATCGTTGGAGTCGGCACAATACCAGCATCTGTTACATCAAAACCCATTTTCCTAAGATTGTCTGCGATTATTCCAAGTATTTCTTCACCACTTGTTCTTGCATCACGACCGATAAGGATTTTATTGCCATTTCTTTTTTGAATAAACATTCCAAAAGCTCTCGTGAGATTTTTTACAATTTCAGGATTTAGATTTTCTCCCCAGATGCCTCTATATCCTGAGACGGGGAGAGTTGTTACTGTTTGCATAAATATAGTTTAACTTAATTTGGGAAATAAAAAAGAGCCACATTTTCGTGTCTTTTTTAAGCGGGTGGTGCTAAGTGTTTTTTAGGTATCCTACAAAAATATAGTCGAGCTTTGCACTCACTATTTCAGGTCTGTGCTCTCCAATTATTCGGGCAGGCGTAGTGCAAATGCAATTCGGACTCTGTTTTGCGAATCCTTTTCCGCAAAATTTGCTTCGCAAAACCGAGTCCATATTTATATTGCGTTCTCCGCACTTCTGCCTCTTCAAAACCTTTTAGTTCCATTTTGGTGGAGATGGTGGGAGTCGAACCCACATGCAAGAAATGTGCATCAATTAGTCTACGTGTGTAGTGTCGCTCGGTTTTTCAATTTCGATATGCATCAGAGCGACACGAGAGTACATATAGAAATGTCATTTAAGTTTCGAAACTTTGAGAATGACACTCTAGTTTCTACATCCAAGCACTATTATGCACGACCCCTCCCACTCGGATTAAGGGAAGGCGTACAAATGCGGGTGCGTTTAAGCAGTCGCAAACGCAAAGTTACCATATGGTGACTTCACGGCAAAAGTATCTCTTGCAGTTGTGTTTTTTGTGTTTTTTACGAGGACCACAACCTCGACACGCAAAGTGAAACGACATGACCTGTCGATGCCTTGCATCCCCATATTGTTAGGCTCCAGCGGTTTAGCGCTAGGCTCCAGTGAAATCAAAGAAAGTCAGAATCAGTTGTCAAAGCTTCTTTTCTCCGCTCGGTCTAGATCTCGTTTTTTAATCGCTTCGCGTTTGTCGAAAGATTTTTTACCTTTCACAATAGCGACTCGAGCCTTTATTCGCGGACCCTTACTATACAACGAAATTATGATTGAAGTCAAGCCTTTATCTTCTGTTCTTTTTGATATTTCTTCTATTTCATTTTTTTTAAGAAGAATCTTTCTGGTACGAAGTGGGTCATAGTCATCTGGTGTATTTTTTACTTGATAGGGGTCGATTTGCATACCTAGGGTATATGCTTCACCACCACGCACGACAACAAAGGCTCCAACAAGGTTTGCCTTACCCGCCTTTATTGCCTTTGCTTCAAACCCAAAAAGTTCGAGTCCTGCCTCGAACTCGTCGACTACTTCATAGTCAAATTTAGCCTTTCGATTTTCCGCATGATTCATATTCTTTTATAGTAAACGATTAAAGCAAAGTACGCCAGCTCACGTTACTTGGGTGCCTTGCTCCTAAGTAAATTCAGAATTCTCATTCGATAAACAGAGGACATATGAACTTGCTAAATAGGGGGGAAAAATTTTTAAACTATATTTTTTGGAGGTAGGTAGAAGTTCGAACGTGATATAATTATAGTATGAAATTATATCTTTCATCTTTCGATATAGGAAATCAGTCAAGTAAACTCGTGGATATGGCTTCTTCTGGTAAAAAAGCTGTAATAATACTAAATGCTTTAGACCACAAAGGTGAGGTTAGAGAAAGATTTTTGAGAGAACAAACTCAAAAGCTGACAGATCTAGGTTTTGAAGTGAAAGAACTTGATTTAAGGAATTATTTTGGAAAAGAAGAAAAGCTAGAAAACTTTCTAAAACATAAAGATGTGGTGTGGGTGAATGGAGGTAATACATTTATCTTACGGAGAGCAATGAAGCAAAGTGGTTTTGATAAAATAATTACTGATTTAATAAAAGAAGATAAAATTGTATATGCTGGTTTTAGCGCAGGTTGTGTTGTCTTACATAAAGATTTGCACGGGCTTGATATAACAGATAATCCAAATACAGTTCCTGAAGGTTATGATAAAGATATTGTATGGGATGGTTTGGGTTTAATAGATTTTTCTATTGCAGTGCATTACCAATCTGACCATTCAGAAACTGAATTAACTGATAAAGAAATTGAATACTACAAAACAAACAATATACCATATGAAACGCTTAGAGACGGACAGGTTTTAATAATAGACGGAGAATCTATTGAGAAATTAGACTAGTTTCCTTGTAAAATAACTTTCCGAACATCGTCCCATGTTCGGAGCAAGCAAAAAATCACCTCTGCAAAGCAAGAATATTTTTTGATAGATAGGATGAGGATCGCACTTTTGGTATACTAATTATATGAATTTTGAACAAAATAATAATAAAATAGAAGAAAAAGAATCATTGAAACCTAAAATAGAAACTATTAAATTATTTAATGGTGAAGTTTCATATAGTCCAGAAAGGGGTGGAATTATAACATCAATTAAAATTGGTGATAAGGAAATTCTTTATATGGATGAAAGTACTTTTAATGATAAAGGTGCGAATGTTAAGGGTGGAATCCCAGTTCTTTTTCCTAATGCTGGTGCCATTCCTGATGAAATAAAAACTGAAGAATTTGCTAATTTAAAACAACATGGTTTTGCTCGAGAATCTCACAAATGGACTTCATTAAGAACAGAAAATGGTTTTATTCAAACATTAAAATCCGACGAGGAAACCAAAAAAGTCTTTCCTTATGATTTTGAGTTTTCTATTAATGGTAAATATGAAGAAAATGGGTCATTTTCTGTTACGCAATTAGTTAAAAATTTAGAAACAAATAAAGAGTTTCCTTTATCAAGTGGTTTTCATCCTTACTTTAAAGTTTCTAGTGAAGCAAAGAAGGATATCGAATTTAATTTTAAGGGTGGTGATTTTGTTAAAGAAAATACTGAAATATGGACAAATGGCAAAGCTGTTTCTGTTGAAAATCCAGGTGGGCTAATGGAAATTAATATACCTGGTCTTGGGATATTAATTTTTAATATAGATAAAGGATATAAAAGAATTTGGATCTGGTCACAGACTGATAAAGATTTTATTTGCATTGAGCCTGTTATGCGTGATAAAGGGGGATTGGTAAATGATCCAGAAAAAATAAAACCAGGAGAAACTTTTTCTGCTACTTTTAATTTAAATTTAAAATAATCCGTCGAACATCGTCTCACGTTCGGAGTATTAGTTGACAAATACACTTAATCATTCTATACACAAAAGATAGTAGTTCTTTCACATTGTATTTGATTGGTTATCAAAGGAGTTTTTGGCTTTTGTGATAACCAATTAAATAAATAAAAATGGAAGTAGAAGAAAACATTAAAATCTCAAAAAGTGGTAGCGATGGTAGCTTATGTAACAGCTAAGAAAACATTGCCAGTATACAGTAATGGAAAAGCCCTCATAAGTTTACCCAACCACAACTCATAGTCTGTCTGGTTTTAAAAGAGTTTTTTAAAACAGATTTATCGTAGAATTATGACTACTCGTTTCAACAAAAAACTCTACGGTCAACGATGGCAAATTGAGACTATCAATAGCATTATTAAAAGAGGACTCGGATCTTTTCTTCGAGCCAAGACTTACTTCGCTCAAATGAGAGAAATGATGTTTAGATTATTTACCTACAACGTAATGGTTGTTCGGAGTATTTACTAAAACGAGATGTTTTCTATAGAGCAGGGACTGTCCCTTATTTTTCAAGTAACTATGTAAAGTGTACTTTACATAGGATATTTTAAGAGGTATAATTAGTGAATTAAAAATGTATGCAAGAAAAGATTCAAAACCAAGTAAGCAAATATCGAACAGAGATGAACCTGACGCAGGAAGAATTGGCCAGAGAAGTGCAGGTCAGTCGGCAAACTATTATATCTTTGGAGAAGGGAAACTATACTCCATCAATTTTATTGGCCCTAAAAATAGCTGGCTTTTTCAAAATACCAGTAGGAAAACTATTTAAAATATACTATGAAAAATAATCTCAAAGAAACAATAGTCACCGTCTGCCTTATTGGATTATCTGTCCTAATACTAAATCCATTTCATTTTTGGATGCCCGACATGATGGTGATGTGCATACTTGCGGTTACACTCGGACTCTTTGCACTTTTCGCAAGCTTTGTTTTACGTGAAAATAAGCTTGATGAACGCGAAGAAGGACACCGTGCCCTTGCTGGAAGAAATGCATTCCTTGCAGGAGCTGGATTGCTAACTCTAGGAATTGTGTTTCAGGGATATTCTCATACTGTTGATCCATGGCTAGTCCTCGCTCTTGTGGTAATGATAGTGGTAAAGATTGCTACTCGAATGTGGAGCGACAAGAATCTCTAGTGGGGCTATAAAGTTTTCCACAAATTATATGTAAAGCCTGCTTTACATTTGATTTTGTTTTGACTATAATTAATTTATTAGAAATCTTAAAAAAAGAGTAATTTTATATGAATCAAAAATTAGTTATCGGAATTTTCGCTGTTATCATCATTGTCGTAGGAGTTGGTATATATTCTTCAAAAAATTCTGACACGGAAATGGTAAAGAATGAAGCAATGATGAAAAAAGATAAAATAGAGGAGGAACAGATGATTAAAAATGATGCTATGAAAAAAGACGAGACACAAATGATAGATAAGGAAATGGAAAAAAGTGACACTATGATGAAGGGCGGATCATATGAAGCCTATTCGCCTGAAAAGATAGCAAGAGCAGAGAACGGTGACGTGGTCCTCTTCTTCCATGCCTCATGGTGTCCGTCATGTAGAGGTCTAAATGGAGATATAGAAAAGAACATTGATTCGATTCCAGAAGGATTGAGTATTCTTAAACTTGACTATGACAAAGAAACAGAATTGAAAAAAAAGTACAGTGTTACTACTCAGCATACTCTTGTGCAAGTTGATAAGGACGGAAATCTTATTAAGAAATGGAGTGGGGGAGGTACGTTAAATAGTGTGATTTCACAAATATAATAAACATGATCTTCTTCGGTATATCAGTTCTTGCGGGAGTGCTAACAGTACTTGCGCCTTGCATATTACCACTTTTGCCTATAGTGATAGGTGCTTCAGAAGAAGAAGGTAGTAGAGGTGTTTCAAAACGTGCATTTACTGTAATCGGGTCACTTTGTGTGTCGGTGATGTTATTCACTTTGCTTCTCAAGGCATCAACACTGCTTATAGATATCCCTCAAATATTTTGGTCCAGCTTTTCTGGTGTAGTGATTATTCTTGTCGGTATTGCGATGTTGTTTCCTTCTCTTTGGGTGAGGATACCATATATCAATAAACTAAGTATATTGAGTAATAAAGCCGTTGGTACTGGATATCAAAAGAAAAGTTACAAAGGAGATATGTTGATTGGGCTTGCTCTCGGGCCAGTATTCACAACATGTTCTCCGACATATCTTTTCATTATCGCTACAGTTTTACCAGCAGTGTTCTTTGTCGGATTTATCTATCTTATCGGTTTTGTAATCGGCTTAGCCCTCTCGCTTCTTCTCATTGCTTATTTCGGTCAGAAAATAGTAAACAAAATCACGGCACGAATGCAAACCGCAGGAAGAATTAAGCAGGTATTTGGAGTTTTGATTGTTCTTGTGGGACTGACTGTGCTTACTGGGTATGACAAGAAAATAGAAGCTTTGATTTTGGATTCTGGGTACGGAGCAACAATACAACTTGAAGACTCACTCATTGAAAGATTTGCCCCCAAAAATAATTCTTTAAAAGCACCTGTTGTTATAAATACATCTTATGAGACCATTACGCTCGCTGGTGGATGTTTTTGGTGCACGGAAGCATATTTTCAGGAAGAAAAAGGAGTCATAAGTGCCGTGTCTGGATATGCTGGCGGAGATAAGAATGATGCGTCATATCTTTCAGTTGCAAAAGGAACAACAAAACATCGTGAAGCGGTGCAGATAATATATGATCCAAATATAATCTCAACAGAAAAAATACTGGACATATACTGGTCACATATTGATCCGACAGATGCTCTGGGACAATTTGCAGATAAGGGTTTTCAGTATACGACTGCCATCTTTTATCATACGGACGCACAAAAAGAGACTGCCCTTGATTCAAAGGATCGCCTTGAAAAAAGTGCCGTATTTGATAAACAAACTGCCACTACTATAGTACCTTTTACTGCATTTTATGAGGCAGAAGAATATCATCAGGACTATTATAAAAATTCTTCGGCACATTATGAGCAATACAAAAAGGGTTCTGGAAGAGCTGGATTTGTTGAGGAAACATGGGCAAGGGATGCAGCTATAAAATTTCTAGAATCTGAACAAACGCAGAACATGAAAAATGAAACTACCTCAAAAAAAGAGGCGTATGATTACACCGATGAAGAAATCGCCCTGAAGCTTAAGAATCTAGACCCTCTTGCGTACCATGTGGTTGCCGAGAATGGGACCGAATCACCGTTTAATAACGCCTATTGGGACAACAAGGCCGATGGAATATACGTTGATGTGGTGACTGGAAAACCATTATTCTCAAGTACGCACAAATATGATTCAGGCACTGGTTGGCCAAGCTTTTGGAGGACCATAGATGATGATTCAGTCACTATGCATGAAGATAATTCACTATCAACAACACGTACCGAAATACGAAGCGGTGTCGGTCATGTCGGGCATGTATTTAATGACGGTCCTATTGAAGAAGGTGGCAGACGTTTTTGTACCAACTCAGCATCACTTCGGTTTGTTCCAAAAGAAGACATGAAAAATGAGGGGTACTCGTCATATCTTTATCTTTTTGCGTCTATTTTGTAGAAAGATGTAAAAGATTTTGAGCTGACAATAAGAAGCTTTTATTGATCAAAGAACTAGAAATAGGTCAAAAAGTATATCTTACTTGTGTGCCTTGCTCCCAAGTAAATCTCGCAAAAATTATATTTTCGTGTATACTAATTGACATTATGGAAAAAAAATCGTTCATGAAAAATCCTATTAAAATTGGTAATAAAAAAAGAAATAATGGTGGACAAAATACAAATCTTCCGACACCAAAACCGGGTAGCATGTTGCTTACAACAATACTTATTCTCATGTCCATCACAGCTCTTTATTCGGTTGTTTTTGATGGATCAAAAGAAATACAATCTATCACTATATCAGAACTTGCGGGAAGGGTGACAGAGGGAAGTGTTAAAGAAATAACAGTAGAGGGTGGTGATCTTGAGATATTGCTCACTGATGATACAAAACTAAAATCAAAAAAAGAAGTTGAATCTTCGCTTTCTGAAACATTTGCAAACTACGGCGTGTCTATAGAAAAGATTTCTTCTGTAAAAATAGAGGTGAAAAATCAAACAGGTTTTGGGCATATATTGCTTAGTCTTCTGCCGATTCTTCTACCAGTGTTTCTTGTTATCTATCTTATTTGGGCACTTTCAAAACAGGTCAAGGGTGCAGGTATGCAGGCTATGTCTTTTGGTCAGTCGAAGGCTCGGGTGACCGATCCAAATGATGAAAAAAATCGTGTGACTTTCAAAGATGTTGCAGGGTGTAAGGAAGCTAAACAGGAGCTTGGTGAGATAGTGGACTTTTTGAAAAATCCAAAAAAGTTTTTAGATATCGGTGCACGTATTCCAAAGGGTGTTCTTTTAACGGGGGCTCCAGGAACAGGAAAAACTCTCCTTGCTCGAGCAGTTGCGGGTGAAGCCGGCGTGCCATTTTTCCACCTTTCTGGAAGCGAATTTGTTGAAATGTTTGTTGGAGTGGGTGCGTCGCGAGTGCGCGACCTTTTTCAGATAGCAAAACGCAGCGCTCCATCAATTGTTTTTGTTGATGAAATAGATGCTGTAGGAAGAATTCGTGGTACAGGTATTGGCGGGGGAAACGATGAGCGTGAACAAACATTAAACCAAATACTTGTTGAGATGGATGGTTTTGAACCAAATGAAAAGGTGATCGTTATGGCTGCGACAAACAGAAGCGATGTTCTCGATCCGGCTCTTCTTCGTCCAGGACGTTTTGATCGTCGAGTGGTGCTCGATCTTCCAGACCGAGAAGACCGGGAAGAGATTTTAAATATTCATGCCAAGAAAAAACCACTTACCGAAGATGTCAATTTGAAAATTATCGCCGAAAGAACACCAGGTTTTTCTGGTGCTGATCTCTATAGTCTTATGAATGAAGGTGCGATACTTGCTGCTCGTGAAAACAGATTGAAGGTTTCTCAAAATGATTTTATAGAGTCTATCGAAAAGGTAATGCTAGGTCCTGAGAGAAAGAGTCATCTTATGGGTCCTAAGGAAAAAGAAATTACTGCTTATCACGAAGCAGGGCATGCCTTGGTGGCTTCTGTTTTAAAATACGCCGACCCAGTCCACAAGGTTTCAATCGTCTCACGAGGAAGTGCTGGAGGTTATACGCTCAAGCTTCCACTCGATGAGAAAAAACTTCCATCAAGAAAAGAATTTCATGACGACTTGGCGGTGGCACTCGGTGGATACGCGGTTGAAGAAATGGTTTTTGGTGATATTACTACTGGTCCATCAAATGATTTACAGGTAGCAACAAATCTTGCTCAGGCAATGGTGACTCGTTTTGGAATGAGTGAGGTACTCGGGCCTGTAGCCTTTGAGGGTTCGTCTCGACAAGGACTTGCAGACAAAGAGCATAGTGAAGATATTCGTGCTCAGATCGCAGGTGAGGTGAAGAAGTTTATAACAGAGGCACTTTCTCGAGCAAAAGAAGTATGTACAACTCATCGCCCGCTTCTTGATGTTATTGCCAAAAGACTTGTCGAAGTAGAAACACTAGAACAAGAAGAATTTGAGAAGATATTGATTGCAAATGGAATCAAGCCGAAAAAGAGAGAAGAAGTTTAGGTATAGAAAATTGTCCACTTATTCTAGCATTTGCGCGAAAAAGGTTCACGATTGTCCCCTTATTCTAGCATTTGCGCGAACCTATTTCGAGCAGAATACCTAAGCGTACCCCGCGCGCTATGCGCCTCTGTGCGAAGCACAGAGCTTCTGCAAAGCAGAAGTGCGGGGAACG
>Ga0163144_10012132_pt1 | contig 18142 bp, 19 predicted proteins | sample OliLak19BULKMAT1_FD_123175 | JGI IMG/M metagenome (GOLD analysis project Ga0163144, IMG submission 123175) | Freshwater microbial mat bacterial communities from Lake Vanda, McMurdo Dry Valleys, Antarctica - Oligotrophic Lake LV.19.BULKMAT1 | ecosystem: Environmental > Aquatic > Freshwater >... | reverse complement strand
TCCTCGGCACCGAGCGGCACGAGTCGCGGCGCATCGACAACCAGCTCCGCGGCCGCTCCGGGCGGCAGGGCGACCCCGGTGAGAGCCGGTTCTACCTCGCGCTGACCGACGACCTGATGCGGATGTTCAACTCCGGAATGGTCGAGAGCTTCCTCAACGCCGCGGGGATCCCCGACGACGTCCCGATCGAGTCCAAGATGGTCTCGCGTTCCATCCAGAGCGCGCAGACACAGGTCGAGGGGCGCAACTTCGAGATCCGGAAGAACGTCCTGAAGTACGACGACGTGCTCAACATGCAGCGCATGGTCATCTACGACGAGCGGCGCAAGGTCCTCGAGCACGCCGACCTGGGTGAGCAGTTGCGGCACTTCGCCGCCGACACCGTCGAGGGCATCGTGGGGGCCGCCACCGCGGAAGGCCACCCGGAGGACTGGGATGTCGAACGGCTGTGGGGCGAGTTTCGCGAGGTGTATCAGCCGGGGATCTCGCCGGATGAACTCATCGACGAGGTCGGCGGCCAGGGCGGTCTGAGTCGGTCGTTGCTGACCGAGCGGCTCGCCGCCGACCTGCTGGCCCATTACGAGCAGCGCGAGACCGACCTGGGGGTCCCGACCATGCGTGCCCTGGAGCGGCGTGTTGTTCTGGGGGTCCTGGACCGTAAGTGGCGTGAGCACCTGTACGAGATGGACTACCTGCAGGACGGCATCGGGCTGCGCGCGATGGCCCAGCGCGATCCCCTGGTGGAGTACCAGCGCGAGGGCTTCCAGCTGTTCCAGGCGATGACCGAAGGGATCAAGGAGGAGTCCGTCCGGCTGGTCTTCGCTGCTCAGGTGGTGCGCCCCGAGGCGCCCGTGCTGGCGGCGCTGCCCAATCCGTTCGGGACCGATGTCGCGACAGCGCCTGCCGGTGCGCAGCCGTCCGGCCATGTGCCCGGTGGGGCGGTGTCGCTGGACAAGCCGGCAGCAGATGTTCCGGTGGCGGACGAGGACTTCGAGATCTCGGGGCCCGGCCTGGACCAGAAGGTCGGGGCGTTGTCCTACTCCGCACCCACGCTCGACGGCGACGGGCCCGCGCAGGAGGCGGAGCAGCCGCGCAAGCCGTCCGGCGCTCCGGTGACGGCGGGTGCGGGTCATAACCGGGCCGAGCGCCGCGCGGCCCAGAAGCGTGCCCGAAAGCGCTGACTCTGCCCTTACCCGGCTCGACCGATCAATCAGCCGATCACTAGAGCGGTCAGCCGCCATCGCCCATTGACGCCCTCCAAGCGCATGGCAAGCGCGCGTACCCGTTCCCCCTCGACGATCACCGCGGCTGCCTCGACCGAGGTGGTCGTCACCTGGCAGGTCCGAACGGATCGCACCACCGGACGCCGGACCACAGTCGTGGAGCGGCCGGACCCGGGGCGCAAGGCCGAAATGGCTGCCCTGGCTCGGACTGCCTCGAAGACGTCGGGCCGAGCCCAGCGCACCAGTTGTGTCGCCGGGCGGTGACCGGCGAGCACGTCGACAACGGCCTGGGCGATACCGTGCGCGAAGTCCCGCGGGTCATCACGACCGACTGACCGCACGGCGGGGGCGGCGCCGTCCAGCAACCGGAGCTGGCGATCCACCGGCGTACGGGGCTGTGGGACGGCCCGGGGCGGCCGGCCAGTAGGCGCCGGATCGGGATCCGGTACGCGGGCCAGGCGCAGCGTTCGGGGGGCTACGTGCGGGGCGTGGTCGATCAGGGCAGTTGACAGGGGGGCCTCCGGGGGATGGGTCGAATCAAGCGGGGGGGTGCAGGATCTGACCGACGAGAAGCACATCGGGGTCGTCGCCGATCACGTCGTGGTTGGCCTGCCACCAGAGGCGCCACTGGGCCGAGATCTCGCCGACGGTCGCGTCCTCACCGAGGTGCTGTGCGGCGATGGCCCACAACGACTCCCCCCGCACCACCACGTGCTCGGGCGTCAGGGCCACCGGCGAGCCCACCACCAACGCCGCCGTTCGCGGAGTCATGGCTGAGACCTGAGGCGTCCACCCACCGACGAGCATCGGCGCCACGCGGTCCACGGCATCCTCGGCCGCGGTCGCGACGCTGTCCACGGGATCCTCGGCCGGCGGTGCCGCGACATGTCCAACGGCCGCCGACGGTGTGCCGGCCACCGGTGCTGCCGAGGCGCTCTGCATGCCGGCTGCGAGCAGCACCAGGGTCGTCACGGCGGCGGCGACTGCCGAAGCCCCGCGACGGGACCGTGCTGCAGCGGTTGTGCCGCCCCCCGGCTGCCGGCGCGATCCCAGCAGCCGGGCAGCGTCGACCGAGCCGGCAAGAGCGGCCGCCGCCAGCCAGGTGAGCAACACGCTCAGGGCGCTGGACAGCACGCCGAGCATGACCTCGGTGAACACCAGCTCCCGGGACAGACCGGCCGAGGCGATGTCGAGCGCCATGGAGCCGCTCCACACCGCGCCAGCAATCGGTGCGGTCACGACCAGCACCATCACGGTGATCGTCCGGAAGAAGCGGTCCACGAGGCCCTCCTGAGTCAATTTTGGTCTCGTTTGATCCTGTTTGATCGACTTAGCATCTGTCAAGTGCAGTCAAGGCGCGTAGGCTCGAACCATGCGCTGGGACTCGCTCTTCGCCGACCTCGAGGCTCAGCTGGACGCCGCTACGACCCACGGCTTGGATGCCGAGGTTGCCGAGCGGGTCCGGATCGAGGTCGGTGCGCTGACCCTGGCGGACCGGTTGCGTGGGCACCTCGACGCGAGCCCCGGGACGCCGCTGACCTTCCGGTTGCTGGGTGCGTCAGTGCTGCGAGGCGTTGTGCGCGACGTCGGCAGGGACATGTGCCTGCTGACGGCGGACGGCGGATCGCAGGTGCTGCTCCCGTTGCGAGCGGTCGCGATGGTGGCCGGTCTCGGCCGGCCGGCGCGCGTCGAGGCCTCCGTGGTGCAGCGACGGCTGGGGTTGCGGAACGCGCTGCGGGGTTTGGCGCGCGATCGCGCGACGGTCCGGGTGATGACCCTCAACGGAGAGGTGACGGGAACCGTGGATCGCGTGGGTGCCGATCATCTCGACATCGCGGATCGGCACCGCACGGAGGTGTCGGCGCCGGTGATCGCGGCGACGGTGTCACTGGAGTCGATCGTCGCGGTGTGGTCGCGATGACGGGTGGCGGGATGCTTCATCGGGGCCGAGGCGGGGCCTGCGCAGCTCAGTTGCCGGCGTCCGCCTTCTGTTCGACCAGCCGCCGGGTCTCGGCGTACTTGCGCTCGATGTAGGCCTCGAGTTCGCCGACCTCTACCCGCCACTGACCGCGACCACCGACTTGAATCGCCGGCAGTTCGCCGTTGTGCACGAGTGCGTAGGCCTGGGTGGCGGAGATGCTGAGGATCTCCGAGACGTCTGCCAGCGGGATGAAGCGCGCCATGGACCCAGTATGACAGTCTTCGGTGCTCTTCTATGCCGTTGGTTAGCGTTTGTGCATTATCGACCTTGTGGACGGCCCAACACGATCATGTCGGCTGACTTGGCAGTATTGGCCGCCATGCGAGCTATGTCCGCCACCGGCACGGCAACTCGGCTGCGTCGTCCCACCTGGCGTGACCCCCGAGTGGCGATCGGTGTGGCACTCATCCTGGCGTCCGTGGTCCTCGGCGTCCTCGTGGTGTCCACGGCGGACGAGACCGTCGCCGTCTATGCCGCGGACGGCACCATCGTGCCGGGCGACCGGCTCGATGATGAGTCGCTGACCGTGGTCCGGGTACGGCTGGAGGAGGTGTCCGGGCGGTACATGCGGGCCGACGACCCCCTGGGCGAGACCGCGGTGGCGCAGCGGACCGTCGGCGACGGCGAACTGCTGCCGGTCTCGGCTGTCGCGGAGGCCGGGGACGTCCTCACCCGCCCGGTCACCGTTCCGCTCCCGGGTGCCCCCCCGCCCGGTATGCAGCGGGGCTCGCGGGTCGATGTCTGGATCTCCGCCGGCACCGACGACGGCTACGAGCCGCCGGCGAAGGCATTGGCCGCGGTCGAGGTGGCATCGGTCTTCGAGGCAGGTGGTGGCCTCGCGGCGCTCGCCGAGGGCGGTGTGTCGATCCTGCTCGACGATGCCGGTACCGCTGCGGTGTTGCAGGCACTCGCCAACGGTGACCGGGTCGATGTCGTCGTCATCCCCGGATCGGCACCGCGGGGATGACCGTCACGCCGACGGGCGAGGCGGAGCCGCTGCGCGTACTGATCGCGCTAGACGGGCCGCTGGAGACGATCGCGGCCCAGGCGATCGATGCCGACCCGGCCACGACCGTCGTCCGGCGGTGCGCGGACGTCGCCGAACTGCTCTCGGTGGCCGAGGCGGGGCTGGCGGCCGTGGCCGTGATCTCCAGCGGCTTCGGCCGGGTGGACACCGACACGGTCGCTCGGTTGCGGCGCTACGGCTGCGCGGTGGTCGGGGTGGTCGATCCGGACCGTGACAACAGCGAACGGGTGCGCGCTCTCGGAGTCGACGCCGTGGTCGAGGTCTCGGTGCAGGACCCCGCGACGGGGGCGGCCGGGCTGCAGGCGGCCCTGCACGGGCTGCCCGCCCCGGGGATGGAGCAGGCGGGCGACCGCGCTGCCGGCGAAAGGGCAGGCACCGAAAGGGCAGGCACCGACAGGGCAGGCCCTGGGCACGGCGTCGCCGCAGCGGACTGGTTCCTTCCGCTGGGACCGGACCGGCGTGATCCTGACATCCCGGATGCCGGTTACAGCGACCCACTCGGCTTGCCCGTGACTCCTGCGGCGGGGGTGCCCACTCGCCGGGCGCTACGTTCGGCGTCGCACTCAACCGCCGATGGAAGCCCGTCCGAGCGCGACATGGGGACAGACGTCGCCCGGGCCGACGCCACCGTCATCACGGTCTGGGGGGCCTCTGGGGCACCCGGCCGTACCGTGACGGCCGTCACCCTCGCGTCTGAACTGGCCGCCGACGGCGCCGAGGTACTGCTGGTGGACGCGGACACCCATGCCGCATCGGTGGCCAGCTACCTGGGCATGCTCGACGAGTCCGCTGGGATCGTGGCCGGGGTTCGGGCTGCTCTGGAAGGCCGATTGCGCCGGGGAGTCCTCGATGCGGCGGCGCCGGAGGTGATGCCGCGGTTGCGGGTGCTCACCGGCATCACGCGCAGCGCCAGGTGGTCGGAGCTGCGGCCGGCCGGTTTCGAGACCCTGCTGGCCGTGGCTCGTCAGTCCTTCGATGCCGTGGTGGTCGATGTGGCAGCGTCGGTCGAGCGGGACGAGGAGTTCAGCTTCGACGTCGCGGCGCCGCGCCGCAACGCGCTGACCCTGCTCGCCATCGAGCGCGCCGACGCCCTGGTGGCGGTCGGGTCGGCCGATCCGATCGGTCTCGCCCGCTTGGTCCGCGCCTTGCAGGAACTGCAGGCGCTGCGGGTTGGTCCTCGCCCGGTCGTCGTCGCCAACCGGCTGCGGGCCTCGGCCGTCGGGGACGCCCCGCAGCGGCGGGTCCCCGAGGCGCTGGCCAGGTTCGCCGGCATCACCGACGCGGTGCTGGTCGAGGAGGACCGGGCATCGATGGACAAGGCCGTACTTGCGGGCCGGTGCCTGCTGGAGGCGGCTCCCGGCTCGGTGATCCGGGCACCCTTGCGACGGCTCGCCGCCCGGCTCACCTCGCGGGTCATGCCCGTTGCGGACCCGCGCCGGCGCTGGGCACTGTCCGGTCGTTGAGCAGTGGCAACGGGGCTTATGCGCGCCGCAATCCATTGCCGCCGTCGCGTCGTACCGTCTGGGTCATGCCCGAACCCCCCCGCCGATCACGAGCCGTCGTCTTCGATTGGGGCGGCGTGCTCACGGTGCCGATGGATCACGCGTTGGGTGCCTGGCTGCAGGCCGACGGCGTCGAGCAGTCGCACTTTCGGGCCGTCATGACCGAATGGCTCGGCCTCGGGCCCGATCGCACGGCGGCGGCGGTCGTGCCTGCGCCGGTGGACAGCCCGATTCACGCGGTGGAGCGAGGCCTGCTCAGCGCCTCGGGGTTCGAGGCAGCGATGGCCGCGGCACTCGCGTTGAGGGGCTCGCATGTGGCCTCGGAGGGTCTGCTGCGCCGGATGCTGGCCGGCCTCGAGGCCCTGGACCCGAACATGATCGAGCTGATCCACGAAGTCAGGCGGCGGGGTGCCCGTACCGCCCTGCTGAGCAACTCCTGGGGCGACCACTATCCCGACCAGCTGTTCGATGGACTGTTCGACGCCGTCGTGATCTCTGGCCGGGAGGGCCTGCGAAAACCGGAGCCCGCCATCTTCGCCCTTGTTGCGCAACGGCTGGGCGTCGATGTCACGGACTGCCTTCTCGTCGATGACCTAGGGGTCAACGTCGCCGGCGCCCAGCAGGTGGGCATGTCCGCGATCCTCCATACGGCGATCGGCCCGACGCGCGACGGCGTCCTGGCCGCGGTGGGCGATGGTGGATAGGTGAGGATCCTCCGTAGGCTGGCGGGGTGTCCGACCGCCTCGCCCCGACCGATGCGGTTTTCCTCCACATCGAACGCTCCGGGCTGCCGCAACACGTCGGGACCGTCGTGGTCTTCGCGCCCCCGTCCGACACGTCGGACGGCATCGAGCTGCTCGATCGAGTGGTCAATCACGTCGCCGGTCGGATCGCCTTCGTGCCGCGGTATCGGAAGCGACTGCGTTGGGTGCCAGGCGGGGTGGCCGATCCCGTATGGGTCGACGACGAGCGATTCGACCTCTCCTACCACGTGCGTCGCTCGGCGCTACCGCGGCCCGGAGGCGACGCAGAGCTCAGCGAGTTCGTCGCGCGGGTCTGCTCCCGTCCGCTGGACCGCGCCAGGCCGCTGTGGGAGCTGTACGTCGTCGACGGCGTGGCCGGCGGGGGCTTCGCGGTGGTGACCAAGACACATCAGTCGATGATCGACGGTGTCCAAGCCTTGGACCTGGCGCACGTGATCCTCGACACCTCCCAACAGGGCCCGCCCGGGCCTCCGTCGCCGTGGCGCCCGGCGCCGGAACCCAGCAGTGCCGAGTTGCTGGCGACGGCGCTGCTCGGCACGGTCGCGCATCCCCGGCGCTCAGTCGCAGTCGCTCGCACCCGTGCCAAGGAGTTGCGCCGGACGGCGCGCAGGGCCGCCTCGTCGATCGCCGGACTCGCCGTCGCTCCGAGGCCGCCCGGCGGCCCGCTGGAGGCCGCCCCGTCGCAGCATCGCCGCTTCGCAGTCGCTCGAACGCCCCTAGCCGACTACCAGGCAGTGGCACGTCGCAGCGCGGAGCCGTCCGGCGAGACCCTCGGCCGACTCGATGAGATCGCGCCCACCGTCAACGACGTGGTGCTGGCCGCTTTGACGGGCGCGCTGCGGCAGTGGCTGCAGCACCGAGGGGCACCGCCCGCGACCGGCGACACCGTGCGGGCTCTGCTGCCGGTGAGCCTCGCCACCCCCGGGGAGGTCGACGGGAAGGTGGTGGCGCTGCCGGTGGGGGAGGGCAATCCACTCGTTCGACTGCGCCACATCACCTATCAACTGAGCCCGCACCGTGAGGGGGGGCGGGCTGTGTCTGCCCGTGATCTGGTCGAGCTGGCGGGTTTCGCGCCGCCGACCTTGCACGGCATGGGAGCTCGGGCGGCGGCGAGGTTGTCTCGCCGCTTCGCTGATCTCGTGGTGTCGAATGTGCCTGGACCGCAGGAGGCGCGCTACGCGGCTGGTGCCCGGCTCACCGAGACATTTCCTGTTATTCCGCTCAGCGACGGCCATGGCCTGGCCGTCGGTGTCACGTCGTACGACGGACACGTGTTCCACGGGCTGCACGCCGACCGTGACACCATCCCCGACCTCGACCTGCTGGCGCTCGCCGTTGTCCAGGCGCTTGCCGAGCTGGCCGGGGCCACTCGATGAACGCGGGTCTCACCAGGGTGTATGTACCGACCACCGCGGGTGGGCTGGTCGCCCTCGCCGCCGGCACGCTGCCGGCCCCGCAGGCCTACGCAGTCACCGAACGCCTGCGGTCCCTGCTGGCCATCGGCTCGGAGGACTTCGCCGGTGTCGAGGACGAACTGGCCGAGGCCGCGGTGGTCGCTGCCTCCGATGCCTGCCTGGTCCTGCTGACCGACGAACCGGACGCTCCGCGGTTGCGGATCGTGGTCGCCGCGGACGTGGTGGCGCACCCGGGCGGCCCGCTCGACGTACACCCGGCGCAGGTGCAGTGCCCGGCCGGGGACATCCCGCTGGCGGCGGTGGCCAGCGTGCTTGCAGACGACCCGGACGACATCGCTGTTAGGGCCGCCGTGATCGCGGCGATCGCCGCCCAACGGCATGGTTCGTCGGCTGATGCCGAGAACGCGTTGGACGCTCTCGACGATCACGCGCTGGCATGGTTCGACTCCGGCGAGATCGCCGATCTCGTCGCTCGGATCGCCGATGACTAGGGCGCTGCCTGCCCTCGACCCGCCCATGCTCGACCGGGTCGGCTCGGCGCAGACGGAGATGTTCGATGCCCGGTTGCGCCGGTGGTGGCCCGACCTCAGTTGCGCGCTCGCGGAGATCTACCCACCGCAGGAGATCGCCGAGCTGGAGGCGGACGTCGCCGAGATCATCGCGCGTGCGTTCGCCCGACGGCCGGCCGCGCTCAGGCGCCGTGACCTCGACCGGTTGGTCCGGCCCGACTGGTTCCAGGACCCGGGAATGCTCGGCTACGCCGCGTACACGGACCGATTCAGCGGCACGCTGTCGGCGCTGCGCGGCCGGGTGTCATACCTCAGCGAGCTTGGCGTGCAATACCTGCACCTGATGCCGCTGCTCACCCCACGGCCGGACCCGAACGACGGGGGGTACGCCGTAGCCGACTACCGCTCGATCCGCTCAGACCTGGGGACGGTCGCCGATCTAGCCGACCTGGCCGCCGACCTGCATCGCAGCGGCATCAGCCTATGCGTCGACCTGGTGCTCAACCACGTGGCGCGCGAGCACGAGTGGGCACGGCGGGCGCGCGCGGGGGACAGCAGATACCGCAGGGCCTTTCATGTCTTCGGCGATCGGACCGTGCCGGAGGAGTTCGAGCGCACCCTGCCCGAGGTCTTCCCGGACTTCGCCCCGGGCAACTTCACGTTCGACCCGGACCTGAATGGCTGGGTCTGGACGACGTTCAACTCCTGGCAGTGGGACGTCAACTGGTCGAACAGCGACGTGTTCTGCGCCTACCTCGACATCATGTGCTTCTTGGCCAATGTCGGCGTCGATGTGCTGCGGCTGGACGCGATTGCCTTCCTGTGGAAGCGGCTGGGCACGTCGAGCCAGAACCAGCCAGAGGTGCACGCGATCGTCCAGGCCTTGCGGGCGGCGATGCGCATCGTCGCCCCCTCGGTCCTGTTCAAGGCGGAGGCGATCGTAGGGCCGGACGACCTCATCACCTACCTCGGTCAGGGTGAGCGCCAGGGCAAGGTGAGCGACCTCGCCTACCACAACGCGTTGATGGTGCACGTCTGGTCGATGCTTGCCACCCGCGACAGCCGGTTGGCCACCCATGCGCTGTCGCGATTCCCGCCGGCGCCGTCGTCCACCGCCTGGATCACCTACGTCCGCTGCCACGACGACATCGGCTGGGCAATCGACGATGCCGACGCCGCGGCAGTCGGGCTGCACGGCCCGTCTCACCGATCGTTCCTGTCCGACTTCTACTCCGGTATCCATCCTGGGTCGTTCGGGCGCGGCCTGGTGTTCCAGCACAATCCGGAGACCGACGACCGGCGGATCTCCGGCTCGTGCGCCAGCCTGGCCGGGCTGGATGCCGCGCTGGAACTGCCTCCCGGCGCTGCGCGCGACCGCGAGGTCGACCTCGCCGTGGCCCGGATCCTGCTGGTCCACGCAATCGTGTTCGCCTGGGGCGGGATCCCGGTGCTCTGGTCCGGCGACGAGCTCGGGCTGCGCAACGACCCCGCATGGGCCGATGATCCGGTTCACGCGGCGGACAACCGTTGGGCTCATCGGCCGGCGCTGCCGTGGGTTCCGTCAGTGCTGGGCGAGCGTGCAGCCCAGCGGGTGGACCCGAGCACCGTCGCCGGCAGCGTGTTCGGTGGCCTACGTCACCTGGCGCGGGTCAGGGCGAGGCTGCCGCAACTGCACGCCGCCACGCCCTTCGAGGTGCTGCAGCCGCCCCACCCCGGCGTCTTCGCCGTCCTGCGCCGTCACACCCAGGGCGATCTGCTGGCCATGTTCAACGTCACGGAGCACGTTGTGGAGGTCGCGGCTGATTGGCTCGATGCCCTGCACGCGAGCGCAGACTTCGACGCCCGGCAGGGCATCGACGAACTCAGTTGGGCGGCGATGACCCTGGACCCTGCTGGAGCGCTGTGGCTGCCGCCCTATGCCGCCCGTTGGGTCCGCGTGCCACCTGCTCCCCGGTAGCCACCCCCCTTTCGCCATTTGTCAACAAATGGCGGGGTGGCGGGCCTTCCTGGCGGACCTTTGTCGACAAATGGCGGGGTGGGGGGGCGGGCCGGGTCAGGCCACGCGCAGCCGCGCGCGGGCCGCGCGTTCGTGCGGTCCGCGGCCTGCGCCGGGAACCGCGACCCGCAGGCCCGTCGTCGTCAGCCGCAGCGCGCGCAGGCCGGCTGTGACCGCTCCCGCAGTCAAGGGCTCGACGCCGATGGGTATCGGGAACATCGCGCGAGCCCACGGCGGCAGGCTGCCCACGGCCAGGGCTCCCAATGCGGTCCAGCCCAGCCTGGCGGGGGTGAGCAGTTCCACGGAAGGCGGCAGCGGTGCCGCAAGCAGGGTAGCGACGGCATCGCAGGCCGGTGGCGTCAGCCGCAGCGACGGCCGGATAGCCGCGAAGTAGGCCGCAAGCTCGGCCCGGTCCTGCGGCAGGTCCCGTGCCTGCAAGCCCACCAGCTCGCCGAAGCGAACCTGCTCTGCGACGAACGTGTCCTGCTCGGCCGCGCTCAGCCGCAACCCGGCCCGCACGGACACGTCGAGGAACGAATCGACGAGGCAGCAGTGGACCCACGCCAGCAGCTCCGGCTCGTCCAGCCTGCGGGTTCGCCCTGTCTGCGGGTCGGTGAACTCGTGCCGGTGACCGCGACGTACCCCGGCCGCTGCGGCGGCGACGGTGGCGCTGTCCCCGAACGTCGCCAGCGCCACGAAGTCCGCGGTGCGGGTGAGCCGCGACCAGGGCTGGGCCGCCCACCGCGAGTGCGCCTGGAATCCGCTGACCACCACGGGATGCAGCGCCTGCTGCAGCATCGCCCGCATCCCTGCGACGAAGGTCGCGGGTTCACCGATGACTCGCCACGTGATGCTGGATGGGCCGAACAGACCGGGATCACCGGAGGGGGGAGCAGTCACAGCCACCAGGATGCGTTGTCCACTGCGTCGGCGCACAGCGGGGGTCGGCAGCGAGCGGGAGGATGGTGATGTGGCACGGGTGTTGGCGATCGCCAATCAGAAGGGCGGGGTGGCGAAGACGACGACGGTCGCAGCCCTCGGCGCTGCGCTTCGTCAGTTGGACCGGCGGGTGCTGCTGGTGGACCTGGACGCGCAGGCCTGCCTGACGTTCGCGCTCGGCGTGGACACCGACCGGATCGCGGCAACGGTCGCCGATGTGCTGCTCACGGGGATGGATCCGGCGGCCGTCACCGTGACCACTGCGGAGGGTATGGATCTGTTGCCGGCAGATGAGTCCCTGGCAGGCGTGGACGCCGCGCTGCTGCATCGGAGCAACCGTGACCACGTCCTGGGGCGGGCGTTGCAGGGGCTCCGCGTGGCCTACGACGACATCATCATCGACTGCTCGCCGTCCTTGGGTCTGCTGACCCTCAATGCCCTCGCCGCCGCCGACGAGCTGATCATTCCAATGACGGCCGAGATGCTCGGCCACCGCGCCGTGGGGCAGATCCTCGACACCGCGGCCGATGTCCGGGAACTGCTCAACCCGAGGCTGCGCGTCCTGGGTGTGCTACCGACGATGGTCGACGCCCGGACTGCCCACGCCCGAGACATCATCTCCGACGTGGCGACCCGCTATGGCGTCCCCCTACTACCCGTTATACCGCGCTCCGTACGTGTCGGCGAGGCCCCCGCAAGAGGTCGCAGTGTGCTGGCGGCCTCACCCCGGACCAAGGTCGCCGCGGCCTACCGCGAGCTGGCGGCAGTACTCACCGGGGACGCCGCGGTCTGAGGGTCAGGCGCCGCCCTCGCTGACCGGGTCCAGGCCGACAGCGCCACCGGTGCGGCGACGGCGGCGGCGTCGCCCCGGTGGACCCCCGCCACCGACCGTGCCACCGACCGTGCCACCGAGTGCACCGCCCACCGAGACGTTGTCCGCGGCCCTGGCGGCGGGCGCGGCTGCGTCGTTGCCCGCTGCCTCGCTCGATATCCGCTTGACCCGGGTGCGGGTGCGGGACCGCCCGGCCGATTCCCCTTCGCCGCCTGCAGTAGGGGTATCGCGTCGTCGATCCGTGTCCGGAGCACCGGCCCGCCGGGTTCGCCCCTTTGGACGGCCTGACCGAGCAGGTCCCTCCACGTCCTCCCGGGTCTCGGCAGACAGACCCGCCCGGGTCCGTGACGCGCGCGGCAGCCGCCCGGTCGTTCCTGCCGGGATGGACAACTCGGTGTAGAGGTTGACCGACGTCGAATAGGTCTCCTCCGGCTCGCCCAAGCCCAGGTCGAGCTCCCGGTCGATGATCGACCATCGGACCATGTCCGCCCAGTCCACGAAGGTGACGGCCGTTCCGGTGGCTCCCGCCCGGCCGGTGCGCCCGATGCGGTGCAGGTAGGCGCGCGAGTCGTCCGGGCACTCGTAGTTGACGACGTGAGTCACTTCTTCGACGTCGATGCCGCGCGCCGCCACTTCGGTGGCCACCAGTACGTCGACCTTGCCGTTGCGGAAGGCGCGCAGGGCCTGTTCGCGTGCTCCCTGGCCCAGATCGCCATGGATGGCCGCGGCAGCAAAGCCGCGGTCGGTCAGGTCATCGGCGATCCCACTCGCGCTGCGCCTGGTTCGGGTGAAGACCATGGTCAGACCGCGCCCCTCGGCCTGCAGCAGCCGTGCCAGAACCTCGATCTTGTCCATCGAGTGACACCGGTAGGCCCACTGGGTGGTGGCGGTCACGGTAGCGCCGCTGTCGGTGGGGTCCGAGGCCCGGATGTGGGTCGGGTGGTGCATGTACTGTCTGCCCAGGCTCACCACTGCGGACGGCATCGTCGCCGAGAACAGCATGGTCTGCCGGCCCTCGGGGGTGCGCTTCAGCAGCTTCTCGACGTCGGGCAGGAAACCCAGGTCGAGCATCTCGTCGGCCTCGTCGAGCACGACGATCCGAGCATGCGCGAGGTCCAGCGAACCGGACCCGCTGAGGTCCACCAGGCGCCCCGGGGTGCCAACCACCACTTCGACGCCGTTACGCAGCATCTCCAGTTGGGGCTCGTAGGCCCGGCCCCCGAAGATGGTCGCGACGCGGACCGCTCGCTTTTTGGCCGCCAGCGTCAGGTCACCGGCGACCTGCAGCGCCAGTTCCCTGGTCGGCACGACGACCAGGGCCTGGGGTGCCCCGGGCAGCGCCAAGTCCTCCCAACCGGGTTCGCCCGGACCGACCACCCGCTGAACGACGGGGATGCCGAACCCGAGGGTCTTGCCGGTGCCCGTCTTGGCCTGCCCGATGATGTCGTTGCCGGACAGCGCAACGGGCAGTGTCATGGCCTGGATCGGGAACGGTGAGGTGATGCCCGCCCCCGCGAGGGCGGCGCATATCTGGTCTTGGACGCCGTAGTCGGCGAAAGTCTCATCTGTCACTGTGACTCCAGCGTACGGGGTCGGGGGACGTAGGCTGCGCAACTGTGGAGGACTGTTGACTGAGCACGTCGTCGACCTGCTCGGAGTGCTGGCCTACACCGAGCTGACGGCCTTCTCACGATTGGCGGCTGATGCCGAGCACGCGCCGGCGCTCGCCGAGCGGATGGCCATGGCCGACCTGGCCGCCGGCCAGTACCGGCACTTCCACCTGCTGACGGCGCGCATCGTCGAACTGGGTGCCCGGCCACAGGACGCCATGGCGCCCTATGTCGCCTCGGTCGACGCTTACCACGACCGGACCAGGCCCAACGGCTGGCCGGAACGGTTGGTCAAGGCCTATGTCGGGGACGAGATCAACTCGGACTTCTATCGGGAGCTGGCGATACACGTCGACTCCGCCACCGCCGCTCTCGTGGAGGAGGTGGTGACGGATTCGGCCGGACTGGATGTCATCGCCCAGCTGATCCGATCCGCCGTGGAGGCGGATCCGCGCCTTGCGGGGCGACTGGCTCTCTGGGCACGAAGACTGGTGGGCGAAGCGCTGTCCCAGGCGCAGCGCATCGTCATCGATCGGGACGCCCTTGCTGTGCTGCTGGTCGGGGACTTGGATCTGCCGGCTGACGACCTCAACCGGATGACCCGAGTGCTGGGCAGACTGACGGACAGGCACACCGACAGGCTCCGGGTCCTGGGCTTGGCGCCGTAGGACCCGGAGCCTTCCGGGTCGAGTCAGACCCGGCTGCGGCGGGTGGCGCCAGCGACGATCGCGACACCGATGACGGCGACGATGATCTGGATGAGCAGCTCCAGGAAGTCGAAGCCACCGTCGCCTCCCACCCCGAGAGCGTTGGCGATAAGGGTACCGATGATCGCGGACACGATGCCGACCACGATGGTGAGCAACCAGCCGATGGACTGCTTGCCGGGGAGCACTAGCCTGGCGAGAGCGCCAATGATAGCGCCGACTATGATCGCGCTGAGGATTCCTGCGACTGTCATGGTTAAAAGACTGGCGGCAAGCCGAGCTTGCTGCCACTTGAAACGTGTCGAGTCGCGTCAGCGCGGCCGAGACCGCGTCAAGCCACTGAGAACCGTCACCCCGAATGCGGCCACCAGCACCTGAACCCCAAGCTCAGGCCAGCTGAATCCGTCGGTGTTGATTCCGACCGCCCCCGCCAGCAGGCTCCCCAGCAGCGCCGCCAGAATGCCGACGACGATCGTCAGCAGACAGCCGATGCGCTGTCGCCCCGGCACCAGCAGCCGCCCGAGCGCCCCGATGACCAAGCCCACCACTATCGCGCTGAGGAATCCGTCGACATCCAACGACGCTCACACCCTTTCGACGCTCGGCCCCTGGTCGCGGTGCCGTCAGGCTGCGGTGGTGCCGAATCCGACCCGTCGGCTCTCGGCCGCGCCGGTCTCGACGTAGGCCAGCGCCTCGACCGGGACGTGGACCGAGCGGCCTCGTTCGTCGCTCAGCGTCAGTACCCGCCCGCCGCTGACGGCCTCGGCCACCAGTTTCGCCACAGCATCGGACGTCAGCGTCGACTCGACGACGATCTCGCGGGGGGTGTTGCGCACACCGATCTTGATCTCCACGGCGTACAGGCTATCCCGAGGCGCCGACGTGCCCGTGTGCGGGGAAACCCCGGACCCCCCGCCAGGACAGCGTGGCCACCAAGCGGGCGGCGTCGGCTCGCGGGATGGGGCGCCCCGCTGTCAGCCAGGCCCGCGCCGAGACCTGCGCCTGCCCGACCAGTGCCGCGCCGAGCAGTGTGGCCTCCGCAATGCTCAGTCCGGTCGCGGTCTCGATGACGTCGGCGATCGGTGCCGCGCACAGGTCCGTGGTCCGCGCCAGCCGTTCCCGGACGCGCTCGTCGCCGATCAGATCGGACTCGAAGACGAGGCGGTAGGCGCCGTCGCGGCGATCGACGAACTCGAAGAAGGCCGAGGTGACCGCCTCGACGCGTTCCCGGTTGCTATCGGTTGAGGCCAGCGCGGTGCGGACTGTCGACGCCATCTCGGCCAACTGCTCGTCCAGCAGCGCCAGATACAACTCCAGCTTGCCCTCGAAGTGCTGGTACAGCACAGGCTTCGATACTCCCGCCCGGTCGGCGACGTCGCCCATCGACGAGGCGTGGTACCCCGTCTCGACGAAGACCTCGAGCGCGGCGCTCAACAGTTGCTGACGGCGGGCCGGGCGCGCCAGCCGTCCGGCATCCGTCGTGGCCACCTCTGGCTCGACTCGGGTCATGGGAGGCGACGATAGCCGCGAGCGATCACCGAGGCGGGGCTACCCAGGGCGTGGCGCTTCGGCCGCAGGCCATGGAACACCGCGGCCGCCGGTTCGGTTGGAGTGCATGCAGCTTGTCGCCCTGCTCGCCGGAGGTTCACCGTGTCGTTGCCCCCCCTCGTCGAACCCGCTGCCGAGTTGTCGGTGGCCGAGGTCCGCCGCTACTCCCGGCATCTGATCATCCCGGACGTCGCGATGGCGGGGCAGAAGCGGCTGAAGAACGCCAAGGTGCTCGTCGTCGGCGCCGGCGGCCTGGGCAGTCCGGCGCTGCTCTACCTGGCCGCCGCGGGTGTCGGCACCCTCGGCATCGTCGATTTCGACGTCGTCGAGGAGTCCAATCTGCAGCGTCAAGTGATCCACGGTGTCTCCGACGTCGGGCGGTCGAAGGCCGCGAGCGCCCGCGACTCCATCCTCGAGATCAACCCGCTGGTAGAGGTCCGACTGCACACCGAGCGGCTGGACTCCTCCAACGCGCTGGGCATCTTCGCGGGCTACGACCTGGTGCTCGACGGCACGGACAACTTCGCGACCCGCTACCTGGTCAATGACGCCTGCATCCTGCTCGGCATTCCCTACGTCTGGGGGTCCATCTACCGGTTCGAGGGGCAGGTCAGCGTGTTCTGGGCGGTCCCTCCCGTCGGGCCCGACGGGACGGCCGTGCAGGGCGTGCAGTACCGCGACCTCTATCCCGAACCCCCGCCGCCGGGCATGGTGCCCAGCTGCGCCGAGGGCGGTGTGCTGGGCGTGCTCTGCGCCGCCATCGGGTCGGTCATGGTCACCGAGGCGATCAAGCTGATCACGGGCATCGGGGACCCGTTGCTCGGCCGACTGCTGATCTTCGATGCGCTGGAGATGTCCTGGCGCGAGGTCCGCGTCCGCAAGGACCCGGCGGGCGAGACCATCACCGGCCTGATTGATTACGACGAGTTCTGCGGTGCGATCAGCACCGACGCCGCGGATGCGGCTCGTGAGTCGACGATCGGCGCTCGCGACCTGGCGGTGATGCTCGCAGCGAGGGAGCGGGGCGAGGACGATTTCGTGCTCATCGACGTCCGCGAGCCCGCGGAGTTCGAGATCGTGTCGATCCCGGGTGCTGTGCTCGTGCCGAAGGGCCGCTTCGAGTCCGGTGAGGCGCTGGGCGAGTTGCCGGCGGACAAGCGCGTCGTCCTGCATTGCAAGTCCGGTGCCCGGTCGGCCGAGGTGCTGGCCATCCTCAAGGGGGCCGGTTTCGCCGACGCGGTCCACGTCGGTGGCGGGGTGCTGGCGTGGGTCAGCCAGGTGGAGCCTGACAAGGCCTCGTACTGAGAGTTCTCAGCGGTCGCCCGGACTTTGGCCTGTGGGTGGGCCCGCGGTCACGGTGACGCTGCCGACGTTGGTGCTGGCATTGATGACCCGATCGGCGCTCGGGTCGTTCGGTATCGAGCTGGTGTCGTCCCCGATGTTGCTGGCGGTCTGCACGTTGTAGCCCGTGCCGTCGTCGGGCACCCGCACCGTGACCTCGCCGACGTTGGTGCTGGCGATGACGGACTGCGGCGCCCGATCGAAGCCGAGGACGACTTGACCGGCGTTGTTGGACGCATGGACGCGTTGCGAGGACAGCCGGCTCATGTCGAGCGAGCCGGCGTTCACACTGGCGTCGATGTCGCCACCCAGCTCGGTCGCCGTCACGGTCGCGACGCCGAGCTGAAGGTCCAGCACGGTTGTCCGGGGCACCCGAAGCGTCAGCTCGGTCTCGCATCCGGCGCCGGACCAGTGCTGCTCCGGGCAGTCCGCGACGATGACGAAGACGCCGTCCGTCACCCTCGCCATGACACCGGCGTCGCGCAGCGCGGACTTGGTCGACCATTGGCCGGTCACGACATCGGCCGCGCCGTCGCCGACGACGGTCAGCGACACGGCCGTGCCGGTCACCCGGATGCTGTCGATGCGGGTTGCCCGCAGGGTGCCGGTGTCGGTCCGAACGGCGATGGCGGACACGGTGACGACGACACCGGTCGACACCAGGGCGAGCACTCCGAGGACCGCGAGCACGGCCAGCACGCTCGCCCACCATGGTCGCGGCATCGATGGCCGTGGTGCAGGGGTCCTC
>Ga0163144_10012131_pt1 | contig 18142 bp, 16 predicted proteins | sample OliLak19BULKMAT1_FD_123175 | JGI IMG/M metagenome (GOLD analysis project Ga0163144, IMG submission 123175) | Freshwater microbial mat bacterial communities from Lake Vanda, McMurdo Dry Valleys, Antarctica - Oligotrophic Lake LV.19.BULKMAT1 | ecosystem: Environmental > Aquatic > Freshwater >... | reverse complement strand
CCGGTACTGGCGCGACTGGATGGACCGCGACGGCCATCCGTTCTGGCCGTTCTGGGACAACGTCCGCAGCTGGTGGGCGCTCCGCGATCTGCCGAACGTGCGCTTCGTGCACTTCAGCACGCTGAAGCGCGACATGCCGGGCGAGATGCGCCGCATCGCGGCCTTCCTCGGCATTCCGATCGACGAGGCGCGCTGGGAGCGTATCGTCGAGCAGTGCTCGTTCGACTGGATGAAGCGCAACGCGGCGAAGTCCGTGCCGGCAGGCGGCGCCTTCTGGGACGCCGGTGCCGAGGTCTTCATCAACAAGGGCGTCAACGGCCGCTGGCGCGACATCCTGACGACCGAGGAGTCGGCCGAATACGAGAGCCGCGCGGTCGCCGAGCTCGGCGCCGCGTGCGCACACTGGCTCGCCACGGGCGAGGGCGCCGACGACTCCTGACCCGAGCTGGAGCGGGCACGGAGCGTCACGATACCCGCGTCCGCGGCGGCGCGCGCGATGGGTCATGCGCGCACGGCGCCATCGTTCGGACAGGAACTCCTCCACCTCGCGCACGAACACGTCCGGCGTGTCGCGCAGCGGGAAGTGGCCGCCCCCCTCGATGGTGACGACCTTCTTCTTGCGGATCGCCGGCGCGGCGCGCTCCATCGCGGCGTACGTGACGTTCTGGTCGGCCGTGCCGTGCAGAACCAGCGTCGGCGCCGCGATCACGGGATAGGCGGCGGCAAGCGCCGCGCGCTTGCTCGGGTCGCGGCACCTACCAGGTGTCGATGCAGCTCCGCTTCTTGCCCTCGCGCGGCAGCCGCGGCCCCGCCGACGACGCCAGCACGCTCGCCACCCGCGCCCGCGACTCCGCCGGATCGATCACCTCGTCGATCTCGAAGTGGCTCGCGGTGTTGGTCGCCCTGCCGCGCTCGTAGGCGCGCGCGACCATCTCGTCGAACACGCGCTTCCGCTCCGCGGGGTTCGCGATCGCCTCGAGGTCGCGCCGGAAGCCGAGCTTGACCGCACCCTCGAGACCCATGCCGCCGAACTCGCCGGTCGGCCACGACACGGTGAACAGTGGCGCCTTGTGGCTGCCGCCGGCCATCGCCTGCGCGCCCAGGCCGTACGACTTGCGCAGCACGATGGTGCAGGTGGGCACCGTCAAGCTGGCGCCGACGACGAACATGCGCGAGCAGTGGCGCACCAGTGCGGTCTTCTCGATCTCGGGTCCGACCATGATGCCGGGCGTGTCGCAGAGGAACAGAATGGGGAGATCGTAGGCGTCGCAGAGCTGCATGAAGCGCGACGCCTTGTCGGCGCCGGGGCTGTCGATCGCGCCGGCGAGGTGCTTGGGGTCGTTGGCGATGATGCCGAGCGGCTTGCCCTCGATGCGCGCCAGCGCGGTCACCATGCCGGGGCCGAAGCCGCGCCGCAGCTCGAGCACGGAGCCGACGTCGGCGATGGTCTCGAGCACGTCGCGGACCTTGTAGATGCGCAGCCGGTTCTCGGGGATCACGGAGCGCAGGCGGCGCTGGTCGGCGACGTCCCAGGTCGCGAGCGCGCCCTGGAAGTACGACAGGTACTGCCTGGCCGCGTGCACGGCCTCGGCCTCGTCGGCGACCGCGATGTCGACCACGCCGTTCGCGGCCTGCACCGACATCGGTCCGACCTCTTCCGGCCGGAACACGCCGAGGCCGCCGCCCTCGATCATCGCGGGGCCGCCCATGCCGATGTTCGAGTTGGCGGTGGCGATGACGACGTCGCAGCAGCCGAGCAATGCCGCGTTGCCGGCGAAGCAGCGCCCGGAATTGATGCCGACCAGGGGTACCAGGCCGGAGAGCTTGGCGAACAGGTGAAACGCCATGCAGTCGAGGCCGGCCACGCCTTGCACGTCGGTGTCGCCGGGACGCCCGCCGCCACCCTCGGTGAAGAAGATCACCGGCAGCCGCATGCGCTCGGCGATCTCGAACAGGCGGTCCTTCTTGCGGTGGTTCTGCATGCCCTGCGTGCCGGCGAGCACGGTGTAGTCGTAGGACAGCACGGCGCACTGCGTGCGCGTTCCGTCGAAGAGCGCGCCATTCACGTGCCCGATGCCGGCGACGAGGCCGTCGGCGGGCGTGCGCGCGATCAGCTCCTCGACCGGACGGCGCCCGCGCTGTGCCGCGATCACGAACGAGCCGTACTCGACGAACGTACCCTCGTCGCACAGGTCGTCGACGTTCTCGCGCGCCGTGCGCTGCCCGGTCTTGCGGCGGCGCGCGACCGCATCGGGGCGGGCCGCATCCAGCTTGACGGCGTGACGCGCGAGCACCTCCTCGAGATCGGGACGGATGCGCTCGGGATCTTCGGCCGCCGCACGCGTCGCCTGCTCGTGCGCAATGTCGGCGGGCTCGAGCAGCACCAGCGCGTAGCCGGCCGGCACGGTGTCGCCATCCGCGACCGCAATCCGCTGCACGAGCCCGCTGACCGGCGCCTGCACGACGTGCTCCATCTTCATCGCGCTCATGACGAGCAGCGCCTGGCCCGCGCGCACGGCGTCACCGGTCGCGACCTCGATCCCGACGATCGTGCCCTGCAGCGGCGCGCGCACGGCGATCATGCCGTCAGCCACATCGATGTCGCCGGCGACCTGCACTGCCGCACCACCGCCCGCGCCACCGACCAGAGCCGCGACACCGGCGGCAGAAGATTCGACACCGCCCTCCTTCCCGTACGCCAGCACCGCGAGCGGATCGTTCGCATCGACCTTCGCGCCGGCGAGCGCACGCGCCACGGGCACCACCAGGCGCTCGTTCGACGGCGGAACGTCGTCCTCTGCCAGCGCCAGCTCCGCGACGTGCTCCTCGACGAAGCGCGTGTCGATCCGGTTGGCAACGAATTGCGGGTGCGCGAGCAGGCGGCGCAGAAAGGGCGCGTTGGTCGCGACGCCCTCGATCTCCAGCTCCTGCAACGCGCGCGCCGCGCGCGCGACGGCGTCGGCGAAGCTTGCCGTCGCCGAGTGGCAGACGAGCTTGAGCAGGAGCGAGTCGAAGTTGGGGCTCAGCCGCAGACCGGCGTAGGCCGCGGTGTCGGTGCGGACGCCCGGACCCGACGGCAGGCCGAGCGCGGTGATCGTGCCGGAGCTCGGACGCGCGCCGCCGTCGGGCGTCATCACCTCGGTGTTGACGCGGAGCTGCAGCGCGAAGCCGCGCGGCGAGCGCACGTCGTCCTGCGTCAAGAGGATGTCGGCCAGCGAGCGTCCGCCGGCGATGTCGAGCTGGGCGCGGACGAGGTCGATGCCGAGCACCTCCTCGGTCACTGTATGCTCGACCTGCAGGCGCGGGTTGGCCTCGATGAAGGCGTAGCCCGCCTCGTCGCTGCGCGCCGCGTCGGCGTCGACCAGGAACTCGAAGGTACCGGCGCTGCGGTAGCCGACCTCGCGCGCCATGCGCAGCGCGTCCGCCGCGAGCCGCGTCCGCATGCGCGGCGACAGGCTCGGACACGGCGCGATCTCGACGATCTTCTGGTGCCGGCGCTGGATGCTGCACTCGCGCTCACCGAGCTGCACGTAGCCACCCTGCCCGTCGCCGAGGATCTGCACCTCGACGTGCCGCGCCCGGCTGAACAGCTCCTCGACGTAGACGTCGCCGTTGCCGAACGCCGCGCGTGCCTCCGACTGGCAGCGCGGATACGCGTCGCGCAGCTCGTCCACCGAGCGCACCACGCGCATGCCGCGGCCACCGCCGCCCGCGATCGCCTTCAGGACGACGGCACCGCCCTGCCCGAGCGAACCGAGGAAGCGCATCGCCTCCTCGAGCGTGACCGCGCCGCTCGACGCCGGCAGTACGGGTACGCCGCAGCGCGCCGCGAGAGCGCGCGCCTGAACCTTGTCGCCCAGGGTCTCGAGCGTCTCGGCGGAAGGTCCGACGAAGGTGATTCCGGCCGCGGCGCAGGCGCGCGCGAGGGCTGCGTTCTCGGACAGGAAGCCGTAGCCGGGATGGATCGCGTCGCACCCGGTCTCGGCCGCGGCGGCAACGATCTGCGCGATGTCGAGGTAGGCCGCGGCACCGCTTCCGCTGAGACCATACGCCTCGGGAGCGCGGCGCACGTGCAGCGCCTCCACCTCGTCGTCCGAGTACACGGCGACCGCGGGCAGTCCCGCGTCGGCCGCGGCGCGCAGAATGCGCACGGCGATCTCGCCACGATTCGCGACCAGGAGCTTCTCCATCGGGATCAACTAACCTCCGCGACCAGCGCCGGCACGCGCCCGCGCCACGGCATCGCCTGCTCGAGCTGCCGCGACACCTGCACGACCAGATCGGCGTCGCCGAACCAGGACAACACGCGCGCCTCGAGCTCGCGCGCCGTCATGGCGACGGGGTTCGGTGCGCCGTTTTCATGCCGGCGCACCATCGTCCGCGCGGCACGAGCGGGCAAGCGTCGCGCTACTCGAACCAGAACTGCGGGTTCCAGGAGACCTCCCAGAGGCAGCCGTCCGGGGTGCTGTTCCTGCCTTTCTGTCGGCCGTCAGCGGACGCGGCGCGCGCGCGCGCCGCGGAACTGTGCTTCGAGCCGCTCCTGCATGTCGAGCGCGGGGCGGAACTCGCCGCGGCTGCGCGTCTGGCCCGGATCGGCGTTCCAGACCGCGTGCGGCGTGCCCGGCGGGATGGTGATCACCTCGCCGGCGCGCAGCACGTGCTCGCGGCCGCCGATCCGCGCGCGCAGCGTTCCCGCCAGGACCTCGATGCGCTCCGATTGCGCGCGGTGCACGTGGTCCTCCGGCGGATCGGCGACCACGCTGGTCAGGATCTCGAAACGGAACGCCTCGCCCGCCGCGGCCAAGGCCTCTTCCAGGACCACCAACCGATCACCAGTACGTGGGTGCAGGAGCAGCTTCGCCGAATCCATCGCCGACCTCCTTTTGGATGTGCCGAGGTGGATAGCCGGGTCCTCCTGCCAGCGTGCTGTCAGGAGAGATTCGCTCGTCGTTCGCCCGTGTTCTTGCTCAGGATCCCAGGACGGTGCGCAGCAGATCGGCGGCGGTGCGGCCCGGCACCGTCGCAAAGGTGTCGGGCAGGAATTCGACCTCGCGCATGCGGTCGAGGCGGAAGAAGCGGAAGTCATTGCGCAGCTCGCACCAGGTGCCGCTCAGCCACACCGGACCGTAGAACCAGAGCGTGATCGGCTGCACGCAGCGGCGCGTCTCGACGCCGCGCTCGTCGCGGTAGCGGAAGCGGACCTTGCGGTGCCCGCGGATCGCCGCGCGCAGCTCGGCGAGATCGAAGCGCAGCGGCGCCTGGTTCTTGCCGACCGGCGCCCACAGCGTGGCGTCCGCGAGCAGGTGGCGCAGGTGCTCGGGCAGGGTCGGCTCGATGCGCGCCAGCGCCGACTCGGCGGCACGCGCCATCTCGGAATCGCTCCAGCTACCGACGATGCGCGCGCCGAACACCAGCGCCTCGAGCTCGTCCTCGCGGAACATGAGCGGCGGCAGATCGTAGCCCTTGCGCAGCGAGTAACCGACGCCGGCCTCGCCATCGATCGGCACGCGGCTCGCGATCAGCGCCTGGACGTCGCGGTAGATGGTGCGCTCGCTGACCTCGAGCTCTGCTGCGAGGTCGCGCGCCTTGACGACCTTCTTGCGACGCATGAGCTGGATGATCTCGAACAGTCGGTCGGCGCGGCGCACGCCGCGTTCTTCGTCTTTTCTTCGCCAGTCGTCAAGCCGCGCTCAAGCGCGCTCGCTCGCCTGCTTGCGGGCGCGGCGGTTTGCTTCGGCCAGGTCACCGAAGCCGGTCGCTTTCGCGTCGATCTCGAGGGCCTCGATGGGGTCGCGCAGGTCGTCGATGTAGCCCAGCGCGTACGCGCCGCGGGCGTAGCCCATCAGGCGCAGCAGCTCGACCGGCAAGGTGCGCGCGATCTCGCGCGGCACCGAGAGGTACTGGTTCTCCTCCTGGCGCAGCCACGAGCGGTTGTAGGTGATGTTGATGCCGGCGCGGACCGCGTCCGAGCGGTTGGCGCCGCCGCCGTGGTAGACGCTGCCGGAGTAGAAGAGCACCGAGCCCTTGCGCATCTCGGCGGGCACGGTGTCGGCCTCCGTGAAGGCGAGTCCGTCTTCGCGATGGTTGCTCTTCGGGACGACGCAGGTGGCGCCGTTCTGCTCGGTGAAGTCGGTCATCGCCCAGATGGTGTTGCACTGCACCTCGTAGCCGCGCGGGAACGAGAAGAAGTCGAACGCCCACTGGTCGCGGTGGATCGTCTGCGCGGGCTCGCCCGGGCCGATCGCGATCACCTGCGTCAAGTGCAACTGAAAGCTGGTCGCGTCCTTCAGGAGCTCGCGGGTCGCACCGAGCACCAGCGGGTGCATCACCAGATCGCGACAGGTCCGGGAGCGTGCGATCAGCGCGCCGGTACGTTTGGTGCGCCGTCCGCTGAACTCGTCGGGACCGAGCGGGGTCGCGTCGAGCCAGGGCGCCAGCTCGGCGCGCACGTCGTCCATCACCGACGGCGGTACGACGGTGTCGACGATGACGGCACCGTCGCGCGCGAGCGCGGCAGCGACCTCGGCTGCGCCCGCGGTGGCGGGCAGATGATCGATGCTCATGGGGCGTAGAACGACACACGGTCGAGGTGTCTGTCCAGCCCGGAGTCGTGTGCATTGGACTCGCCCGGTACGGACGCGTAACCGCTCCTCGTGTCCGGCCTCGAACACCACCTCGCCGCCGTCCAGCCACTGCTCGACCGCTACGGCTACGCCGCCGTGTTCGTCGCCATCTTCGTCGAGGGCATGGGCATTCCCGCCCCCGGCCAGACGCTGCTGATCGCGGCAGCGCTGCTCGCGGCGCGCGGTGACCTCTCGATCACCGTGCTGCTGGTGACCGCGCTGGTCGCGGCGATCACCGGCAACCTCGCCGGCTTCGCGATCGGGCGTTACGGCGGTCGTCGCATCCTCGAGCGCATCAGCTCGGCGGCGCGGCTCGCGAAGATGGAGTCGCTGTTCCAGCGCCGCGGCGGGCTGGTGGTCGCCTTCGGGCGCTTCGTCGACGGCTTGCGCCAGATCGCCGGCATCGCGGCAGGCTCGCTCGACATGAGGCTCGCGACGTTCCTCACCTGGAACCTCGTCGGGGCGGTCGCCTGGGTCGGCTTCTGGGGCGGCGGCGCGTACCTCTTCGAGCGCGACTTCGCGACCATCGCCGCACTCTTCCACCGCTTCCGCGCGCTCGCGATCGGGCTCGCGCTGCTCGGCGTGCTGCTCGCGATCCGCTGGCTGCGACGCGGCGCGCAGGAGCCGTTGACAGCGCCCCCCGGTGACGCGCGCTGAGTCACTTCGCGTTCGAACGGAAACGAGCGACGGTGCTAGCGTGCGCCCGGTGACGCGCCGCACCCTGTTCCTGCTTTCGCTCTGCTTCTTCCTCTCCGGCCTCGGCAGCCTCGTCCTCGAGGTGGTCTGGACGCGCCAGCTACGTCTGATCTTCGGCTCGACGACCCTCGCCGCGAGCACCATCCTGGTCGCCTACATGCTCGGCCTTGGCCTGGGTGGTCTGCTCGGCGGGCGGATCGCGCACAGGCTGCGCGACGGCATCCGTACCTATGCGCTGATCGAGATCGCGATCGGGCTGGTCGCCCTGGTGGTGCCCTTCCTGCTCGACGCGCTGCCGCCGCTCGCGCGCGGCCTGATGCACGACCAGGGCTTCTGGTCGCTGTTGCTCGGCCGGTTCGGGATCGCGCTGCTGGTGCTGCTCGCGCCGACGATCCTGATGGGCGCGACCTTGCCGATCGTGGTGACGGCGATCACGCGCGACGAGCCGCGCATCGGCGCCAGCACCGGGCTGCTGTACGGCATCAACACGCTGGGCGCGGTCGCGGGCGTCTTCACGACCGCGTTCGTGCTGTTCCCGCTGCTCGGGCTGTGGCGCGCCAACGTGTTCGGCGCGCTGCTCGACATCGCGGTCGGCGTGCTCGCTCTTCTGCTCCTGGGTGGGCGGTCCGCGTCGAGCGCACGTGCGAGCATCCCCCCGGACGAGAACGCCCCCGCGCCGATCGCGGCACCGACGACGACGCCGATCGCCGTCCCGCTCATCGCCTACGCGATGGTCGGCTTCACCGCGCTGGTCTACGAGGTGTGCTGGACGCGCGCGCTCGCGCTGGTGCTGGGCTCGTCGATCTACGCGTTCTCGGCGATGCTCGGCGCGTTCCTCGCCGGCATCGCGCTCGGCAGCCTCGCCGTACGCCGGCTGGTCGATCGCAGCGCGCGGCCTGCGCTGCTGTTCGCGCTCGGGCTGTGCGCGCTCGGCGCGCTGTCGCTCGCGGTGACGCTCGCCCTGCCGGCGCTGCCGGACGTGTTTCTCGGCCTGCTGCGGCGCACCGGTCCGATCGGCACCCGCCTGGTGCTGCTCCAGGTGCTGCTGTGCGTGCTGGTGCAGCTCCCGGCGACGCTGGTGCTCGGCGCGCTTTTTCCGCTCTTGACGCGTCTCGTCGCCGGCGGCTCGCCGACCACGGGCGCCGCGGTCGGACGGGTCTACTTCGCGAACACGATCGGCTGCGCCGCCGGTGCCTTCGCGGCCGGCTTCGTCCTGATCCCGACGCTCGGCCTGCGCGACACCCTGGCGCTCGCCGCCGCCGTGAACCTGCTCAGCGCCGGCATGGTGCTGCTCTTCCAGCGCGATCTCGGCCGGCGCGCGCGGCTCGCGGCGGCGCTCCCGCTCGCCGCCGCGATCACGCTCTTCGTGGTACCCATCCCGTTCGACGCGAGCGCGCTCACGCGCGGCTCCTTCCGCGGGCCCGAGCTGCTGCTGGACTTCGACGTCGCCGAGCTGCCGCTCGACGGCGTGCCGCACGACGAGGTGCTCTACTACCGCGACGGCATGAACAGCACCGTGTCGGTGCACCGGGAGAAGGGGATCCTGGAGCTGCGCGTCAACGGCAAGGCCGACGCCTCGACCGGCGGCGACATGTCGACGCAGGTGCTGCTCGGTGAGGTCGCGCTGCTGTTCGGCAAGCCGGCACAGCGGGTCGCGGTGATCGGCTACGCCTCGGGCGTGACCGCGGGCTCGGTCGCGCGACACCCGGTCGAGCGCCTCGACGTGATCGAGATCGAGCCCGCGATCCTCGAGGCCGAGCGCTTCTTCCAGAAGGAGAACGGGCGCCCGCTCGACGATCCGCGCGTGCACGTGGTGCTCGACGACGGCCGCGCGCACCTCGCCGCCAACCCGGACACCTACGACGTCGTCATCTCCGAGCCGTCGAATCCGTGGATGAGCGGCGTCTCGAACCTGTTCACGCGCGAGTTCTTCCAGGTCGCACGCCAGTCGCTGCGCCCGGGTGGACGCCTGCTGCAATGGGTGCAGCTCTACGCGATGCCGCCCGAGGACCTGTACTCGATCCTCGCCGCGCTGCGCTCGGAGTTCGGCCACGTGTACGCGTTCGCGCACGGCGACGAGGAGCCCGACCTGCTGCTGCTCGCGGTGGACGAACCGCTCGGGCGCGACGACCTGCCACGCTGGGAGGAGCTCACGCCTGCCGTCAGGTACGACCTGCGCCGCATCGGCAACTTCTCGACCAGCGATCTGTGGAGCCTGCTGCGCCTGCTGCCGGCCGACATCGACGCCCTGGTCGCGAAGGCGCCGCTGGTCAACCGCGACGACAATCTGCACATCGAGCTGGCGACGCCGTGGCTGCTGGGCGCGATGCAGGGCGAGGACACTCTGGAGCCCAACTGGGTCGCGTTCGCGCAGTTCCGTCTGGGCATCCTGCCGCTGCTCGAAGCGGTCGGCGAGCCGATCGACGGCGACCGTATCGGCGCGCTCGCGCTGTCCTACCTGCGCGCACGGCACGACCTGCCGGTCGCGACCGCACTGCTCGAGATCGCCGCCAGAAGCGGCGCTGCGCCGCACACGATCGCGGCCGCGCTGATGCTCGGCCGCGCCTTCGACAGCCAGGGCGAGATGACGCTCGCGAACCAGCTCGAGACCATCGACGGCGCGCTCGCCCTGGCACCGAACGCGCTCGAGCTCCTGCTGCTGCGGGCGGAGCTGTACTACGAAGCGGAGCAGCACGGCCCCGCCTTGACCGATGCCGACGCCGCGATCGCGCTCGCACCCGAGGATCCACGCGCACTCGAGATCCGCGCCCGCGCGCTGCGTGCGCTCGGGCGCGAGGAAGAGGCGCTCGCCGCCGCGAGCGCGCTGCTCGGCACGTCGCACGCCGAGTACGACCGCACGTTGCCGCAGAGGGTCGCGGAGCTGCTGATGGCGCGCGGCCGCACCGCCGAGGCGATGCCCGTCCTCGAGCGCTACCTGCAGCAAGTGCGCCCCGGCTGGCTCGACGGCTGGCTGCTGCTGGGGCGCGCGCGCGAGGCCTCGGGCGACGCCGCCGGAGCCGCGCGGGCGCGCGAGAACGCGGTCCTGCTCGAGAAGAACGAGGTCCGCCGCATGCATCGTCAAGCACGCATCGCGCACTGGCGCGGCTGGGACGACGTTGCCGTCGGCCTGCTCGAGCAGGTCACGACCTTCGAGCCCGAGAACGCCGCGGCGCGCACGGAGCTCGATGCCCTGCGTCGCGCGAGGGCGGGCGCGGCAGCCGCCGAGTGATCGATCGAGTTCGGCGGGATCGCCGGGGCGAGCGCTCTGCCGGCGGCTCAGCGCGAGCGTAGCGCGTCGGCTGCGCTCGCGGCCGTGCAGGCGTTCTCGAACCAGCCGTCGAGGGTGGCGAGGTCCGCGCAGGTCTCGATGAGCAACACCTCTGCTCCTTCCACGACGAGGCCGCGGCGGGCGAAGGTCCGCTGCAGAAGCTCCCGCGCGTGCGCGAGCCGGCCGCGGACCTCACCGGCGGCGAAGCCCTCGGCACGAACGGCGTCGAGGTCGGCGTAGCCAGCGCGCTCGAGCAGGTTGCGCAGCATCAGCGCGCGCGCGGCCGCGCGATCGTACAGTGAGTCCACCGGAACCGGGTTGCGCAGAATGCCCGGTGCGTCGAGGGCGTCGCCCGTGTACTTGACCAACGCCGTGCGACCACGACCATGCACCTCGACACGACGCTCGCCGGCCAGGCGCACCACCCAGACCAGCTCCGCGCCCGCGCCGAGCAGCTCCGCGATCTTGCGCTCGAGATCCGCTTCATTTCGGTCCGCCTCGACGTACTCGACGGCGAGCGCCGGTGCCGTGCGGGCGAATCCCGGGCCGTCGGCAAAGCCCCCCACCGAGACGGGAGAGCTCGTAGGGATCGCCGGGGCGGATCTGGTCTGCGCGGAACGGGCCACGACCGGCTGGCCGGTACGGTACGGCCTTCATACCGGCGAGCAGGACCGATCGGGCGTCCCCCGGCAACGTCGTACCCGGCAACGCTTCGCGCGCTCAGCCCGCGCGCGGAGCGGGAGCGACCACGCCCGCCACCGGCGCGGTCGAACGTGCGGCGGAGCCGGCGGCCGCGCGTCGGTGTGCGCGCCACGCGACGGCGGCGAGCGCGAGAGCGCCGAGCAGCGACACCACCCCGCCGGCGACGAGCCCGGGCGGCAGGTAGCGCATGCGCACGCGGTGCACGCCCGCCGGCAGCCACACGCCGCGCACCAGGCCGTTGACCTCGAGCAGCGGCGCGGGCGCGTCGTCGATCCATGCCTGCCAGCCGGCAAGCATGGTGTCGTTCACCACCAGCAGCCCCGGGACCTGCATGTCGACCACGATCTCGAGCCGGTGCGGCCGGTCGACGACGAAGCGTGGCGAGGGCAGCGTCGCGGCCGATGCGGCCGCCCCGTCGTGCGCCGCCGGCTCGCTCGCGGCGAGCGCTGCAGCGGGGATCGCACCGCGCTCGACCAGCGCCAGCCCCGCGTGCGCGCCGCCGTCGCCTGCGACGAAGCGCTCCAGCGCCTCGCGCGCGTCGCGCGCTTCGCGCAGCCGCGTCGCGACGAAGGCGCGCGGCTGCGCATCGGCGAGCGCATAGAGCTTGACGCCGATCCTCTCGTCGGGAACGGCGATCGGCGTCGCGTCCGGCCCGTCCTCGATGCGCACCCAGCTCGTCACGTAGCGGGTGCCGAGCGCCGCCAGCGCGCGTAACGCGGTCGCGCGCGGCACGCCGCCGAGCAGCTCCTGCAGCCACTCATGCTTGACCAGATTGAGCGAGCTCGGAGCGTTGACGTTGGCGAGCCCGTAGAGCTCGCCAACCGCACCCCAGGGCAGGCTGCGGTCGAGCGCCACGGCGGCGGGCAGCGAGCGCGGGATCGGCCGTCCGCGCGGGTTCGAGAACACCCGCGGCGCGCCGGAGGCTCCCTTCGCCGCCTGATCGGCGAGGATCGCGCGCGCCACCGCCGGCGGCTCGAGGACGACCTCGGGCCGCGGCGCGTAGAGCACGTCACGGTTGGCACGGGCGAGATCGGCGAACACGATCGCGCACAGCGCGATCCCGAGCGCAGCCGCGGCGCGCGCGGCGAATGCCGACCTGCCCCAGCGCGCGAGTGCGGCCACCACGGTCGCGCCACCGAACGCGGCGCCGGCGGCGATCAGCGCGTGCACGCCGAGAAAGAGCTTTTCCGGGTAGCGCAGCAGGTTCGACAGCGGCAGGTGTCCGTAGAGGAAGGGATAGACCGGTGTGTACGAGCCCATCACCACCAGCAGCGTGCCCACGGCGACGGCGATCCACAGCGGACGGGTCGCGCGCCGCGTGAGCAGTCCGAGCAACGCGAGCGCCAGCACGGCGGGCCCGACATAGATCTGCGGCATGAAGCGCTCGGGCGAGGGTGGCCACGTGTCGCGCGCCAGCTGCACCAGGTCGGCGGGCGGCACCGAGTAGCGCATCGCCGCCGCCGCATCGATGCCGTGCCGGCCGCGCCAGGTTTCCGTCAAGTAGTAATAAAATGGACCGATCTCGACCGCCGCGACGACGAGCGCGAGCGGCGGCACCAGCAGGCTCGCCGGATGCCGGCTCGCGACCACCAGAGCGACCGCCGAGACCAGCACCATCTCCGGTCCACCGGCGAGAAATGCGAGGCCCATCGCGAGCGACGCGAGCGCGACCTTGGTGGCGAGCGCGCGCGGCCACAGCCACGCCCACAGCACCCACGGCAGCCAGGCGGCCGACAGGAGCTGGTTCAGGACGTTACCCATCGAGATCATGGTGCCGCCGAAGGTCCACACGATCGCACCGAGCAGCGCCGCCGCGTGGGGCAAGCCGCAGGCACGCAGCCAGAGCACGGCACCGAGTGCCGTCCAGGCATAGTGCAGGACGAACAGCAGATTCAGGCCACGCGCGAACGGTGGCACCACCAGCAGGAGATTCGGTGGGTAGAGCGCTCCCGCCAGCAAGTCCGGCACGAAGGGCTTGCCCAGCGCCGCGTCGGGGTTCCACAGCGGCCATTCGCCAGCGCCGAGCGAGCGCGCGAGGAAGGCCTTCAGCGGCAGCAGCGCCGCCAGCGCATCGGGCTCGGCGACGATGGCGCGCCCGAGGAGCAGCGGGGCGAAGAACCAGGCGACGCCGAGGCCGATCGCGACGATCGGCCACAGATCCTTGATTCCGCCCTGCCCCCCTGATTTCACGACATTTTATCGGCAGACGCAGCGCCGATCTGGAATTGGTGCAACGCTGCGGCGCAGGCAAGGGGACGCGCTACATGAAGTTCGGGATCCACACCGGTCCACAGCTCTGCACCATCGAGCAGCTCCGCGAGCTGTGGCGCTTCGCCGACACCAGGGGTTTCCACTGGGTTTCGGTCTGGGACCACTTCTACCCGGCGCAGTTCAGCGGCCACGACGGCCCGTGCCTGGAGGCGGTGGCGACCCACGCCGCACTCGCGTGCGAGACGCGCAACGTCCGCGTCGGCTGCCTGGTCTACTGCGTGCCCTACCGCCACCCTGCGGTTCTGGCGAAGGCGCTGGTGACCATCGACCACATGAGCGGCGGCCGCATGGAGTGTGGCCTCGGCGCCGGCTGGCACCAGCAGGAGTTCGCCGCGCACGGCATCCCGTTCCTGCCGATCGCCGAGCGGCTCGACCAGCTCGAGGAGGCGGCGCGCATCGTGCGCAGCCTGTTCGACGACGAACGTACCACCTTTCACGGCCAGCACTTCCAGCTCGAGGGGGCCTACGCTTCGCCAAAACCCCTGCAAAAGCACCCGCGTCTGTGGATCGGGGGCGGCGGCGAGAAGCGCCTGCTGCGCATAGTGGCGCGGCACGCCGACGGCTGGAACATCCCCTTCGTAGCGCCCGACGTCTACGCGCACAAGAACGCCGTGCTCGATGCCTGGTGCGAGCGCGAGGGGCGCGATCCCAGGGCGGTCCTGCGCACGGTGAACCTCGGACCCGCCCTGGCGGAGCGCGAGGCCGAGCTGCCCCGGCTCGAGGAGCAGCTCGGCGCCCAGTTCGGCAAGACCCTGTCCTTCCTGCGGCCGGGCATGCTTGTCGGGACCCCCGAGCAGGTGATCGAGCGGATCGGCGACTACCAGCGGGCGGGCGCGGAATGGGTCATCCTGGCGCTGCGCGCGCCGTTCGACCTGCGCGGGCTCGAGCTCTTCGTCGAGCGCGTGATGCCGGCTTTCGCCTGAAGAAGAAATCTGAGATCCAGGCCGGGAGAACTGTCGTAGATGGTCGAGAAAGAAGATCTGGTGGGATCCGCTCCAGCTAACCTCGTGACCACTTCGCCTGACCCAGAGCCGGCCGCACTGATCGCTCGCTGCGCGCAGGGCGACCAGTCCGCCCTGGCGCGCCTGTACGACAGCACCTCGGCACAGGTGAACGGGCTCGCGCTGCGCATCCTGGCCGACCAGGAGATGGCCGAGGAGATCACCGGCGACGTCTACATGCAGGTCTGGCGCTCGGCCGGGTCGTACGACGCCGGGCGCGGCAGCCCGCTCGCCTGGCTGCTCACGATCGCGCGCAGCAGAGCGATCGACCGGCTGCGCGCGTCGGCCGGCGAGCGCAAGCAGCCGGCGCCGTTCGAGCTCGGCCTGAAAGCGCCCTCTCCCGAGCCGGGTCCGGAGGACAGCTCCGCCCTGGCGCAGCGCCGGCGCTTCGTGCGCGCCGCGCTCGGCCGCCTGAGCCGGGAGCAACGCGAGGCGATCGAGCTCGCGTTCTTCGGCGGGCTCAGCCACATCGAGATCGCGGATGCTCTCGGGGCGCCGCTCGGTACTGTCAAGACACGAATCAGACTCGGCATGGGTCGCTTGCGCGACGCTCTTGCCGGACACGGAGGGTTGGGCTCGCGAAGCGTCCGCCGAGCGTCGACGCCGCCCGCGCAGCACTGTACGCGCTGGGCGCGCTGCCGGCCGACCAGCTCGCCGCGTTCGAGAAGCGGCTCGCCGCGTCACCGACCCTGCGCGCCGACGTCGAATCGCTGCGGATCGCCACGGACGAGCTGTTGCTCGCCGCCGAGCCGGTCGCACCACAGCGCGCGGTACGCGACCAGCTGCTGGCGCGCGTCAACGCCGAGGCCGCCACCGCCGCACCGCCTCCACCCGCCTTACCCGATCTCGTGTTCGCGCTGCGCGCAGACGAAACCTGGATCCCGGTCTGTCCCGGAATCGAGCGCCGCGAGCTGTCCCGCGCTGCGGGCGGCGCGTCCTACCTGCTGCGCATCACCGCCGGAGCGACCATCCCCGACCACGAGCACCGCCGCGTCGAGCACACCTACGTGCTCAGCGGCAGCATCGAGGTCGCGGGGACGCTCTGCCACGCCGGCGACTACCACCGCGCTGCGGCCGGCACGCAGCACGTCGCGCCGCGCTCGGCGGACGGCTGCGTCATGCTGGTCGTCGAAGCGACCGCCTGACGCGCGGCGCGGACCGCGGTCCTTTCCTGCTGATCGGCGATCCGGGCGACAAGTCGGAATCGATCTACACACTGGTGCGCGATCTCCTGCAGCAGGGCGTTCCCGTGCACGGCGTCGGGCTGCAGACACACCTCGGCTACTTCTACGGACTCGAGCCCGACCTGCGCGAGACCATCGCCCGGTTCGCGTCGCTCGGTGTCGAGGTCAACCTGAGCGAGGTCGACGTGCAGACCAAGAGCTTCGAAGGCGATCCCGCGACGTGGCCCGAGCGCCAGCGCGAGGTCGACCGCGACGTGGTCGGCGCCTGCGTCGACAATACGGCCTGCCGCTGGGTCACGTTCTGGGGCTTCACCGACCGCTACTCGTGGATCGACACCTACTTCGGCGCCGACGACCCGTTGCTGTTCGACGACGCCCTGCAGACGAAGCCGGCCTACCTCGGTGTCCTCGAGGCTCTGCGGTCGGCGACGGCTGACTGAGTCGCCGCGCCGTTCAGCCGCGCGGGCCCGGTGTCAGCAGGCGGCCCAGCGCGATGCCCGCGAGCAGCCCACCGAGGTGTGCCACGTGGTCGCTGTTCGGACCGGCGCCGACCAGCAGCCCGTAGATCGCCGCCAGCGCGCCGAGGATCTGCCAGCGCTTGAAGCGCCGCCCCCAGCCCGGGTCGAGCGAGGTGCCGCCGAGCGCGCCCAGCACGCCGGCGATCGCGCCCGACGCGCCGGCCTTCAGGCTCGCCGAGGGGGCCAGCACGTGGCTCGCGACGTTGCCCGCGATCCCGGTCAAGACGAAGATCAGCAGGAAGCGCCACGGCCCCAGCAGGTAGGCGAGCGGCGGTCCGACGATCAGCAGGGTCAGCAGGTTGCTGATCAGGTGGGCGCCGTCGAAGTGGACGAAGACGCCGCTTGCGAGCCGCCACCACTCGCCGAGCCACACCTGATCCCAGGTGATCACGCCGAGGTCGAGCAGGCGCGAGCGCGTCAGCTCGCCCGCTCCGAGGTGCATGCGCACGAACCACGCGACGCAGGCGAGGGCGGCGACGACGACCGCCCAGCTCGAGCGGTTCATCCACAGGTGGGGCGAGGGCCCCGCGGGCGCGGGGCGTGCTCGCGCAGCCTCCTCCGCGGAGGTGCGGAAGCCTTGCGGATACTCCTCGACCACCAGCGCCCGCGCCCGCTCGGCGTCGAGCGTGCCGACCGCGACCTGCCAGGCACCGTCCTGCTGCTGGTCGATGCTGGCCTCGATGCCCATCGCGGCGAGCAGCACGACTACCTCGTCGGCCTGCGGCCGCGTCAGCCCCGTCGCGGCGGTGTCGGGCGATTCGCTCGTCGGCGCACCAGTCACGCGGCATGATCGTATCCCGGGCCGCACCTCAGGACGAGCGCGCGACGTGCGGTCGCAGGGGCGGAGCGGTTGTCTGACCGCCGCCCCGGCGCTAGCGTGGCACGAGCTGGCGAACGATGGCCACTGCGGTCCCACCTCTCGACCCCGCTGCCGAGGCGCGTCTCCTCGACGGGGTACGCAACGCGGAGAGATTCTTCATGGCAGAGTCGGCGGTGCACGAGGCGCTGGCAAAGCTCGCGCAACTCCTCGAGGACGCCGCCATTCCGTACGCGCTGGTCGGGGCGATGGCGCTCAACGAGCACGGCTATCAACGAGTCACGACGGACGTCGACCTGCTGCTCACCGCCGACGGCCTCGCCGAGTTCAAGCGCCGTCATCTCGGGCGAGGTTACGTCGAGAAGTTCGCGGGCAGTCGCGGCCTTCGCGACACCGTGCACAACGTTCAGATCGATGTCGTCATCGCCGGCGAGTATCCTGGCGACGGCAAGCCGAAGCCGGTGGCGTTTCCCGATCCGGCCGCGGTCGCCGCGCGTGGCACGCGGGTGCGGGTGCTGCCGTTGCAGAACCTGATCGAGCTCAAGCTGGCATCTGGAATGACCGCCCCGCATCGCCTGCGTGATCTCGCCGACGTGCTCGAGATCATCCGTATCCGCAGCCTGCCGCGAGATTTCGCCGATCAGCTCTCCTCGTTCGTCCGGACGAAGTACGACGAGCTGTGGGTGGCGGCACAGTCGCAAGACCCGGAGTGAGCCTGGTGGCGGGAGCCGCCACGTCGCTACCAGACTTCTTGACCGCAACCGTCCGAACGCCGTAGGGGGCGACCATGAGATCACGGATCGCACGATCGAGGGCGAGGTCGCCGGCGGCACGCGCCGCTTCCGCGGCATCCCGTTCGCCGCACCGCCGGTCGGGGCGCTGCGCTGGCGTCCGCCGCAGCCGCCGGCGCCGCGGAGCGGCACGCTGCAGACCAAGGCGTTCGGCAGCGCCTGCCCGCAGAGGCCGTCGACGCTCGGCACGCCGAGCGAGAATGAGGACTGCCTCTACCTGAACGTCTGGACGCCCGATCCGGCGCCGGCGGAGCCGCTGCCGGTGATGGTG
>Ga0163144_10012129_pt1 | contig 18143 bp, 21 predicted proteins | sample OliLak19BULKMAT1_FD_123175 | JGI IMG/M metagenome (GOLD analysis project Ga0163144, IMG submission 123175) | Freshwater microbial mat bacterial communities from Lake Vanda, McMurdo Dry Valleys, Antarctica - Oligotrophic Lake LV.19.BULKMAT1 | ecosystem: Environmental > Aquatic > Freshwater >... | reverse complement strand
TTCCGGCGTCCGTTTGGTCAACTACTTCGATTCCTGCCTTAGGCCGTGGATTGATTGCAGCACCATCAACATCGTCTCCGAGTGGGCGCACGCCTTGCGGATTTATTTTGCCGTTCAGGTACTTTTTAAATTCAGGATCTTTCATTAGTTCTGCTTTAGCAGTGTCTGGCAGGCGGTTGTACAGATCATTCAATGCTGAAAATTTTGGATCGCTCTGATTGGGTGATACTGGATTGTTAGTTTCGCTGGTATAGCGACGATATTCTTGCATGAGATCGTCCGGCATTGATTCGGTTGCTGTCTTGACCAACTCGTCTTTTGCGGCCATTACTGCCGGCCTGCCCATATCACCGGTAGGTAATTCACCATACATTTCATTTGGAGAATTTGCTAATCCTGGAGTGCTGTCAACTTCTTTAACTTCTGCTTCATAATCATCACTATCCAAGTTGTCCATGCTCTGAATCAAACCGGACATCGTTGGGAATGTTGTTACTTTGGCATCCAACATGTTTGAATCAACGGATGGCATGTGTTCTTGGCCAACCTTGTGAAGTCCTGCAAGACTCATAATGTCTTTTAGCATTCCACTTAATTCAGGTCCGCTGTCAGCAGTGAGGCTCAGTGACGCAGGTGTTTTAGAACCAGGAGTAACTGGGACCATGTTTTCACTACATTCATTAATGATTCTTTTAAGTCCAGCCAATTGTCTCAAACTTTTATTGTCGAGGTCGTCCATTTGTAATCTCCGTTATTTCTTTGTTTTCGACACAGGACTATTATTGTTACCTGGCGTATCTGTGTTGAAGGTTGCTTTGCCTTCGGTTGGTATTTCTTCGCCGCGTGCGGCTCTTTGTAATTTTAGGATTTCATTCAGTTCTTTGACAAAACTGGTATTATAGTTATCGCCATAATAGTCGTCAAAATTTGCATTCGGAGACTCTTTGTATTCACTGTCATTGAGTAGCGCGCCTTCTCTTGGCTCAGCAGGCTCTTCTTGATATTGCTCCGATGACTCAGATGGATTTTTTACAACCATTGCATCTTTGGTAATCCCTAAATGGCTAGTAAGGTAATCTCTAATTTCCCATTGTGTTACTGGATAATCAAATTCTGCTTCATAGATATGCACTTCTGCATTTTTAATTTTAGGGAAATCTAAAGGATGATCCTGAATTACTGTGGTCTTAATTTTATCAAATTTAGTAACGTGAAACTTGGATAATAGTGATTCCATTCTTCCGGCCATTGCTTCGTCGCACTGACCCGCTACCTTGATACGGTAGTGCCAAACCTTATTGGTTTCTAACAGATAATCTTTGAATGTCTTCATTTTTTGGTTAAATCCTATACTTTATTTATTCAGATCTTTGAGTTTACGCAGTATGCTGTTGCGGTCATCGGTTATATAGCCCTCACCTTGCACAGTTTCGGTTGGTTCCCCATGGCGTTTGTCAATACTCAGCTTCTTTAACTGTAGGTCAATCATTTTTAGTTTGTTGTCAATTTTGCTGCTCTTGGCAGTAATGGCGGCGGTCATCATGCTAGCTGCAACTTCGAACATGCGCGCGCCATATTTGGCCTCTACATTCATTCCCAGGTCCATTAGATCATCAAATGCCTGCTCGGCCTTAGATGACAACGCATCCAGCTCTTGATCACTCTGATCACCGAGTCCTTTGACTTTGGGCAGTGCTGAAGAAATTTTATCAAACTCTGCCAAACTAGCTTTGAGATTAATAACCGGCGGCTTTTCTTTTTTAGGTTTTGGTATTGCTTCTTCCTTGGCAGGGATGTTCAATATTTCTTCTAATTTCTTTGTCATGTTTGTCTCTTATTTTACTCGACCATTGGCAAAGAGTTCTTTCTCTGTTATGATCCGAAATGTCATCTTATTTTGCTTGCACCAAGCTTCGGCCATTTTCCATTTGACCTGATTGCGAATAAACTGTGCTTGATTATATGGATTCTTTCCAACTTTTTCTATCAATGTTTGATTCTGTGGTTTTATTTCCCAAACTTCCATTTTCTTCTTGTGATTCCGATCAATGAAACATACAAAGAAGTCCGGCACATAAATTGTGTTCTTTCCGGTCAACGGATCACGATATGGAACTTTGATACTTTCGCTTGCCCAATTAATTATTGCAGGATTCTCATCTAGCGTTTTCATTACAGCAAACTCCCAACTACTTCGATATTTGGGAACTGAATTTCCTACATATTTGTCAGGACATTTGAGTTTGTATATTCCTTGGCTAAATTTCAAGCTCATGTCAGAACCTGTCTAGTGACCTCAATCGACGGTGTGAACTTTTGCACAGTTCCTAATAAACTGGTATTGATGCGATTGAAATTGAGTATTTCAGCAACCAATCCACTAATTTCAACGTTGTCTAGACCTTTGAGAGTATCCAATAGTTGCATAGGATCGTATTTGTCTTGGGCAGCCTGTGTCAATATAACTATGGCGCAATTCTCAGCAGCGGCAGTATCAAACCCTCTATTTTGAAAAAAACCAACCATGGTAGATACATTATTATAATTAACAGCAATTGGTTCTCGATAATAGTTGTTAAAGAATTCAACGGTCTGATTAGAATCAGACGACGATTTCTTTGAAGGAATGTTGCTATATTGTACGGTCATCCTGCTAGGGTCCTAGTTCCTGGTAGAGTGTTTGGTATGTTAGTATCGGGTGAGTTAACCGGATTAGACGGAACCCCATTAGGAATATTAATTCGAACTGGGTTTCTACTACCTATTTCTGGTAATGACTCTGAAATAATCACGCCATTGGGCGTTTGCGAAGCAGTTATTGAACGCAACTGCTGACTTGGTATAGAATTTGGGGAAGTTGGTTGTATGCGTGATGAACTTGGCCGCTGTGCTAATCTATCCAGTGGACTTGGTCTAGAATTATTCAGCGTTCCAAAAATTGCATCACGCCCTAGTGGTAATTCATTTCCAATTGACGGACCTGCTGTTAATGGACTAGGAGTTACATCATAATGGTCTCTATTAAACCCGGGATCATCTCTAGTCACATAATTGTCTTGCTCAGTGTCGTAAATCACTGCTTCGTAATCAACCTGCATGGTACTGGTCAACATTTTACTGCCTTGTGTTTGATCAAGCTGGTCGTGTTTCCATGATTTAACTAGAGGATTGATTATTCTAAAACTGGTATACTTGCGTTGATGTAGTTGATATATTGTGAATGATTTAAAAAATGGCTCAGTCTGCCCATTGTTAAGGCCGTATCGATGATTAGTGACGTCTGAATATTGATCATAAGCGTTGCCGCTCTTAAATTTCTTTATAGTGTCAATGCCGTCACCATAGTAATATTGGTAGTAACTTTTCCATAAATTTGTGGTCATATTGGCCATATCATCATGGAATGTAATCCCTAGAGTAGAATACTCGATGCCTGTTTGAATTACCGTCTTTTTATTATATTGATTGAGAGTTTCGGTCTTAATAGTAAAGTTTGGAGTGTCAACAGTCTTGGCTAGCAGGCCAACTTGTCCTTTATATTTTTCATACCAGGTAATAAATTCTTGACGGACTTGAGCGTCTTCAATGACATTTGATATATTTGAATTTACTTCAATGACCACGTAGTATATCCAACTGGCTTTGGGCGTGAATTCAAAGTTATTGTCTAGATAGAGGCGCGATGCGTGTCGATAATCTCTAAAATTATCGAGCGATTTTAAGTGGTTTACAAAGCCTCTTGACATGCAGATATTTATCCAAGAAAAAAGAGCAGATTCTCATCTGCTCTTTTTCTATCTTCTATTAGTTGATCTTATCCAATTGGCGGAATAAGAACGTTGTTTCCGCCGCCGGTAGCAACTGCACCGCGTGTTCGACCGACGTTTTGACCGATACCAGCAACAAAGCCTAGGCTGTTGCGTTGGATTGCGTTGTCGTATTTAATGGCCAATTTAATATCCAGTGCTTCACTAACCTTATAATCTACCTGAGCATAGGTTGCTTGGTGTAGATAGCATCCGTACAATTCAAACGATTCGAGCACCACTGGTTCAAATGCACCATTGCCACCATCAAGTAATTCGATCTTTGTGGTAAATTTGTAGTCAATACCTGCCACTGCGCTAGACTGTTCGAAGAAGTCAAATTGCTTCTGAAGCTGTTCACCAACTAGTTTAGACACAAACCCTGGGGCATCGTCTCTGATACTGATATTAACGTCAGACCATGTCGGTTTTCCAGCTAATTTAATTCTACTGTTATATGCATCTAGTGTAATCGCATCAAACGTAGGCGACGGACGATCAGCGTTCATAACCTGTTTGGTCAATTCCGTTGTAGGTTTACTAACCCCAAAGTTGTTGAAGAATATTCTGAAACGATACTTCAGTTTAGGCATCAACAGGCCTTGGTTAGGTGATGATTGATCTGTCGGAAGTGGTACGCCAAATCTGTTTAAACTTGATATAGACATCAAATTACTCCTTGTTAAATTTATTTATCAACAATTTGACAAAAAAAATGGTGGTTTTTTGGTCAAGGTAAAAGGGCGAGAAATAAATCTCGCCCTTTTACTTAGGTTATACGTTACCTGAAGAAATAGCCCCAGTGTTGACCAATCTCAATGGAACGTAAATAAATTCCACTGCCTTAACTGGTTCAATAGCCAAGTCTAACCACAACTCGTTGCGGTCAATTCTCGAAGGTGTGTTGTTTGACTCATCGCAAACTACGATGAAGTCGTACAATGCTCGCTGAGCAACTAGCTCGAGCAAGAAGCTTTCGGTTGCTTCTTTGATTTCTTCTCTAGTAATTCGATCGTTTGGCTCGAAGATAAACGGACGCGAAATAATTTCGAGTTGTCGTCTCACATACGCAACCAATCGAGCTACGTTTACTTTATCAAGTGCGCTAGCAACCGGTGAACGTGTGTTTTGTCCCATCACTACAATTCCGGACCCAGGGAATGTTGCAATTGGGTTTATCCTGCCATTTTGCGCCATTACATCTCTCAATCCTTCATACAATGAAGCAGGTCTAAACTCTCCGCTCTGTGCATCAACATATCCTACCGAAGTAACGTTGTCAACTACACCGCGGCGTAAACCTGCTGGTGCAAACCATGGATAACTGACGCTGTCGCTGCGTGCAATTGTTCTCAACATAATGTGGCTAGATGGTACCACAATTGAATTTCCTCGCGTGTCGTTAGTTAGACCACTTGGATAGTAAAACGCCATGAATGGGTTAGCACTGACTGCTCCCACGTCGCCGTTATCTAGTGCTCCGTTGGTGTTATTGCCCCATTCTGCAAGAGCAGTACCGTTAGCTGGCAATCTAAATGGTGTGTCTGCAACCACAAATGCAGTTTCCTTGCGGTCTGCATTGAGTGCTACCATGTTTTGTGCTGCTTCTGGATATCCAGGGCAAACAATTAGGTTGAATGTCAACGAATCAGTATCTCTAGAAGCAACACTTGAGTCAATTAAGCTCTTGAATGCTGCTACTATCACTGCTCTTTGAGCAATACGTCCAAATGTTCCTGCACCGTCTGCTGCATTTGGGCTAACTGTGAGCCAACGACCTGTAAAATATGGATCAACTGAGTCGTCCATTTGGTCGTTGAATCTAAGGTTAATACCGACGTTGGCAGTGATGTCAATATAATCAGCTTGGTATCTTTTGACATTGAATCCAGAACGTCTGGTATTCCATAGTCTCATACCTTCTGGATATAGAGCGGGATCTGGTGCATCCGGGTCAATATAGTCACTTGACAGCAATGCTTTAATCGTTGATGGTACAGAACTTTGTCCAGTTGTAGCCCAACGTGCATCGGAGAACAACCAACCATTTGGTGTTACCTGATCGGTTACGTCTTGTAGGATCCATTTAAGTGTTGATTCGTTCCACACATAAACATTTCTGCCGTAATTTTCAAGGTTAGCAGTGCTGACCCAAATGTCGCCGGTGCGCAAAGTACCATCGCCACTTTGTGTAGTTGGAGCAAGAGCTGCTACCTGTGGCCCGTTTACATCAGTTGATGGAAACGCGGTTCTGTATCCAACCCATGTATTTCCGTCGTGATATAGAATATCAACTTCGTCTACAGTTGGATCGTACCATGTGGTTCCTGTTTCTGGGTCTGTAACTGGTGCCGTTGCGATCGCTTCGTATATCAAAGGCTTCCAATTGCTAGCCCGTAATGTAAATCCATCCGGCTCATATGCTCCGGTTTCATATAGATTCAATGTACCGGTACTGTCGGTAACGTCATATGCAACAAAGTCTAGAGAGTTTGCGCCACCGCCAGTTAATGGTGTGTTAATGCCGTCAAGCAGTTTGATTTCCCCTCCCAACGCATGGGTAAGAGTAACCACGTCTGCAGTTTCGTCATAATTGGCACTGACGTTTATCAGTCCTGCTGCACTGACTGCTGTTACAAAATCAGAAAGTGATGCACTTGGCTCGAGACTGACTGTAGCAGTACTTGAGTATGTGGCATTGTTGGCCAGTGTTTCTCTAATCATAAACGTGCTGGTTGTGGAAACATTAAATTCCACAAAGTTAGTAGGTACCGAATAGCTAATTGTAGTTGGCGCCGAAGTTGATCTTCGATAAATCTTAAACCTCGCAGTTCTTGGATTAGTTTCGTCTGTAGTTGATCCGTGCTGGTAATTACTTTCAATAAACAGTGTTCCTGTCGGAATGTTCACACCGCCACTGCGATCCAGTGCATAAATTGCTGCCTCTGACGTTGCATAAACTGGTGCAGCAACAGTTCCCCATGTTTTTGTTGCTCCGTTATAGAATTTAACTGCCCAATTTGCACCGTTGCTCGGTGCAGTGGTTTTCACATAAACGCTTCCGGTTGGGTTATTGTTAAGCGCAAATCTAGGAACTTGTGTGTGTGGCGAAATTGCCAATGTCACTGCTCCGTAGGTTCCGGTCGATAGTCCCAATGTGCCTAACACGTTTGTAACTGTGCTTGAGTTGGCTAGTATGATTTTTCCGTCTGTAGTTGCACCATTTGAAGCTGCTGAAGCATCAGCAAAAAGTGCTACCTTGTTGCCAACAACTCTTGCTCCAACTCCTTCTGAATACATCGTAGAGTTGATGCGATTAACAACACCCGTAATCGACGTGCTGCTGCTCAAAGTTACCGCAGTTCCGTTAATAGTAAACACACTGCCTGTGGTAACCGCACCAAGTCCGGTGCTAGAAACTACTGGCCAGCTTGTCTGCCATGTAGTGCTGACAAAACCCGAATCAGTAAAATCTTCGTCGCCTGATCCAACTTCTACCCAAACGTTATCGGTATTTTTGTACCATAATCCGTTGGTATTTTCGCTGGTAATCGTCAATGCGTATGCGCCTTGTGTTCCAAAGCTGGAATTCGGCACCCAAGCACCAGCTTCCGACACCAAGCTAGCAACTGCATCTTTGTTATCGTTGTCGATAATCAATGGAGTTCTGCTAACGAAAAGCCCATTTTCTTTATCCCATTGTGTGATTCCAAACACACTGTCATCAGTATCAACCCAGTAGGTTCCTGAAACAGGTGATCCATTAGGTGCATCAGATTGTGGTCCTAATTGAGCTAAGTTAAGATCTGCGCGAACCACGTATGCAAGGCTGCTAACCCCTAGTAAACTGTATGCGGCTTGTAATCCGTATTCGTTGCGTTCTCCACCATTTACAGAATTGCCATTGGCATCTGTTTCAAAAAATGGAACTCCAAATGTATCAACCAAATCTCTTTGGCTAGTGATTAGATAAATCTTTCCAGCATTTGCTGCTAATGTTCCAGCAGCGGTATTAGTGTTGCTACCATTTGGTTTGTTCGCAGCCGTTGCTACGAAAACTAGGGGTACTGTTCCTGGTGCAGCCGGAGAGTAGAAGCTCTCGTTTACAACCGTAACAGAAACGCCAGGTGAGTTTAGTGTTGCCATTCGTTAATCTCCTTGAAGGAATACTTGTTTTTATTTATCGCTTCGGCTTTTTTTCAAGGTGATTAACTGCTAATAGAATGAAGATCTACTCCAAGCTACGGACTATCTTGTTGATTTTTTCATTTAAGTTTTCAATTGTACCATCATTCTCAACAACATAATCTACCGGCGCGCCAACCCATGCGCGTTCGGACTCGTGAATGTTCGACTGTTTGAGAAATCTATTACTATCGTCCCATCGATAGTCTGATTGATCGCAGGTGTTAACAATTACCGCATGTTCAAACCATTGAGGATCTGGGCCTCTTTTTACTCTGATAACTTTTCCACCCAAGGAATGTATGATGTCAATTTCGTTGGTAAATCTTGCATCGGTTATTATTACATTTTTTTCAGTATCAATTATCTGACGTTCGAGGCTCCGAATCCATATGTCTTGATGAAACCCTCGACGACAAACCTCTGTACCCCAATATTGTAAAACCCAACGAGGTGTTAAATTTTCTATCTGTAACACTTCGGCCCACCAAGAATCCTCTTGTTCTCGCCAATGCCGTGACTCAGTCGTCCTGCCCTCGAGCATTTCTCGATCCCATCCAAAGATTTGTGACACTGTGTCTTTAAGTTTAGAAGAGAAAGATAACCTAACCCAATCGTGTTCGATTGTCAATCGATCTGATATCGTATCTTTGCCAGATCCTATTAGTCCAACAATTCCAATTATCTGTTTCATATAAATTTACCTGTTTAGGAAAATATATACTATTTGATTCAAAAAGTCAATAATTGAAATTTAACCAACTACAAAAGTTAATGGCATTTGATTGTCATAGTTATTGGTTAGCTCTAGATCTAGCTTTTCAATCATTGCAGTTGCTTCTGCTTTAAGGGACGCACCGTTTAGAGATACTGGACCTTGTGGACCTGCTATCTGAGCATGTTTTTCTCTGGCTTCACCGAGCATCATTTTCGTCTGTGCTAACGCATAGTCTTTGACCCATAGACCAGCATACGTGTCTTGAAAGATTGAAAAGTCTGGGCGATAATTATACATCCATAGAAGAACACTTTCTTCTCCTCGAGGACGTTGGGTGATTGTCAGTTTTTTGTTTGTAGAGTTAAAATCAAAGTTGATAAAGCTACCAAACATTTTTCCTACAAGATTTTGATAAGATGCAAACACATAGTATGTGGCTAATCCACCCATATTAGAGCTGCTCAACAAATACGTGTTGGTGTATGCCAAGTTGAATGGCTCAAAAAGACTGCCGCCATCGCCGCCGCCAGTTCGTGATCCGATGCTGCGTCTAAAAATTTGTCGAACCTGCATTACTTCTTTAGGTAAAAAGTATTCATTTTGATCAACTTGCAAAGTAAGAAATCCGTAACTTTCTTCGACGGCATTAGCACTTCGTTGACGATATCTGGCCAATGATTTGTCGATTGCCACATTATAGTGTATGGGATCTAATTCCACATCTACCATTCCATCTGCAAGGAATGCCTTGATGTACTCTATTACTTCTTTGCGTTGGATTTCTGTATCGTTCATGCAATTATTTATAATAAATACACGTAATCAAACTTGGTGCAATATGAAAATGACCGATCTACTCAATGAAGGATTTACATTTACTCCAGTACGTCTTGTAGCTACAGATGATGGTGACAAATATATCGACGGTGCAGAATTTGAACAAAAAACAGAAAAAGAATGCCCTAGCTGCGATGGCACTATCAAAACTGACCAACAACACGGCATTGGTATTGCGTGGAGCTGATATGAAGATAAGTGAAGTAGCCGGTCAAAAACTGATGTTGATGCCTGCATATGTGGCAGTTATCAACGGCATGCCTAAATCAAACGTTTCAAAATTTGAATTTGACGGCGAACACGAGTGCGGGGATTGCAACGGCACCGGACTAATGCGGCGGCGAGGAATTGTGTGCCCATCGTGCCAAGGGAAAGGTACGGTTCAAGCGAAAGTGCCGCGTCCGGAAACCCCTATACTGTACTATACTACAAATAGATTCAACTATCTCAAACAGAAATTAAATTTTAAGGTAGATGGAGGAATTATATACCGAGCGCAGATTCCAGAAATCAGAAGAAATATTATTATATTTATGAACAGTGACTTATCCTACATATATAGCCCGGAAATTAATCGGGCTAAGAAGCCAAGTGTTGAAATTGACAAAAAAACTAGATTATCCACCATTGTTCCAAACAGAGAATATAAAAGAGAAGTAACACCAGAAAGGGTCATTCCAGTCGTTAATGAGTTTGATCAATTCCTTGCTGAGATTCAAAAAATTAATGGCGCTAGTGTAATCATAAAAGATGAGTTTTAAATGCCTAGATTAAGTTTATATCGTCCAGAAAAAGGAAACGACTTTCGATTCATTGACCGCATAGTCAATGAGCAATTCCAAGTGGGCGGAACCGATTGTATGGTATTCAAATATCTCGGACCACAGAATCCTACAGAAGAAAACGCAACTCCCGGCACTCCTATAAATGATAACCCTATCCCAGAAATAGGCATTCAAGATGTAATTTTTATGGAAAATCGAGATCGTATTTACGACACATCTGTTTATAGTTTACGTGGAATTTATACCATGCTAGACACAACATTCAGTCTTAGCCAATTTGCACTGTTCCTCAATAACGATGAAATATTGGTGCATTTTCACTTACGATCTAGTTTTGACGAACTAGGCAGAAAACTTATGGCAGGTGACGTTCTCGAACTGCCGCATCTTAAAGACGAATACGCCCTCAGTCCTGCAATGGTTGCATTGAGAAAATATTATGTGATAACCGAAGTAACTAGGCCCACTAACGGATTTAGTGCCACATGGTATCCACATCTATTGAGAGCAAAGTGCCAGCCGTTAGTAGATAGTCAAGAATTTAATCAAATTCTTGACGGTCCTAGTGGAGATGGCAATCTCACAATTAGGGACGTGTTGTCTAATTATAATACCAACATTGACATTAATGACGCTATTATTGCACAGGCCGAGTACGACGCATTCCTTAGTGGGTTTGATACACAAGGCCTGTATGTGATTCCTACACGAGAATCAGGGCTGATTGATGTTGCTAATGCTAGTGATACTGTAAACACTGTTGATACTGAAACTGCTGCTATGGATGCCAGCATAATTCTTAATTCTCCAAATCGAGACCTTTATATAGGATATCTAACCGGAGATGGAATACCTCCTAACGGTGCTCCGTATACCTACGGTCCGTCTTTCCCTACGCCAACTGTGGCAGGACAGTTTCACTTACGCACTGACTATTTTCCAAACAGACTATTCAGATGGAATGGTCGCCACTGGATTAAATTTGAAGACAAGGTTAGAATGACTATGACCAACCGACCACTCGATGGCGTTGCTGTTGCGTCAACCTCGTCTCGTCAAACACTAAAAACCAGCTTTATTAACAACAACAACACTGCTACGATTGCTGGAAAGGTTGTTCCAGAACGTCAGTCTATCAGTAAAGCGTTGAAGCCCCGACCAGACAATTAAATAGTCGATAGCAGAGAAACAAAATGAGTCAATTCTTCTACGACGGACAGATAAAAAAATATCTAACGCAGTTCATTCGAGCAATGAGCGGATTCTGTTACGAAGATGCATCGGGCACTCTACATCGAGTTCCTGCTCGTGGCGGAGATATGACCCGCCAGGTTGGTTCTATACTCAATCAAAACAGTGAAAACACCTTACAAAGTGCTCCATTCATTGCATGTTATATCAAAGATATAAAATACAATCGAGAGCGCTTGCAGGATCCCACCTTCGTTGACAAAGTCCACGTACGAACTAGAGAGTTCGACGAGAATACTAATCAATTCCTATATACACAAGGTGGAAATTACACAGTTGAACGTATTATGCCATCACCATATGACATTACTTTTAACGCCGATATATGGACAACTAATCTCGAACAAAAATTTCAATTATGGGAGCAGTTAGTTGTTTTATTCAATCCTAGCTTAGAAATACAAGCAAATGACAACTATCTCGACTGGTCAAGTCTCAGTCTATTGGAACTCACAGACGGAAGCGTTTGGGAAAGCCGTTCGATTCCGCAAGGAAATAACAATGATATCAGTATCACTACTTTGCAGTTTAGATCTCCTGTATGGATTAATCCCCCTGTAAAAGTTAAGAAGATGGGAATCATTACCAAAATTATCAGCAATATATTTGCTGAACAACCCGGAACTGGCGCCAATGGTGAATGGGATGATGCCGCATTGAAGGGAGACATCTTTGGAGGATTTACCCCTGATGCAAGAGTTACTGTTACGTTTGGAAATTTTGATCTATTGGTGTTAGATAATACTGCGGTATTGGTACCGCAGGACTATTCAAACGTAAGTCAAGATTGGGTCACTTTAGATGTAGTAGAAGATCGTCCATCTTGGCACAATATTTTAGATCATTATCCTGGAAAGTTTATTGCAGGAATAAGTCAGATACGGCTTACAAAGCCAAATGGGTTAGAAATCGTTGCTCAAATTTCTCTAAATCCTAACAACGATGCACTTATGAACCTAAACATCGACAGTGATACTGTTCCATCTAATACCATAATAGATGCGAATGGATACAGCCGCGGCACAATTGACGCTATTATTGATCCTAGTGAATTTAACCCGAATGTCAGTTCCGGACAAAACGTTGACCTACGATATTTGCTATTGAGCGACGTGGTCATCAATAATACCGTTGCAGGACCTGATGCATGGTCGAGTATTGCCGTTGTTAGTGGACAACCGAATGGAATAACTGCTAGAGAAAACGATATTATTCAATGGGACGGAAACCAATGGAATATTATTTTTGATTCTGGATTATCAACTTCGTCTACCTATGTGACCAACACGTTTACAGGTATTCAATATAAGCATGAAAATCGCGCATGGTCAAAGTCATTCGAGGGCATTTATAGCAACGATGCTTGGAGACTAGTACTGTGAACGAGATACTCTGTTCCGGTGGAATGTTACTTGCTAAGGATACTAAACGATTTCTTTTTTTGCTGAGAACCAAGGAAAAAACTTCCGAATGTTGGGGATTTACAGGCGGCAAGAAAGAGGGCGCAGATGTTACTCCTTATGATACTTTGATAAGAGAAGTAGCTGAGGAAGTTGGCAAAACTCCGCCTATTAAAAAAGTCATTCCAATAGAACTATTTGTCAGTCGAGATCAACTTTTCAAATATAATACATATGTTTTGATAGTAGAAAAAGAATTTATCCCCAATCTTAACTATGAACACGCTGGTTATGCATGGTGTGATTTTGGAATGTGGCCAAAACCATTGCATCGTGGAGTCCGCAGTTGCCTAAACAACCAGGTCGTTAAGTCAAAACTAGAAATTATTTTAGAAATGATCTAAGCAGTTAATTCAATTCTTGAGAACATACTCGTTCAAGGGCCTGTAGTACAGCAATTTCTTTTTCTACGGTCCATTGGTGAAACTTGCTCATATTTCCCGACATAAACATTTTAATCTGGTAATTTTCCGGACTAAAATTAAGTTCGATCTGATTATTATGAGATTTCATTCCAAACAAACGAATCACAATGTCGTAATCTTCACGGGTGGCTGAAATTTTTGAAAGTTTAAGATCTGACTTAGATGTGATATTCACCAAACGAACTCTTTGTCAATAATTTTTGGTTTCGTCCACTCCATAGTCATATTAAATGTCATACAATTTTACTCTTTATCTGTTCGATTGTTTTAGGGTCAAATACATTAGAAGTAGAAGTAGAGATTGTTTTCTGCTCTACTTTTAATTCTGTCCCTATTAGAGATTGGTAAACGCTCGCATCGATAGTCAGTGCGTCAATTTGCTGTTGCCAGATATGTTGAGGAGCTGCATTAGTTAGTTGCCGGAGAATTTCAGTAGAGTCGCTAAGTGGTGGTAACTTTATCCATAATGATATTGCTGTTAATCTAGTGTCATCCGGGCGATATGTTACACTAAACCCTTGCTCGCCGTTATAAGAATTGATAATCTGTGTAAATGTGAACATTATTCTAGGTCCTGTCTAACTTTATACTGTTAATAGTTCTGATCATATTATAGTTTACCTCTTATTGCAACCGTTTTCTTAATTTAGTTCTTCTGAACACACTCGCTCTAGAGATCGTAGCACTGCGATTTCCTTTTCAATACTCCATTTATGAAATTTAGCCATGTTCCCCGACATAAACATTTTAATCTGAAGATTTTGCGGCCCAAAGTTAAGTTCAATTCCGTTAGTTGGATGCCGTTTTCCAAACAAACGAATTACTTTATTGTAGTCTTCACGTGTCGACGACGATTGCAGCATTGAAATTTTGCTTGTTGCATTAGAAAATATAAAATCGCTCATCAAAATACTATCTGTGGCAACCTATCTAAGTTGAGGACCGTTAGCCCAGCACACTGCTGAATGCCGGTAGCCCTCAGTAACAGACGTTACCATGTGAGGTATTATGCTAGGAAACACTATTATAGACCCTTGTGGTTTAAAATCTTCAGGTGAAAACAATTCTCCATTTGAAAAATTTTCAAATATAAATTCGCCGCCAAGATACTTTTCTGTAGCATCCAGTTGGATAACAGCCGATAACTTGCGCATATTGTCTTCTAGAGCAAACGTGTCAATGTGTTTGTCGTAAAACTCGTCAATACCATAATTAGTAAACTGCACCTGTTCTGTAGAGAAAATGTTAAATCCCCACGCTTGTTGATTAGCTAGGTGTATATGGCTAGACATAATAGCTTCTACCCAATGATTTTTAGGAAACCAGCCGACGGTAGATTTTCTAGTATCGAGGTTTATCCCCCCCCCTGCCATTCCTTGCTCTTGTGGCTGTTGATTGCCTTCTTTGATAATTATCTCGCACAACTCTGGCGAAAGAATTGAAGTGAATATCCAATACATCGGATTAATAATCATTACTTCTGCTCCCACATTGTGTCTCTGTAAAGACTAGGCTGACTCGTGCGTCTATCTCTAGTTTTTTTAAGATTAGAAAGGTCTTTGTTATTCATGGATTCTATTATTGCTTTCTTTTCTAATCCTCGTTTAAAGGGAATAGCTTGCACTATTGGATATCCTCGAGGCAGGATAAAGGTCTGGCCTTTGACTTTCAAGAAGCTAGGGAAATTGATATATTCATAATACTTATCAGTTTCAACTATTCCCGACATTGCGTCAATAATGTCGTTGTTTCGATTTAATGGGTTGACGAACAACGTAGACCACCCGTTAGGAGTTTGCAACGCCCAGTAGTTAAGAAATTTAAGTGGTGGTTTAGGAAAACTGGGATTTCCCGTAACTTGTTCTTGACTGTGCGACTCTATTACTGGCCTAAAAAAGTCAGTCTTCCAATCAACAACACGTCCGTCCATACTTACTCTGATCTCAATTTCTGCAGGTGTAGTAAGAATGTATCCTACCGATAGTGCATCAAGAAAGGGCGGGCATCTCTTAATGGTTCTTCCTGGCCAATGGGTCGATTCTTTTCCTTTATTGGTAAAATTAGGCAACTTTTTAAACCATTCGGGCATCACATGTCTTGCAGGAATTGGTTCAGGTATCACCCCATATAGTTCCGGTTCTGTAGTAAATCTAATCTTAGGGTTAAACATTGTACCTCATTATCCTTATTGTCGTGCCCAGTTTACCGTAAACACCGAAGACGGTGCAACAGTAACTGACACTGCTGCGTTTTGATCAGCAAACACTAAATTTGAAGTGCTATAATTAGGGGTTACACCGGTGTTTCCTGAGTTACCTGCTGATCCTGCTTTACTAGGCCAGTTTGCAGGTGCGGCGCCTCCTGAGTTTCCTGCTATAGCTCCAGTTCCGGCGCTGCCTGCATTTCCATTAGCGCCTGCGCCTCCTGGGTTTCCTGCTGTAGCTCCAGTTCCGTTAGTGCCTACATTTCCTGCCGCACCTGCGCCTCCTGGGTTGCCGGCAGAACCACCAGTGGCTCCTGTTCCGGCGCTGCCTGTATTTCCGGGGCTTCCTGCGGTACCTGCGTTTCCATTAGATCCAAATCCGCCAGCGCCGCCGCTCCCTCCAGTATTGCTACCGTTTCCGCCACTGCCACCATTACCTCGGTTAGAGCCGCCGCCGGACGGCGTTCCTGTGTTGCCAGGATTTCCGGAAGCTGCTGGAGATAAAACTCCAGTATTGCCGCCATTTCCGCCGCCCCCACCGCCGCCACCGCCTCCGCCGCCACCAACATTACCAGCGTTGCCGGGATTGCCAGAATTTCCTCCGCCCCCACCGCCGCCTCCTGGGCCGCCCGCACCGTTAGTTCCGGTGTTACCGGCATTTCCGGGATTACCGGCAGCACCGCCGTTACCACGGGCGCCATTGTTTCCTGTATTACCTATTGCTCCGGTATTACCTGCTGTTCCTCCGTTGCCTGCGGCACCTCCTGGGCCACCAACTCCTCCAGCCCCTCCATTCCCGGCGTTCCCTCCGGCCCCTCCTGCGAAGTTAAGAGAACCAAACACAGAAGCATTACTAGTAGTTCCATTAGTCCCTACATTGCCTGTAGCACCGGTATTTCCACTGGCTCCAACACTTCCCGGGTTTCCATTAGCGCCTGCGGTTCCTGGGTTGCCACCAGTGGCTCCTGTTCCGGCGCTGCCTGTATTTCCGGGGCTTCCTGCGTTACCTGCGTTTCCTGAAGATCCGCCACCACCACCACTACCACCATTGCCACCGCTTGGGCCGCCCGCGTTTCCTGCACCGCCTGCGGTTCCTGGGTTAGATTCTTTTCCGTCGTTGGCGCCGCCGCCCCCACCGCCGCCACCGCCTCCGCCGCCACCAACATTACCAGCGTTGCCGGGATTGCCAGCGGAACCACCGCCGCCTCCGCCGCCGTTGTTTCCGGGGTTTCCTGTCCCGCCATTTCCACCGGAGTTTCCAGCAGCACCGCCGTTACCACGGGCGCCATTGTTTCCTGTATTTCCGGGGTTTCCTGCGTTCCCTCCGCTGCCTCCTGGGCCGCCCGCACCGTTAGTTCCGGTGTTACCGGCATTTCCTGTAGCCCCGGCGTTGCCATCTGCGCCAGTATTACCAGGATTCCCTGAATTACCAGTGCCGCCTCGGCCCTCTACAGAAACAACTCTTATTCCAGGCTGTGTTCTAAAATTTCCCGAAGCATTCACAGTAGCGGTTCCTGCTGGAAACAGTGGTTTTGCTCGGAGAGAAAGACCTAACATCGGCATATATTATACTGCCTTTATCAAAAAGTCTGCTGGTAAATCTTCGGGCCGTAGACAATATTTTGTTTTGACATATGCATGATCTGGGTTTGCTGGATCTATCCAGAGAACTTGTGAATAAGTCAATATTGGCCCATCTCCAAAATTAGGATCAACACCTATGTCATTTCTAAACCAAGTAGCAACCGCAGCATTATTTTCTGTAGGATCATCGTAGGATAAATCCGCATATGGAATATCAGCAAGTGCTGCCCGAAATATGTCAGAATTAGGGTCTCCTCGTTTAGAGTGAAGAACTATTGTTTTGTATGCAATTGGATCAGCCATGTTAAATTATCCTTCAAAATAAGATAGTGATGCGTATATGTCAGTGATTCCTTTAATCAACGTGACAGTATATATAGTCGTTTTATTTGCAGATAGGTTTACAACGGGTTGACTTGACGCATTATTCCACAGAACTGTATATGTTGCTGGTGGATTAAGTGCAAAAGTAAAGTTTCCGGTGCCGTTCTGCTTAGCGACAATCGTGACAGTTCTGATAGATCCAGAAGCCATGTCAGCATCGGTTGGTAGTGTTACCGTCGAGTTACCAGTAAGAGTATATCGAACTACGTTAACCGTATTTGTAACAGTCGTAGATCCTGACAATGTTGTATCAACAGACAATGCTTCTTGGTAGTCTGCCATTGTAAGATTTGAAACAGTAAAATCACTAAAAGACTGAGGAGCCGTGAATGTGTTTGTCGTTCCGAGTATCGAAGATCCAGATGACCCTACAAACCCAATAGGACCAATGGGTCCGAGAGAGCCAATAGGTCCAATGTTACCAATAGGTCCGATATTGCCCTGAGACCCCACGAATCCAGTTGCGGTGCTAGCAGATCCAATAAACCCCGTAGATCCCGTAAAT
>Ga0163144_10012128_pt1 | contig 18144 bp, 12 predicted proteins | sample OliLak19BULKMAT1_FD_123175 | JGI IMG/M metagenome (GOLD analysis project Ga0163144, IMG submission 123175) | Freshwater microbial mat bacterial communities from Lake Vanda, McMurdo Dry Valleys, Antarctica - Oligotrophic Lake LV.19.BULKMAT1 | ecosystem: Environmental > Aquatic > Freshwater >... | reverse complement strand
ATTCCAATGCAGCAGCTCGCATTTCTCGCGTTGCCTTAGTTGGAAGCGGGACGACCAAAGAACTGTATGTAACGTCAATCCAAGTGGACGGCGTAAGTATCGTGGACTGCAAGAAGAACTCGGTGCACGAGTTGATTGGCAACTTGCAAGGTCGTGATCTGCCGCGCGAATTAAGCAAGGTCGACGTCTTGCTATTAGAAGAAACGAACGCTCAGCCGACCGAACTACAAACTTTGGCCGAATTACTCGAGCCACGTGTAGTCCTGTTACGCAATAATTGTCCGCATGAAGCAATTGCATCATCGGCGATTGAAGCCATCGAGCACAATACCATTGCGGTTTCAAAGATGCTCGAACCGCGCGGCAAGACGCGGTGGGTCAAGTTAGGGGAATCTGCTTGGAAAATGAAAGAACCACTGTTAGGTTTGTTCGGCAAGAAAGAGTTTGCATGCCAGGCGTCGCGTCTTGTATTTAATGAGCTTTCTCCGGCGCAAATGAATTTCCACCCAGCCAATGGTACGCACACACCCCGTTGGAATGCTGAACACATGATGGGACGAGAATTGCTCTTCTTCTCACAGATTTACCATGCTGTCGACCCGAGCATTCTGGTTATGGATCTTAACCCCAAGCAGATGCCCGCCGACTATCAAGCCGCCCATGCCGATTGGACAGGAACTGAGGAAGCAATGCAGATGGAACGAGTCGAAGCGTTCACGCGTCGCTTTGCCTATTTGTTAAATGGGATGAGTTTGGATGCGAAAGCCAAAGGGAGCAGTTTTTGGACGCCCAGGGCTCTGCTACTACAGATGGAAAAACACTATTCCGAACATACAGCCAATGTTATCAAGAAAAAATCGCTGGCTGACTGGCCAAAAAAATAATGTAACCTCTCGCGTTTTACTTTGTTAATTCGAACGAAGAAAAAGTGAAACCTCAAGCCGATCGTGTTACTGGCTTATCTAATTGATGAGTCGGTTGGGTCGCTCCTGAGTGAGGCCGTTCCTAACGCGTTTTGCTAGGATTGCATGCGCCGGGGCAGTTATCGCTTTGCGCAAGTGTTATGGATCATTTCGCTAAAACCAATTGCGAGATTAAGTCAGTCACCGAGTAGGCTGCCACAATGCTGATCGAGACAACCGCGACCCACAGCAGCACGTCGACTATTAACTTGGGCTTTAGGCTGCTGTTGACGCGACGGTAGCGGAAGTAGACGGTGGCAAAGGCGATCATCGGCAGCGTAACGGCTTGAGCGATGCCGCCGATCTTCACCATCAACTGCGGATCGCGAGCAAAGATATAGAACGCTAGAGCAAGCGCTGGGAAGAGTAAGCAAAACCGCTGGATCAATCGTGCTCGAGCCTCCGGCGTGGTGACTTTGGTAAAGCCGACTAGGTTCAAGAAGTCGACCGTCAAACGACTGTTACCGGCACAGGATAGGTAGAGTGTTTTAAAGAGGACCGCGCCGGCACCGATAAGAAATGCCACTCTCGCCCACTGACCGAAAGGGGCGACATACATTTGTGATAGCGTGTCGATTAGGGCAGAGCCTTTCGGGACTAGACCTTGGGGATGCAGAACTGCGGCACCCATCATGTAAAACGCGACGGTTGATACGGTGAATACGACCATGCTGACCCAAGCGTCCAAGTACATGACTCGAATCCAGCCTTTCGCGCGGCGTTCCCATTCGGCAGAACCATCGGCGTAGCCAACGAAGCGTGCGTAACCCTTCTCGAGGCACCAGTACGGATAGTAGAACAACTCCGTAGCTCCGACACCGGTGATACCAAACACAGCGAACGCGTCGGCGATGCCGGCTGGTGGAATGCGAAATGCGAACCCCTCTCTAACGGCTTCCCAGCGGACTGGATACTCGGTCGCGCCGAGCGATGCGGCGGCGATAACGGTAACCAACGTCACGCTGACGACGATCACTGTTGTCAGCCACTCGATGCGTCGATAACTGCCTCGATAGATGAGAGCGACGGTGAGTAAACAGATCGCGATCGCCCACGGGAATTCTCGTCGCTCGTGAAAGAAAGCTGCGGCGTCCGCTGAAATGCGTCCCGCGATCACCGCGCATCCGTCGGCAAATTGCGGGAAAGCCAAGTTGAGAGCTTGGCCGATTGAACCAGTCATGCCGCCCAGTTGAAACACGGTGCACAGCAGCATGATGAACCACCACCACAACAACCAGGTTCCGGGAATGCCCAGAATACGAATCTCTTGCAGCGCACCCAACGTCGGCTTGCCTGATGAAATCGCGTATCGCCCGAGTTCGACTTGAACAAAGACTTTGATCACGCAACTGAACAGAATCAGCCACAGGAAGACGAATCCATGTTTCGCGCCCAAGCCGGTGGTGAGCAATAGTTCGCCCGAACCAACGATAGTTCCGGCTAAAACGATGCCCGGTCCGATCTTCCGCAGAGCCGCCCATAGGGTCGCTGGTGGTTCTTGAATATCTGCCGGTGGAAGGGCGTAAGGGTCGTATGTTATCGCTTCATCACTCATCGTTAGCTTCTTTCGTCACATTGCCGCCTTGACCAGTTGGGCAACAGTATTGCATAAGTTGAGTCGGCTGGGTGCGGGGTGTGCCAGCGTTGCTAAGTCGTTGAAGCATCCTCGGTGACGATCAGTTATGATGTCAGAGCTTTTTTGACACTTCTCGCTAATCGCCAGTATCTCGTTCCCAGGCTCAGCCTGGGAACGCACTGAATTGCAGGCTCTGCCTGCCGAACGGTGGACAAAACGAGATTCGATATTCGCAAGACGCGAGGCTGAGCCTAGAAAACCATGCGTTCCCAGGCGGGAGCTTGGGAACGAGCGTTTTCCATACTGGCGATCAGCGAGAAGTGTCGCTTTTTTCAGTGGGTTTCATTTCTTTGGAAGCAGGTGATCGATGTGGGCTAAGCTCTTTCGTCGCAAGGATCTCGAGTCGATTCGTCGCGAGTTGCGAGAAGTGGAGTTGGGGCCTGCGAGCGGTCGGTTGGCAAAGAATTTGACGCTGTTCGATTTGGTTTGTTTTGGAATCGCAGCGATCATCGGTGCGGGGATCTTTTCGACGATCGGTTCAGCGGCTGCGGCTGGGGGACCAGCGGTCAGTGTGTTGTTTGTGATTACGGCCGTTACCTGTTTGTTCTCTGCGTTGTGCTATGCCGAATTTGCGGCTCGCATTCCAGTCAGTGGCAGCGCTTACACGTATTCCTATGCTGCGTTTGGCGAGTTGGTTGCGTGGATCATCGGTTGGGATTTGTTGATGGAGTATTCGATCGGCAATAGTACGATCGCTTTCTCGTGGTCCGAGTACTTTTCGACCTTTCTTGAAAACTTGAGTATCAACCTACCGGATTGGATCGAGACCGATTATTACTCCTGCGCTAGGGCCACGGAAGCTTACACTGCTGTAGCGGATCAGATCAATCTGCCTCGACTGCTCGATGCCGTGCGAGAAGTTCAGGCTGCGGTGCGCGGCGGGATGGAAGAACAAGCTCTAGCGGCGTTGGAAGCGAGTCAAATTGTTCAGCAAGCCAAAGATGCAGGGCTAAATCCGAGCTTGTTGGCAACTTGGGATGCAGCGCCGACGATCGGAGGCTTGAAGACAATTATCGATGTGCCAGCCATGGCGATCAACATCTTTGTTACCGCCTTGGTCTACATCGGCATCCGCGAATCGAAGAGAGCCAGCAATGCGATGGTCATCTTGAAAGTAGCTGTCGTGTTGGTGGTGATTGCGGTGGGTGTGTTCTATGTCAAGCCCGCGAATTGGTCCCCGTTTGCACCGAACGGTGTGTCGGGAGTGCTGCAAGGAATCGCAGCGGTGTTCTTTGCTTTCATCGGTTTCGATGCGATTTCGACCACCGCAGAGGAGTGCAATAATCCGCAACGCGACTTGCCGCGGGCCACGGTGTTGGTGCTCATTGTTTGCACGGTGTTGTATGTTGCGATCTCGTTGGTGTTAACCGGGATGGTCTCGTACACCGAGTTGGCGGTTGCTGATCCGCTCGCGTTCGTATTTCAAAAATACAATCTCGATTGGTTGGCGGGTTTGGTTTCTCTAAGTGCGATCGTGGCCATCACTAGCGTGTTTTTAGTATTTCAAATTGGACAGCCGCGTATCTGGATGAGCATGTCACGCGACGGATTGTTACCGAAGAAGTTCTCGAGTATCCATCCCAAGTATCATACGCCCGCGTTCGCGACAGTCGTCACGGGCTTGGTGGTCGCATTGCCCATCGTGTTTTTGAATCAGCCGTTGGTGACTGACTTGTGCAGCATCGGAACTCTTTTCGCATTCATGCTGGTCTCGGCGGGTGTGCTGACTTTAGAGAACAAGCGCGATGTTGGGGAAGAGACATCGTTTCGTGTGCCGTACATCAGCGGTCGTTGGATCGTGCCTGCCACTTGGGCGATTTATACAGTCGCGGTGTCTGGTTTGCTGCAATCGAGTTACGGTTTTTACTTGCCGGAGAATCATAACGCCTTACAAAACTTGTCCTATGAAAAACTGCCTTACATAGTCTTCTATGTGGCGCTTACTGGCATGGCCGCAACGACATTCGTTTGGCGCTGGTCGCTGATACCTGTCTTCGGAGTGCTTAGCAACCTGTACTTGATCGCTGGGCTTGGTCATCAAAACTGGGTGCGGTTCTTCGCTTGGCTGGCCATCGGTTTAGTGATCTACTTCTGTTATGGATTCTGGCACAGTCGCTTGAATCGCACGGCCACGACAAATATGCAAAGTTGATTTGACCGAGGCGCGGTTTAGTAGCTGCTAAGGCAGATTCTTAATATTCAGTTACTGACGCGGAGGCGGGTAGCTTACGCGACGAAAATTCTACGAGTGAAAAACATGTCGGACGTGATGACTTGGATCGCTGAAGGTCGGCGGCGGCCGCGAGTGGTAGTACTGGCGGCTGTGAATCGCCCGCGAGTGCGCGCCGAACTAGGACGCATTGAACGGATTCTGAGTGTCTCGGCGGACATTGTGGCCGTCGATGAGGATCAGACTTATGAGTTCGATCAATCGTCGGCGGATCTCGTCGTGGTGCTGGGTGGGGACGGTTCTATTCTGTCGGCGGCGCGGCGTATGGGACTGAAGCAGCGGCCGGTAATTGGGGTCAACTTGGGGAAGCTTGGATTTTTGGCGGCGCTTAAGGAGCAGCAACTTGAAGAAATCTGGCCGGACATCTGCGCGGGGCACTGCAGTATTGATTCGCATGTGATGCTCAAGTGTTCGGTATGGCGTGATGGGACGCAAATGGAATTGCAAAACGGAGCGGATCACGTGCTAGCATTGAATGAAGCTGCAATTCTGGGTGTGCCACCTTACTCGATGCTTCAGATCGATCTTTACGTGGATCGCGAATTGGCTTCTACTTATAGTTGCGATGGCTTGATCATTAGCACGCCGGTGGGTTCGACCGCGCACAATTTATCCGCGGGCGGCCCGATATTGAATCGTCGCTTGGACGCGGTAGTGATCATTCCCATTAGCCCACACACGTTAACGATGCGTCCTGTCGTCGATGCCGCCAATCGAATTTTTGAGATGTGCGTGATGCAGGGGCACGAAACAGTTTCCGCGTTAGCCGACGGTCGAGTCCATTTCAATTTGGAGAAAGGCGATTGCTACCGTTTGGAGAAAGCGCCTGTTTCTTTCCAAATGATTGCGATCCCAGGCAAAACCGAATACTTGGCACTGCGCGAGAAACTGGGCTGGGGCGGCAACCCGCGCGAGAATAAAACTTAATCACCCTTCGACTTAACGTACGAATCACTTTTCATGGCATGGAGGCCTGAGTTATGTTCGCTCGCTCTGTACTGGTACTTTCCTGGGCACTTTCCTCGACGCTTTCCTGGGCACTGTTTAGCGTTCTGCTCGCAAATGCAATGCTCGCTAACACAGCGATGGCTCAGTCGACTTCAACGACCGCGCGCAAGCCGGCTCCGTCGACCAACGCAAAGCACATGCTTCAATACAAATTGCGAGCCGGTGAGTCGCTGTATAGCAAAGTTGTGCACTTTGCGGAGACTCGCACCAAGATGTCGGATCATGAAGAATCAAGTTCTTCGCGCACGACCAGCGAAAAAGTTTGGGAAGTCAAATCGGTCGATGCCAAAGGGGAAATGACGTTTGAGTATCGCATCCTGTCCGTCGATCTCGCGCAGAAGGTCGGCGATAAAGATGAGTTCGCTTACAACAGCCAGTCCGATGCCAAAGCGCCCGACATCTTCAAGAAAGTGGCTGAAACGGTCAACAAGCCGCTGGGTATGATCACCATCAACGCTCGTGGGCAAGTCATCCGTCGCGACAACGACACGAAGAGTCCGCAGTTGGGCATGGGCGAACTGACGATTCCATTGCCTGCAGAACCGGTTGCGATCGGGTCCGAGTGGAGTGTTCCTCGCGAGATGCGAGTGAAGCTGGAAGATGGAGCTCATAAAACGATCAAGGTCCGCGAACTTTATACATTGGAAAAAGTCTCAGCAGGTGTCGCTACGCTCCGTATCGAATCGCAACCGCTGACACCCGTGAACGATCCAGCCGTTGAGTCGCAGTTGATTCAGCAGTTGAGCAAAGGGACAATCAAGTTCGACATCGATCGCGGCCGGATGCTCAGCAAGCAACTCGATTGGAGCGAAGAATCGATCGGTTTCCGTGGTGATAACACCTCGCTCAAGTACGACGCGAGGTTCACTGAAGAACTGCTGACCGAAGCGCCGAAGACAGCCTCAGCTCGTCCAAAGTCGATCGTCGAGTAGGCGACTGGGTAGGGCACGCGTCAGGTGTGCTTGACTGCAGAACCGGCATACAATCTGAGCTTGGCGACATAGTTTCTTTTTTTCAGGTTGGATGTTTATGCTGGCGAGATTTAGCGCTTCGTTCTTGGTCGCTTCGATCGTGACGCTTTCCAGTGTCGGGGCTCAGCAGCAAAGCTGGCCTCAGGCAAGCTGGCCACAGTGGGGCGGTCCGAATCGCGATCACAAAAGTTTGGAAACGGGTCTAAAGCAAGAGTGGCCCGAGTCTGGGCCTGCGGTGGTTTGGAAGTTTTCGGAAGCGGGGACAGGTTACTCGTCGCTCGCGGTGGTCAATGGCCACGGTTACACACTGGGAACGATCAACGGTAAGAACTTTGCCATCTGCATCGACACTAAAAATGGCAAGCAGGTTTGGAGGACCGAGTTAGCCGACGCGGTTCCGAGCAATGATTATATGCAGGGTTGGGGCGGCGGGCCTCGGAGCACTCCAACGGTGATTGGCAACCGCGTGATTGTGCTCGACGATGGCGGTACCCTGGCGAGTCTCGAACTGGCTTCGGGCAAGCTGCAATGGAAAGTGAATCTGAAAAGCGACCTTGGGGGGCAACTGCCGAAATGGGGCTACAGCGAATCGCCGCTGGTGGATGGCAATCGAGTCGTTGTGTGTCCGGGCGGGAAAGAGTTCCTTGTCGCGCTCGAACTGAAAACGGGTAAGAAGATTTTTGGTAGTTCGGGTTTTGAAGCGGCTCCGCACTATGTTTCAGTGATGAAGCATACGGTTGGCGGCATCGATACTTACATCTCCGCTGCGGAACGCGGTATGGTTGCATTCTCGGCCAAAGATGGCAGCACACTCTGGACGAACAATTCGAGCGGCAACGGAACAGCCACCATTACGACTCCGATTATCGATGGCAATTCGGTTTATCACACTTCTGATTACGGGACGGGTTGCGTGTTGGTTGAAGTCACTGCGACTAACGGCAAAGTGGAAGCCAAAGAAGTCTACGCTAACAAGAACATGCAAAATCACCATGGCGGCGTCGTGCTGCATGATGGTTGCATTTTCGGATTGAAGAAAGGCGGCGGCTTTGTTTGTCAAGATTTCCGTGGCGGTGAAGTAAAGTGGAGCGAACGATTGTCAGGCGACGGTAGCGCATCGGTCGCTTTCGCAGATGGTCGGCTGTACGTGTTTGGTGATGGCACCGGCACTTGTTATTTAGTCGAACCATCAAAGGAAAAATGGCTGCCGCTCGGTAAGCTCAGTTTGCCGGAGCAGACCAAAATCGAACGACAGCAGGGGAAGATCTGGGCGCATCCGGTGATCGCGGAGGGCAAGTTATTTCTGCGCGATTTGGATTTGATCTATGCGTTCGACATCAAGAAGTAGCACGAGTAGCGACGCGAGCTCCGCATGATTGAAGTGGTCGATTTCCGAAAGGAATATGGGTCGGTTGTTGCTGCGGATGGGATTTCGTTTTCGCTCCCAGCGGGCACGATCGGTGCCTTGATCGGCCCGAACGGAGCAGGTAAGACCACCACGATGCGGGCTCTTTGTGGGATTCTACGCCCGACTTCGGGGCAATTAACCGTTGCGGGTTTTGACGTGCAAGCCGAACCGTTGAAGGTCAAGCAACGGATCGCTTATGTGCCCGACGATCCGCCCTTGTTTGAGACACTGACCGTTTGGGAGCATCTGCAATTCATCGCTTCGGCTTACTCGGTCCAAGACTTCGTGCCGGTCGCTGAGTCGTTGCTGAAGCAATTGAATTTGGAGACTAAACGCCATGCGCAGGCTAGTGAGTTATCGCGCGGCATGCGTCAGAAAGTGGCGATCGCTTGTGCTTACTTGCATACGCCCCAAGTGCTGTTTTTTGACGAGCCGCTAACAGGGCTGGATCCAGCGGCGATTCGGTTGCTGAAACGAACGATGGTCGAACGCGTCGACAGCGGCGCGACGGTGTTGGTCAGCAGTCATCTGCTGGCGCTGGTCGAAGACATCTGTCGGCACTTGGTCATCCTGCGGCAAGGAAAGTGCCTCTTCTCAGGTTCGCTCGAAGAGGCTCGTGCACGCTTTGGAGAAACAAGTTCGCTCGAGGAAGTTTTCTTTCTCGCTACCGGCGATTCTGAATCCACTGGCGAATCTGGCACGTGATGCACGCAGCGCTTTGGAAACTGCTGTGGTTTGACATTCGCGGATCGTTCCGCGGATTGCTGCAAGTTCGACGCAGTTGGCGGAAGCTCTTACTGTTGCTGCTGATGCTTGCGTTCGTCGGGCTCTTCATTGCTACACAGTGGATTGGGAATGCCAGCGGCGAAATTTCAGCGAGCGGAGCGGGTGGTCGCTTTGGTGATGCGATGCCGTTTTGGGCCTCGCTGTACCTCATCGCAACTTGGTTGACATCTTCAGCAGATCGGGGCTTGGTCATGCGACCGGCTGAGATCCACTTTATTGTTGCTGGTCCGTTTCCTCAGCGCGACATTATCACGCTGAACCTAGTGAGACTCGCTTATCGTGCCGCGATCAGCTCGGTCGTACTCGCGCTGCTGGGTATGGCCTTCATGCGAGATTTTCCTTCAGCGCTCATCGGTCTGTGGTTGTTGATCGCTGTGTCACTGCTGGTCGGTATGGTGGTTTCGCTATCTGCGCGACGTGCGCATGGCCCCGCGATCCATCGCTTTCGCAGAATCGGCACGGTTGTCGCGATGGCGATTCTGATCATGATGATCATGCAATCGATGGACGTGATTCGCAGCCAAGATGAAACGGTTACGGTGCCTAAGATTGCTGCGGCGGCGCTGCAGACACCGATTGGTCAATATGTGTTACCACCGCTGAAATGGATGTTCGCTCCGCTGAGCAACAGCCGCTTGTGGCCAGACACCGTGTTGATGTTGCCGGGAAGGTTGCTGGTCATTGCGTTGCTTGTGGGACTAATTTATTTGCTGGGTGGCGATTACTTGGAGGCCAGTACGACGCGCACGGATTTATCGGTCGCGCGGCGTCAGAGCTCGCTGCGCAGTGGCATCTCGGGGAGCAGCGGTTGGACGCGACGGTTGACGTTGCCTCAGTTTAGACGTTGGTTTGGTATCGGTCCGATTGCTCGGATGCAGATGTTGCATTCGCTGCGCATATTGCCACGGTTTCTGGTGTTCACGGTGGCTATCGTCAGTGTGGTGATTGTGATTCCGATGACCGTTGATCGGCAGCAACTGCGCGGCTGGAGCGGTGTGCTGTGGATGTTCGGACTGAACTCTTACGCAGACTTTCTATTGCTTCTGCAATTGCCTGTCGGATTTCTTGGTCCGCCTGGACAACGCGCCATGTTGAAGTCGTTGCCGATTCCGAATTGGGCAATTGTGCTCGGGCAGCTCGCGGGGCCTTTCATTCCGCTGTTGCTGATGCACGTGCTGGTGTTGGCGTTGTTCCTTTTTCTATTGCCTGGTTCGGCTTTCGATGTGATCCAGACAGCGCTCGCGTTGATTCCGGTCGCTTGGGTGCTAACGGCCAATATCAATTTGCTCGGTGCTTGGAACATCATCAAACCGCGAGCTCTACAGCAACGCGATGCATTGGCGGCAGGTCGTGCGATGGCCAGCGTCTGGATTTTCTTCATGATGTTGATACCAGCCATCGTGGGCGGAACCCTCGGGGCCGTGCTAGCCATCAATCTGCTTGGGCCAACGCTGACGAGTTACCTCGGCGGCGCGTCCGCAGGAGTGATGCTCACCAGCCTGTTGTATGTTTGGTTGCTGACGTACAGTTTCTCGCGCTGGCAACCGAGTGCAGCGGAACTTGGCGCGGAAGAGAAAGAGCATGACGCTTAGTTGATTTGTCACCCGGCTTCGCGAGTTACTCAAAACGTGCGGACTTTAGAAAGCTGCCGACGGCACGTTGTACTTCGGGTGAATCCATCAAGAACGAATGAAGCACGGGGACTTCAAGAAAATCGGCTGCGCCGTCAAGTTTCGTTTCTTCGACGCTGACTACGAAATCGCCTGCACCTTCGACTAAAGGATTACTGAAGGAGGATTCGGCGAGGCGACCGGCGACGATACCGAAAGGGCATGGAGGAGTGGCCAGTTTCAATTCCAGATCGGACCATTTCTTGCCGAGCTCCAAGGCACCTTCGCCAGCGACAAAACCAAAGACTCCGGTTCGCGCCAGTTGCCTCGCAATCGATGCGCCTTGGTTGGGTGGACCGAGCATTACGACATGTTCGATGCGAGAAAGAACAGAGTCATTCGCTTGTTGCCAATCGCCGATGGCATGCCGCACGACAATGTTGCCCATGCTGTGCCCGATGAAATCCAATCGCACATCGGAGGGCAAGCCGCAGATGACATCGCGGAGCGCGGCGGCGTGATGGGAAATTGAGTCGCGAGTGCTGGCGTATTCTAAACAAATCGTCGTGCCAAAGCCGTTTTCCTCGAGATACTTTGCCAACCCTCTCATCGACGAACCTGTTCGTCCCAAGCCGTGCATTAAAACGATCGCGCGTGTCGTGGGCATCAGGTTGTTAGGCTGTCGCTGGTTGAGTTCAGCGTCGCAGGCCGCGCGGCTACCCCACGCTTGCCGCACGTTGTTAAGATCCAACAACCGCCAGTGTTTCGTCAGCACATTCTGCTGAATCCGCCATCCGCTGCGCCATTGAAAGTCGGTCCAGAGTTGCTTTCCGCCCAGTGTGGGCGTTTGCCAATTCAACAAACTTCGTTCCTCCTGCCCATCCTTTGTCACCATTTCACCAGCCTCTTCGCCAATGTTCGCTGGTTCCGTGTTTAACTGCGCCAAAGCAACCGAACCGCGAACATCGAAAAGCAATGAACAGCTCAGCAGAAAAAAGTAAGGCATTTTTGATATTCGCTCCATCTTGACCTCCTGTTAGATCGCTGAGATGGCAATAGCTTCGCCGATTTTTATCTTAGCAAACTGATTCTTATCTTAGCAAAGTAGTGCAGCGCCGGAATGATGAACAACAGCCAACTTTGCGTTGAAGTCGTTAGTTAAGTTGGCATAAGTGGCAGGAGCGAACGTCGCCGCTGGCTCGCGGTTAAACGATTCGCCGCGCCGCGAACTTACGATGCGTGGCGCACCGACTTCGTTGTTGTGGTGCGCTGCAGAGGCGTTGTGAACTGTTACTTATTTTCCGCATTATTTGCGGGCTTCTTTGCGGGCAGAACGGCTTTCAATTCTTCGGCGGCTTGTTGGAGGAGGTTCGCGGGATCGATGGCGGCGTTTTCTTTTGGCAACACCGCTCGCAGGGTCATAACTTTAGGTTCCGGCGAATCGAGTTTAACCTGTGCGTGGCCTTCTTCACCTTTGAAGACGTACTCGGGATGTTGGAGTGCCAGCGATTCGTTGACATTGAGGGGCAGACCCTTCAGCGTGACTTTACCGTTAACCAATTTGCCATGGTAAGGCATTACTAGGTCGCGCCTGGGCCTGGCTGGCTGGCGTTCTTGCGGTGGAAGAAGTTGACTCTTAAATATTTCAATCGATTTGTAGCGACTGCCGAGGAGCGTCGAGCCCCCTTTTAAGTAGAGTTGATTGGGCCAACTGCCGACCTCGCCTTCGGAAAGCGGTTCGCCGTCAGGGCCGTGCACCGTGAGTTCGAGCGTGCCGGTAGGTTCCATTTCGAGAGTTGGTTCGAATTGAGCTTCTCCCTTGTCTAGTTGAAAGAGCTGACCTTGAGTAGATCGGTTGGGAGCTGGTGGGATGGTCGATGACAACCATCCGTCGCAGACCGCGATCAACTGCATTTCGCCGCCTCGAGGTAAGGATGCGAATTCAAAAGTGCCATCGTCGCGAACTTCAGTCCAGTCGTGCCACACGAGCGAAGGGTCTTTCTCAGCGTAGGAGCTCTCCTCCGGCTTCGGTGCGCAAGTCGCGATGACATAGCCAGCTTTGACGGGTCGCGGTACGTTGTCGGAAAGTTCGCCGCTGACCCTGGTTCCAGGTAACAATTTGATATTACGAATTTTTACGTCTTGGTCAGGGCGAACTCGCAGCGGTAAAACGCCGCTAAAGAGTGTCGGGCCTTCATCTTGAGACTTAATGAGCATTGTTTGCCACGTGCCATCGCTGGCAGCCCGAGTGCGGCGACCCCCTTGATCGTCGCTGCCCCAGTAATCCGGAGCCAATTGACCGGCCACTGCCACTGCGAAGTCAGAGATGGTTCGCCCATTCTCGTCAATCGCCGACAACTGGATTTCGCAGCCTGCTTTCATTTCAACTTTGGCCACATCAGGACCAAGATCAAAGTGCGTCACAATGCGCACATAATCGGTGTGCTTGACTTCAAAGGTTACCAAGCCTGTGGTGCGTGGTTCCGTGGCCGCGCCAATGTTGACGGGATAGTGAACCGTGGCTCTACCCAAGTCATCCGTGGCTTCCAATTTGGGCGGCCCGATCAGCTCGTCATTCCAATAACCGTGTCCATTTGCAGTTTCAACGGCCCGCATTGCGTAGGGGTAGACGGTAGCGCCAACAATCGGTTTGCCTTGATCGTCGACCACTTCGACGACCAAGGGAGCCATTTTCTTAAAGTCGATCGCACTGTTCGACTGCGCTTCGGAGACTTGGCTGGTAAGTAGAAACGCCAGTAATGCGAGCACGATGTACTGCGTGGTTGGCATCGGCGTAATTGGCCGTTGATTGAATGCTCGTCGTCGTTGCATTACTTTCTCCGATCCCGCGTCGAAATGCCAACGCATTCGACGGGCTATATTTCAGGGGAACGAACAGTGATCACATGAAGTTATACTGTCAACTGATGCGCACTGCGCGGATTTTTATTTAATCAGTCTCTTACAAGGCCCTGCCAATCATCGCGAATGGGAGACAATCTGACAATGCAGTCCTCATCGGTGCTTGAAGACTGCGCTGTCCAGGCGCTTGTAGGGAGTCCGAAATGCTTATGCATTCCGCTACGGAACCGGCAGCGTCGAGGTCTCTGACTATCCTTCGTTGACGGTGAAGTTGAGCACGGTTTGGGATTCGAATTTGTCTCCGGGTTTTAGGACCGTGTTGGGGAAGGATGGCTGGTTAATCGAATCTGGGAAATGTTGTGTTTCAAGGCACAGAGCGCTGCGATGAGCATAGGTCTTGCCACCTTTTCCTTTTTGATCCTTGAGGAAGTTGCCGGTGTAAAACTGAATACCAGGTTCGGTAGTCATGATCCGCAAACGACGGCCGGAATCTTTGTCATACAGAGTTGCTGCGGCTCGCATGGCGCGACCTTCTTCGGGGGCACGTAATACAAAATTGTGGTCGTAGCCGAGAGCAGGTGAATCGTTCAGCTCATCAATGCGATTGCCAATCTTGATCAGCTTGCGAAAATCGAGATTCGTGCCTTCGACGTTCTCGAGCTTTCCAGTCGGAATCAATGAGGCGTCGACTGGGGTGTACTGATCCGCGTTGATGCTAAGCATGTGGTTGGCGATTGAGGGCGAACCTTGTCCCGACAAATTAAAGTAAGCGTGATTGGTCAAGTTGATCGGAGTTGCTTTGTCGGTGTTGGCAAGATATCGAATGCTGAGGTTGTTCTTATCTTTGGGCACGAGATAGGTGACGGTCAAGTTGAGGTTACCTGGATAACCTTCTTCGCCATCTGGGCTGGTATAAGTAAAACTAACACCTTGACCGCGTTCGTTTGTGAAGGGCTTGGCGGTCCAGATCACTTTGTCGAGGCTGCGATTGGCGCCGCCGTGCAAATGATTGGGTTCGTTGTTGACGGCTAACGTGTACTCTTTGCCTTCGAGCGAGAACTTTCCTTTGGCGATGCGATTGCAGACGCGGCCGGTGGTGCTACCGAAATACTGATTGTCTTCCGATTCGTAACCGCTGACGGAATCGAAACCAAGAATCACATCCTCGAATTTGCCCTGACGGTCGGGCACCAGCAACTGCACCAGCGTCGCTCCGCGCGTCATCACTTTGGCGGTAAAGCCCGCTTCGTTCTTGATGGTGTACAGTTCAACCGCTTGGCCGTCAGCGGTTTTACCGAACGGCTCGCTGGTCGGATCCGCAGCAGTGGCTGAAATGGCGAACGCGACAAGCAGGAAGGCTGAGAGACTTGACGAGCAACGCATGAGTTGAGAATCCTTAGTGCAGGAAGTGGCTGTTAAGAGGAGGCGTCAATCTCAGTTAGGCTATTCCAAACGAACCGCGAAGTCTATCAGTCCAAACCACGTCGCCGACAGAAAGGCCATTGTAAGTTGTCGACCGCGTCTTCGGTTTGTATGCTCGACGACAGCAGTGCGGGAGGTTCTAATTCCGAAGTCCTCTGGCTTAATGCGAAAGATGGCTGACCTGAAAGATGTTCAAAATGTCGCATACACACCGCTGACGTTTGAATTCGGTTGGCGACCCACCTATAGTTTGCCTCACGCGGACACACAAGCCTCCAGGCAACCAAGAAGCTCCCCTCCACTCAACATGTTCACCGGAAAGTGATTCACCATGACAGCCGCGATTTCCCCCGAAGTTGCCGACCTGGGCCGACAAGCCAAAGAGAAGCTCGATCAGCAAACTGTCGAGATGACTCAATGGCACTTCCACGACTCGACCGGCTCGCCCTTCTGGCTGGAACAAAAAAGCAAGCTGAATTTCGATCCGCTGAAAGACGTGAAGTGCTTTGAGGACTTGAAGAAGTTCCCGCTGTTTGAAGACGACTTGCTGCGCGGTGGTCCAGTGCGACGCTGGGTTCCGAAGGGGCTAGAAGGTCGACCGACTTACGTTTTTGAAACCGGCGGAACGACTGGGGTCCCAAAAAGCCGCGTGGTGATCGATGACTTTCGGATTGATTACGAAATGTTCAGCGACACGTTGCCGGACGAGTATTTTCCGCGTGGCGCGAACTGGTTGATGTTGGGACCTTCTGGGCCGCGCCGCCTGCGTTTGGCGGTCGAGCACCTTTGTCAGCATCGCGGAGGGATCAGTTTCTGCATCGACCTCGATCCTCGCTGGGTCATCAAGCTGATCAAAAAGGGATGGATGGAGCACCTGGAAGAGTACAAGAAGCACTGCATCGACCAAGCGATCACGATTCTGACAGCAGGGCATGATATTAAGTGCATGTTCACGACGCCGAAGTTGCTCGAGTCGCTGGCTTATGGTCTGGCGGAAAAGGGCACGAGCATCCAAGAGGTTGGGATTACCGGAATTTTCTCAGGCGGAACCGAGTTCACGCCACAGTGGACACGTTTCTGCGTAGAAGAGCTGCTGGGTGGTTCGCCTGAAGACGGCGGAGTTTACATGACTCCGACGTATGGTAACACGCTGATGGGTTTGGCTTGCAGCAAGCCGATTTCGGCTGACGAAGACTACAAAATTTCGTACTACGCGCCGCAGCCGCGAGCCGTGGTGGAAGTTGTCGACTTCGAGGATCACACCCAGGTTGTGCCTTATGGAGCCACTGGTCGCGTCAAGCTTTACACGATGACCAAGGAATTCTTCATCCCGGGTTTCCTGGAACGAGACGAAGGCGAACGTGAGCTGCCCTTCGTTAAGTATCCTTGGGACGGGGTCAGCGGCGTGCGCCCGTACCATGCGATCGCGTCGCAAACGACGGTTGGCGTGTACTAGCCAGCGTGCGTATTGGATTTTGTAGCGTCCCAGTTGGTTTTCCGGAGCGCGGGCGTCCCGCCCGCATCCTGGCCTGACGAAATGGTAACCCGACGCGTAAGCGAGGAAGCGAATCATATCCCTCGCTCACGCGTCGGGTTACAAAAATGCCTTTAAAACGCAGTTGTCCCACCGTTTCGTCAGCCCGTCAGCATCCGCCTCCTCGCAGGCTGACGGCCAGCCCGTCCGGCAACCCAGTCTGGTAGACGGCTTAGGTTCGCAGACTGCTGTTCAGTTGATTTCGTTTCCTTAGTTTCCATTTTATAAGTCCTCGGTTCATAAGGTACATTTTTGTGCTTACGTTATCCGCTCTGCGTTGGGGAAAGCCGTACAAGTCGCTCGAGGCCCAAGAGGTTGTGCACTTTGATACTGGTGAGCCGATTGCCAAGATCGGCAATGTCAACGGCGGTATGGTTCAGTTAGATATGAAGCATGCGCCGCGGGCTCGAGCTGTCCTGCGGGCGATCGCACCGAGCGTACTGCTAGAAAGTTGCAAAAAAGCGGCGGAACTGTTCGAAACAGCAGATCTGCCGGTCGGCGATGGCGTTCAGTCGGTAAACGACTTCATTCATCAGCAATCGGCCAGCACGGGTTTGCCAGAACACATGTGCCGATCGAACATGAAAAAGAATTCGTTCGTGTTGGCTAATATGGACAACATCCTGGCGGCGCTCACCCGCGGCCTCGATTTGAACATTCTGACTCGCGGCTATGGCGAAGAAGGTCGCGGCGTAACGGTCAGCTACCAATGCCAGTCGCCGGTTTTGGGCGCGGTCCTGCCGAACAATTCGCCCGGCGTGCACACTTTGTGGCTGCCCGCAATTCCTTTGCAAGTCGGCTTGATGCTCAAACCCGGCAGCCAAGAACCTTGGACTCCCTATCGCATGGCAGCGGCGTTCATCGCGGCTGGCGTTCCGGCCGAGGCGATCGCCATGTATCCCGGTGGGCATGATGTTGGACAGACTCTGCTGACTCGCTGTCAACGCGCAATGATTTTCGGAAGTGCTCAGACGGTCGAGCAGTACGCTGGGAATCCGCGAGTTCAAGCGCACGGACCTGGTTTTTCGAAAATTGTGTTCGGCGATGACATGGTTGATCGCTGGGAAGACTACCTGGATTTGATGGTCGAGAGCATTTTCACGAACAGCGGCCGTGGCTGCATTAACTGCTCCGGCATCTGGGCGTCTCGGCACACCGAAGAAATCGCTCAAGCCTTGGCCGAAAGGCTGGGTCCGGTGGACGTGCTGCCTCCTCAAGATCCAAACGCGGGGCTGGCCGCCTTTACGAACGCCAAAATGGCGACCGGCACGTGGAGCATGGTTCAGCAAGATTTGAGCGACTCGGGAGTCAAGGATATGACGGCCGGGTTCGGCGAGCGACTGGTCGAGCGGCCGCATTGCGCTTACTTGCGACCTGTGATCATCCACGCGAACTCGCCGGATTGTCCAGTGGCTTCGAAGGAGTACATGTTCCCGTTTTCGAGTGTAGTTAAATGCGCTCAGAAGGACATGCTCAACAAAATCGGTTCGACGCTGATCTGCACCGCTTTGACCGCCGACCCCCAGTTCATTGACGCGTTGACGGAGAGCATCCATGTGGATCGGCTGAACATCGGCCCTGTCCCAACCAGCCGCCTGAACTGGCTTCAGCCGCACGAGGGGAATTTGACCGAGTTCCTGTTCCGCTCGCGCGCCTATCAAATTGCTCAGACGGCTTAGCTTGGGCTGTGCGACAAATAGCAGTTTCGCTATTTT
>Ga0163144_10012126_pt1 | contig 18145 bp, 12 predicted proteins | sample OliLak19BULKMAT1_FD_123175 | JGI IMG/M metagenome (GOLD analysis project Ga0163144, IMG submission 123175) | Freshwater microbial mat bacterial communities from Lake Vanda, McMurdo Dry Valleys, Antarctica - Oligotrophic Lake LV.19.BULKMAT1 | ecosystem: Environmental > Aquatic > Freshwater >... | reverse complement strand
TCGCGTATCAGGATGCTGTTGCGGTTAAAATAGATCAGGTTAGATTTTTTCAGATCGTTAAAAACAGAAGTCACCGTTTGGCGGCTGGTACCCGTGAGGCTGGCGATTTCTTGTTGCGTGAGGTGGTGTTTCACCAGGGTTTCATAGCCCACCCGGCGGCCGTCGCGGCCCGCGGCTTCCACCAGAAATTCGATGATGCGTTCACGGGCATCTTTAAGCACCAGTTTTGCTAGGCGTTCTTCTACCCGTTGCAGGCGCTGACTGAGGTGTTTCATGCAAGCAAATACCAGGCGCTGGTTGCCTTGCATGATCTGTTGAAAATCACTCACTTTTACGGTTAAATACACCGCTTCGTCGTGCAGGGCCTGCGCGAATTCACAGCGCGCGGTTTCGCCGCCAAGAGTCATATCGCCAAACATAGCGCCTGCCGATAGAATTTCTTTGATAACTTCACGCCCTTCCGGGGAGAAGGTGCCTGTCTTGACCTTGCCGCTTACCAAAAAACAGAGGTGATCGGCAGATTCGTCGGGCATGAAAATAAATTGGTAGCGCGGTGCCTTGCGTACCTGGGCAACTGTAACCATTTGCTCCAACTCCTGTTCATTAAGGCAGGTAAGCATTGGGTGTGTCGCGAAAAACTGAGCTTTAGTGTTCTTTTCCATGGGCGGTGAGTTTGTGACAAAAAAGCGATCGAAACGGTGTAGAACTTGATTAAAAATGTACACGATCATCATTCTGCCCAATTAAATTATCTATGCAAAAGTACTTGCTTATTTAGCTGGTAAAAAGGACAATTTTTGGCATTTGTCGGAGATTATTTTTTTGTTAATTTTAATCAAAATATTGATAATCAACATTTTAATCCCAACTGTTAAAAACAGGAAAAGTGGCACTCTTTTGGCTTCATAACAGAAATGCGGTTCTTTACTGCGTTCCCGAACACCGATTATTATGACTTTCAGGCAAATATTATGCTTCATCCTACCCGTTTTGTGCAGCCAATTGGCCGCGCAAAACTGCAACAACCCCATTGTTGTCAACTCCATTCTGGTTTCTAACACGAGTTGTAGCAACAGTTCAGGAAACATCATCCTTTCCCTGGGCGGCGGCAATTCTTTATTTACCTACCAATGGACACCAGCGGTTTCCAGCTCCAATGCGGCGAACAACCTTGCTGCGGGCACTTATCTGGTGCACATCACGCGGGTACTGGAACCCAGCTGCGTGCTTGATACCACCATTGTCGTCAACAACAGCAATGGACCCCAGATACAGGCCGCCATTACCCCGGCCTCCTGCTTTGCCTCCAATGGCGCGGTGACACTTGGTCCGGCAAATTTGCTCTACAGTTGGAGCAATGGCGCAGGCACCAGCGCGGTGCAAAACCTCGCCAGCGGGAATTATTATGTAACCGCGACCAATCCAAATACCGGCTGCTATTCGGTGAACAAGATTTTTGTGCCGCGCAGCTTCGATTTCAATATAGGTGTCAATATTTTACAGCAGGCCAAATGTGGGAACAACGAAGGCAAAGCGCAAATAACGGTCGCCCAAGGCTCGGGGCAGTATAGCTACAGCATGGGTGCCGGGCCTATTTTTAGTGGGTTGGCCCCTGGTACCTACACCTGCGTGGTTTCGGACAATGTAACCGGCTGTACGGCATCGGTCACTTTTAGCATTCAGAACTTGTCTGTGTCTGGAACGGTTAATTTGACTATCCATGATGTGCGTTGTGCCGGAAGCACCAACGGCCTGGTGGAATTCACGGTGATCCCCGGACCCGATTTTAAAACACCGCACACGTTTACCCTGGTCAACACAAACGGAATCACGCAGTCGCCGGGAAGCCTGGCTGCCGGCACTTATTATTTGCAAATTTTTGATGCCGATCAATGCCCGCTACCGCCGGATACTTTTACCATTCATCAGCCGCCTGTGCTGAGTGTTGTGCCGCAAATAATGCCGGAAACCTGCGCCTCAGGCGGTGCCATCAGCCTGAATATCACCGGTGGAACTGGGTCAATTTATTCGATAGACTGGCTCGACATTCCGGGTACCGTCAATCCCAAGAGCCGCAGCAACTTGCAAGCGGGCTTGTATTCGGTCATTGTGTACGATAGCCTTTTTTGTACCAAGGAACTCAACAATATACTCATATCGCCGCTTTGCAACAACGCCGACACCGTGCACATGGTGGTAAAAATCAATGCGACGGATTCCTATTGCTGGAAAAAGCCAGTGGGTTTGGCCAGCAATGCCACCACCTTTAGCCTGATCGGCGGCGGTAGCTCGGGCGCTTCCAGCTACGGCACCTGGTTTTTAAATCCTGATGGCTGCCTGGCCTATTCCGCCGGAGCTGTGGCGGGCTTCGCTGTAGATACCATTTGCATCGTGCGCACCGCCAATCCGATCGGGTTGAAGGACACCCTCTGTTTGATTGTGACCATTACGACCAAGCAGCCGACCAAACAGTCGGTCTTTTTTTCCGTACAAACGGGCAATTCCGCCGTGGCTTGTGGCTCCATACCGCCACAATTTCAGCAGTACACCTTGGTGCAACTCGGCCGCCCGGGGCTTACGGGTACTAGTGATGTGTATGGGCAATACGCCATAAATGCCAGCAACGGCTGTCTCAGTTTTTTTGCCAACAACAGCACCGGCTTCAGTGTGGATGAAATACGGGTTTCGGTATGCGATACGTTGCTGAATGAATGCCATATTATCTGCTACTTGCCATCTGTTGTGCCTTCAGCCGATTGCTCGGCTTTTGTCCAATTGCCCGATACCATTAAATTGTTGACGACGGATTGCAATGGCTTGGCCACCGCCTGCCTGCCCATTCCGTACGACGATATTGTGAATTACACGGTGATTAACAACGGTGTTTTGTACAATTCAGGCTACACTGGCTGTAATCCGATGACAACATTTACCTACAATGTAAGCCCCTTGCCCGCTGGCGGGGGGCCGTTTCAGTTGAGCGAATGGATGATCAATGGGCAAACCCTCAGCGGCAGCTTTCTGAACCTGGCGGGGCTTGTAGCGCTGATGAACCAGCTCAATCCCGGCCAAGGCTGGGCACTACAGGGCTCCAGTTTTATCCGCGGCGGAAGCCTGAGCACGACATACGGGCCACTGAAAGTCAAATCGGCGACCAACAACACGGCCAATTACAATCCGGTGCTACAAGCCGTTCCAATGGGTACGGAAATGCGCTTTAGCCCAGGAATGCGCAAAGTGATTATCAGGAATGTATTGAATGCTTGCGCTGATACGACGATTATTCAGGTAGACTGTTTCGATTGCCCGCCCGTGCACAACTATGCCCTAAACGCCCAGGGCAGCCTTGTCTGGAAAGCGCCCAATGGCTGCGCCTCCGACACCGTTTTTTGCACCAATATTCCCACCAGCCAGCTCAGCCAATATGTCGTTACCGACAACCTTTCCACCACTATAGAATTCACCAATTGTGGCAACTTCGTCGGCATCGTGTTGGATACGGGCCTGCACCAGTTACTTTTTTTGAATACGAGTACCACTTGCGCCTATTCATTGGAGGTCACACTGGAATGCCAGCAGTTGATTCCAGGCAGCAGCACCGAGATCATCCTGGGCATCGGTGCGCAAACTACACTTTGTCTCGACACCAGCCTGCTGGCAGGCCCCATTGTTGGCCTGACAAATGTCTGTGAAGATGATGCCGGCTCCACCATTGTTGGGTACACCTTTAACAACCAGCAATGGTGCGTCAGCATTACAGGCCTGAACCTTGGGCTCGATACCCTGTGCCTGCAGCTCTGCAATGCCGCCAATCAATGCGCCACCTATACCATTTATGTCACGGTAACCAACGCAGCGTCCGACAGCCTGCTGGCAGTGCCCGACCCGGTGTTTACCCTAGTTGACACCGATGTGGAAATATCCATCATCGACAATGATATTGTCAACGGTATTTTGGGCAACCGTCCAGGCCTGACGGCCATCGATTTTCTGACCCAGCCAAGTTTTGGGGTCTTTGGGTATAACCCGCTTACCGGCGTGCTCACCTACAGCCCTAATATCGGCGCCTGCGGGGTCGATTCTTTTACTTACCGCATTACCAATGCGCAGGGAAAACAATCAACCGCGACCATCACCATTACGGTTGTTTGTGACAAAGTGCTGGTTTTCAACGGAATTTCACCCAATGGCGACGGGAAGAACGATGTCTGGCATATCGTCGGCATTGAACAATACCCCGATAATGTGGTGCGGGTATTCAACCGCTGGGGCAACCAGGTATTTGAAGAAAAGGGCTACACCAATACACGTGCCTGGGATGGCAGTTGGAATGGAAAGTTACTGCCAGACGGGACGTATTTTTATGTGTTAAATCTTGGTGGGGCTGCGGGGAAGCTGGAAGGCTATTTACAGATTTTGCGCTAGTGGCGCGAATACCAGTAAATAACGCTGGATTTATTGTAGCAAATAATTATTGGATTGAGCGGAGTGAGAATGTGTCAACTTTTTTTTCAAGTTGACACATTTGACTCAATACCAAACTATATTTTGGTATTCTGTTTTTGGCCGCCCTAGCAAAGGACTTTTCACGCAACCCTGAATAAGTGTAAACGAATACAGCTCTTCATCTAGCCAAAGCATGTGCGATCACAGCCCATTTCCCCAAAAAAGAATAGCCATCCCGAACATTCGGAATGGCTATTCTTTTTTGAAGTGGAGTAAAAAAAACAGCCCTCCGCCCTTTCTCATTTGAAAGGGCCGGAGGGCCCCCGCCTTCGGTTGTCTTTGCTCAGAAGAGCTTATTTCTTTTGCTAATGGGTAGCGACTTAGTTTTCTCGGTTAATTGGGGTCGGGTATGTTTGATTTTCCTTCTCAAAGAATGTGCGCTTTCGGACGGTAAAAGGTGGAAAGCACTTTGTATTTCAAAGATTGTTTAAGAAAAAATGGAATTGAATTCCATCAAAAACTTTCTTTTAAATTTGATTTATTGTCTGTGTGTCAACCAATCTTACTGCAAATATGAACGCTTTTTTTGATTCCGTATTACAATGAAATCTTAATGGTAGTGAAAGAGCGCTTTTTTGCTTTTTTAAATCTTCAAAAAAATAGCCATGTTATTGAATAATTTGCAACAAAACCCCCAGATCCGTTAAGATATGTATTGTAATAATTGTCTAATTATGTAAAATATGTAAAAATTTTCAAATCAAAAAAAAATTTAAAAAAGCGCCGCTAAACCCCATTTTACTACCGCTTCTTTTGAAAACTATACCATTCCTTTGAAATCCAGCGCTTCGACGTCGATGCTTTCGGCACACTTAAAATGACCTTTGGGGCAGGCTTTGTATCCGTGCAATCCGCAAGGGCGGCAGGGCAGCGATACCTTCGTTTCAACGACAAAGGACTTATCGGACAGCGGGCCAAATCCGAAAGCGGGCACTGTGGAGCAGAAAACGGCGACCACAGGCGCATTCATGGCCGAGGCAATGTGCATGGGGCCAGAATCATTGACATAGTTCATGGCGGCACCCTGCATCAAAGCGGCCGATTCCAAAAAGCTGCATTGCCCCGCCAGGTTTGTTGCGCGATGCTTACCAACGGCGGTACATAATTCATCGCAGCCCACGGTGTCCCCCCTTCCCCCCAGCAAATAAATATGCAGCCTCGCGGGCAGACGCTCCATGAGCGCAAGCCACTTGTGGGCTGGCCATTGTTTGGTGAACCAAACGGAGGTGGGCGCAATACACACATATTGCTGCCCGTGTGTCAAAGCCTGCATTTTTTCGAAATCCCGCTGAGAAGGATACAATCGCGGCTTTTCCACCGGATCACCGACAAGGTGCGCTATCAGGATGTGGTTGCGCACGATTTCATGCTGGCCATCACCAATGTTGTGCGGCATTTTTCTGGAAAAAAAGAACGAGAACGGGTTTTTCCTAAACCCCATCTTGGAGATTGCGCCAGAAAACGCCGTCAAAAAACCGGAGGAAGCGAAGCGCTGGCAATTGATCACCAGGTGGTACTCTTCCCGGCGAATGGTGCGCAACAAACCGAACAAGCTTCGGTACTTGCTTTTCTTTTCCCAAACCAACACCTTTACAATGTGCGGATGCCCCGTAAGCAGTTGTTCATTGCCTTTTCGGAGCAAAAAATCAATTTTGCCCTGTGGGAAATGCTGGTGCAGGTTTTCTACCAGGGCCGTGGCCAGGATAACATCGCCGATAAAGGCCGTTTGAATGATGAGGATTTTCATGCGGTGGTATGGGGGCGAAGGTAGTGTATTTGAGGTAATGCTAAAATGTTGGCTTATTGCCATTGATTGTCTATAATTATACCCGATAGGGGCTAATTTTATGTTTTTTTATATTTTTATACCCGAAAGGGATTTTTTTAATAATTATCCTTAATTTTGTACCCGAAAGGGTATAAAAATGAAATTAGCGCAGTTTATTAAAATGCAAAGAGCCAGCGTCAAGCTCACCCAGGTGGACTTAGCAGAGAAGGCTGGAGTAGGGCTTCGTTTCATTCGCGATATGGAGCAGGGCAAAGAAAGTCTTAGGTTGGATAAAGTAAACCAGGTACTACAACTTTTTGGATATGAAACAGGTGCCGTGCTCATTAAACGCAATGCTTAAAAAATGAGAAAAGCAGCAATCAACATATTCGATGACTTCGCTGGCTGGCTTGTTGAAGACGAGGAGGGATACCATTTTATGTATGATGCCCAATACCTCAATTCCGCTCAACCCGTAGCCTTGAGCAAGACGCTACCATTGCAAGCAGCCGCATTTTCCAGTAATATATTGTTTCCATTTTTTGACGGGCTGATTCCAGAAGGCTGGTTGTTGGAAATTGCTGAACGCAACTGGAAACTGGATCCGCGCGACCGGATGGGGCTTTTATTGGCTTGTTGCCGCAGTTGTATCGGGGCCGTGCGTATTTACCCAGAAAAAAAGGAGGCAGCATGAGCAAGTGTCTGTATTGCTATAAACCTTTAGGCGCGCAGGAGCAGGACTTTCATAAAGCGTGCAGCAGAAAGATGTTTATCCAGCGAAGCGGCAATGACTTTGTGCTGTCTCCAGCCTATGATCTCGTATCAACAGCATTGGTAAATCCGGCAGATACGGAAGATTTGGCGCTGAGCCTCAACGGTAAAAAAAACAAAATCACGCGTAAAGATTTCACGCATGTGCTCACAAGCATGGACCTCGACCCAAAGCAGCAGGAAAATATTTTTAAAAAAATGGAGCATGCTGGCGCGAAATGGCGCGTGTGCATTCAAGAAAGTTTTTTGAGCGCATCTTATAAACAGGTCTATACCGAATTGCTCCGCACGCGCTTTGCCCGGCTTGAAATGAAGGGAATTTAAGTCTACTAATACTGAAATTTTGAGTTTTTGAAAAAAGTACTTGCTCAAAAAGGAAAGCTATGTACCTTTGCACCCGCTTTTGAAAATACCGACGCGGGAATGGCGGAATTGGTAGACGCATACGTTTCAGAGGCGTACGCCCTTACGGGTGTGGGGGTTCGACTCCCCCTTTCCGCACGATAGGAGAGCTTTGCTTCGGCAAGGCTCTTTTTTTTGTGCCTATGCTTGGCGACCTCTACACAAACGAAACCTTTCGAGTTTCGGCACCAACAGTTTCGGTATCTGTTTGTACTATATGCAAATCCAGCATATCACCACCGAGCATCAGGTGAAACAGCCAAACATTGCGCACCTCATCCAAAGGAGCCGGGGGAAGTTCATCAATATCGTCATCAAAAGCCGTAGAAAATGATTTTAGGTTTAAATCAGGCACGTAGCCACCAGAAACGACATCTTCCTTCCACGCAAAACAGGCTGTACGCAAGTCTCCTGCTGCTTTTTGGCAGATATAAGTACCACCTTGATAATCCATGAAAAATGTATAGATAGCCATTGTCAAAACCCTTTGTTTTTCTGTGCGTGATTCTCCCCGCTAAAGTCCTTCTTCTGGCGGAGCTTTTCAAGTGCTTTGCGGAGTTTCTTGATGAAATCCTTGTCTTCCGGCGTTTTGTTGGGCTTCTTATTCCATTGCTGCAACTCATCCTTGACCTTCTGATATTCCTGTTCTGCGCTTTCACGAGCCTTTTGGTTGGCGTGTTTGCGATTCTTCCCACTGCTCTTTTCCATCTTTAGACGGCTATCTTGAATCTCTTCCGTGTTAGAGGCATTAAAATATGGTATAGCCAAGGCCAAGGCTCCAAGGATAAGTAGAATCAAGGGCAACTTGCCAAATATACTGGTGTTCTCGGAGGATGAACTTGATGAAGTGATTGTTGACATGTTCAGTTGGTTGAGGACACAAAAATACAACTTTTGACAAACATGAACAATTCAAACCCACTGCTCTGCTCTCAGGTACAGCACGTCACAAAAACTTTAAGATAGACATATATCAAGTCAGTATAAAAGGAGCAGGTTCAAGTTTCAAATGCAACCGCTTTATGCTAAATGCTGTTTTATCCCTAACTTGCATCGCTAAAACAGAAAAACATGTCTATCACTATTTCTAAGGATATGACCGCTGTAGAAATGCAAATTGCATTGGGCAAGTTGCCAGCCGGAAATCTTCTACATACGGCTAAATACTGGGGGGCCGTAAAACTGACATAGTATCCCTTGGCTTACCAAAAGCGCATCCGGGATGAATGGAAGGAAATTGCTTTAAGAAAGGTGTTTTGACAAAGATCTTTTTTGATAAAGCTATAATGCAAAAACACATACATGATCCCATCTGCATCGGGGAACATGCGTAGCATTTCATTTTGATTGCGGTTTGCTTTCACCGCGCCAATGGCACCACCCAATCCAACCGCTCATATGGGCTGTACTGCACTTTCATCATATCCACATCCGGGTTTACAAAATACTGCGGCTCCCGACCATTGAGGCTAAATTTGACTTTGGCGTACATTTCCGCATTTGGGATCTTATTTTTGATACTCTGCCGGTGTATCAACTGTGCAAAGGCCATGATGGCCCTGGGGTCGTACAGCATGGCTTGCATTTGCACGTTGTTGATCTTGGTCGTATGTTTGATTTCGCCTTCCCGGCCGCTCACGGGGTCTTTTAGGATAAATTTAAACTCAGAAACCACCCTTGAGTCGGCTTTTACCCGCCAGGAAAAGCGGTTGCCAATGGTGGTGTAGTCCAGGTCGTTGGGCAAGAACAAGCCGCGCAGGGGAAACAACAGCTGAAAGGCAAAATACAGGATCAGGAAGGCGCGGGTAAACTTGCCGATGATAGGCTGGGCCAGTTCCGCGTTTTTTTTCGTGATTGCTGGAAACCAGTTGCGCAATCCGGGTATTTCCTCCGCTTCAAAATACAGGATCAGCGCCGCCATCATGATGAAAGGGAATATGCCGATGTCGCCGAATATTTGAGAATTGGAGAAGTGAAAGAGGGCGAAGGGGATGACGGCCCAGCGGCGCAGGGGTTTGTACCACAGCAGCAAGGGGGCAAAAAAATCGAGGGAAAAACCAAGGTACACCATCACGTGGATACCCAATTCCGACTTATACAAAGGTGCCAGCAAACTCCCGGGCGACATGGCATCGGCGATGGACCGCAAGGGTTGTTGCAGTTCCCACCAATCGGCCCGCATTTTGACAAAGCTGGCGAAAAAGTACACGCACATCACTTGGGCACCGAGCATGAATTGTTGCCAGCGAGGCACCGTGATGCCAGGCAGGTTGCGTTTGCGCAGTGATAAAAACTGATCGGCATGGGTGAAGCTTAGCAGGATGGCCAACAGGATGAACAGGTAAATATGGTTGTTGTACAGGCTGGTATCCAGCAAAAACAGGTACAGGTACAATACAGCAAAAAGTCGCGCTGCCCATTTCATCATGACCCCGAGTGCTATCAGCAAGGCACAAACAAACAGGATATTGAGTACCACATTCAATGCCGGTACTGGCAAAGGCTGCAACCACGCCAGTCCATCATAGGGGAAGTTGACCTGCGCCTCTATAAAAAAGTGCTTGACCATTTCATTGGAGATGTATTTCCCCACCTCGTACATCATGAAAAGTCCGTACATCAGGCGAAACATTCCGATAACATAGCCGTTGACGGGCTCACTCAGCCATTTATTAAATTTGTGGAAAATTGTCATGCATCTGTATTTTGCTTGCTTTATGGGGGATTATTATGGGCGATAAGGCTGGTGCCTATTATTCTTGGACTCAAGGTTACTATTATACAGGTAGCTGTTGTAATTTTTCGCTGCACCGTTTTTTAGTTGCTGGTATGTCATAACCAGCTACAAAGTTAAGGGTTTTCCCGCCTCGCCAGGTATTTCCATCTTCGGTAAAGCCTTTATTACATTGCCAAAGCGCACTTCGTGGGTGTTTTCATCGCGCAGGAAACGTACAGCACGATACCTCAATTTAAAAATCTCTAAAATCCCATTAACATTTGTAACTTTACCGACCATCGTAATCCTTTTCGCTTGCGGTGTTAGCATAATCCTGCTTCATTTTATGAACCCTTATCCCTTGCAGTATTATTCATTAAACACTTGAAAATGCAAATTTCTAAACTCCTCGCACCCCTCCTCCTCTTTTTAGCAGGAACCCTTTCAGCGCAAGATTACCCGCCAAATCCGAAACCCGGAATGTGTTATATCCGGTGCAAGAAAGAATTGGTTGAAGTAAAGGTGAAACAAGTGGTCGTGCCCTCCTACAAAGAATATAAAATAGTGCCCGCGGTGTACGAAACCGTGAATGAGCAGATAGTGGTTAAGCCCGCCAGCAAAAGATTCGAAATTGTTCCAGCGGTGTACAAGGATGTGATTGATACCATCATGATTGAAGATCCTATCAACAAAATAACCCTGGTACCCATAAAAACCATCGATACTTTTGAAGTGCTAGAAATCCAGCCTGCTTATGCACAATTTGAGTCCAAACCAGGCGTATTGAACTGCAAATCCAAGAACCCGCGCGATTGTGATGTGATTTGTTACGTACAACACGAAGCCGTAAAAAAACAGATTCCGGTCAAAAAAATCGTAGCGAATCCTGCCTTCGTCAAGGAAGTCAAGGAAGGGAAATTCAAGACCCTTAAACGCAAAGAGCTCGTGTCCGCTCCTGTGGTTAAGGAAATAGAAATCCCCGCAGAATATATCACCATCAAAAGAAAAGCATTGGTGAAAGATGAAACCTTGGATTCTTCGGATGTTGGTGCCATATACAGGGAAGAAGTAAGGTTGGTGCGCGATGAAACGGATGGCGGGGCAGAATCCGAATACGTTTGGGAAGAAATTGATTGCAACCTTACCGACCTGAATATTCTACCTATTTATTACGATTTCGACAGCGCCGAACTCTCTTCGGATGCCAAGTCAATCATTGATGAAAAGCTTTTCAACCTGATGGTTAAGAAACCGCTGATCAGAATTGAGGTTAACGCACACACCGATTCCCGCGCTTCTGCTGACTTTAACTTAGACCTCTCGGAGCGGCGTGCAAGGGCCGTTGTGAATTACCTGGTTTCCAAAGGAATCAAAAGAAGTCGCCTGGAGTACCATGGACTTGGCGAAACTGTTCCAGTCAACCATTGTACTGATGGGGTTAATTGCAGTGAGGCGGGATATGCAAAAAACCGCCGTACAGAATTCAGGGTGCTCACCCAATAATCTCCGCAACATTGCATTTGAGGTGTTTTCCTTGAAGACTGTGCCAACAAGGTCCACTGTCTACTCTTTTTTAATTTCAAAAATTAACGGCCATGAGAACCCAATTGATCATTGTCTTTTTCACGTTGGGTGTTTTTAGCGCCCAGGCTCAAGATCAGCAAGCGAAGTTGGTCATCCCCGTTGGCCACACTTCCGGTATCACGGCTGTGGATATTTCTCCCAATGGGCGCTATATGCTCACGGCCAGCCTTGATCGAACCGCCAAAATCTGGGACAAATCAGGATACGAGATTCAAACCCTGGAGGGTCATAAAAGAAATGTGCTGGCAGCAGTATTTTCACCAAAATGCCCCGATGACCCTGATGGCGGGCGGTTTATCCTAACCGGGAGCTCTGATCAAACAGCCATATTATGGGATAAATTTGGAAACCCAGTGAAAACGATAAAAGACCATCAGGGCAACGTTACAGCGGTGGCGTTCTCGCCTGATGGTACAGAAATGCTCACTGGAAGCAAGGATAGTACGGCGCTGCTGTTTGACTTGTCGGGTAAAGTTATCCAGAAATTTACCCACAACAGTGAAGTGAATGCTGTCGCATTCTCACCCCAGGGCGATAAAATCCTAACAGCTTGTAAGGATAATAATGTGCTGCTTTGGAGCCATTCCGGTGGTAGTTTACAACACAGTTTTTTAGGGCATAAAGCCGCTGTTTTATGTGTTGCTTTTTCACAGAGCGGTGATACAATTCTGACGGGAAGCGCTGATGGAACGGCGATACTATGGAAACTGAATGGGGTTAAAATACGGGAATTCAAGCACGCAAAAGAGGTGCAGGCTGTGGCCATTACCTACGTCAAGGGCCTCATGAAAATTGTATCGGCAAGCTCCGACGGTAGCCTGAAAATTTGGAATTTGACGGATGAAACAACAACATCGTTCAAGCTATATGACCGGGACGCCCGGACACTGAAAGCCTCTGCCGATGGGCAGTATGTGCTCTCCGGCAGCGGTGTACATAACGGGGCCAAAATGATTGACCTTAAAGGCAAGGCCCGACTTGAACTGACAGGTTATACCAGTACAATCACGGCTCTCACGATCTCCCCAGACGAAGCCTCGCTGCTCGTTGGTCATGCCGATTCTACCGCAAAGCGCTGGGATATTTCCAGTCTGAAAGTGCAAAACTTTCGATTCCCCGGCAAGCTGGAGTCCGTTGATTTTTCACCCGATACCCCCACCCTGGGTGGGAAATTTATTTTAGTGGGATGTGAAGATCATTTCAGCCGAATACTGGACAGCAAAGGAAATGTTGTAGACGCTTTCCCCTCCGCAGATCGGGCCGTTTTTTCTCCTGACGGAAAATATGTGCTGACCGGAAATTCTGATGGTACAACCAAGCTCTGGAATATCGCAAACAAGACATCGGTGGCGTTACAGCACGAAGAAAGTCGTATTACAGCGCTGGCTTTTTCACCGGTTGCGGGGGCACAACAATTCGCCGTGGGAAGTTATGATGGGGCCGTAATAGTATGGGATTCAGCTGGTGCCCCGGCAAGGCATTTCGATATTGCATTCCTTACTACTATTCGTAGCCTCGCTTTTTCATCTGATGGGAAGTCCCTGGCGTTTGGGAGCGAAGGTGGATTAACCGAGGTCAGGGATTTAAGCGGCAATCTTTTGCATGCATTTCCCAATAGACAACGTGGTATCCAGAATATTCGATCGCTGGCTTTTTCACCTGCTGACCTTGACGGTTTGAACGAAGGTAAATATGTAATAAGATCAAGTGGCAGCAATGCCGAACGCTGGGATCTGGAAACCGGCACCATCACAACCTATACCGGGCATACCAGCGAAATTAGTGCTGTGGCCTACGCCCAAAAAGGGAAGACTATTTTCACCGGCAGTAAAGACGGCACCATAAAAATATGGAATGCCGCATCTGGCAAGGAAGTAGCGACCATGGTCGCCATAGGAGCCGCTGACTGGGCCGTTACCAGCCCTTCCGGACTTTTTGATGCTTCTCCCGGAGCCATGAAATTATTGCATTTCACCGCTGGATTGGAGATTATTGGATTCGACCAACTGAAAGTTCGTTATTATGAACCAGGATTGTTGCAAAAGCTGCTGGGTTTCATTAAATACGATGTCCGAAATGTGTCAGATATAGGCGTTTTGGAACTGTATCCAGAAATCGATGCCAAAATTGATGGGGATAGCCTCCGTATCAAACTAAGCATCCGCTCCGGCGGTTTGGGTAAACTTAGCCTATTTATCAATGGCAAAGAAGTTTCGGAAAGCATTAACGACAACTGCGATACCCAGCTTTCCGTTGGTTTGATTCAATATGCCAAATATTATGAGCCGGGGGTCAATACCCTGGCACTTCGCGTTTTCAATAATGCGGGGTGGCTAAAAAGCAAGGCTTATGAATTGTCTTATTTCCCGGCTGACATGCCCGTAAGTGGACGCGGGGTGAGTAGCAACAACAATAATGAAAGCCCATCATTGGGAAACGCAAAGCCCCATCTATACGCTATAGTGGTAGGAACCTCCGACTACAGTGGTGATCTGCTGGATCTTGGCTTCCCGGATCTGGATGCTGCTGCCATGGCAGTAGCATTTCAGAATGCAGGCACCGCATTGTTTGAGGATCGTGTTCACCTGACATTGTTGACCTCTACCGGTACAGCGGAAAAATCCTCTTCCAAAACGGCCATCGCTGCAGCATTCAAAGCCTGTAGCGAACAAGCAAAGGCTACTGATATTCTGATCGTCTATTTTGCCGGTCATGGCCTTACCTATGGAAGCGCCGAGCAAAGCCAGTTTTACTACCTGACCAAAGATATTGGCAGCCCAGACCTTAATGACCCCAGCGTGCGGGATCAATACACGGTTTCGTCTGAAGATTTGACCCATTGGCTTACGGCCATCCCAGCCAGAAAGCAGGTAATGATCTTTGATGCCTGCAACTCCGGCAAAGTAGTAGAGGCCCTGGCATCCATCGGGGGGCGGGAGCTCAATGCCTCCCAAATTCGCGCTTTCGACCGTATGAAAGACCGCACAGGAATGTTTATCCTGACCGGAGCCGCCGCCGATAAAGTGAGCTATGAAGCAAGCCAATATGGTCAGGGATTGCTCACCTATAGCCTGCTCCAAGGTATGAGCGGTATGGCGCTTGGTCCGGGGAAGTTGGTGGATGTGATGACACTGTTCCAATTTGCGCGAAATGAGGTGCCCGTTTTAGCCAAAGGTATCAAACAAATTCAGGTGCCTGTGCTTGCCTTTCCTGAGGGCGGCGGAAGTTTTGATATTGGCTACGTTGACGAAAATGTCAAAATCCCGCTGGCACAGGTGAAGCCCGTATTTATCCGAAATAATTTCCAGGATGAGGATAACATCCGGGATGTCTTGGGTTTGACCGATGCCCTGGCCAATCAATTCCAGCTGATCACTGCCCGCGGTGCGAACGCTCAGATTATTTATGTGGATGTGGAGCAATACCAAGATGCTTACTCCATCAAAGGTCGCTACAGCATTACCGACAATACGGTGTCTGTCCGCGGATCTTTGTTTAAGGGAAATGTAGATAAAGGAAAATTTGAGGTAAGTGGCACGAAAGACGACGTTCCAGGTTTGGTAAATAGTATTTTGGAGAAAGTGATGGGGATGCTTTAGCAGGCTACTTCCCAATGATATTAAACGACACCCCCAAAAAATAACCCAGTGCGTACTTCGATTCCGTGGTGAACAAGGCAGCGTCGGACTCGAACCGGTCGCCCACCGCATAACCCTGGGCCGGCTTTGGAACTTTGCCCCCACTCAAGCCAGCGGTAAATACAATGTTGTGATCCTGTCCGATGACAATGCTTGGGCCGAGGAAAAAAGAGATGGACTGCAGGTTGTTATCGCCTCCCAAAGGAATACCCACGCCAAAGGAACCACCCCATGAAATGGTGCCGGGCTTTGGGCTATAGAAGTGAATAAAGGTGGAAAGTACTGGTGAAAAGGCATCCTTATCAGAGGCGTATACGATGGAGTCCCGAACAAAATAGTCTTTCGGATTCTCAAAAAACTTGGCGAAGCCAATGCCAACACTGGTCGTGACCCGAATGCCGCCATATACTTTCACCGGAATGGGCGGTAATCGTTTGCTATGGGCGCCGAGGTAGGTTGCCGAATCAATGGGTTCAATTCTTACCTTCAAGGTCAGGTTGTCCCCACTTGCAACCTGGCGGTAAGTTCTGCTAAAATCATTGGCCATAAAGCTGATATAGCTGCTGCGCAGTTCTGCCATTTTGGAAGCATCCATGTTGTAGGCACCTTCCATGCCCGCTTCCAGCTTATGGAGGTTCTTTTGGTAATCCTCCAGTGTTTCATGGGCGGTTTCGGCGGCGAGTGTGGTGGAATCAACGAAAGTGCTCAGGTTGCTTTTAGGAATAGAGAATTGAAGCAATTCTTCACTTAAATCGGCAGTTTTTTCTTGGAAACGCGCGTATCGTCCCACCTTTTTATGGTAATCGGAAACAAGTTTTTCCAGTGGTGCATCAGCACTTTGGCGCTGTGCCAGGTATTCCAGGGTCAGTTTATTCGGGTCACTTTCTTTAAAAACCTGCTGTGCGTATTCACGGGTCAAGCGCTTGATTTGTGCCGGCTCGAGATTGGGGTCATAACGCAGTCGATTTATTTCTTCAATGGAAAAAACAGTTAGTTTCTGGGCATTCAACTCGGTTTTTATGGTCAATTCGAGCGATTTCAATTCCTCGCTTGTTTGTTGCATGCCGCTCAAATTGCGGTTCAACTCCAGCTCTATTTTCTTGATTTTACGTACAGCGGCCTCCTCTTCAGCGGTGGTGGCAAACCCATGCACATCGTCCAAAACACCGCCACCCAGATTGGGCAGTGACGGAAATATACCACCAACAGATTTCAACAGCATTTCAAAAGGGTTGCCACCACCGGAAACAGCTGAAAAGCCTTTGCCAAATTGACCCTGGGACAATGTCAGGTTGGTTTTGTCCGTTTCCAGCTCAATATTGTACAGATAACTGTTGTAGTTTTTTACATGCAAAACAATTTGATCTCCTTTTCGAACCCTGGCATCTTCCACAGGGCGGTTGTTGCGCATGTAATAAACGGAGTCACTGAAAGCATCACAGAAAATGTGCAGATCCTGAGCAGGCAAAAGGGCAGAGAAAAACAAAAGAAAACCTAAGAAAAATAAACGCTTACACATGGTTGTTTTTTTATATTTTATCATTAAAATAAATCCACAATCGATCCTTGGGGTGCCATTTATCAAAGAGAAGCGTTAATTATTATTGTAAAGTTGACCTAAATGCTACCACAAGGTATTAACATCTTTAACTAAATTGCGCCCCAATACCCACAAATCCTAATTTTTTGCTGAAACGTATATGAAAATTAATTGGAGACGGTTTATTCGCCCCCATAATATCCTGGCAACGGTTTTCATTTTTTTGGTCATGTGGCTGACGAGTTTCATCCACATCGACCACCATAAACTGGATCCATTCACCTACGGTATTCGTGACTACGATGTGACGGATATTGTGTATTCCCGTTTGCGCAAAAACGAGACGGTGCTGGATAACCGCATCGTGTTGGTGAACATCGGGCAGCCCGACCGAATGATGCTGCACCGTATGCTGGAACGCATCGAAGCTGCCCAGCCCAAGGTGATTGGGATTGACCTGTTTCTGGAGGGAAAAAAAGATTCCCTGGCCGACGCACTGTTGCAGCAAACCTTTATGCGGCATCAGAACATCGTTGTCGCGACCGTTCTGGAAGGTTACTCCGCAGAGAAAGACTACTTTGAACGGGAAGCGGGTTGTGATACAAGTTTTTCAAGTTACACTAGAACGGGTTTTGCCAACTTTCCCGGAAACAAGACAAATACAGTACGAATATTTTCTTATGAAGAAAATGTTCGGGAACACAGCGTTTATGCATTTTCCGCTGAACTCAGTCGGTATTACGATCCGACATCCATTGAAGTTTTAAAAAAAAGGAGGGAGGACTTAACGCGCATTCATTACACTTCTAATTCGGAAAGCTTTCTTAGATTCGAACCGGAGACGATTCTTGATACCACCATCAATTTGGGGGAAATCCTGAAAGATAAAATCATTCTCATCGGCTATTTGGAGGACTATAAGCCCGACGACCCGATCATTGACAGGTTTTTTACCCCGCTAAACGAACGATACACCGGACGAACCAACCCTGATATGTATGGCCTTGTCATCCATGCCAACGTCATTAGAATGTTGTTAGACCGGAATTATATTCGTACCGCTCCAAAATGGATAACTTTTATTTTCGCATTGGTCTTGATTTATGTAAATACATTTTTCTTTTTCTGGAATTACCGTTACTTTTGGTACTTCAAGCACTTCCCCAAAATTTTATACCGATGGGCACACGTGGTGCAAGTCATCGAAATCGCCCTGCTTT
>Ga0163144_10012124_pt1 | contig 18147 bp, 17 predicted proteins | sample OliLak19BULKMAT1_FD_123175 | JGI IMG/M metagenome (GOLD analysis project Ga0163144, IMG submission 123175) | Freshwater microbial mat bacterial communities from Lake Vanda, McMurdo Dry Valleys, Antarctica - Oligotrophic Lake LV.19.BULKMAT1 | ecosystem: Environmental > Aquatic > Freshwater >... | reverse complement strand
TCTTCGGCTCTCGCCAGATCGTCTGCGGCAGCGGTTTCAATGTCGTCCAGCCGGTCATTCAGGGCAGTTGTCCCGAGGAGCTCGCCTTGCGCGAACGCGGTCGAGGCTGCCAGAACAAATGCCGTTGCGGAGATCCCGCCTGCTTTCAGGAGAGTGTACATAGCAAAAACCTTTCATTACATAACCCCGGTCCACAAAGGTTCCGGCGGGCATCTAGCCTTGGATTTATGTTAGCGGTCCTGCTGCCAAATGAAAAACCGGCAATCTTTGACGATGGCATGAGAATTACTCATGGAGCGGACCCTTGAAAAATATGGCGCGGATAACCCTTGCTGCGGGTCGGAACACTGCTGCCGAACTGACGTCCTGAACGGCGCTTTTCTGACGATTCTGGGAGCCATGGTGAACAAATTGATCCAGTTTGCCGGGTCAGATCTGTTCTAACACCGCTGCCGTATCGCTATCGGCCTGACCGACCACCGCCAAAAGTGTCCGATGCGCAACATTGGCCAGATCATCATCCAGATCATCGCGCCAGACCGACCAGACCGGATAGGCGAACGAGGGTGCATCGGGCACGAGATGCAGGGTCTGATCGTCGAGATAACGTTTGATGACCCGCGCCGGAAGGAAGGCCGCATAGCCCCGGTCGCGGATGAAACCGGCCGACAGGGCACCCATGGCAAGCGTCAAGCCGGGGTTCGACAATCCGGGCAGATGCGCATCGTGAAAATGCAGGAATTCCGGGCCCCAGTCGAGGAAGGCATAGCGTCCCTGCAGGCCATTGAGCGTCGGACCGGCCCACGGGGCGACCAGAACGAGTTCGTCGTCCAGTACGGTTTCCACACTAAGTCCCGGGCGCAGCGCCGGTGAGTGGGTCAGTGAGATCTGCATGACCCCTTCAGTCATTGACCGGGTCAGGCTATCGGGCAGTCCAAGTTCGGCCCGCAAACCGAGATCCGGAAGGGCCGCGCGCAGGCTGTCGATCCAGCGAAAGCCGAGCCGGGGCCACAGCGAGACCTGCGCGCCGATCGTCAGGCATCGGGAATAGCCCTCGGGAATCGCCTCCTGCTGGCGCGCCTGTTCCCAGTTGCGCAACAGCACTCGCGCGAAACTTTCAAACTCGCGGCCTGCAGAGGTCAGTTCCGTTCCGGATCTGGACCTTTTGAACAGGGGGCGGCCCAGTTGATCCTCGAGCCGTTGAACCCGCAGACTGACCGCTGAGTGGGTGACGAACAACCGCTCCGACGCCGCGACAAAGGACCCGGAGTCAGCCACTTCGATAAAAGTCTTGATCAGGGCGAGTTCCATCCAAAGATGGTCCGCAAAATCTGCGCAATGTCAAGTCCGGGGGTTTGGGGGGTACGGCGCCGGTGCGGAGTTTGCCGCCTTTGCCGCTGGCCAGAGCGATTTGGGGCGATTGTCACTTCTACTGGCGTGGTGCGGGATCAGAGCGGGCAGCGGCAGCATAGGGGATCGACTATTATCCTGGCATGACCTCCTCGGCAATTGCCACCATCGAGGCCCAGGCCGTCGCCGGTGTTCACTGCAAGCCGATCTGGTCATCCAGCGCCACGGCATCCTGACGCCGGGTACCCCGATCATGATGGTGGCCACGGCGGCAGGCCATCGCGGGCAAGCCTTTGCCGCCGCCGAATTCCTGATGGATTATCTGAAATCCCGCGCGCCGTTCTGGAAAAAGGAGGTTGGCGCTGACGGGGCGGAAGGGTTGCCGCAACCGCCGCAGATGAAGCCACGCTGAAGCGCTGGTAGCCGCTCAGGGCAGCGGCGCGCCCGGTAAAGCCATGGCCCGCAGATCGCGCAGGGCAAAGCTGCACTGGAACGGGCCTTCGGCGTAATATCCGACCTCATAGGGGTCAAAGTCGATCAACAGCCGTTCGTCGGTCAGGCCCCAGTATTCACTGGCGGCCACATGGCTTTCCACGGCGCCGCTGTTCAGGCCTACATCTTCGGCCGGGTCATAGCTGCCCCCGGCATCAGCCGCGCGGCGCGATTTGAGTGCTGCGATCTGGCCCCGGCACTCGTTGGCGATGGTCGCCTGCGTTTTGGCGGAAAACACCGCATCCGCCGCCAGAAAACTACCATCGGCAAGGATATTGGCATGCTGGGTCGAGGTCGCCCCGTGCGCTCCGCCATCGTAGGAGGAAAAAGTCACAGCAACCGACAAAAGGTCGGGCCCGGCATAGGTCAGCCGCATCCGCGTCGAGAAATAATAGGTCTCGGGGTTCATCGCATCCGTTGGCACCCGGTCGGGCAAGGCATTGTGCAGCGCGTCGGCCAGTTCATTCAGCCGCTGCTGTCCAGCGGTTTCGGGGTCGGTGAAACGCAGCAACGTCGCATCCAGCGCATAGCGGCCAGCGCTGGCGTCGCGAAACCGGAACTCCGCCTCCAGCAGCACCCCGGCCCCGGGGCCGCTTTCCGCCTTGCCCTGCAACAGCCGCGCCCGTTGCCGGGTTTCGCGTTCGATACAGGCCGGGATGCTGTCGGGGTCAGAGGCGCAGCCCTCGCGTTCGGCGATCCACTGCTTTTGCGCCGCTGCCAGCATCGCGCGCGCCTCAGCGCCCAGACTGTCGCGCAGGCGACGGTAGGCCGCCTCCATCGCGTCATCCGATGACTTGAGGTCGGGCTCGGCACAAATCGCCCGCTCGACCCCGGTTGCGGCCTTGCTGCAGTCGAATGCCCGTGCCCCCGGCGCAATCAGCAGCGCCGTGGCGGTGGCAAGCCCCGCTGAAGCCAGCCACCGAGTCACAACAGGAAATCTGCCGCCACCAGCGTGCTGACCCCATAAAGCAGCAGCACCTGATCGGACACCTGATCGCGGTTGCTGTCGATCTGCACTAGCACATCAGCACCCTGCACCTGCCAGCGAACCTGCGACTGACCGTTGGCGGAAAAGGCGGCGGTGCCGATAAAGGCAAATGCCTGATTGCCGGCAGTGAGACTGTTGGGGTCGATCGGCGACAGGTTGATCCTGTCGCCCTCGGCATGGCTGAAATCGCCGATGGCGTCGGGGGCTGCGGCCGGGGCGAAATCGGCCAGTGTGCCGAACACAAAGCGGTCGGCCCCGGCCTGGCCATAGATCAGGTCGGCACCCGCGCCGCCATTGATCGTGTCCGCCCCGCCACCGCCAACCAGATAATCTGCTCCCGCCATCCCCTGAACGGTGCATCCCGCGCCGTTGGCGAAGATGACATTGTTCAGGCCGTTGCCGACGCCCTTGATCGAGGCGGCCCCGAAAAGGTTCAGTTCTTCGACATTGGCGGCAAGGGTGAAGGCCACCGCAGAGAACACCCGGTCGTATCCCTGATTGAGTGCTTCGACAACCACGTCGCCGGTGCCGACGAAAAACTGGTCGTCGCCCAGACCGCCATTCAGAAGATCCGACCCCGGCCCGCCGAACAACCGGTCATTGTCCAGGCCGCCGTACAGGCTGTCAGCGCCGTTCAGCCCGAACAGGTCATCATTGCCGGCATTGCCCCGTATCACGTCCCTGACCGAACTGCCGCGTACAACGTCGGCGGTGGCAAAGCCGGTCTGCGTCAGGGTCTGGGTGCCCGCATTCCATGACCACGAGGCGACCTGGGTGCCATCCTGCGCCTGCGTGCCATAGATGAACTGGATCGCCTGAATATCAATGGCCGTCAGGTGGCCGGTGCCGCCTGCGCCGCTGCCCTCGGCCATGATGGTCAGGGCGGGGTCGTTGACATCCCACACCGCATGCGTGACCGGCGGGTTGGCGGCATACTGGGTCCAGGCTTCCATCGGATGTTTCAGCCCAAGCGCATGGCCGATTTCGTGCAGCAGCGTGCCATGGCTGACGGGAATGGCACTGTTCATGAACACGTCGCCCGCGCCGTCCAGATCGGCGGTGAAACTGGGATAGCTGAACCCATCCCAGGTTCCGAACGGGCGATAGGCTATGCCGCCGCTGCCGGCATATCCGGTGCCGGTGAAATCCAGCTTTTGAAAGTTGATGTCACCCTGCCCGGCGGCCACTTCGATAAAGATCAGCCCCGAGGCGCTGCCCCATTCGGCCAGCGCGGTGCGGGCCAGCGCCTGCTCGGCGGCATCGAACCCGGCATAGCTGGCGATGGCGGCAGGTGTCAGGTTCGGATCGTTCAGCGTGGCAACATAGCCGGGCGGGGTGGCCGTGGCCGGAAAGGAAAAGGTGACGATGGTGGGCTTTCCCGAAACCTCTATCCCGCCCCAGTACGAGCCGGACAGCAGGCCGGTGTAATCATTTGCCATAACAAATCCCCCCGCGTGAATAGGGCAGCCAAAGTCGATTCGAGGAAGATGTTAGCACATTGTGGACCTGCCAGCCGGTTTTATCCGCCGCCGGCGACAGACCGGCCTTACCCCGCGTTGATCCGCGAGACATAGGCGCGCAGGTCTTCGGCTTCGGCGCGGGCGTCGCGCAGGCCATCCATGGTGGCCTGCAGTTCCGCTTCGGACTGGCGCAGCAGGCTGGTCAGTTCGCCTTCGCGCTGTTCCAGATAGGCAATTGCCTGATCGCGCAGATCTTCGGCCTCGTGCAGGTCATGGGCCATCCGCTCCAGTTCCTCCATCTCGGTCTGGGTCACCCGGGTGAAGCGGTGCAACAGCCAATAGGCAAACCAGCCAAGGCCGAACGCCACGAACAGAATGATGGCAGTGGCGGTGATGAATTCGGCGCGGTTCATGGGGTGCTGTGGCGGCTTGTCGGAAATTACGGGGCGGCGGGGCGGGGCTTGGGGCGCATCTGGTTTTGGTCGGCGGGGAGGACCACGACACCGGGCTGTGCCGCTGCCGCTTCTGCTGCCGTAGCGCCAGAGCTATCCGCAGTTGCCGCCTCTGTCACGGGGGTATCGCCGTCCGGTCCGGTGGCATTTGCGGTATCGCTGGTTTCACTGCCAAGAGGGGCAACCAGAGCGTCGACCGGCGGCCCGGCAGCATCGGCGGCCACCGTGGCCTGCGCTACCGCCGCAGCCTCGGCATCGCCGAGCAACAGGCGGAACACGATGCGGCGGTTGGCTTCGCGGCCTGCCTCGGTCTTGTTGTCGGCAATCGGCTGGGTTTCACCGTAACCTTTGGCGCTGAGCCCGGCTGACGGCACCCCCAGCGCCACCATCGCCTGCACCACCGCCTCTGCCCGGGCCTGTGACAGCGCCAGGTTCATCTCGTCGCGCCCCTGCGCGTCGGTATGGCCACCGATTTCGAACGGAATGGCGCCACAGCGCGACAGCACCCGGGAAATGCCCTTGATCGTGGGCTGGGTTGCGGGGTCGATCTCGGCCTTGCCGGGCTCGAACGCGATCTTTTGCTGGGTCAGCAGCCCGTCGATATTGGCGGCGCATTCCTTTGGCGTCGGCAGGCCGGCGTCGGGGTCCAGCGCCTTGTCATAGGCCACCACGATCTTGAAATCCTGCCCGGCCCCCAGCTTTGATGACAGGATGCGCGATATGGTGGCGCTGGCCTCGGGGTTGCCGGTCACGCCCTTGATCTGCAGCATGTCGGCCTGCACCACCAGATCGCCTCGGGTCAGTTCGGCCAGCGCCTCCAGCCCCGACAGCACCCGGATCGGCCAGCCGGGAGGCAAGCCCGCATCCAGCCGCGTGGCGGTATAGACCTGTTCCGATCCGAACCGGGCGCGGGCATAGCTGTCAACCGCATCACGCACCCGGCCATCGGGCAGGCGGCCGCGCAATTGTACCAACCCCTCATCCGACAGCGCGGCAGTGAACTCGGCCGGGCCGGCATCGGCGGGAGCGGCGGCGGCCTTTTGCGGCATCACGGCCTGAAGCGAAAACACCTCGGGCAGCCGGGCATTCAGATCCCCCACCACCCGGTCGAACCCGGCCTGGGTGACATCGGGCCCGGCAATCAGGCTGATATCGGCATCGGCAAAGGTCAGGCTGCCACCGCCCAGTTCGGCCAGACCCGCGATGCCGGTTGCCACCGCTTCGGCCCAATTGGGCGATGGCACGCCAAGCCCCAGCACGCAATCGGCCGTGCCCTGCAGTCCGGCGGCACGTGCGGCCTGCAATATCGTGTCGCGGCTTTCGGCGGTATCGGCGGAACAGGCATCAAACCGTGCCCCGTCGCCCTCAATCAGAAACCGCAGCGTAAAGGGGGTGATGACCGGGCGCGGCGCGGAAATAGCAATGTCCACCACCAGCCCGGCGGGTTTGGCCCTTGCCAGCGCCGCTTCCATCCGGCGCTTTTCTGCAGCGCTTTCGGAAATCGCGGTAATCGCCACCCGGTCTGACAGGATCGAGATCTTGGAGCGCGGCAGAAGTTCCAGCGCGGCAATGCCGTAAGCCACGGCAGCGTCCCACCCGGGCGGCACGGCATAATCGGCGCTGTCGAGCATGTCGGCCACCTTGGCCCCACCCGCCAGCACCGTAACCGATGCCAGCAGCGCGTCGTGGCCATCTGCCGTCGCCGGGATCAGCCCGATCAGCGAAATTCCTTCGGAATTGCGCAATATCTCCACCGAATAGCGCGGTGGCGCGATGGCGCTGGACGGGGTGACATCCATGCTGTCGACCAGTCGTGCGGCGTCGATCAGCCCGCCCGCCACCGTCAGCGCCCGAAACCGCTCGGCCTCGGTCGGGGCGGTACCGCTAAGCTCAAGCTGCAGCCCGTCGGCTTTCGCCGCAGCCCACTCCACCCCGGCAAGGCTCAGCGCGCGCGCCACCGCTTCGGTCGAGCGGGACTCGATGGCCGACACCGCCCACTGCGCACCCAGTCACGCCAGACAGGCAGCGGTGACAAAGGCCGCAAGAGCGATCAGGGTCGGCATCAGGCGCATCGGTGGCATGGGTCCCTTTGGGCAGGCAATGGCAAATCCGCTGATTGCAGCGCAGCAGGCGCTGCCCGCCACCCGGCACCGCCGCAGCGGGTTTACGGTGCAGCGGAGCGGGGATCAATCACACGAAAACCGCGACGGCAAGAAACAGCGCAGGCAGCAGCCCGGCATCACGGTTGGAACGAAAGGTGCGCAGGCAGTTTTCCGGGCTGTCGATATCCAGTCGCCCCAGTTGCCAGCTCATATGCCAGCCAAAAGCCCACGCCGCCCCGGTTCCCACCACCAGCGCCAGCGGATCGCCCTTTGGCACCAGCGCCACGATCACCGCCGCTGCCATCAGCACCACCGCCGCTGCCATGAACAGCCGCAGCCACCAGCGGGTATTGCTGCCAAACAGCCGCGCGGTGGACCGAACCCCGATCAGTGCATCGTCTTCGCGGTCCTGATGGGCATAGATCGTATCGTAAAACAGCGTCCAGGCGATACCGGCCCCATAAAGCAGCACCGCCGAAAGCCCGATCACCCCGGCATGGGCGGCGCTGGCCAACAGCACCCCCCAGTTGAAGGCAAGGCCCAGAAACAGTTGTGGCCACCAGGTGATCCGCTTGGCAAAGGGATAAAACGCCACCAGCGCCAACGAGGCGATGCCGATACCAATCGCCGCATCATTGTAGCTCACAAGGATAAGCGCCGCCGCGCTGGTCTGCACCAGCATCCAGACCAGCGCCTGCCACGGTTTCACCTGACCCGCCGGAAGAGGGCGGTTGCGGGTGCGTGCCACGGCACCATCAATCTTGCGGTCGGTGATATCATTCCACGTGCAACCTGCACCCCGCATCAGAAACGCACCGCCAGCGCAGCCGACGATGATCCAGACATCCCACGGTTTCCAGCCGTTGGGGTCTGCCGCCGCTGCCAGCATTACCCCCCAGGTGCAGGGCAGAAACAACAGCCAGGTGCCGATCGGCCGGTCCACCCGGCTGAGCCGCAGATAGGGCCGCACCGCTGCCGGGGCAAAGCGGTCCACCCAGTTGCCCGGGGCGGCATCGGCAACCGGGGCGACTGTGCCGGGCTCTGCCCCGGTCGCTTGATCCAGTTCTGGCATTCTGGGGACTCCGGTCCTATTCAGGGGGCGATCAGGCGATGGTTTGGCGAAAAGACGACATGGCGCGTATCAGACTGTTTGTAGATCAGCCGCTTGGGCCGGGGCAACCGGTTCCGTTGGCCGAGGCGCAGGCGCACTACCTCTTTGCCGTGATGCGGCTGGAGCCGGGTGCGGTCTTGAGCATTTTCAATGGCCGCGATGGCGAATGGCGTGCCACGGTTGAAAAGGCCGGGCGGCGCGGGGCGGTGCTGACCTGCGTGGAACAGACGGCGCCGCTGCGCCTGCCCCCCGACCTGTGGCTGCTGTTCGCGCCCTTGAAAAAGGCCCGCACCGATTTCATCGTGGAAAAGGCGACGGAACTGGGGGCGGCCCGCATTCTGCCGGTACAGACCGATTTCACCAATTCGGAACGGATCAGGCAGGACCGTCTGCAAGCCCACGCGGTGGAGGCGGCAGAGCAATGCGGCGGCACCTTTGTGCCCGAAGTGGCCGATCTGGTGCCGCTGGACCGGCTGTTGGCGGACTGGCCCGCCGACCGCCGCATCCTGTGGTGCAACGAACATCTGACCGGCGCGCGCCACGCGCTGTTGCGGGAGGGGGTCAGGGGGCCATGGGCGGTGCTGATCGGCCCCGAAGGCGGCTTTTCCGAACGTGAACAGGCGCGGCTCGCCGCGATGCCGCAGGTGGTGCAGGCCAGCCTCGGCCCCCGCATCCTGCGCGCCGACACCGCGGCGGTGGCGGCGCTGACGCTGTGGCAGGCGGTGCTGGGGGATTGGGTGTGAGGCGCTTCTCGACCGATGCCGTCAATTTTGGAGGAAGACATGAGAGATGACTATCGCCGCTGGCTGGCCGACCAAGGCTATACCGAAAAAACCATTTCGTCGCGGATCAGCGATGCACAGAAGGTCGAGCGGCTCTATGGCGCGCTTGATGATCTGATATCAGCCGGAGGTTACGACGCGCTGATTGAGGAACTCAGCTATTCCACCGAAGACGAGCGCCGGGGTCGGGCCAACCCGTGCCGCATTCAGACGGACGGGCATCTTCGCACCAATCTTGCATCTTACAAGGGTGCGGCGGCGCTATACCGGCGCTTTTTGACCGAAGCCGACCTTGCGCCCGGAAATCCGGTTGGGGGCGGCAAGCCCCTAGTTCTGCCCGAAGGAGCGACCGGCGATGCTGTCAGCGTTGAAAAACAGCGCCTGTCGCTGGAACGCGATATGCAGGCGGCACTTCGCCGCGACATCGCGCAACTGGAGCCGGGGCTGAGGATCATTGATGACGGGGCCGAGCGGTATGTGACCACGGGCTTTATCAATATGCTGTGCAAGGATGCGCAGGACCGCGTTGTTGTGGTCGAACCGAAGGCCGGCAAGGCGGACCCGCGCGTGATCAGCCAAACGCTTGGCTATATCGGCGATCTGATGGACGAAGACGCGGTGCGGGATGTGAGGGGAATTATCGTCGCCCATGATTTCGATCAGCGCACCCGGTCGGCCGCGCGGGCAGTCGCCAGCCTGACCCTTTACACTTACGAAGTCGCCTTTACATTTCAGCCAGTGTAGTGGCCCTGTGGGGAAACTTGTCCCCCCAAAGCCTGCTTTCTTTATTGTCACGCTGGCAGACGACCATGAACCCCGAGCCAATCAACCATTCCCGGATCAGCCCCTGAGCCATGGCCCTTCTGCGCCCCGAACTCCAGACCCTGCTGACCCGCTGGCATGAGGTGCTTCTGTCGGCAGCCCTTGCGCTTGCCGGGCTGTGGGTCACCACCTGGGGCGGCTGGTTCTTTGCGGCGCTGGGCGGGCTGGTGGCGGCGCTTGGGCTGGCGCTGGCCCTGATCGGCTGGCGCAGGCTGCGGTTTCGCGGTGACGGCCTTGGCCCGGGAATGGTGCGGGTGGTCGAGGGGCAACTGGCCTATCTTGGCCCCCATGGTGGCGGCTTTGTCGGCATGGCCGATCTGGTGGAACTGGGGCTGATCGCCGACAACGCCGGGGTGCGCTGCTGGCGGTTGACGCCGCACTATGGCGCGCCGGTGCTGGTGCCGGTGGCGGCGCTGGGGGCGGATCAGCTTTATGACACATTCGCCAGCCTTCCGGGGCTGGACATGGCGGCGCTTCTGGCAGCGCTGGACCGCCCGCATCTGTCTGACGCTGTGGTCTGGCGTCGGCCCGCGCGCCTGCGGTAACGGGTTCGGGATCAGCCCTCATCCGCCCCCCATCCCCTTGACTTGGCCGCGCCGACAAGACAGGTCTGGCGCCGCAACAGATCGGAGCCTGCCCCATGTCCATCCCCCAATCCGGCGGCGGCCCGATCAAACGATTCGAACAACTGGCCGAATTCCTCGCCTCGGGCTGCAAACCGAAATCCGAATGGCGCATCGGCACCGAGCATGAAAAATTCGGCTTTCTGACCGACAGCCATCTGCCCTTGCCCTATGACGGCCCGCGCTCGATCAAGGCGCTGATGGAGGGGCTGCGCGACCGGTTCGGCTGGCGCGAAGTGCTGGAACAGGGCCGCATCATCGGCCTGACCCGCGGCGGTGCCAATGTGTCGCTGGAACCCGGTGGGCAGTTCGAGCTTTCGGGCGCAATGATGGACAGCATCCACCAGACCGATGCCGAGACCCGCGCCCATCTGGCCGAAGTGGCAGAGGTGGCGGGGCCGATGGGGGTGGGCTTCATGGGGCTGGGGGCTGCGCCGGTCTGGAGCCACGAGCAGATGCCGATGATGCCCAAGGGGCGCTACCGGCTGATGACCGACTATATGGGGCGCGTTGGCACCCACGGCACCCAGATGATGTATCGCACCTGTACCGTGCAGGTGAACCTCGACTTTGCCTCCGAATCCGACATGGTGCAGAAAATGCGGGTAGCGCTGGCGTTGCAGCCGGTGGCAACCGCGCTGTTTGCATCGTCGCCGTTTTTCGAGGGCCGGGTGAATGGCCACAAAAGCTGGCGGTCACGGATCTGGCGCGGGCTGGATGATGCCCGCACCGGCATGCTGCCCTGGGTGTTCGAGCCCGGCTTCGGGTTTGAGGCGTGGGCCAACTATGTGCTTGATGTACCTATGTATTTTGTCTACCGCGACGGGCGTTACATCAACGCGCTGGGTCAGTCGTTCCGCGATTTCCTCAAGGGCGAACTGTCGGCGCTGCCCGGGCAAACCCCGACGCTGAGCGACTGGGCCGACCATCTGACCACGGTGTTCCCCGAGGTGCGGATGAAACGCTATATCGAAATGCGCGGTGCCGATTGCGGCGATGTCGCCCATCTGGCGGCGCTGCCCGCATTCTGGGTCGGGCTGATCTATGACCAGTCTGCGCTGGATGCGGCATGGGATCTGGCAAAGGGCTGGGACGCTGAAACCCGCGAGGCGCTGCGGGTTGGTGCCTCAGTCGCTGCCTTGCAGGCCACGGTCGGCAAGATCAGGATGCGCGAACTGGCGGGCGAGGTGTTGGCGATTTCCGAGGCGGGTCTCAAGGTGCGGGCGCGGGCAGGCAACGGCATGACCTCGGAAGCGCCCTATCTGGATGTGCTGAAAGACCATGTCGCAACAGGCCGGGTGCAGGCCGATGACATGCTGGCCAGCTATCACGGCGACTGGGGCGGCGATCTGGTCCGGATCTTCGCCGACCGCAGCTTCTGAGAGCCCGACCCGTGCGCCAAGACCGTATCAGCCTTTCGCGCCAAACCTGGGCTCGGTCCCGGCGCGCAGGCGGGTGATGTTGGCGCTGTGGCGCTGATAGACCAGCAACGTCATGACGACCACCAGCAGGAACATCTGGCCCTGGCCAAACAGGAACAGCCACAGGCTTGACAAGGCCGCCGCCGTCAGTGCCGACAGCGAAGATATCCGGGTGACGGCCGCGGTGACAGCCCAGGTGGCGCAGGCTGCCAGCCCGACCGGCCAGGCCAGCGCCAGCAAAATCCCCAGAAAGGTGGCAACCCCCTTGCCGCCGCGAAACCCCAGCCAGACCGGATAGAGATGGCCGAGAAAGGCGCAAAGCCCCGCCAGTTGCGCCGCTTCTTCGCCAAAGGCCACGCGTGCCACCAGCACCGGAACCACACCTTTTGCGGCATCCAGCACCAGCGTTGCCGCCGCTGCCCCCCGGTTGCCGGTGCGCAACACATTGGTGGCCCCGATATTGCCCGACCCGATGGCCCGCAGATCGCCCAGCCCCATGGCGCGGGTGATCAGGATGCCAAACGGCACTGATCCCAGCAGATAGGCCAGCACGGCAACCAGCCCCAGAAGCGGCAACCATGTGTTGATGTCGGGCATATGCGGGTCCTGATCCGGTAAAGGTGAGCAAACCTTACAACCGGCGGCGCATTTGTCCAGAATTGCCCGATCAGGCCGACATCAGCTTGGGCGGATATTTCGGCGCATGCAGCCCCAGCCGCCGCGCGTGCGCAATATCGGCCAAAAGATCACGGCTGGCAGCGGCAAACAGGTCGTCCAGCGTGGGAATGATGAAATAGACCGGCTGCGGAATGTCGATCCGGTAGGAGGTGCGCAGGATGTCGATGACATCAAAGGGGCGGCGCTCAGGTGCCGGGTCGCTGACCGCCCAGCGCAGTTCGGCGGGGGAAGAGGCGATGCCGGAGCCAAGCGCCTTGACCTCACCCCCCTCGATCATCAGGCCGAATTCGATCGAAAACCAGTAGAGCCGGATCAGCCAGGGATAATCCGCCTTGTCGGCGCGCAACCCGGTTTCGCCGATGGCCTGCGAAAAGGCGGCAAAGCGCGGGTCGGTCAACAGCGGGGTATGGCCGAAGATTTCGTGAAAGATATCGGGCTCTTCGATATAATCGAAATCCCGCCGCGACCGGATGAAGGATGCGGCGGGAAAGATCCGCTGTGAGAGCAACGAAAAGAACCGGCCAAACGGGATCAGGGCGGGAACCGGCGTGACCTGCCAGCCGGTCAGACGCTGCAGGGTTGCCGAGACCTCGGTGCATTGCGGCACCCGGTCGGCAGGCAGCGCCAAGCGGTCGATGCCATCAAGGAAAGCCGATGCGGCATGGCGGCGGACATTGGGGATCTGGCGGGCGTATAGCTCACCCCAAACGGCGTCATCCTCGGCGCTGTAGGCGATCTGTCCGCTGGCGTCGGGCAGCTTCGCCGCATAGGTGGTGGATTTCGGCATGAGGCACCCGTTGTCTGGACAGATCAAGTGTAGCGCCGATGCCGGAAATATCTTTTCGATCTTTGCGATATTTGGCTAAGATCGGGTAGAATTTTCCCAGAATGGGTCAAATGAGGACATGTCATGCCCCAACCTGCTGCCATCACGCTTGACGATTTTGACCGGCACATCCTGAAGCTGGTGCAGCTCGATGCCACAATCAGCACGCAAGGTCTGGCGGACCGGGTCGGTCTGTCGGCATCGCCGTGCTGGCGGCGGCTGAAGCGGATGCAGGAGGCGGGGCTGATCGTGGGGCAGGTGGCGATGCTGTCGCCCCGCGCCCTGGGGCTGCGCGCCGTGGCGTACCTCAGCATCACGCTGATCGACCATTCCGAGGCGACGATTGCCCGGTTCGATGCCTTTGTGCAGCGCCACGATCAGGTGGTCGAATGCGCCACCATCACCGGATCGGCGGATTATCTGTTGAAGGTGTTTGCCGCTGACCCCGAAGCGCTGGAACAATTCATCATGCGCGAGTTGCTGGCCCTGGGGGTGGTGCGCGCCACCAACACCGCGCTGGTGCTGCGCCAGACCAAATATACCACCGCCTTGCCGGTGTAGCGGGTTTCGTGGGGCGCTGTCCTTGGCCTGCCCACGGGTCAGGCGCTCTTCGCCGAAACTCCCCACTGGGGAGTTTCCGGGCGCTGCCCTTGGCCTGCCCACGGGTCAGGCGCTCTTCGCTGAAACTCCCCACTGGGGAGTTTCCGGGCGCTCATCGCCCCGGGATACCTGGGCCAACACGAAACCCAAGGCTGGAAATGGTCATGCCGGAGTGGGGTGCGCCGCGCCGTGGACCTGAACCCCGCCGACAAAGGTGGCCAGCACCTTTCCCTCCATCCGTTGCCCGTCGAACGGGGTGTTCTTCGATTTGGATTGCAGGGTGAAGCGGTCCAGAAGGAACGGCGCGTCGGGGTCGAACAGCACCAGATCAGCGGGGGCACCGGGGCTCAGGCGTCCGGTCGGCAGGCCGAGCCGGGTCGAGGGGTTCAGCGCCAGGGCGCGGAACAGTTGCGGCAGGGTCAGTGCGTCGGCATGGTAAAGCCGCATCGCGGCGGGCAGGATTGTTTCCAGCGCCACCGCGCCCGAGGCGGCTTCTTCATAGGGCAGGCGTTTGCTTTCCTCATCCTGCGGGGTGTGCATCGAGGAGATCACGTCGATCAGGCCATTGGCCACCGCCTCGACCATCGCCACCCGGTCATCTTCGGAGCGGAGCGGCGGCTTCAGTTTGAAGAAGGTGCGGTAGTCGCCGACATCCAGTTCATTCAGCGTCAGGTGGTGGATGCTGGTTCCGGCGGTGACATCCAGCCCGTTGCGCTTGGCGCGGGCCAGTGCGGGCAGGGTGCGGGCAGAGGTGATCTGGTCAGCGTGGTACCTGACGCCGGTCATTTCGACCAAGGCCATGTCGCGGTCGAACCCCATCCGTTCGGCCATGGCTGACACCCCGGGCAGGCCACGGAGCGAGGCGAATTTGCCGGTGGTGACGGCGGCACCCTGGCTGAGCCCCGGGTCCTGCGGGTGGCCGAGGATCAGCGCGCCCAGCCCCTTGGCATAGGTCATGCAGCGGGCCAGCACCTTGGTGTTCGTGGTGACCTGGTCGCAATCGGTGAAGGCCACGGCCCCGGCATCGAGGAGAAAGGCTATCTCCACCATCTCGCGCCCTTGTCGCCCTTTGGTCAGGGCGGCCATGTGATAGATGCGGACGGGCGAGGCCTCGGCGGCACGGCGGCTGGCGAATTCGAGGGTTTCGGGGGTGTCGATGGCGGGGTTGGTGTCAGGCCTTGTGATGATGGTGGTGACACCGCCGGCGGCAGCGGCGAGGCCGGCGGATTTGAAGCTCTCCTTGTGGCGTTCACCGGGTTCGCCGACCTTGACGCCGATGTCGACGATGCCGGGGGCGAGGCATTTGCCCAAGCAGTCGATGAGGGTGGCGTTGGGGGGGGCGGGGTGGTTGATTGCGGTGATGAGGCCATCGAGGATGGTGAGCGAACCCAGGGCGTCGGTGAGGGTCTCGGGGTCTATGAGGCGGGCGTTGTGGAGGTGGAGGGTCATATCGGGGCTCGGTTTTGGGTAGATCGGGGAATACCCCGACTCGTGCGGGCGGGAGTCGGGGTGTACCCCGACCTACGGTGCAAGACGGCCATGCGGAACACCGGATGAACGGCACAGGGCGGGCCATGCCCTGACGATGGCGGGCCAGAGTCGGGGCGTGCCCCGACCTACGGGGGGCATATTCACACCATCACCCCCGCCGCCACCCGGCCTCGCTCCGCCTTCAGATTGCGCGCCAAGAGGTCCATGCAGGCCATCCGCACCGCGACGCCCATTTCCACCTGCTCCTGGATCACCGACCGGCGGATGTCGTCGGCCAGTGAGCCGTCGATCTCCACCCCGCGGTTCATCGGGCCGGGGTGCATCACGATGGCATCCGGCGCGGCAAAGGCCAGCTTTTCGGCATCGAGCCCGTAGCGGTGGTAGTATTCCCGCTCTGAGGGGATGAACGCGCCATCCATCCGCTCGCGTTGCAGGCGCAGCATCATCACCACGTCGCAGCCCGCCAGCCCTTCGCGCATATCCGAAAACACCTCGCAGCCGAATTCGTTCACCCCGGCGGGCATCAGGGTCGGCGGACCGATCAGGCGGATGCGGTTTTCCATCTTGCCGAGCAGGATCAGGTTCGACCGCGCCACCCGGGAATGGGCGATATCGCCGCAGATCGCCACGGTCAGCCGCTGGATGCGGCCCTTGGCGCGGCGGATGGTCAGGGCATCCAGCAAGGCCTGCGTCGGGTGTTCATGTTGCCCGTCACCGGCATTCAGCACCGCGCAATTCACCTTTTCCGCCAGCAGGTTGACCGCGCCGGATGAGGGGTGGCGCACCACCAGCAGGTCGGGGTGCATGGCGTTCAGCGTCAGCGCGGTGTCGATCAGGGTTTCGCCCTTTTTCACCGATGACAAAGCCACCGCCATCGTCATCACATCCGCGCCAAGCCGCTTGCCCGCCAGTTCGAACGAGGCCTGGGTGCGGGTGGAAGCCTCGAAGAACATGTTGATCTGGGTCATTCCGGCCAGCACGCTTGCCGACTTGGTGCGGCGGTTCAGGTCGACATATCTGTCGGCCAGATCAAGCACCGTAACGATCTCTGCCGGGGCCAGATGTTCGATCCCCAGCAGGTGGCGGGCGCGGAATGTCATGGCAGCCTCCGGTTCGGTTGGCTCTCTATAGAAAGGAGGGGGCGGGGGGACAAGCAGGTTTACCTCGGGCGGGAAGGGGCATAGTTTTGCGCAATGGACTGTCCCGATGATTTTCACACGCTGCGCGCGATGCTGGAGTGGCAGCATGACCTTGGGGTGACCGAGGCGGTGGGCGACGTGGCGATCAACCGGTATGAGGTGGTCGGGGTTCGGCAGATCGGGGCCGCTGATGTGGCTCGTGCTGCGGACAGGGTGCCGGGGGCACAGGCACTGCCTCAGGCGGTTCCGCAAGGGGTGGCAGCGGGGCCGGATCCGGTTGCCCAAGCCACAGCACTTGCCGCAGGGGCCGGTGATCTGGCGGCGCTTCGGGCGGCGATTGCGGGGTTTGACCGCTGCGATCTGAAGCAGGGGGCACGGTCGCTGGTGTTTGCCGATGGCAACCCACTGGCGCGGGTGATGGTGCTGGGCGAAGCGCCGGGGCGCGAGGAGGATCAGCAGGGCCTGCCTTTTATCGGCCCTGCCGGGCAGATGCTCGACCGGATGTTTGCCGCAATCGGTCTGTCGCGGCGGGCGGATGAGCCGGAAAGGGCGCTCTATATCACCAATATCGTGCCGTGGCGGCCACCGCAGAACCGCGACCCTTCGCCCGCGGAAATCGCGATGTTCATGCCGTTTGTCGCGCGCCATGTGGCGCTGATCGACCCGGCGGTGCTGGTGCTGATGGGCAATATTCCCTGCTTTGGCGTGCTGGGGCAGCGCGGCATCACACGGCTGCGCGGGCAGTGGGCTGAGGCGCTGGGCCGCCCGGTGCTGCCGATGTTTCACCCGGCCTATCTGTTGCGCAATCCGGCCGCCAAGCGCGAGGCCTGGGCCGATCTGCTGGCGCTGAAGGCGCGGCTGGGATGACCCGCATCCTCGCTTTTTCCGATCTGCATGGCATTCGGTCAGCGGCAACCCGGCTGGTTGCAGCGGCAGAAACGGCAGATCTGGTGATCGGGGCCGGGGATTTCTGTACGATGCGGCAGGGGTTGGCTGACGCCATGGCGCTGCTGTCCGCCATGGCCGGGAAAGCGGTTTATGTGCCCGGCAATGCCGAAACTGCTGACGAACTCCGCGCCACCACCACGGCCCGGGTGCTGCATGGCGATGGGGCGACCTTGGCGGGGGTCACCCTTTTCGGCCTTGGCTATGCCGTGCCGGAAACCCCGTTTGGCAAGTGGTCCTGTGACCTGACCGAACCGGCGGCGTCGGACCTGCTGGCCGGGCTGGCTCGGGTGGATATCCTTGTCACCCATTCCCCACCCAAAGGCGTTGCCGACCGCGCCTCCGGCGGCCACTCGCTCGGATCCACCGCCATCCGCGACGCCATCACCCGAACCCAGCCGCGCTATTGCCTGTGCGGCCATATCCATGACAGTTGGGGCCAGCGCGGCAGGGTCGGCCTGACCGAGGTCATCAATCTTGGCCCCCAACCGGTCTGGATCGATCTGTAATGGCAAAGGAGAACATGCCATGACCACGCCGGAACCCCGGTCCTTTGTCCCCGTCCGCATTGCGGTGCTGACGATCTCCGACACCCGCACCCCGGCCAATGACAAATCCGGCGATACGCTGGTGGAGCGGCTGACCGGGGCGGGCCATGTGCTGGCCGCGCGCGCCATCGAACGCGATGACCGCCCCACGATTGCCGCCCATCTGCGGCGCTGGTGCGCCGATCCGGCGATTGATGTGGTGCTGACCACCGGCGGCACCGGCCTGACCGGGCGCGATGTCAGCATCGAGGCGCACCGCGATGTGTATGAAAAAGAGATCGAGGCCTTTGGTACCCTGTTTGCCGTGGTGTCTCTGG
>Ga0163144_10012123_pt1 | contig 18147 bp, 14 predicted proteins | sample OliLak19BULKMAT1_FD_123175 | JGI IMG/M metagenome (GOLD analysis project Ga0163144, IMG submission 123175) | Freshwater microbial mat bacterial communities from Lake Vanda, McMurdo Dry Valleys, Antarctica - Oligotrophic Lake LV.19.BULKMAT1 | ecosystem: Environmental > Aquatic > Freshwater >... | reverse complement strand
ATGTAATTGGCCAGGACAGCAAGCGCGTGATACCTCCATGAGCAAAAAAGTATTCATCAAGACCTTCGGCTGCCAGATGAACGAGTACGACTCGGACAAGATGGTGGACGTGCTGCGCGCCGCTGACGGGTATGAGCTGACCCAGGACGTGGAACAGGCCGATCTGATCCTGTTCAATACCTGCTCGGTTCGCGAAAAGGCGCAGGAGAAGGTTTTTTCTGACCTTGGGCGTATCAAACACCTCAAAAGCCGTGGTGTGCAAATCGGCGTCGGCGGCTGTGTGGCAAGCCAGGAAGGTGCGGCGATCATCGACCGCGCGCCGTACGTCGACGTGGTGTTCGGGCCGCAGACCCTGCACCGCCTGCCCGAGTTGTTGCGCCAGCGCACGCTGCAAGGGCGCCAGCAAGTGGACATCAGTTTCCCCGAGATCGAGAAGTTTGACCACCTGCCGCCCGCGCGCGTGGACGGCGCGACGGCCTTCGTCAGCATCATGGAGGGTTGCTCCAAATACTGTAGCTATTGCGTCGTGCCGTATACCCGCGGCGAGGAAGTGTCACGCCCGTTCGATGACGTGCTGGTTGAAGTCGCGGGGCTGGCGGACCAGGGTGTGCGCGAGGTAACCTTGCTCGGCCAGAATGTCAATGCCTACCGGGCGCCGTTTGGGCAGGGCGGCGCCACGGCCGACCTGGCGACCTTGATCGAATACGTGGCCGACATTCCGGGCATCGAGCGCATCCGTTACACGACCAGCCATCCGAATGAGTTCACGCCGTCATTGATCGCCGTCTACGGGCGGGTTGCGAAACTGGTCAACCATTTGCACCTTCCGGTGCAACATGGCTCGGACCGCATCCTGTCGGCCATGAAGCGGGGCTACACGGCCATCGAATACAAATCTACCGTGCGCAAGTTGCGCGCCATCCGGCCTGAGCTCGCGTTGTCAAGTGACTTCATCGTCGGCTTTCCTGGTGAGTCCGACGAGGACTTCGAGAAGCTGATGCAGCTGATCGACGATGTGGGTTACGACAGCTCCTTCAGTTTCATATTCAGTCCGCGCCCGGGCACGCCGGCAGCAGCCCTGCGCGACGATACTGCGCATGCCGTCAAGCTGGCGCGGTTGCAGCGCCTGCAGGCGGCCATCGATTCCAGCGTGCGCCGCATCAGCGCCAGCCGCCTGGGGACCGTGCAAAGGGTGTTGGTCGAGGGTGTCGCGCGCAAGAACTCCAGCGAGTTGTTTGGCCGGACCGAGTGCAACCGCGCCGTGGTGTTCGGTGGTCCCAAGCGCCTGGTTGGAACCATGGTGGACGTGCGGATCACGCAAGCACCCCAGCGATCCCTGCGCGGCGAAGTGGTGACGGTCGGCACGGAGCTACTGTCCGCCTAGCGCCAGCGCCAGTTGCGGGCGGTTGGCAGAGCCAGTGGGGCTTTGGGTTGGGCTGGTGCCGGGACAGCCTCCTAGAACGGCATCTTGGGCATGCCCTTCATGCCGCCCATGCGTTTTATCATCTTCATCATTCCGCCGCCCTTCATTTTCTTCATCATGTCCTGCATTTGCTCGAACTCCTTGAGCATGCGGTTGACTTCCTGAACCTGCACACCGGCACCGGCTGCGATGCGGCGTTTGCGGGTGGCCTTGATGAGCTCGGGTTTGCGCCGCTCCAGCGGCGTCATGCTGTGAATGATGCCTTCCTTGCGCCGGATGTCCTTCTCGGCGCGATTCATGTCCACCTGACCGGCCTTGGCCGCGAGGGCGGCAGGAAGTTTGTCCATGAGGCTGGACAGGCCGCCCATCTGTTTCATCTGCTGGATCTGCCCCAGGAAATCGTTCAAATCGAAGCCGACGCCGCTTTTGACCTTGGCGGCGAGTTGCTGCGCGGCCTGCAGGTCGACCCCGGCCGAGACCTGTTCCACCAGAGCCATGATGTCGCCCATGCCCAGGATACGCCCGGCATGGCGCTGCGCATCGAACACTTCCAGACCGTCAATCTTTTCGCTGGTGCCGGCAAACTTGATCGGCGCGCCGGTGACCTGGCGCACCGACAAGGCGGCGCCGCCGCGTGAGTCGCCGTCGGTCTTGGTCAGGATGATGCCGGTCAGTGGCAGGGCCTGGCTGAATGCGAGTGCGGTATTCACCGCGTCCTGGCCCTGCATCGCATCCACGACGAACAGGGTCTCCACTGGCCCCAGCGCCTGGTGCAGTTCGGTGATCTCGCGCATCAACACCGCGTCGATGGCGAGGCGCCCGGCGGTGTCGACCAGCAACACGTCGAAGTAGTGTTTGCGTGCGTAGTCCAGGGCCGCCATGCCGATGTCGACCGGCTTTTGGTCCGCTGTGCTGGGAAACCATTCGGCACCTGCTTGTGCGGTCACGGTGCGCAGTTGCTCGATCGCCGCTGGCCGGTAGACGTCCCCGGATACGGTCAAAACCTTCTTCTTGCGTTTCTCGATCAGGTATTTCGCCAGTTTGGCGGTGCTGGTGGTCTTGCCGGAACCTTGCAGGCCTGCCATCAGGATGACCGCCGGGGGCTGGGCGGCCAGGTTGATATCGCTCACCCCTTCGCCCATGGTCGCCGCCAGTTCCCGGTTCACGATGCCAACCAGCGCTTGGCCTGGCGACAGGGACCCGAGTACCTCCTGTCCCAGCGCCTTCTCTTTGACGCGTTGGATGAAGTCGCGCACCACTGGCAATGCCACGTCGGCTTCGAGCAGCGCCACGCGCACTTCGCGCAGCATGTCGGAGACATTGGACTCCGTGATGCGTGCCTGCCCCCGGATTTCCTTGACCAGGCGTGAGAGTTTGTCGCTGAGGGAGGATGCCATCGGGAACCTGGAGGTGACGCAGTCAAGACGCTAAACTGCAGCCATGATTCTAGCCAGTGCGTCGTCACAGACCACTATCCTGACCGTGGTAGTGGCGCTGGCCTACGTGCTGGCAGCGGTCTGTGGTGGGCGCAGTGACCGGCTGGCTTGGGTCGTGGTGTCGATTGCCTGGATTTTGCACGGTCTTTTGCTGGCGCTTGGACTGTCTGGCGCGAAGGCGCATTTCGGTTTCGCGCCGGCCCTGTCGGTCACAGTCTGGCTGGTCGCCGCCGTGTATTTCGTCGAGCGCCGCTTCTATCCGCAATTGGACGTGCGCTGGGCCAGCAGTGTGGCGGGCGCGTTTGCCGTGCTGTTGGCCTGGGCGTTTCCCGGCGCCGCCCTGACCAGTGGCGGTTCCGTGGGGTTGCCACTGCACCTGGCACTGGGAATCGGCTCTTATGGCCTGTTTGGTGCGGCAGTCGGCCACGCCTTGCTGATGGGCCGTGCGGAGGAGCGCATGCGACACCCTGCCGCCCAGGCCGATGGCGTGCCATTGTTGACCATGGAGCGCCTGACTTTCCGCCTGGTCTGGGCCGGCTTTGTGCTGCTCAGCGCCACCTTGTTGCTCGCGTTCGCGGCGGGTGAGACCTTGTATGGCGACCCGGGCGGTGTCCGCTGGGATCACAAGACGGTTTTCTCGGTGTTATCGTGGCTGGTCTTCGCGGCCTTGCTCGCGGGGCGCTGGCGCCTTGGCTGGCGTGGCCGGCGCGCCACGCGCATGTTGTACGCCGGCAGCGGTTTGTTGTTTTTGGCCTATGCCGGGTCGCGTTTCGTGTTGGAAGTTGTCCTGGAGCGTGCGCCATGAAGTTCTTGCTGGTGGTGGCAGTGGTTCTGATCGGATTCTGGATCTGGCGCTCCAGCCGCAAGGCGCGCGATCCGCCGCCGAAGGACCAAACGCCACGGGCAATCGACATGGTGCGGTGTGACCACTGTGGTGTGCACTGCGCCAAGCCCGACCTGGTGGTTGGCAAGGCGGGCGTCTATTGCACGGTGCAGCACCGCGAGCAGTCTGAAACCTGAGCCGGGATGGCCTGATGGCGCCAACTTCCGCAACTGCGTCCTGGCTTGGCATGCAGCGCGGCGCTGCACCGGCAGATCCGCCAGAAGGCCCGGGAGAGTTTGTGCGCCTGTGGCGCGGCTTCATGACGGCGCGGGTCACCTTTGGGGTTGTGTTGCTGGCGCTGCAGATCGCTCTGCTGGTGCTGGGGCAGTCGCCGGAGCGGGTGCCCGTCATTGCGTGTGTGGTCTATCTCATCGCGACACTGGCAACGCGGCTGCTGGGCCACCCGCGCCGCCTGGGGCGAAACTTCGACCCCGGATGGCTGGCGACGATCGGCGTTGACGTGTTGGCGTTTGGGTTGCTGCAGTACGTCCAGGGGCACTCGGGAATCAACTACACGCCCTTGTTGGCTTTGCCCGTGTTGCTGGCCTCGGTGCTGGGCTCCTTGCCGCTGGCCATGGGGACTGCTGCCGGGGTGAGTCTTCTGCTGCTGTCGCAGGCACTGCTCCTGTCTTTGCAATTGCCCAGTGACGGCACACAGCTGTTTGCCCAGGCGGCATTGACCGGTGCGGGCTGTTTCCTGATCGCCTTTCTGGCCTCGCAACTGTCGGCCCGGCTCGCGAATGAGGAGCAGCGTTCCATGCGCAGCCAGCTGGCCGTGCATGTGCAGCGACAGGTGAACGAACTGGTGATCGAATCCATGGCCGATGGAGTTCTGGTGGTCGACGCAAGTGGCATGGTCCGGGCCGCCAATCCGTCTGCCCGGCAATTGCTTGGTCGCGAGGCCGACCCGATGCCGGTTCCGTTCGAGATCGGGGCTGACGCGGGTTGGAGCGCGCTGGGCCGCCTGGCGGCTGCGAGTTTTTCGTCCAGGCGGGCGCAGCGGGCCAATCTGGTCTTCACCCGGCGCGATGCCGGGCCTTTGCATGTACTGGTGCGCACCCGGCTGACGGCCACGGTGGAGGGCAATGCGGAAAGCCTGTGCGTGATCTTCATGCAGGACCAGCGCGAAGCGGAGGCGCGCATGCGCACCGAAAAGCTGGCCAGCATGGGACGTATGTCGACCGCTGTGGCCCACGAGATCCGCAATCCGCTGGCCGCCATCGTGCAGGCCAACGCACTGCTTGGCGAGGAGGTGGCCGAGCCGCATCTGCACCACCTGATTCAGTTGGTGCGTCAGAATGCCTTGCGCCTGGAGCGCATCGTGGACGAAGTGCTCGATATCTCGCGCGTGCCGGGCGCCAGGGCGGATGGGCCGCAGGAGACGCTGCTGCTCAACGATGTGGCCCAGCGTGTGTGCCTTGACTGGGCACAGCACAGCGTTGGTGCAGTAATGCCCCGGCTCGATTGGTGCCACACCAATCCGCGCGTCTTCTTCGATGGCGAGCACTTGCGCCGCGTGTTGGTCAATTTGCTCGACAATGCGCGCCGTTACGCGAGTGCCCAACCCGATGCGATCCGGGTATCCACGTCAACAGGCGCCGATGCGGAAGTGGTGCTGGGCGTGTGGAGCGATGGTCCACCGATGGAGCAGTCGGTTGAGCGGCACCTGTTCGAGCCGTTCTTTTCATCCGAGAGCCGCTCGACCGGCCTGGGTCTGTACCTGTGCCGGGAACTGTGCGAGGGCCATGGTGCCAGCATCCGGTTCAAGCGGGTCAGCAAGACCGACCCGACCCGGCGCGACGGCAACGAATTCCAGATCACGTTTGAACCGGCTGACCTGCGCGGTTCGCTGCAACCTGCCTCTGACAAAATACCCGTTACACCATGGCAGCAGCAACGTCTTTGAGTGATGTCCGCATTCTTGTGCTCGATGACGAGCCGGACCTGCGTACCCTGTATGAACTGGCGCTGCTGAGGGAGGGTTATTCGGTGGTCGGGGTTGGCGCCCTGCAGGAAGCGCGCGAATTGCTCGACGCCGGGCGTTTTGACGTGGTGATCACGGACATGCGCCTGCCCGACGGCCTCGGAATCAGCCTGCTGCACTACTTGCGCGACCAGCGGCGCAACGACCGCTGCGTTGTCATTACCGCCTACGGATCGGCCGAGAACGCGGTCGAGTCGCTCAAGGCCGGAGCGTTTGACTATTTGACGAAGCCGGTCGACATCAAGCTGCTGCGTTCGGTGGTCGCCTCTGCGGTGGCGGGCCTCAGGAATCCGGCGGTCGCGGGGCGCCGCCATGCCCCTGCCAGTGCCTTGCGCGCGGGCCCGAATCGGCGCAAATCGGATTCCTTCGAGATCGAGGGAGAGGCAGCACTGCAGCGCCTGGTCGGGGAGTCAGCGGTGATGCGCAGCGTCAAGGAGCGGGTCGCCAAGGTGGCGCGCAGCATGGCGCCGGTATTGGTCACGGGTGAGTCGGGCACGGGCAAGGAGTTGGTCGCCCGTGCCTTGCACGCCAACAGCCACCGCTTTGGCGGCCCTTTTGTTGCCGTCAATTGCAGCGCGATACCGGAGAACCTGCTGGAGGCCGAATTCTTTGGCGCCCGCAAAGGTGCCTACACCGGTGCCACCGTCGACCGGGATGGGTTCTTCCAGGCGGCGCGCGGCGGATCCTTGTTTCTCGACGAAATTGGCGACCTGCCGCTGGCGATGCAGTCCAAGTTGCTGCGTGCGATCCAGGAGCGTGGCGTGCGGCCTCTTGGTTCGACGCTCGAAGAGCCGGTGGACGTCCGCGTCATCAGCGCTACCCATCGCGACCTGGCAGCGGAGGTGCAGAGCGGGCGCTTCCGCCAGGACCTGTATTACAGACTCAACGTGATCGACATCGTCCTGCCACCGCTGCGTGAACGGCTCGACGACTTGCCCGCCCTGTGTGAAACCCTGCTGGCGCGGATTGCGCAGGAGTCCGGCATTGAGGTGCCGCGTTTGTCGGCGGCGGTGCTCGAGCAGATTTGTCTGGCTCCGCTCAGGGGCAATGTACGCGAACTCGAGAACCTGCTGCACCGGGCGCTGGCGCTCAGTGAAGGGAACGACTTGCAGATTGACATCCTCGGCGAACACACCATGCCGGCCACGTTGGCCGCGCCGCTGGAGTCGCCGTACGCAGCGCCGACCCAGGCCGCGTCGGCGCCGGACATTCCCAGCGACCTGCAAAGCCATCTGGACCGCCAGGAGCGCGAGATCCTGGTGCGGGCATTGCGCGAAACCGGCTTCAACCGCACCGCCGCGGCGGCTCGCCTCGGTTTGAGTCTGCGCCAGATGCGCTACCGCATCGCACGCTTGAATATCGACGAGCCGCCAGACACCGGTCTTGCGGACGGGCCGGCCTGAGCTGACGCTGCTGGCGCAGCGTGTGCCGCAACAACTGCGTTTGGCGCCGTGCAGACCATCGGACCAGCCCGGCCGACACGCGCCACCACCCGACATCGAGCAGGCATGCGGCTGCCCCGGGAGAAAACGCCGCCAGGCCTTGCAATTGCTTGTTGCGGGCGACGGTGAGCGCACCTGCCAAGGCCTGCAAGCGGCCCGGCGCTGGTGCGCCAATGGACAACGGTTCAGTGCCAGCCAAAGCCGCGCCCGGGACATCTGACGGTTTCACGCAACGCCTGTAAATACACTACCGGTAGTGGCTTGTGTTCCCCACAGACACCATATATAGTGTGTGCTGGTCGCAGGCACGGCGTCGCATTGTGTGCCGGAACAGAGCACCTGGGCCAATCGGAAAACACCAAAAAGATGCTGTCAGAGATGAGGAAATAATGCAAATTGTTTTGAATGCGCTACCTGCTTTTCAACCTGGCCTGATCACGCCGCCAACGGCTGGTGGACTACACAGTTCAACGCCAAGCCCGCTGACCCAATACCAGATCATCCGGCGCAATGGTGCCGTCGTACCATTCGAGCCGAACAAGATCGCCGTCGCCATGATGAAGGCGTTCCTTGCGGTGCACGGCACCCAGGGTGCAGCTTCGGCAAGCGTGCGCGCGGTGGTGGACGGTTTGACGCGCACGGTGATCCACGCGCTGCAGCGCTCCCGCCCCGGCGGAGGTACCTTCCATATCGAAGATGTGCAGGACCATGTGGAACTGGGCCTGATGCGCGGCGGCCACCATGAGATTGCACGGGCCTATGTGTTGTACCGGGAAAAGCGCTCGCAGGAGCGTTCGCGCAAGGTCGAGGCCGCAGCTCCGGCGCTGGCGCCGCTGCATGTGATCGACGGTGGCCAGCGGGTGCTGCTCGACATGGATCGGCTGAAAGACTTGATCGTGTCGGCCTGCGCCAATCTGGGCGCCGACGTGCAGCCCGAACCGATTCTTGCCGAAACCCTGCGCAATCTTTATGACGGTGTACCGATGGAAGAGGTGTACAAGGCCTCGGTGCTGGCGGCGCGTACCCTGATCGAGAAAGACCCGGACTACACCTATGCGACGGCGCGTTTGTTGTTCCACACCATTGCCAACGAGGTCCTTGGCAAGGATGTCACGCAGGCCGGGATGGCGCAGGCTTACGTGGACTACTTCCCGCAGTTCATCCGAAAGGGCGTAAACGCAGAGCTGCTGGATGAAAAATTACTGCAGTTCGACCTCGCCCGGCTTGGCGCCGCGCTGAAGTCCGAGCGTGACCTGCAATTTGATTACCTTGGTCTGCAGACGCTCTACGACCGCTATTTTCTGCACGTCGAGAAGTCCCGCATCGAGCTGCCGCAGGCGTTCTTCATGCGGGTAGCGATGGGCCTGTCGCTCAACGAGATCGACCGCGAAGCGCGTGCCATCGAGTTCTATGAAGTTCTGTCGTCCTTCGATTTCATGTCCAGCACGCCCACGCTGTTCAACAGCGGCACCTTGCGCTCCCAGTTGTCGTCGTGCTACCTCACAACCGTGCCAGACGACCTCGACGGCATCTACGAGTCAATCAAGGAGAACGCCCTGTTGTCCAAATTCGCCGGTGGACTGGGCAATGACTGGACGCGTGTGCGCGCCTTGGGATCGCACATCAAGGGGACCAATGGGGAGTCGCAAGGCGTGGTTCCATTCCTCAAAGTCGTCAACGACACCGCCGTCGCGGTCAACCAGGGTGGCAAACGCAAGGGTGCGGTATGCACCTACCTCGAGGCCTGGCACCTGGATCTGGAGGAGTTTCTGGAGTTGCGCAAGAACACCGGGGATGACCGGCGCCGCACACACGACATGAATACCGCCAACTGGATTCCGGACCTGTTCATGCGCCGCGTGATGGAGAAAGGATCCTGGACACTGTTCTCGCCATCGAGCGTTCCGGATCTGCATGACCGTTTCGGCGCCGATTTCGAACGTGCCTACGTGGTGTACGAGCAAAAGGCGGCCCGCGGCGAGATCAACCCGTCGCGTACCGTTGCTGCGGCCGACCTGTGGCGCAAGATGCTGACGATGCTGTTTGAAACCGGTCATCCGTGGATCACCTTCAAAGATGCCTGCAACGTGCGTTCGCCGCAACAACACGTCGGTGTGGTCCATTCGTCCAACCTGTGCACAGAGATCACGCTCAACACCAGCGACACTGAGACTGCGGTGTGCAACCTCGGCTCGGTCAACCTGCTGCAGCACATTGTGGATGGGGCAATCGACCACGCCAAACTGCAGCGCACCATCGGCACTGCGATGCGCATGCTCGACAACGTGATCGACATCAACTATTACGCGGTGAAGAAGGCTCGGGACTCGAACGTCCGCCACCGCCCGGTCGGGCTGGGTGTGATGGCATTCCAGGACAGCCTGTACAAACTGCGCATTCCGTATGCCAGCGACGAAGCGGTGGCGTTTGCAGACCGCTCGATGGAGGCGATTTGTTATTACGCCTACTGGGCGTCGACCGAACTGGCGCGCGAGCGTGGACGTTACTCGAGTTACCGCGGCAGTTTGTGGGACCGCGGCATCTTGCCCATCGATACCCTGGACATGCTGGCTGCAGAACGTGGCGGGTATGTCGAAGTGGACCGGTCTTCCACGATGGACTGGGATGCGCTGCGCCGCAAGATTGCTGCCGACGGCATGCGCAACTCCAACTGCGTGGCAATTGCACCAACCGCAACCATCTCGAACATCATCGGGGTTGACGCGTCGATCGAGCCGTGTTTTGGCAATCTGTCGGTCAAGTCCAACCTGTCGGGAGAGTTCACCATCATCAACTCGTACCTGGTCCGCGATTTGAAACGCCTTGGCCTGTGGGACGACGTGATGGTGATGGACCTCAAACACTTTGACGGCTCGCTGCGCCCCATCGACCGCGTGCCAGAGGAGATCAAGTCGCTGTACGCGACGGCGTTCGAGGTCGAGACCCAATGGCTGGTGGAGGCGGCCTCGCGGCGCCAGAAGTGGATCGACCAGGCGCAGTCGCTCAATATCTACATGGCCGGGGCTTCCGGCAAGAAGCTCGATGACACCTACAAACTGGCCTGGGTGCGTGGACTCAAGACAACCTACTACTTGCGCACCATGTCGGCGACACACGCTGAAAAATCAACGGTCACAGCGGGGCGCATGAATGCGGTGTCGTCGGGCGGCGCCGATGCGGGTGCCGCTCTGGCCCTCACGGCCCTGGAGAAGGTGGCGGTCACGGCGCAGTTGCAGATGGCTTCGGCAGCGGCGACCGATATCCAGTTTTGCGGCACCGATGACCCGACATGCGAAGCATGCCAATGAGGGGCCTGGCTGCGGCAGGATCGCAGCCAATGCGTTCGATGCAATTGCACAACACAATACTGCGGCGATGTGAATGAACACTTTTCAATTCGCACTGCTGCTTACATAATTCGCTGATTGGATTCATCTATGTTGACCTGGGACGAAGAAGTCAAGCCTGCACTGCCATTGCTGCCCAACCGCGGCTTCCCTGCAAGTCGCGAGGCGGAGCTACCCCGAAAATTTCCGGAAGTGCGCACCCTTGACGACGGCGCAGTGCGAAGCACCGTCGCCGTCGCAGCAGCAGCGCCGCGCCGTGTCAATGCCGCCGACAAACGCATCATCAACGGCAAGACGGACGTCAACCAACTGGTGCCGTTCAAGTACAAATGGGCCTGGGAGAAGTACCTGGCGAGTTGTGCCAACCACTGGATGCCGCAGGAAGTCAACATGACGCGCGACATCGCGCTGTGGAAAGACCCCAACGGCCTGACGGAAGACGAGCGGCGCATTGTCAAGCGCAACCTGGGCTTTTTCGTGACGGCCGATTCACTGGCGGCGAACAACATTGTGCTCGGCAGTTATCGCCACATCACCGCACCGGAGTGCCGCCAGTTCCTGCTGCGCCAGGCATTCGAGGAAGCAATTCACACCCATGCCTACCAGTACATCGTGGAGTCGCTCGGTCTGGACGAAAGCGAGATCTTCAGCGCCTACAACGAAGTCGAATCGATCCGTAACAAGGATCAGTTCCTGATCCCCTTCATCGAAACCTTGACCGATCCGCACTTCACGACAGGCACACCCGAGAATGACCAGAAGCTGCTCAAGTCGCTGATCGTGTTCGCCTGCCTGATGGAAGGTCTGTTTTTCTACGTGGGGTTCGCCCAGATTCTGGCACTGGGGCGTCAGAACAAGATGACGGGCGCCGCCGAACAGTACCAGTACATTCTGCGCGACGAGTCCATGCATTGCAACTTCGGCATCGACCTGATCAACCAGATCAAGCTGGAGAATCCCCAGTTGTGGACAGCGCAATTCAAGGCGGAGATCAAGGACCTGTTCGCGCAGGCCGTGGAGCTCGAATACAAATACGCCGAGGACACCATGCCACGCGGCGTGCTGGGCATGAACGCGTCCATGTTCAAGGGTTATCTTCGCTACATTGCGAATCGCCGCGCGACGCAGATAGGCCTCGAGCCCCTGTACCCCAACGCGGAAAATCCGTTCCCGTGGATGAGCGAGATGATCGACCTCAAGAAGGAACGCAACTTTTTCGAAACCCGCGTGATTGAGTACCAATCGGGCGGCGCACTGTCCTGGGACTAGGCATTTGCAATGCGCATGGTCCAACCAATTTCACAAGACGCCAATCGCCGCGCAGATGGCGAAGGCGGCTTGTGTTACCGAGTTCATGGCGCTGGGCGTTGGCCCAACACCATGAATCGCTTCGTGCAATCCAACACGCATGAAGTGCTCTTTGTTACTTGATCAAGGAGAAAATGATGGCAACTGCAAAAAAACCGGCCGCTAAGAAGGCCGCACCGAAGAAGGCTGCACCAGCGAAGAAAGCTGCACCAGCCAAAAAGGCGGCTCCCGCGAAAAAAGCGGCAGCCAAAAAAGCGCCTGCTAAGAAAGTAGCTGCGAAGAAAGCTCCGGCCAAAAAAGCTGCAGCCAAGAAAGCTCCGGCCAAAAAAGCCGCTGCCAAAAAGGCCCCAGCCAAGAAAGCCGCAGCCAAGAAGCCAGCCGCCAAGAAAGCAGCCAAAAAGCCGGCTGCGAAGAAAGCCGCGAAAGCACCCGCTGCCAAGGCAGCGCCTGCTCCCGCTGCCGCCGCCGCTCCTGCAGCTCAGACTACTCTGAACCCGCAGGCCGCCTGGCCGTTTCCAACAGCCAGCAAGCCCTAAACGGCAGCGTCGCGTTAGCCCCTGGCCCGGTACCGCAAGGTGTCGGGCTTTTTTTATGCTGAAAGTCCGAGGCTTGCGCGGTCAATGCTGTAGTTCTGTGGTCCGCGTTGTGCGATCTTGATCGAGCCCAAGCGATTTCCCAACTCGGCGCAGCGTTGCAGCGACCAGCCCTGCTCCAGTCCGTACAACAAGGCGCCGCGGTAGGCGTCGCCGCAGCCAGTTGGATCCACGACCGCCATTGCCTTTACCGCCGGCACGTGCGTTTTCTCCCCGCTGATCCAGACTTCGCTGCCTTCTGCGCCAATGGTCACGATCAGGCCGCGCACGCGCCGTGAAATCTCGGCGGTGTCCCAGCCAGTCCGGTCACTGAGCATCTTGCCCTCATAGTCGTTAACTGCGACCCAGCTCGACAGTTCGACGAAGTGGCGCAGTTCTGCCCCGTCAAAACGGGGCAACTGCTGGCCTGGATCAAAAACGAAGGGGATCTGCGCCGCTGCAAATTGCTCTGCATGCTGCACCATCGCATCCCGTCCGTCGGGTGCGATGATGCCAAGCTGGATGTCGCTGCGCGCCATGATCCGGGTGCGCCACGCTTGCTCCATGGCACCTGGATGGAACCCGTTGATCTGGTTGTTGTCGATGTCGGTGATGATCATTGCCTGGGCTGTATACGCGTCGGCAATCGTGCACACGAACTCGGTGTTGATGCCTTGCGCGCGCATGCGCTGCAGGTATCCGTCACCGTCCAGCCCGACGGTGGCCATCGGCAGCGGTGTGCCACCGAGCTGGCGCAGGCTGTAGGCGATATTGCCGGCGCAGCCGCCGAAATCGCGTCGCAGCGATGGCACCAGAAACGAAACGTTGAGGATGTGCAGTTGCTCGGGCATGATTTGCTGTGCAAAACGGCCCTCGAAATTCATGATGGTGTCAAAGGCCAGTGAGCCGCAAATGATGGATGCCATGGTGGGTGGTGGTGGTTTGGTCAGGGATAAAAGGCCAGCATGCGATACCCGGCAACGCGTTCCGCGCTGCCGGTGGTCTTGACGCTCAGTGTGAGTCCGCCGGTCCAGTCCGACCCCGCGGCCAGTACCTGGCCGGACGCGCCAAACTCCACGGGCAGAATTACCCGGCGCGACAGTGCCTGGTCCTGAGCGTCGGTGATGGACAACTCGATGGCCGGCATGGCGATATCGATGGAGGCACTGTTGCGCAGCGAAAAACCGAGCCGGTACAGGTCACCACGGATGCGGCTGAAGGAGGAGCTGTCGATCAAGACGGAATCCAGCTGGCGCAGTGGCGATACCGTGCAGTTGGTCGTGGAGCAGAGCCAAAGCAAGGCCGGTCGCACTGCCGGCGCCAACACCGCAATACGGTCGCGTTCGTGACGCACAACCTGCAGCGCCAGGACGCCCAGCAACACCACCGACACCACTGACAGTGCCCACGCCACGGCCGGGCCCTGCCTGGCAGGCCGTTTGTCCTGCATGAATGAAAAGTCGGCACCGTCCTGGCCGGCCGTCGTGATTTGCTCCGGCCGAGGTGGCGGCGGTATTGGCACGGCAACCACCATACTGGAGTGAGCGGGTGTTGCGTGGTCCGCGCTTGCGGGCGCCTGCGCTTCGTCGCCCTGCTGCACCGCAGCTGCAGTTTCGGCAGCTGCCTGGTCCGGCGGCGGGGTCGATGCCGGATCGGTCGAAGGGGCAACGGCCCGTCTGCCAACGGCCGCTGTCGGCGCCGCCGCTGGTGTTTCGACGTGCTCTGCTGCCAGCAGGTTCAGGGTTGCATCAAACACTTCGCCACACTGGCCACAGCGCACCCAACCCTCTGAGACGCGAAGCTGATCAGGTACCACCTTGAACAGCGTTTGGCAGGCAGTGCAGCGGGTGATCAGGCTCATCGCGAAACGATTGTAGAGGTGCCCATCACGCCATCAGAAGCGTGCTGTCATCAAGATCCAGCCGTCCTGGAATGCGCTGCATTCGAGCTTGGCGAAGGGCTGGTAGGCCTCTTGCAGTTCGGCGGCCTGCCGCTCCAGAATTCCTGCCAGCACCAGGCTGCCGCCGGGCGATACCGTGGCGCACAAAAGGGGTGCAAGCAGCTTCAACGGCGACGCAAGGATGTTGGCCAGCACCGTCCGGTAGGTTCCGCTGACCTGGTCCGGTAGCCCACAATGCAGCGTGACAGCGTTGCTGCGGGCATTGGCTTGTGCGGCTTCGACTGCAGCCGTGTCAATGTCCACTGCGTCGACACTGGTCGCACCGAACAGCGCCGCCGCAATGCCCAGGATCCCGGACCCGCAACCGTAGTCCAGAACGCGCCCCAGTGGTGCAGCATGGCCGCTGGTCGCGATCCAGCGCAGGCACATGCTGGTAGTGGGGTGGGTGCCAGTGCCAAAGGCCAAGCCCGGGTCGAGCCGGATGATATGGCGCGCCTGGGCTGGCGGCTCGTGCCAGCTCGGTACCACCCAGAATTCGGGCGTGATTGCGACCGGTGCGAACTGCGACTGCGTCAGCCGGACCCAGTCCTGTTCGGGCACCGGGGTGGTGCCGTGCACCGTGCAGCCGTCCAGCAGGTGTGCGTCGCGCATCAGTTGCAACGCGCTGTCTGCCAGGGCATTGGTCGCAAACAGGGCCCGAAGGTGCGATTGGCGCCAGCCAATTTGTTGCGGGACCATGCCGGGCTCGCCGAACAGGGCAGTTTCCGACTCGGTCAGCGCATCGGCGTCTTCCACGCTGATACTTTGCGAGTCCAGCGCTTGCAGCGCGTCCGAGAGGTCTTCCACGCGTTGCTGCGGGCACTGCAGACTCAGCTCGAACATGTTCTGCGGCAGTCAGCGCTTGTGCTGGGCCAACCACTCTTCCAGGTAATGGATATTGGTGCCACCACTGGTGAAGCGCGCATCCACCATCAATTCGCGGTGCAGCGGGATATTGGTGTGTATGCCTTCGACGACGGTTTCGCCAAGCGCCGTGCGCATCCGCGCCAGCGCCTGCTCGCGCGTGTCACCGTGGACGATGATCTTGCCGATCATCGAGTCGTAGTTGGGTGGCACAAAGTAGTTGGTGTAAATATGGGAATCCACCCGCACCCCGGGTCCGCCGGGCGGATGCCACATGGTGATCCGCCCGGGCGATGGCGTGAATTTGTAAGGATCTTCGGCATTGATGCGGCATTCGATGGCGTGCCCGCGGATCCCGATCTGGCGCTGCGTGAACGGCAGTTTTTCGCCTGCCGCCACCATGATCTGCGTTTTCACGATATCGATGCCGGTGATCAACTCCGTAACCGGATGTTCCACCTGCACCCGGGTGTTCATCTCGATGAAATAGAACTCACCGTTTTCGTACAGGAACTCGAAGGTGCCCGCGCCGCGGTAGCCAATCTTCTTGCAGGCGGCCACGCAACGCTCCCCAATGCGCTCGATCAATTTGCGCGCAATGCCAGGAGCGGGCGCCTCTTCGATAATTTTCTGGTGCCGCCGTTGCATGGAGCAGTCGCGTTCGCCAAGGTACACCGCATTTTTAAACTTGTCCGCCATGATCTGGATTTCGATATGGCGCGGGTTCTGCAGGAACTTCTCCAGATAGACCGCCGGATTGCCGAATGCCGCCCCGGCTTCGGCCTTTGTCATTTGTACGGCGTTGATGAGAGCCGCTTCGGTGTGCACCACGCGCATGCCGCGCCCGCCGCCGCCGCCCGCCGCCTTGATGATGACCGGGTAGCCAACCAGTTTGGCGATGCGCCGGATCTGGGCAGGATCGTCTGGCAACTCGCCCTCGGAACCAGGTACACAGGGCACCCCGGCCTTGATCATGGCTTGTTTGGCCGACACCTTGTCGCCCATGATGCGGATCGACTCCGGTGTCGGACCGATGAACTGGAAGCCGCTTTTTTCGACGCGTTCGGCAAATCCGGCGTTTTCGCTGAGAAAGCCGTAGCCGGGGTGGATCGCCTCCGCGTCCGTAACCTCGGCGGCAGAGATGATCGCTGGCATGTTGAGGTAACTCAGTGCCGATGGGGCCGGGCCGATGCACACGGCTTCTTCGGCCAGTTTGACGTATTTGGCCTCGCGGTCGGCCTCTGAATAGACCATGACGGCGCGTACACCGAGTTCACGGCAGGCGCGCTGAATGCGCAAGGCGATTTCGCCGCGGTTTGCGACCAGTATCTTTTTGAACATGGAAGTCTGCAGCCGTCCCTATTTGATTACGAACAGGGGTTGACCGTATTCGACGGCTTGTCCGTTGTCGCACAGGATGCTGGCGATGGTTCCGGTCTTGTCGGCCTCGATCTCATTGAGTATTTTCATGGCTTCGACGATACAAATGGTTTCGCCCTGTTTGATCGGGTCGCCAATTTCGACAAACGCCTTTGCGCCAGGTGACGCAGAGCGGTAAAACGTGCCGACCATTGGGGACTTCACCACATGCTCGTTGTTGGCCGGTTCGGGTACAGGCGCCGCCGCGCTTGGCGCGGCCTGTGCCAGCGCAACCGCGGCGCTGGCAGCCGGGGCCGCGGCGTAGTGCGTTACGGGTGCACCAACGCTGGCCTTGACTATACGAACCTTGCCCTCGGCTTCCGTGATTTCAAGCTCCGAGACGTTTGACTCGGATACAAGGTCGATCAGGGTTTTCAGTTTTCTCAGGTCCATGCGGTCTCCAACGGTGTAAATCTTATGAATCGCGAATTTACCTCAAAATAAGGCCAAAAACGCATATCTTCCAATATCCATCAAGAACTGGCGAGTCTGAATTTGACCGCCAGAAGGACCGTGGTGGTTCTACGCAGGCATAGTCGGCAGTCGGCTGTCACTGTTCGACCTTGTCTCTGGTGACTCCGGGTGTGAAGACCCTGTTTCGGGACAAGGCTTGTTTTACGGTGCACGACCTGTTCAATCAAACCTCATCGCAGTTGACTCCAAGTGTGTAGATCCTGTTTCGAAACAAGGCCCATTTTACGGTGGAGCACTTCTCCACTCGAACCAAACACAATCGTGAAGGGCAGCCCGCCACTGAGATTCCCAAGGGTTTTGCTCAACTCGATGCCAGCCAACCCGGCCATTGCGATCGGAAAAGTGACACTATGGTGCTGCAGGAAAGTTTTTACAGCCTGCATCTGATCCACTGCCAATCCCAGCACTTGCCAGCCGTTAGATCTGTTTTGGCGGTAGAAGTCATCCAATAGCGGAAATTCTTCGATGCAGGGCGGGCACCATGTGGCCCAGAAATTTAAAAGAAGTGGTTTGCCGGCAAATTCACGCAGTTGCAATGGCGGGCCGCTCAAGCTGGCGAAACTGCTGTCCCAGATCGGCGAACGGTTGTTTTTCCCAGCTACCGGTTCACGTCTGGACCACCAATAACCGGCCATGCCAGTCAGGCCGGCAACGGTCCCAACGGTTCCGTACAACCAGCGGCGGCGCGTGGTGGTGATTTGCGGTTGCGTGTTCATAAGGTAATCTCAACGCTGCGCGTTGCAGTGATGTTCGCTTGGGGAGCGGCCCGGTAGCTCACTGGGGTACCTTCGCGCTGCGGGATGCGGTGCGAGCTTGCTTGGCGCGGCCGGGCGCGGCGCGCGCTAAGAGTACCTGCGCCTGGCGGCTGCGGTTGCGAGCGCCTTGGGAGCGGCCCGGCGGCGCTGACTGGAGTACCTGCGCCTGGCGGCTGCGGTAGCGAGCGCCTTGGGAGCGGCCCGGCGGCGCTTACCGGAGTACCTGCGCCTGGTGGCTGCGGTAGCGAGCGCCTTGGGAGCGGCCCGGCGGCGCTTACCGGAGTACCTGCGCCTGGCGGCT
>Ga0163144_10012122_pt1 | contig 18148 bp, 19 predicted proteins | sample OliLak19BULKMAT1_FD_123175 | JGI IMG/M metagenome (GOLD analysis project Ga0163144, IMG submission 123175) | Freshwater microbial mat bacterial communities from Lake Vanda, McMurdo Dry Valleys, Antarctica - Oligotrophic Lake LV.19.BULKMAT1 | ecosystem: Environmental > Aquatic > Freshwater >... | reverse complement strand
CGCCAGAGCGTTGAGCGCGCTCGCGGGCATCGGTGACGCGCGGATCAGATCCCCGCATCCGCGCCGCAGAAGCCGCGCAGGCACAAGTCGCGCTCGCAGCACACACCGGCGCAGCAATACGCGTCGGGGCCCGCGCAGCCGCCCGGGCACGCGGCGCCGCGCGTACACACAGAGCCCTCGCAGGTCTCGCCGAGCGCGCACGCGATGTTGCAGCCGCCGCAGTGCGCTCGAGCGGTGCGCGAGTCGACGCACGAGCCAGCCCCGAACGCGTCGCCGCAGCAGAGGCTCGCTGCGGTGCCCTCGCAGGTGATCGCGCGGTTGCCGCAGTAGCAGCTGCCCGCGCTGCAGCGATCGGTGCTGCGCGGATCGCACGCGAGGCCGCAGCCATCGCAGTCGTTCACGTCACGATCAAAGCTCGCGCAATACGGGCGCGTGGTTCCTGGGCGCGTTGGGCAACACGTCGAGCTGCGCGTGCCGTTGCAGCCGTCGACGCCGTCGCCGCACTGACAGCGTCCGGCGAAGCAGCGGGTGCCATAGCCGTCCGCGCAGCGGAGGCCACAGATGCCGCAATTCTCCGCGTCGGTCGCGAAGTCGACGCAGCCGGTGCCGCCGTCGGCGAGCTCGCAGCAGCCGGTGCCCGGACGGCAGCTCGCGGCGCACACTGGGCCGAGATCGCGCATCCCCGCGTCGCTGCCGAGGTCGGCGCCGAGGTCGGGCAGCACGGGCGCGTCGTCGTCACCACACGCGCAAACGAGCAGAGCGAAGCAGGCAGAGACCAAGCAGGCAGAGGCGAAGCAGGCGGCGCGCGACATCACGGGCACGATAGCAGCGTCATCGCGCGGCGTCGGAGTCGGTGCGCGCGCGGCGATGCTCTTAGGTGGACGACGCCGGAGCGACTGATGCCGTCGGCGCGCTCGGCGTGACGAAGCCAGCGAGCAGCGCGTCGAAGCGCCCGAGCATCGGCGCGAACATCGGCAACATCGGACCGAGGCTCGCGAGCATGTCGCTGAGCGCGTCGACGAGCGCGTGCGCGTGCGTGAGCTCGGGCGTCGTGTCCTGCGTCGCGGCGAGCACCACGAACAGCTGCACGACGAATAGCAAGCGCACGAGCTGCTCGTCTTGCGGCGGCGCCGGCCGGTCGGTCGCGCCCTCGACGAGCACGCGGATCGTGCGCTCCACGGTCTCGCGAATGGGCGCGGTGCGCTCGCCGAGCACGGCGATCGGGCTCTGCCGATCGAGCGAGCCGGAGGCGAGCGCACGCAGCGCGTCGAGGTGCGGCGCGACGATGACGAGCTTGCCGTGCATCGCTCCGCGGAAGCGCTCGGCGAGCGTCGCGGCCGGCAGCGTCGCGACCTGCAGCTCGGCGGCGAGCGACTGCGCACGATAGAGCTCGAGAGCGAGGTCTTCGCGCTGCGGGAAGTAGCGATAGATCAGGCCGAGCGCGCAGCCGGCGCGCGCAGCGACCGCGCGCATCGAGGTGTGCTCGTAGCCATCTTGCGCGAACAGCGCGAACGCAGCGTCGAGGATGCGCTGCCGCGTGCGCTCTCCTTTCAGCGTGCGGACGCTCTCTTGCGCGTACGGCGGGACGCTCGCGGGTATGACCGTTTTGGCGCGCTTCATCTGGGGAACGACAGTAGCAGCGCGCCCGCAGCGATGAGCGCGACGATCGCGGCGAGCGCAGAGCGCGCCCACGGAGCGCGCACGAGGCCGAGCGGCTCAGTGGAGCGCGTCGAGCGAAACGCGCCATCACCGAGCGTCGTGACGCGCTCGAGCACCTCGAATGGACCACGTGTGAGCAGCCCCGCAGAGAGCCGCGGCAGCGCCGCGTCATCGGGAGTCGCGGGGCGCAGCGCGAGGCCCAGAGCGACGCCGTGACGCGCGCGCATCAGCACGATCAGCCGCGCACCATCACGGATCAGCACGACGAGCGCGACGAGCAGCGACGCGAGCAGCGGCAGCGCGCCCCACGCGCCTTGGCCGCCGTAGAGCCGCTCGACCAGCAGTACGACGGCGCCGATCGGCACGAGCCACGCGCTCGCCGGCGCGAGCATGCGATCGATCGCGTCGGCGGAGTCGTGCGCAGCGATCTCGCGCGCCGCGAGGACAAGCGGCACTACCAGCGCAAACGCGAGCAGCCCCGCGGGCACCGCGAAGACGAGCCCGTAAAACGTGAGCGCGAACATCATCGTCGGCGGGCTCACGCAGCCGAGCAGCGTCATGCCGACGGCGCCGCGCGTGGTCTTGGTCGACTGCGCGACCAGCACGGTGAGGAACGTGAAGCTCGGCGCGGCGAGCGCCGCGATCACGCAGAGCGCCGCGACCAGTCGGTTGGAGCTCTCCGCGACCGCGAGGGGCATGAACAGCGCAGCGACAGGTGCGCCGACGCCGACCGCGCACGCCGCTGCGACCACGACCCGCAGCGGCGCAGCGGATCGCGAGAACGCTCGGAGCGCTGTTGCGTATTGGCTGGGAGGAGCTTGCAAGACCGCAGGTGCGTCGAGGATCGCGTGGGACATCGTCGCCTCCATAAACTGAACTCGTTCACTTCAAACGTGTTGGGTTCTGGATCGGCCCTAAAAATGGCGCAAGGCGTATTTACGAACGCGTTCACTTTTGTCGCGATGGAACGATCAGCGAGGCGCCATCCGTGCGCACGCGACGCCCGCGAGGAACGCGGCGCCAGCGCGCTCAGCGTGGCTCAGCGCTGCGCGACGAAGCCGCGCGCGACCTCAAAGCTGCCATCCGCCGCGCAGCGCAGCAGCGCGACCGGCGCGCCATCCGGTGCGCGCGCGACGACGACGTGCCCGGCGCCTGGGTCGAGCGGCAACGCTGCGTCTGCGAACGCGTCGGCCGTCAGCGCGAGCCCGGTGCGCGCGGCGCGAACGCCGGACTCGCTCAGGGTCGCGCTCGGCAGCGCGGCGCAGGCGCGCGTCAACGGCACGAGCGCAGCGTGCACCGCGGCGCGCGACGCTTCGTCACCGCGCGCCGCCGCCTCGAGCAGCGCACCATCGACGCTCCCAGGCGCGATCACATCGACGCTCGCAGGCTCCATCACATCGACGCTCGCAGGCGCCATCACATCGAAGCCTGCAGGCGCGCGCTCAGCGACGACGAACGGCCCGCTCGCGGTGCGCCGTAGCGTGGAGAGATGTCCCACCGTGCCGAGCGCGTGTGCGAGGTCGCGCGCGAGCGAGCGCACGTAGAATCCCTTGCCGACGTGCAGGCGTAGGCGGATCTCGACGACCTCGCGGGCGGCGCCTGCGGTCGCATCGGCAGCGATCGGCGCGATGCGATCGACGCCGAGCACCTCGGCGCTGCGCAGCACCACCGAGCGCACCGGCGCCTCCACGTCTTCGCCGCGACGCACGCGCTTGTGCAGCGCCTCGCCGTCGCGCTTGATCGCGCTGACGATGGGCGCGCGCTGCTGCGTTTCGCCGTGAAACTGCGCGAGCGCGCGCACGACGTCGTCGAAGGTGAATGGCGGCACCAGCGCGGTCGCAGTGACCTCACCTTCGGCGTCGAGCGTGTGCGTCTCGGTGCCGAGGCGGATCGTCGCGTCGTAGCGCTTGTCGTCGGCGGTGAGGTACGCGGAGAGCTTCGCCGCTTCACCGACGAGCACGACGAGCACGCCGGTCGCCATCGGGTCGAGCGTGCCCGCATGGCCGACGGCCTTGGTGCCGAGCGCCCGCCGAACGCGCGCGACGATGTCGTGCGAGGTCGGCCCCTGCGGCTTGTCGACGATCAGCACGCCGTGCGGCGCGAGCGCAGCGTCGAGCGTCACGCCGGCAGCTGACGCGCGGACTCGGCGAGCACACGCGCGCGCACCTCGTCGACGCTGCCAGGCACCGTGGCCCCCGCCGCCGAGCGATGCCCACCGCCGCCGAGCGCGACAGCGACGCGCGAGACGTCGACGTTGCCGCGCGAGCGCAGGCTCACTTTGGTGACCGGCGAACCATCTGCGGCCGGCCGCCACTCCCAGACCAGCGACGCCACCTCGACGCCCGAGAGCATGCGCGCGTAGTTGACCAGCCCCTCGACCATGTCGTCGTCGGCCTGCGTGCGCGCCATCATCTCGCGCGTGACGGTCAGCGTCGCGACGCGTCCTTCGTGCGAGGTCAGCAGCGTCTCGAGCACCACGCCGAGCAGCTTCATGCGCGCCGGCGCCCAGCCCTCGAAGACGTTGTACGCGACGGTCCACGGGTCCGCGCCCGCCTCGACCAGATCCGCTGCGAGGCGCAGCGTCGTCGGCGTCGTGCCCTGATAGCGGAAGCCGCCGGTGTCGGTGACGATCGCCGTGTAGAGCGGCACCGCGGCGTCGGCTGGTACACGAGAAATGCCCAGATCCGCCATCAATCGTAGGACCACCTCGCCGGTCGCGACAGCGTCCGTCTCGCGCACGATCACGTCGCCGAAATCATCATGGGCGGCGTGGTGATCGACCATCACCCACGGACCGGTGACGCTCGCCGGCGGCAGCGCGTGCGGCAGCAAGCTGCGCGCGGCGGTGTCGGTGACGAACGTCGCGTCGAACGTCACGTCCATCGGCGCTGCGCGCAGCACCTCGGCGGAGCGCGGCAGAAAGCGCAGATACTCCGGCACCGGATCGACATTGAACATGACCACGTCTTTGCCGAGCTCGCGCAGGATCGCGGCGAGACCGAGCATCGAGCCGAGCGCATCGCCGTCCGGACGCAGATGGCACGTCAGCAAGAAGCGCTGACCGCTGCGGACGAGCTCGATGGCGCGGGCGCGGCTCACGTGTCCGCTCCGTCTTTCTTGATCGGCGTCGTCGTCGCGGTGCCGAGCGCCGTCGCTTTCTCGGGTGCCGCATTCATCGCGACGGGCTGCTTCGGGACCGGCTGCTTCGGGACGGGCTTCTTCGTCTTCGACACCTCGCGCGGCGGCAGCGCGCTCGGATCGTCGTGGCGGATCTCCTCGAGGATGGTCTCGATGCGCAGCGCGTGATCGACGCCGGAGTCCCAGTGAAAGCGCAGCTCGGGCGTGTGGCGCATGCCGAGGCGCGACGCGAGCTCGCGGCGCAGCAGGCCCTTCGCGCGCTCGAACGCACGCACCACGCGCTTGCGCTGCGGCTCGTCGACCTCGCGGTTGTAGATGCGCACGCGCACGTCGGCGACGCTGAGATCAGGCGAGACGCTCACGCCGGAGACGGTCGCTCCTTGCACGCCGGGATCGTGAACGGCGCCGCGCAGCAGCAGCGCCTCGAGCTCTTCGCGGATGCGCTCGGCCACGCGCACTGGGCGCTTTCGTTCTTCAGCCATCGTCGTCCTCCGAGTCTTCGTCGTCGGCGTAGGGGCTGCCAGCCGAGCCGGGCTCGCCGTCGGTCATCGCGTCACCGCCGAGGCCGAGCGAGTCCGTGGAATAGGTGGTGAGCTCGACGCGGCGATCGAGGATCTGCGCTTCGGTCGTGCTCGCGACGAACGAGGTCAGCGTGTCGAGCATCGACATCGCGTGCCGACGATCGTTGGAGATCACCGTGAAGCCGAGGACCGCGCGGCGATGCGCGTCGAGGTCGTCGATCTCCGCGGCGGCGACGTTGAAGCGTGCGCGCGCGCGCTCGATGATCTTGCGGACCACCGAGCGCTTTCCCTTGAGCGACTCGTTCCAGGGAAGCCCGAGCACGATCCGCAAGACTCCGACGACCATCACGGCGAATCGAGGTGTGCGCTACGCGCAGCGCCTCAGAGGACGCCTGCGACGGCCTCGAGCTCGTACGCCTCGAGGATGTCGAGCTCCTTGACGTCGTTGAAGCCGTCGAGCGTGACGCCACACTCGAAGCCCGCGGCGACGTCGCGAACGTCGTCCTTGAAGCGGCGCAGCGACGCGATCTTGCCGTCCCAGACCTGCGCGGAGTCGCGCACGACGCGCACCTTCGAGCCGCGGACGAGCTTGCCGTCGAGCACGTACGTGCCGGCGACCGTGCCCGCCTTCGGGATGGTGAAGACCTGGCGAATCTCGGCGCGGCCGAGCTGCTTCTCGATGTAGGTCGGGGCGAGCAGGCCGGTCATGGCCTTCTTCACCTCGTCGACCGCCTCGTAGATGATGTTGTAGAGGCGGACGTCGACGCCCTCGCTCTTGGCCGTGGCCGCCGCAGCTCCGGCCGGACGTACGTTGAAGCCGATGATGATCGCGTTCGACGCGCTCGCGAGCATGACGTCGTTCTCGGTGATGCCGCCGACGCCGGTGTGGATGACGACGACCTTGACCTTGTCGGTGCTGAGATCGGTGAGCGCCTTGACGACGGCCTCGACCGAACCGCTGACGTCGCCCTTGATGACGAGGCGCATCTCCTGCACTTCGCCCGCCTGCATCTTCGCGTAGATCTGGTCGAGGCCGATCTTCGCCTGCGAGCTCGGCGAGACGCTGCGTCCGGCCGCCTTGGTGCGGGCGCGGCTGTCGGCGATCTCTTGCGCCTTCTTCTGATCGGTGACGACGTAGATCGAGTCACCAGCGCCCGGCACCTCCGAGAGACCGAGCACCTCGACCGGAGTCGACGGGCCGGCCGCGGTCACGGGCTTGCCGCGATCGTCGGTCATCGCGCGGACCTTGCCCCACGCAGCGCCGGCGATGACGATGTCGCCGGTGTGCAGCGTTCCGTTGCGCACGAGCACGTTGGCGACGGGCCCGCGGCCCTTGTCGAGATACGCCTCGAGCACGAGGCCCTCGGCGGGGATCTTCGGATTGGCGGTGAGCTCGAGCACCTCGGCCTGGAGCGCGACGTTCGCGAGCAGCTGCTCGATGCCCGTGCCGGTCTTCGCCGAGACGTCGAGGAACATCGTCTCGCCGCCCCACTCCTCGGGCTGCAGGCCTTCGTTCGCGAGCTCGCGACGCACCGCCTCGGGGCGCGCCTCGGGCTTGTCGACCTTGTTCACCGCGACGACGATCGGCACACCGGCCGCGCGCGCGTGGTTGATGGCCTCCTTCGTCTGCGGCATCACACCGTCGTCCGCCGCGACGACGAGGATGACGACGTCGGCCGCGTGACCGCCGCGCGCGCGCATCGCGGTGAACGCCTCGTGACCCGGCGTGTCGAGGAAGACGACGGTGCCCTTCGGCGTGTCGACGCGATAGGCGCCGATGTGCTGCGTGATGCCGCCCGCCTCGCCGCGGACGACATTGGCGTTGCGGATGCGATCGAGCAGCGAGGTCTTGCCGTGGTCGACGTGACCCATGACGGTGACGACCGGCGGACGCTGCTTGCGATCCTTCTCGCGATCTTCGAACGTGCCGCGCGCCTCGACGATGACCTCGTCCTCGCTCTTGGCGACGTTCTCGACCTCGTAGCCGAACTCGTGGGCGAGGATCTTCGCGGTGTCGGCGTCGAGCGTGCTGTTGATGTTCACGCCGGTCATGCCGAGCTGAATGAGCTTCATCAGCACTTCGGTCGCCTTCAACGACATGCGGCTGGCGAGCATCTGCAGGCCGATCGACTCCTCGATTCGAATGACGCGCTTCTGCGCGCTCGGCACCGTGATCTCGGGCTTTGCGCCCTTTTTCCCGGGTGGGAGCTTTTTCCCGGGTCGGCCGATACCACCGGCGCGACCGGCTGGCGGCTGACGGCCCGTCGGACCGAGCGCACCGCGCGTGATCTCGACGCGGCGCTGCGGCGTGCCGCCCTGCCCCGGGACGCCACGCGGCGCGTGCTGCGCGGCGATTCGCTGCGCGGCCTCGCGTGAGAGGCCCGATGCGGGCGCGACGCTGTTACCGCGCGCGAGCACGCCCGGCGGCAAATTCGCGTGACCGAGGCGCTCGGCGAACGACGGCGGCGACGACCGGCGCACAGGCGGCTGTTGCGGCGCAGGCGGCTCCGGCGCGGCCGCGACCGGCGCGGGCGCAGGCGGCGCGGCCGGCTCTGCAAAGACCTCGGCCATCGTCGGTGCGGGCTTGATCGAGACCGGCGGCTCGGCCTTGCTCGACGCGGGCGCGAGATCGGCGACGGGCGGCGGCGGCGGAATCTCGGCGAGGGGCTCGACACGCGGCGCCGGGGCGCGCGCGACGACCGGAGCCGGCTCGGCCTTCGCCACGACGGGGGCAGCGGCGGGCGGCGTCGGCGCGGCGACCGTGCGACGGCGGATGACGGTCGCGTTGATGCGCTCCTTCACGACCGCGCCGGTCTTCTCTTTCTCGATCGAGCGCTTGAGCCGATCGATCTCCGCATCTTCGAGTGAGCTCATGTGGTTCCGCACCTGGATGCCGAGGGACGCCATCTTTTTGACGAGCTCCGCATTCTCGAGCCCCAGCTCGCGAGCGACCTCGTACACGCGCACCTTGTTCATTCCGCCTCCAGAAGTGCCTGAGCGCGCTCTGCAGCGCGGGTCAAAGCAGATGCGATTCCCGAGTCGAGCACCGCGGCGACTCCAATTTCGTCACGACCGAAGAGCTGACCGAGTGACGCCTTCGTGCCGAGCACGACACAGCGCCTGCCGAGGCGCGCCGCCGCCTCCTCGAGCTCTTCACGGCGTCCTGCAGCGTCGGCCGCCACGACGAGCGCCAAGACCTTGCCCGCGCGTAGCGCGTCGCGCACCGCATCGGTGCCGAGCGCGATGGCGTTCGCGCGACGCGCAGCGACGAGGAACGACTCCGCGCGACGCGTGTACTGATCCGCCGCGAGCTGCGCGAGCTCGTCGGTCGTGAACGGCACCGCGCGCTTGAGCACCTTCGCAAAGCCGCCGCGACGAACCGCGGCCTCAAGGCACTTGCGCGTCGGATGCACCGACACTCCGCGACCGCCGAGCTTGTCGGCGACGTCCGGAACGAGGAATGGCGGCACGGGCGCCACGACGAAGCGCAGCAGCCCCGCCTTCGCGTCCACGCCACGGCAGCCCGCGCATGTTCGCGCGGGGCTCGCCGTGTGGCCCTCGTCTCCGGTAGTCATCGCCACGATCACGGGCGCGTCAGCCCTCCGCTCCGCCGTCGACGGACGACGTCGGGTCGATGACTGCCGCAGCCTCGGCCGCCGCTTGCGCTGCCGCAGCGGCCGCCGCAGCTGCCGCAGCGGCTGCTGCCGTCGCCGCGACGCGGGCCTTCTTCTGGCCTTCTTCGATCGGCTTCGCGTCGACCTTCGCGTAGTGCGTAGCGCCGTCCTTGATCTGCTGCGCCTTCTTGCCGCCGAGGCCCGTCTTGATCGCCAGGCGATCGACGTCGTCCTCTTCGATCAGATCGGCGATGGAGCGATAGCCCGCCGCCTCGAGCTGCTCGAGCGCGCGCTCGGTGAGGCCAGGCACGAGCAACATGCGCTCGCGCTCGCTGAGCGCCTCCGGACGCTGGGCCGCCTGCAAGAGCCGCCGCTGACGCAGCTTCTCCATCGCGAGCTCGGCCTCTTCCTTGATCTTCGTAGCGTTCCCCGGGCCACCGAGGCCGGGGATCCCGCCGAGCTCTTGCTCGCTCGCGTCGGCGACCTCGTCGAGCGTGCGGAAGCCGAGCTTGTACATGGAGCGCGCGACGCCGTCCTCGATGGACTCGATCATCGCGAGGCCCGAGATGGCCTCTTCCTCCATCTGCTTGAACTTGCTCTCGCCGATGATGTCGAGCTTCCAGCCGGTGAGCTGCGACGCGAGCCGCACGTTCTGGCCGCGGCGCCCGATCGCGAGCGACAGCTTCTCGTCGGGCACGACCAGCTCCATCGAGCCGTTCGCCTCGTCGATGATCACGCGCGCAACGTCCGCGGGCGCGATCGCGTTGCAGACGAAGCGCGCCGGGTCGCGGTCCCACGGCACGATGTCGATCTTCTCGCCGCGCAGCTCCTGCACGACGGCCTGCACGCGCGAGCCCTTCATGCCGACGCACGCGCCCACCGGATCGACGTCGTTGTCGCGGCTGCTGACCGCGATCTTCGAGCGCGCGCCAGGCTCGCGGGCCGCGGCGACGATGCGCACGATGCCCTCGTAGATCTCCGGCACTTCCATCTCGAACAGCTTCACCAGCAGCGTCACATCGGTACGCGACAGGATGATCTGCGGGCCACGCGCCTCGCGATCGATGTCCTTGAGCAGCGCGACGATGCGGTCACCGGGCCGGTAGCTCTCACGCGGCGTCTGCTCGCGCGACGGCAGGATCGCCTCCGAGCGACCGAGGTCGACGATGATGTTGTTGCCGCGCTCGAAGCGCCGAACGATGCCGGTGATGACCTCGCCGCGCCGGTCCTTGAACTCGTTGAAGATGATGTCCCGCTCCGCATCGCGGACGCGCTGGATGATCACCTGCTTCGCCGTCTGCGCGGCGATGCGGCCGAAGTTGTTGCGGTTCTGCTGCAGCATGAGCAGCTCGCCGTAGACCTTGTCCTGCTCGGCCGCCTTCGCGGTGTCCTCCGGCAGATAGAAGATCTGGAAGCCGAGGTCATCGCCCTGCTGCGCGTCGAGCTTGTACATCTCGACGTCCTCCATCGTCATCTCGCGCTCGGCGTTCTCGACGTCTTCGACGACGAGCATGTACTGGAAGAGATCGATGTTGCCGGACTCTTCGTTGTACCGCGCCTCGAGCTCGCGGCTCGGGCCGAACGTGCGCTTGGCGGCCGTGAGAATGGCTTGCTCCATCGTCTCGATGAGCACCTTGGGGTCGATCCCCTTCTCTTTGCTCACCTGATCGATGATGTTCGCGAGCGACATGCTTTGCTGTTGCATCGGTCCGCCTACGCGCGCGCCCGCAGGCGCGCCCAGTCGAAAACAAGGTTGGCTTTTACGATCTCGGCATGCGGGACCAGCACTTCATCACCGTCCTGCATGAGCCGAACGTCGCTGCCGGAGACCCCGAGCAGCTTGCCCTGCAACTTCCGACGCTCGCCCGCCGGAGTGGCGATGGGCATGCGAGTCGTCATCTTCACGGTCTCGCCGGCGAACCGGACGAAATCGCTGAGCTTCACCAGCGGCCGATCGACTCCCGGGGAGCTGACCTCGAGCCGATAGTTCCCCGAGAGCGGCCCGCGATTGCCCTCGTCGGTCACGTCGAGCACGGTCGAGAGATCGCGCGAGACGTCAGTGCAGTCCTCGAGCGAGACGCCGCCCTCGTTCAGCGGCACGCCCGGCGGGCGCTCGCGGTCGATGAGGATGCGCAGCACCGAGCCGCCAGGTTCACGCGCGATCCGCACATCGACCAGCTCGAGCCCAAGCGCAATACAGATCGGCGCCACCACCGCCTCGAGCGAGGCTGGCGTGTCGATGGCGTCGTCGGGCGAGTCAGTGCGCGAGTCGTTCGGGTCGCTGCTGGCCATGGTCGCTGGTGATTGCTCTAGGAACACTGTGATTTCGAGACGTTACGAGGCTCTCAGAGCGATTGCGGATGCCTGCGGAGGGTGCCTGCGAGCGGAACGCAGAGCCCAGAACGCAACGAGGCGGACCTTGGAGGGCCCGCCTCGAGCACTTCCCCTCTGTGAGCGGCGCGCTTCCTAGCATGGGCACCCCACGCGAGCAAGCGGCGCTGCCCGATGACGGAGCGGCACACCGTGCTACTTCTGCGCGCATGTCTCGCCTGCCCCTGTTCGCTGCGCTGCTCGCGTGTTCGTCGCTCGCCTGCGGACCCCGCGCGCGGCCACCTGCTGCGCCGAGCACCGCCACGCCGACGACCGCGACGCGGACCCCGGCGCCGGCTGCGCGCGCGACGCCGATCGCGCTGCGCGTCTTGATCGTGACGTGGCGCGGCGCGACGGGCGCGCCCGCTGAGATCACCCGCAGCCGGGCGCAGGCCGCGGCGCGCGCCACCACCGTCGCGCAGATGACGCGTGAGCCCGACGCCAACGTGCCCGAGATCGCCCGTGAGCTCGCCGATCTGCCCGCGGATCCGACTGCGCGCGGCGACGCGCTGACGCTGGTGCGCGACGACGGCACGCCAACGGCGGAGGTGCGCCGCCGCGATCTGCTCGCGCGCGTCGGCGCCGAGTCGATGGCCGCAGTGGAAGCGGAGGCGTTCGGGCTGCGCATCGGCGACGCGTCCGATCCGATCGAGACGCCGCGTGGCTTTCTCATCGTCGTGCGCGCCGCTGATCCGCCGGCGCGCCCGGCGGAGATCGGCGCGCGGCATCTGCTCGTGATGTATCGAGGCTCGCAGCGCGCGGCGGACACGATCACGCGCACCAAAGAAGAAGCGCGTACGCGCGCGGTCGAGGCGCTGCGCCGCTCGCGTGCGGGCGAGGACTGGGTGGCGCTGGTGCGCGAGTACACCGACGAGGCCGGCGCGCCGGAGGGCGGCGATCTCGGCGTCTTCGGCCACGGCGCGATGGTCCCCGCGTTCGAGCGGGCGGCGTTCGCGCTCGAGGTCGGCGGCGTCAGCGAGGTGGTCGAGTCGCCGTTCGGCTTTCACGTGATCCAGCGCTATCGCTGACTCTCCGCTTGGCGTGAAGCGATCGCGCGACTCGCTCGCGCAGCGCCGCGCGCTAGGGCAGCGGGATCCCGGCGACGACCAGTGAGTCGATCTGCCAGGTCGCGCCACTCTCGTTCAGCGTCGCCTCGATCGGGATGTCGCCCTGCGGCGTCGTCAGCGTCCCAGACATCGTCGCGGTGCCGTTCATGACGCTGCGGTTGTTGATGGTGTCCTCGGTCTGCTGCGTCAGCGCGGGCATCGCGTCGACGTTTTGTTGGAACGTCTGCAGCGTGTGTGACGCCTGATACGCGGGGCCCATCCGCGCGAACGCGCCGGCGTGGTTGCGCGCGCGCAGATCAGCGAAGAAGCCCTTGGTCTGCTCGGCCGGCGCTGCGACCGCGCCCATCGCGCCCATCGCTCCGGCGCCGCCCATGACCATGCAGCCGCCGAATGCGCAGACGCCGAGGAGGATGAGCACGCCGCAGCCGATCGCGACGTACTTGAGTGGACTGCTCTTCTGTGACTGATCGTTCATGTGTCTCCCTTTTCGTGCGGAATCGTAGCCAGAGCGGGCGCGCGGCGTCTACCGTGCCGTGCGCGACCTCTGGCGGCTGCCGCCGTGCGGCTCTACACCTTGCGCCATGAGCACGACCGCAAAGTCCGCCGCTGGCTACGATCTGACCCCGCTGACCGCCGCCAAGCGCGACGCGCTCGCCGCGCGATTGACGCCGGAGGAGCGCCAAGTCCTGCTCGCGCAGGGCACGGAGCGCGCGTTCTGCGGTGGGCTCCTCGCCAACAAAGAAGCCGGCGTGTACGCGTGTCGGCTGTGTGGATTGCCGCTGTTTCGCTCGGCTACGAAGTTCGAGTCCGGCACTGGCTGGCCGAGCTTCTACGCGCCGTTCGACCCGGCCCACGTCGCGAATATCCGCGACGTCAGCTACGGAATGGCGCGCATCGAGATCCAGTGTGCGCGCTGTTCAGGGCATCTCGGCCATGTGTTCGATGACGGTCCAGCGCCGACGGGCCAGCGCTACTGCCTGAACTCTGCTGCGCTCGAATTCTTCGCCGACGGACGCGACATCCCGCAGCTCGGTGCGTAGCTCTCTCGTACACCTCGATTGCCACGAAGCGGAGCCTGACGATGCAGACTGACATCCTCAAAGTGATCGGCATGACTTGCGGCGGCTGCACCAGCAGCGTCACGCGCGTGCTCCGCGGCGTGCCCGGCGTGACCAACGTCGCCGTCTCGCTCGAGGCGGGCTCGGCGACGATCGAATACGACGAGCAGCGCGCCACCCGCGCGCAGCTCGCCTCCGCCGTCGTCGGCGCAGGCTTTGGCGTCGACGGCGTCGACGGCAGCTGATCTCGGCGCGCAAACCGCAACACGATCAACGCACGTCGATCCCACGCGCGAATCACCGCACGCGAGCTGCGACAGCTCTTCACTGCACGTCGATGACGCCAGTGCCGATCACCCGCTGATTGCCGCGATGGCGCGAGCGCCTGAGCTCGATGCGTGCATTGCCGACTACGACGATGTCGCCGTCGATGTGGCAGTTTTCGAGGCGCAAGAGTCCGCCGCCGACCGCGCGCACTGCCGGCACCGCGAGCGCCAGAGGCGTCGCTGCGATTCCGCGCAGCGTCGCGCCACGGAGCACCAGCTCGCAGCCAATGCCGATGTCGACCGCGGCCGTCGGTGGGCTGAGCGTAGCGACGTAGCGACCATCGCGGAGCTCGCCTCGTGCCGACGCGCAGCGCAGCGTCGGAGGCGGGAGCGGCTCGTCCTCGGACCCGGCCTGGGTATCGGCCTCGGTATCGGACCCGGATCCGGATCCGAGTCCGTCGCTTGCGTCCGGCTCTCGCTTTGGTGTCGCCGCGTCGACGATGCGCATCGGCGCATCCACATCCACGTCGTCAGCCGGCGCCTCCGCCGACGGCGCTGTGTGCCAGACGATGGTGCGCGGCTTGGTGACGCGGACGGCGCGGCTTGGGCCGAGCAGCGACGAGAGCGCGCTGACGACGCCGACGAGCAGCGCGATGGCGAGCAGCGTGGCGACGCTGCTCATCGCGATGATCGATCGGCGCTCGCGCACGCTTAGCGCACCCGCACGCGGACGTGCGGCCTGCATCGCTGCGAGCTCGCGCTGCACCTCCGCCATCGACGCGGGGCGCTCCGTGGGGTTGCGCGCCAACATCCGCGCAATCAGCGCGTCGAGACGCTCTGGCACGCTCACGCCGTGATCTGCGGTGCGCGCGGTGTTCGGCAGCGCGAGATTCGCCAGCACCTCGACGAGCTCCGCGCCGGGCACCGCGCGACGCCGCGTGAGGCACTCGAACAACACGCAGCCGAGCGTGAAGACGTCACTGCGCGCGTCGATCGCGCGGCCCTGCGCCTGCTCCGGCGACATGTAGTGCGGCGTGCCGACGCGCAGCCCCGCGGTCGGCCCAGCGTGGCCGGTGGGCAGCCGCAGATCGCGCGCGAGGCCGAAGTCGACGAGCTTCGCCCGCTCGATGCTGCCTTCGGGCAACACGACGTTGCGCGGCGTGATGTCGCGATGGACGAGGCCCGCCGTGTGCGCGGCGTCGAGGCCGCCGGCGAGCCGCAGCCCGAGCACCAGCGTCTCGTCGATGCTGAGCGCGCGCTCGTCGAGCAGCTTCGCGAGCTCCGGCCCTTCGAGCCACTCCATCGCGAGATAGAGCGAGCCATCGGCGTCCGTGCCGTGGTGTACGTAGCGCACGACCGCTGCGTGCTCGATCGCGCGCAGCGCCTGCACCTCGCGCTCGAAGCGCACGCGCGCATCGGGCGACGTGGAGCGCACCTGCTTCAGCGCGACGTTGCCGCCGCGCTGCGTGTCGACGGCGCGAAACACCGAGCCCATGCCGCCAGCGCCGGCGAGGTACGCGACGACGAAGCGACCGATGCGCCGACCTGGCGCCCAGGTCTCAGCGGGCGCAGCGGCTGGCTCGGCGGCGACCGAGTTCAGCCGCGCCAACTCCGAGATCAGCTCGCGACACGACGGGCAGTCGTCGATGTGCCGCTCGACCTCGCGCGCGTCGGCGACTGACAGTTCACCGCGTGCAAAGTCGAGCGCGCGGTTCTCGTCGAGACAGGTCGTGGTGCTCTCGGCCATGGAGTCGCTGCGAGATTGCTTGCTACTGCTAGCATGCTGCGGGCCATGTCCGGGCAAAGTCTGCTCACCGCATTTCTCGCGGCGCTTCCGGCGCGCATGGCCGTACGGCCGAGCGCGGAGCTCGAAGTGCAGCTCGAGACGATTTTTGCCGACGCGCGACATGTCTACCCCTCGCTGCGCTGCGCCCCCGCGGACTACGCCGCGCATCTCGCCAGCGTGCTGGTGCAGGCGAAGTCGAAGGGCGCCGAGGACACCAGCGACGACGACCCGGCCTCCCCGCTCACGCGCCTCGCGACGCGCGATCTCTATCTCGCGTGTGCGGCGGCGCGCGGTGACGACGACGCTGTCCGCATTCTCGACGAGCAGTGCATCGCGCCCCTGCGGGCGACGCTGCGCCGCGGAGACACCAGCGAAGACGTCGTCGGTGATGCGCTGCAGACGCTGCGCATGCTGCTGCTCGTCGGCACCGAGGATGCGCCGCCTCGCCTGCTTGCCTACGCCGGCCGCGGTGACCTGAAGAGCTGGGTGCGCGTCGCTGCTACGCGCGTGCTCATCAACAGCAAGCGCGGCGCGCGGCACGAGTCGCTCGATGACGATCTGCGCTTGTCCGAGCACTCCGAGGTCGAAGACGTCGAGGTCTCGCGCCTGAAGCAGGCGTACAAGCTCGAGTTCCACGAGTGCTTCCGCGAGGCCCTCGCGACGCTGTCCGCGCGGGCCCGCAATCTACTCCGGCAACACTACATCGATGGTCTGACGATGGAGCAAGTCGGCGCGCTCTATCGCGTACACCGCATCACGGTGCATCGCTGGATCGACAGCGCCCGCGAGGACTTGGCGCTGGCCACGCGCGAGCGAATGGCCAAGCGGCTGCGCCTCGAGGGGCCGGAGGTCGAGAGCATCCTCCGGCTCATCCACAGTCAGATGGGAAACAGCCTGCGCGCTTTCATGGACCACGCCCAAGAACAGGCTTGAACCGCGATCCGATCAGATGAAGTTCACGACGAGGTAGAGGATCGACATGACGATCGCCAGTGCGCCGAGCGGAATCTGAAACTTGACGAGCTTGTCGCGCATCATCGTGCCCTTCTCGATGGCCGTCGCGTTGCCGCGGAAGACGTACGTCGAGATGAGGCCGAAGCCGAGCAGCGCGCCGACGCCGAGGTCCGCGATGCCCGTGAGGAGCCAGAAGACCCAAGTGATCGGCGCGGTGCCGAGCATGCCGATGTTCGTCAGAACGCCGAAGAGCTCCCAGATGCCCCAAACGAACATCGTGATGCCGATGTAGCCCGAGTACTTCGCGAGCTGCTCGAGCTTCTCTGCGGCGCCGGGGGAGTTCTTGACGATGACCGGCGAGAGAGCGAGAAGGCCGCCGAGAACGCCGATGATTGCGAGACAATGAACATGGTCGTGTCCTTCGTGGACGACGCGGCAAAACGCCGTCGTCGCGTGACGTAAAGAGGACACTGGCTCCGGCCGTCGAGTAGCAAAATCATCGAAATCATTTTGCCAACGGCGCTGTGCATCGAGCGGATGCCGCACCGAACGCGACCCCCTACGCACTGTCGTCGCCGCACTGTCGTCGCCGCACTGTCGTCGCCGCACTGTCGTCGCCGCACTGTCGTCGCCGCACTGTCGTCGCCGCACGTCGCGACCCTCCCGCACGGGAGGGCGCGCGACTCTGCGCGGCGGTACGAGCGGTACGAAGTGTGCTGCCGAGCGTTAGCGCTGGCGCTCGGTCGCGACGTTGACCACGATGTTGCGGCCCTTGACTTCGGCGCCGTGCAGCGCCTCGATCGCCTTGGGCGCGTCGCGGCGGTCGGCCATCGTCACGAAGCCAAAGCCACGCGGCGCGCGCGTGTCGCGGTCGACCATGACGATGGCGTCCGCGACCAACCCGAACTGGCCAAACGCATCGCGGAGGTCGGCCTCGGTGGTCTCGTCGCTCAGCGAGCCGACGAACAGACGCGCGACGATGCTGGAAGCGGAGCGCGGCGTGGCGCTCGGGTTCTCGATGTTGCGCATCGCCTCTTCGATCGACGGCATGTTGCCCTGCACGTCGGCGGCGCTGACGAACTCGGACTCGCCGGGCGGGCGATCACGGCGCTGGGCGCGCTTGTGGGCCTTGTCCTGCTTCTTCTTGGCCTGCTCCATCTCGCGCTGGCGCTTGCCTGGGGAGAAGTTGCTGCTCACGAGGCACCTCCGAGGAGGCTGCGGACAGTACGTGCATTGCAGACGCGGCGGGCGGCGGTGGGGTGGTTCAGGGGGAGCAGGCGGGGCCTCGATTTCTTCTCGGGTGCAGCGGGACGCTGCCGGGTCGTGGACAGGCGCAGCAGAAGCTGGCTGGTCCGGAGGCGCACCTTAGCGCGAACCGAGGCGCGGGGCCGGAGGGGAATCGCGGCGGGCAAGACGCGGGGCGAAGGAGGGGGGCGCGAGGGCGAAGGCGAAGGCGCCCTTCACGACGAACCAGCGCGGGGTCAGCTTCTTTACGATCGCGCTGAGCGCGCTGCGAGCGACGTTTGCAGCCGCGAAACGCCACACGTTTACGCGGCTCGGGGTCGGCGTTGACTTCGCCAAAGGGCTCCGGCAGCGTCCGTCTGTGAATCGGATGTCCTCTGCGCCTGCGCCCAGAGGACTTGGGCCGTTCCTCTCGGGGGTCGACACTATGCGCCTTTTTTCCTTCGTCGCTCCACTCAGCGTCCTCGTCCTCG